>JGI24159J19872_10000320_pt1 | contig 39573 bp, 22 predicted proteins | sample Ectturendosymbi4_FD_19872 | JGI IMG/M metagenome (IMG submission 19872) | reverse complement strand
ATTGTGGTCGGTCTTTTTGACAAGCTGTATCTCATGACGTGATAGTGACGTCATCACCAAATTTGGTGTGCGACCTTCTATCACCACCAACTTCATTCGATGACATCATCAATCCAATGACTTCATCACCCGGGAAGTTGGGGAGGGCGAATTGTGCACTAGACCCTTATCATATGGAAGTGTGCTTGGTGGTTTGTTTGTGCAAGCACAGATGGGGTGGTGCTTGTGTGTATGATGTGGCTCTTTCTGTGGTAACACAGTTACTAGGCTACTAAACTAGGTAAGAAATGTGGCACTTGGTCTCTGACTGCTTGGCCACAGTCTCTGAGTTATACGCAACACAAATTTTGTTTGCCTGTTTGTGGATTCAAAACATCCCGTAAAGATATGAAAACGTCCCGTAACAGTACATGAAAGCATCTGATCTTGTGAGTTGGTTTTAATATGCATTGTAATGTTGTAGCATTATGTGTGATTAATCGTCACTGCTTTATAATAATGCTGAGGCAGTATCATAAAAGAATTTTATGGGAGGTTTTACTCAAAACAATACCTATCTTCTTTTGCTTCGTGTACCTATGGCAATTTGTTACTTAAATATTGTTTACTAACATGCTGCAACTCTGTCGGGCTACATTTGCCTTTAGTCAAACCTGATTGGTTGAAGTGATCATGTGACAAGTAGTAAAGAATAATTAATATGCAAAGAGACAAGGATTTAGGTTTAAGGTTTCACAGTTAAGGTTTAGCCTGCAGTTCACACAAAGCAAACAGGAAGCTGCTAACAGTTTGCTAGCACTAAACCATGGCAATATTGTCCATCAGACTGAGCTGTTACAGGTACCATAGCAGAGATAAACAGACTGTGAAAATTTTCAGCACAAATCCAATCCTGATTGGCAAAATTTTTGAAAATCATTGNTCCAATCCAGTCCTGATCCGCCNATATTAAACTATNTATTTTATTTTTCCTCATGAGGNAAAATAAAAACAAACTTTTAGCATTTNCAAAATTTAACAAGGCATTATTTTGCCATCAGAGGCAAAAGTACTGCTGGAGTTACGTTGCCATATTAAGCAAACCCAATTTGGTAGAATTGGTCAAGTGACAAGGATGATAACCTTGCGTTAGTGCGTGGTCTCTGTCACATGACCTAAAATGCGAAACCAAACCCAAAACCTAAGCCTGAAACGTAAACATGAAACCTAAACCTGAATCCTAAATACAAAACCTAAACCTAAAACCTAAATCCAAAACTTGAACCCAAAACTTAAACCTAAATCTTAAACCTAAAACTAAACCCTAAATGTAAACCCTAAACCTAACCCTACACCCTAGAGTTAAAATCAAACCTAAACCTGAAACTTTTTGAAAAAGTGTAAAAAAAGCTCCTCCATCAAAGTTGTGATCTTTTTAGCTAAACCAAAGCAAAGGGTGAGAGCAGAACTACTAAACAATCACACAGCAGGCAGAGACACTAACACCGCAACTACATTCACCATGTTACTAGTAATACTGTATGAACTCAACTGTACATGTGGAGTCGGGACAAAGGTGAATGCACAGCGAAATAGTCCCAGTAGAGCTTTTGCCATTGATGTCAAAATATTCACTACCACTTAACAAATCTGTAAAATCACATTACAACTAACATTTTTGATGTAATTAGAACAACGGTGCACAACCTGCGGCTGATGGCCTTCGATAATGAAATTTGCGGCCATCCACATGTAACTTAAAATGTAAGGTTTGGCGGCCGTGCTAACATATATTGAAGCAAAACAAATGCAAGGCAAGAAAATCAGTCGACATGATGCGTAACAATCTGGATAGTGATGTTTCTTTTAATATATTCCTTAACATGTTTCACATTTTATTATACTTTTAGGTACAAGTAATTGACATATACCAGATAAAACCTATTCTTTAATGTTGTATAGGATTATTACAAAACAAACATATCACTGTCGTTTTGAAAAAGCGCGTACGCAATAACCTGAAACAATCTACATTGGCATGTGGGTGAAACACACCAGGCACTAGGGTAGTAAAGCCTGGTGTTGAATGCATGTGTTTCAGAGTCTGCTATTTGGACAGTGCCAGACACTATCAAAGCTGTCAGAAGTTGTACACAGGCAGGCACATGGCGAGCTATTTTGTAATATTTTACTTCATGGTGAGAGGACATAGTCCCACTTCGTGATGGTTTTGTTTTGCAGTTTAGACCTACATTTCAACTGCTGTTTATGCTTGCTTGGTTATGATAGGAATAAATAAGGTTTAGGTCTACTTCTATGTCATGTCAAGTAATGTGGGTTCATTTCCACTTGGGTATATTTTTATTATAAATTTCTCATATTGAAAGGTGTGACAGCTAACCCCAAAATTGTCATCGCATTATCTGAACAAATATCAGTCAAGCATTGTGTTTCAAAAACAGCTCTACTGGGATGTACAGCTGATGGCTGTTTGCTGTGCAAGAAATCTTATGCTGTAGGCAGGGTTCCCACATGGTATTGAAAAAGTATTGAATTCTGAAATAGATATTCAAAACCTTGAGAAAGTATTAAATTTATGTAAAATATAAATGAAGTATTGAAAAAGTAGGGAAATTGCAGATTCAGCCATTCGTTTATTCAAATTTTGTTCTTTACCAATGGCAGTTTTGTTTTTTGCATTGTATTCCATGAATAGAATTTGGGAAAAATGAAGATATGTGATGGTATTAAAGTTTTTTCATTTAGTATTTAACAGGTATAGAAGTATGGAAAATGGTTTTTGAAAATGTGTGGGAAGCCTGTGTAGGCAAATGTGTGGGAAGCCTGTCTTTATCCAAATTTGTTTTTTTTTATTACATCACAATCACTTTTTGTTCTTGCGAATATAGCTTGTTGAACAAAAAAACATCAGCCGAAAGCACTACGGAGAAGAATGCTTGAGTGCAATTGTGGTGATGATTTTGCATTGTGATGTAAAAGTGAATTATGATAAATAAAGAGATTTTTACAGAAATTTTGTTTTTGTGACTATAACATTTGAAACAGAAACTTAGAAAGCCAATCAATGCCTCTAAAGACTCTTCTTATAGCCTAGTTTCCAATAAAAACATGAGTAAAAAAATTGGTTCTTGGCATTGGTGATCAGGGCCTGGTAACCTCGGCCAGAAATGTGTAAACCTACCCCCATTATGACGTCACCCACAAAAAACTCAAATCCAAAACTTCTCAAAATTTAAAAAATCTAAAGCAGTTTAGAGGGTGTAAAAATCTCAGCATCTGTAGAGGGTTTGAATGAGTTATGGTGGTGCAAAGTGACACAAGAAAAGTGGCTCATGTGAGATTTCTATACCTTTGGAGATGGATTAGCTTTGCTTTGAAAGGTTTAATTTGCCCACGTTGGCCAAGTTTTTGCAATTCCAGAATTCACCAGTCGATTGTGCTAGAGAGCTGTTCTAACCCTCAAAAAAGTCAGTGAGTCTTCTAGTTTGCAGTGCAAAAAAAATTTAGTTTTTATTTTTTTGTGGGTGACATCATAAGTGGAGCAGGTTTAGGCGTTTTTGACCAAGGTCATTGGGCCCTGTGCCCGAACCGCTCTCACTTGATGGATAAAAAAACACCAACCTGGTCAGTAGATTTTGTCACCACTTTGCAGCAATGCTTTCTAACTGTGCTGCAAGACAGCCTTAGGTGTTCTGTGAACTTTTTAAAACTGAGAACAATTTTGTTGATCGATTCTGTAAACAAAACAACAAGCATGCAGTTCAGGCTGATTCTTCACATAGGACGTTTCTATTGTTATGTTTCAGTCATCAGCTTTGAAGTGCCACATGAAAAAAACTGCGTTGCAAAGTGTGTTGGTGCCAAATGAGTTGGCAGCCACTGCTTTGCACTGAGTCGTAACTTCCTGCACTACTGAATTTCTCATTGTGAAGTTTTTCATTAGTTTTACTATGTTATATATATGTTATCATTTATTAAGTAATGTTAATTTGCTTAGGCAGGTAAAATGTAATTCAGAGTTTTTATGCAAGAGGAGATTTATTCCTAGAAACAAATTTAACCCATGAAAAGGATGATTGTACCTATTCGTGATGTGCACTTACAGCAAACATATTTTTGGTTAAAGAAATACTAATTAGCATTGTGTGAGTGTTTTGTTATTTGGTCACATAACAATGATTTTTAAGCACCTATTTTACATGTATGGTTCAGTTCAATGTGTGAAGCAAGTAAAAGCTGAGGGGATGGTTGTCAATGAAATTCTTAAAATCAGAACCATTTTGTCTCCTGAATCAATGCATGCAACACATTTGCAGAATAAAAAAGAGTAAAATATGAGTTTGTGCAAATTCAACTGTTAAATTCGCTTGTATATAAATCTAGACTTTGTAGAAGATCACTTGGGTATGTTACCAATGTTACTTACAAGGATGTTGTTTGTGTATCTGCAGATGTAATGAAAAGTTCTGTAAAATGGCTGATTCTAATACTCCTGACAACACTAGAAGCGGACAAACTTTTTTTGACAGTCTCAGTGGCATTGTCAACCAGGAGGATATTACAGCCATCTTAAAAGTGAGCAGATGGGGCATTAACAGGGTTTTCTATCTTCAAACTTGTACACATGTGATCAAGCTTAGTATGTGCCTTTCTGTAAAGCAATGCATGGAGGATGGAGCATACCATGTATAGTGGTGCAATCTACTGAGCAGTAAACAATGTTTACTTCCATTGCAGCATGTCACAACTAGCATATGGGTGGATTTTTATGATGTCAATGAGAATTTTGGTACAACCAGGGTTTTTGTAAGGTGTTACTGTTCTAGGGACCTGATTCAGGTCCCTAGAATTGAAAACCGGGTCTGTAGAATCAGGTAAAATTATTATCGGGTCCCTAGAATCAGATAAAATTATTATCGAGTCCCTAGAATCAGAGAAATCGGGCCCCTGCTGGTCCATACCGGGTATCTAACATACTCCTTAAAAAAAACCCTGGCACAACTGATGCACAATTCTGCTTTTTATTGATAAAATTAATTATGAAAATTATGGATATTAGGTCTTCGGTAAGTATTCCATTTTTTTGCAGGAGCAAAAAGACATGCTGCAGCATATGGAAAAAAGTAACCAAATGCTGATGGGCTGCAACAACATTGCTGAGAGACAGCAACAAAGTTTGCTTAGTCAGCTTCGACACCACACTGTGTTGCTCCAAGAAATGAAAAAAGATTTGCACTCTGTTTTTATTCGAATACGGCGCTTGAAAGCAGTTTTACAAGAAAGAAACCCTGAAGTATGGTCAGTAATTGACAGTGACGAGAAAGCTGCTGGCAGGTCGACTGAACCAGCTTCTTCATGACTACGCTTTGATGCAACATGACAATACAAGCGAACAATGTTTAAAAAGGCTGTAAACATTTCGTTCTTGATGATTTTTCATTTGATCATTGCTGCTTTCTGTTCGTTCGTGACTACCAGACTGGTGATAGTTGTTTTTACTAAAATTTTTTCCACTCGTTTTAGTTTTGACACAGACCATGCATACATAGACGCTGGAAGTGAGCTCTAACAGCGATCTTGGGTGTTTAGATGATGCTGTTCAACGCGCATATTGGGGATTATTTGTGCAAACCTATCAAAGGACGGTCAGCATGCCTATGATTTATCTTTATTTCCTTGTCGATTATTGTTGTTAAACATCTGTTTAGGGTTCTTGTATTTTAGCAGTATTTTGTTATAACCCAATAGAAGTTGCCAAAGCCTTTCTATTTGAAATGGCCTCTAAGGTTGGAATTGTGACGTAAGTGAAGGTTGAGATGCAAAACCTCAAATATAACCGCTGTTAGACTTGCATGAGTAACTTTCGTTCGTGACAAATTCCTGCGATTTGAATTGTAACCCATTTTTATTTGATTCATTTTCGAACATACTGTATTGCTAGACGCAAAATAGGATCAAAATTGATTAAAGATTGTTTAACCAAACCCAGGTTTGACTCCAGAGTTCAGAAGATGATGTTTCATATCTAATAATGAAATCAGTCAAAATGGAAACTATTTGCTTATAAAATTAAAATCCAGAGTAGAAAAGTCTCCCAGAGCTATAGGTGGGAGAATCGTGTTCTTGTTGGTGTAAGCTCAACGATTCAGTCGTGTCGTTTTTGAACTGCCGCTAAAAGAACACGTTTCAAGTTAAACAAAAAAACGATACCGCGCAAGGTCAAGCCACTGTTTCGTTTTGCTGTACCAGACGAATGCACTGTACTTCGCCATCTTTTCAGAGTAAATGCAGTTGATGTAGAGTTGTTAACATGCGCTGAGCTGCTGCTGTGCAATGGCGTTGTTGCAGTGAACTGTCCCATTCGAGCCGCAATTGCGCAATGTACGATGGACATGACTGGTGCGATCACAACTGTGGTGTTGGGGGAATCGCCGCCCAAACCCTCGATGAAATGGATTTCGAACGGGGCCCTTGGTCTGCTGCCGTAAATGGTGACCATGCATCTTTGCAAAAGTATCTTGATAAAGGGGGTGAACCGGATTTGAGAGACTCTGCGGGATACACGCCGTTGGTAAGCATTGACGTGTGCTGCAGAAACAACGCGTACTGTGCGAAGTGACATTTCAGGCACGCCTCAACACTGTTTTTTCGCTGGTCACTTGGTATTCATTCATTTTCACACCCACTTTTCCTCTCAGCAGGACCGCATGGGCGAAAGCCCTCAGAGAACTCGAAATACCACACGTTTTTCAGCAATCCCTGATCTGCTGGCTCCACACCAAGACGGGATCGAGTCAGATTGAGATGTATCATGCCACCTGGTCTTTGGACGACCTCTGGATCGCTTTCCTGTGGATGTAGCCAACAGGACTCCCATCGCTGAACGCTTCGTATTTAAATACAAATTCGTTATTATGTCAGAGAAATTTACCCACCTCGTTCAATCCCGAGATCACTTAAATCGCCATGCCCGCTGTTTGAAGTTTTCATCCAAACCTCCACAACGTCCCGGTTTGAACTATGGTCACCATAGTTATGATACGTTATTATTACATCTTTACTGCATCGATCTGTGCTTCTCGTAAAGTAACGTTTGCGTAACAAAGTCCGTTCAGCGTAAGTCGCAAANAATATTGTAATGCCAACTTTATGCAATGTGTTTTTTTAAGCCTGCGTTGAGCGATTTTAGTATGCAAAAACCATTACGTAAACAAACATACGAACGTCTATCGCTCTGCTGTTGCAGCACTACGCGGCAAGAAAAGGCTTCGAGATGATCTGCAAAACCCTCCTGGAACATGGAGCTTCTGTTCACTCCCAGACGCGAGCAGGAATGACAACCCCTCTCCACAGAGCCGCGCAGAGTGGCAGCATTGCCGTAGTCAAGTTGTTGTTGGAACGCAATGCTGACGTTTGCACTCAAGATGCAGATGGGCGGACCCCTTTGCACAAGGTGAGATATGACGCTGAAGGCTTACTCAGTTTCAGCCAGAAGTGCGGACTAATGATTTTGGCATAACTGCAGTCAAGTACCGGTAATACAAACTACGTCGGGGTGGTCAATTAGCGGTCCGCCGCATCGTTTTCACTGGCCCGTGGAAGCATTTCGGGCAAATCTGAAATTTCCTCCAACCTATCACAGTATATTTTAGTGCTGAGGTGAACTTGAACAAAGACTTGCTTTCATTGCCATTAGAAGGTATGGTCCTCTAAACGCGACCTGCTCAAAGTGCCCCCGAGCCATATTAATTACCCACCTCTGGACTACGAGTTGTTGCAAGTCGCTCGTTCAAAGCACACGTTGGCCAAACGAACATATTTTGTAGACTCACATTCATGGCATAATAAAAGCTTTGTTCTTGGCCCTTGTATCATTCTTGATTAAGCTTTGCCTCACGTATGTGTTAGAGACATTAACGCTAGAAGGACTATAGATTAACGTGAGGCTTAGTTCGGAAGAGCTTGACTTTGTATTTAAATGAATTAAGCAATTTTTATGCAAATTGGTATGCGGCTCAGGAAAGCAAGCTTTTTCAGGTTAAACAGGAAACTCTTTCGGTGCAACGATAATAACGACCAGCAGAATCTTTGCGCTGGTAGACTGCTGGGGATGATAATAAGTACGACATTGGCTGAATCAACTACTTTACGAGGGTTTCAACTCAAGATTGTGTATGCAAACTCGAATACGTGAACATCTTTTCGTGTTGTGTAATGCTTCCTGGAATGTCAAATCGCGTCTTGGGTACCGGTAGAAGCCACATTAAAAATCGTCAAACTATAAAGTAATGCCGAACACTGATACGCACGAAGTATGAGTAGGATGGCGTTATAGTTTTGTTAGCATATGTTTCGGAGATTTTTAACATGTTTTTATTTGGGATTACAGTAATTTCAAGGGATAGTTGAATGGTAATGGTCATCTAATGGCTGAACAGAAAATTTTTTTTAGATTTTTTACGTGTAGTTACCATAGTTAAAAGTCGAAGTTGCAGTCGATAATAATTTAATGACCGACTTTACAGCCTTGCTGATATTTTTTTATGCGGAGTTCTTCGGCAGTCGAGTCAATGCACCGTTTGGCTTCGTTACTCTGTTATCATTTTTGGTTGGAACGCTGGCACTTCCGCATTACATTTTTGGTTGGCTGCAAATTTCTGGCTTTGTGAACTCTAGCTTATCGCTACAAGTATGCAGAGCTTTTTGTCGTCGAATGTAGTCGTGTGTCATTTGGACTTGGGTGTGTTGGATTTTGTAGGCGTTTCAAGACTTCAAGCATTATGCAGAAGTGCTCCAGTCGTTATGAAAACATTCGAAATCGCCAGTTGTCTTCACCATGGTTCCGTATTAGTTGTAAAATTTGAGTTATTCTAAATAGGGGGACTACCATGTGCTAATGGTTCTATGAAACCTGTGCCCGTTTCAAATCAACTTCTTTCTCGTCAGAAGATTCCAACGTAAATTCTCCCACCTTAGGCATCCCTCGCCGCGGCCTGTTAAGTAGCGGAAAGAAAGCACAGTATGTGCGTTGCAAAACTACAATCCTGAGTAGAAAAGTCTCCCAGAACTATTGTGGGAGAATCGTGTTCTTGTTGGTGTAAGTTCAGCGATTCAATCGTTCAAGTAAACTGTTGCNCATTTACCCAACNTGTCTGTCATACTTGTATTATTGAGGACATGTGTCATTGCAATGTGCGCTATGATTTCTATTCTTAGACAAAATACACGGAGAATCGCTTGAATTAAAAACGCCGATTCTATGTTGTAGAGGTGCTTCAGAACGCTNGTGTTAGTTGCTTCGATCAAATACAGTATGACGATAGTAGTGCTAGAACNATTAAAAGATGTTTACTTTTCGTTTCAGGCAGTGGAAGGCAACAGCGCGGAGGTGTGCACCCTGCTCATTGAACACGACCCTCGATGCAGCGAGATCCTGGACAAGAACTACATGTATCCTCGCGATTACGCCAACGACTCGCTGGAAGGGAGCGAGGTTTACAAAGTGTTGAAGTGGAGAAATCACGGACGAGCGGCGCAGAAGAATGATTGACTTGTTTTGTTTTATTTGAATTTTCATGCAGAAATACATAACGGTTTGCGTGACACAAATTTGACTGTTGTTGCACGAGCGGCTAGTAGACGTGAACGTCTTTTGTTGAAGTTTGTTAAATGCATATGCATATGTATAGCTCCAAGAGATAAAATGCAAGTAACGTTGGATACTGCCCTTGCGTGTGGACTAGCAAGGGTTGATCAGCTGTCATTCGGATTTTTTACCACAATTTGGTTCGGAAGCACACCGAACAAAGTTAAGCTGATCTGCGCTTTATGAATAAAATTGCTGTCCATTATTACGCGAGGACTTGCTCCGTATATATGCACTAAATACTTTATTTTGTGGTGAGCAAAATTCGGCCATGAATATTTGCTTCCATGGGGATCCCTTTAATGTTTATTCGCTTCTCAACGTAGGGAAGATTATACGGTGCATCGTCCGAGTTTGTCGGGAGTGGGGGTGCCACACTAAACGGGAATGGAGCAGAGGAACAAAGATGATAAAATCCGATTTTCCCAAGTTTGAAAAAGTCCTCACATTCGACTGCACTGAACTCTTAGCCAGAACTAATTTTTCACACTGAATATCGACACCCTCTCCGCTTCCTACTTGGATCCAATTTTGCGACTGATATTCTACATTAATGCGGTACATCGACTGGGCGTGAAAGTAGACACACGCCCAACCAGCACAAGTGTTGTTTGGTTCTGAGATGATTGGCCGAATTTCATTCGATGACTGATAAAAATTGGAGATTATACCGCAAAGTAGAACATCGCATTAAAAATGAAGCTCAGAATTAGAGGCTGTTTTAAGTGAAAACCTTTGATAAAAAACACAAATTGTTTGCGAATTTTACTTGAAGGACCTTCGTTGGGGAGGAGCACGGTACCACCCGAATCCCGACCACCTTTCACACAGGTGTGTTGTCACTCAAGCACTTAGGGAACCATGCTTGCAACTTGTTTTTAGGCAAGCAAATCTTTTTTTTGCAGAAATACTCCAGCGCTACCCTCCACCTTATCGAAACAAGCGGTTTGTGGCATGGACGCCTGCCAACGAATCCCAGAGAAAACAAAGGTATCAAATAGCGTCATAGAAGAAACGCTTGATGAAACAATGTTCGATGGAAAAAAAAGTTAACTTCCTGCAAACATTGACGAAAGGAAGAAGTCAACAAAACACTGTGTCAGTGCCGCACATGATTTCGTTTTCAGCGAAAAACGCACGCAATGTTTCCTGCGATTTTCGCTTTGTGTCCAGCAGCGGGCGCCCATGGCCATTCACAAATGCACAGGAACATAAACATGCAGAACAAAGTAACAGACATCTACATGCTGCAAAACATGAAACACATAGTTTGACAGTACTGTTGCTTAGCAGCGCGCAATAGATCGACAGAGTCACGAATGGTGTGCCGTGGCGTAAGTCCAACTGCGCACAAACGACTAACAAGTACACAAAAAAAACGTGCGTATAATAATCTGTGTAAATAGTTATATAATGCGCAAGTCCAGTGATGAGGTGGTCTTCATAGTCGCCGGTTATCCTATCAATGACATCAACCCACGTTGTGTGAAGGGACATGCACGGACGGGGTGGGCTACTGTCTTCGTTCGGATTCCGCCGCCTTCTTCAAACGCTTTTTCAATTCGAGCGGGAACTTCTCGTAGCACTTTCGGCAAACCGGCTTCATGTCGTATTCCACGAACTTGTTCCTGAGATTTTCAAACAAGATCAGAGTGAATTGCTTGGCCGTTGAGGGTGGTCTTCTGCGCGTTTTCCATCAAGCAGGGCTCAGAAATAACAGGAAGCTGATCACAAGCGCAGGGCGGTCCACTGGCGAGTTGATATCTGTTTCGCACCTCGGCACAAGCCGAGAAAACGACTTACCGAGATCTTTTTTTGTGTTTGAGTTTCGGGTTAGTTTTGTACAATTTTAGTAAATTGAAGAGCCCAATTCTTTTTTACTCACTGCTCAACTTACAAGGCCAGCTAACCGAAATGTGAATAGTGAAGCAATTTCTCGCTTCCTGTATGTCTTTATGAAGTAGCCGGGGCTAACCTCTTTTACAGCAAACCACTTCCTTTGTGGACGAAAGCAAACGCTTTCATGGGCCTGATGCAGGTACAGCTGGGAGGAGGGGTGTGGGGTCATTTTGCTATGGCAGACAGATGTGCAGTGGCAGGGGCGGATCCAGCCAGGAAATCTAGGGGGGCGATTTCGAGCTCGCATGAATTGCGTCACGCGGTTAAGTTTCTTTTTATTATTTGCTTTATCGTGCTTCCTTCATACATTAAACTCCTGCAGTTTGCAGACGTTTTGGTTTCAACGCGCGTGGTCTGCTGATGAATGCCGCGAGTACAACCAGCACGCCGTATCTGCCCCTATTTGGCACATCAGTTTTGGTTAAATTCACTTTGCAAACCGTTTCGGTTTTTCGAATTCATGCTGCGAAAAAGACCGCCATCTCTGATGTGCGCTGAGTTTCTCTACTGTTGGCTCTTACTTCGCTTTGTGCATATGAGAAAGCGCGTTGCTTTCCTTATTTTTCGTAACATCCCGTCGGAAGAGATATTTTATTAGTCAACTCCTACTATCTGATTTCTGAATACCCACGATTACAAAAGCATTTACGCAAAAGTTATTTACGGCATTCAGATAAAGTGGCTTTTCAGTTTTTTTTACTTTGAACGGACGTTGAAACACATATTTCCCGAAGAAGAAACTTACCGTAGACCAGTAGGAAAACTCAGTACAGTCTATTAATCCACAAGCATATTTTTTATTTCACAAAATTTTTATGAAAATGTCTTTGTTAAATTGCTATTTTCGGCATTGCAAGAGAAAATTGTGCTTTGAAGAATCTTTTTATTCGAGTTGGGATCTTACTCCCCAACCACAGAAACGCTCGGTAAACAGCATCATGATGCACCTGGATGCGGTTGGTAAGTTTGCTAAATTATCCCATTCCAGCAGAAGGCAAAGCTATTCATATTGTTTAAAAGTTCGCAAAAATCAAAAGATTAATTGATTTGTTATAGATTTTGAGGATAGCAATTTCCTAAATTTCATCTTGGTTGCGTTCTTACATCTGGTTAATTATATACTGGAGGCAACGAAACTGAATGGTCGTAAAACACTGCTGCATAGCACAAGGAATTCGGTATGATGCTGACAAACACGAAAAGTGCAACGCAACAATTATAAACGTACAACTGCAAAATTACGTGCAAATTGTAAAACTCGCGTTTTTTCAGGGAAACCACTGATCGCCAACGGAACCCAGTCTGCTGCGCAGCGACGCAAATAAACAGCAGATGATGGCGAATGTACTCACTTGAGCGTCAGTTTCGTATTGCAGCATGTGCACTGGAAGTGATCAACACACCAGGACTTATTGAGCGCCGACACAACTGCAAAGAAATAAAAAAACATTCAATGTAGGATCGGCGCAGTCGGCTGGGTTTAGATTTGGCAACACCGAACAGTTAAAAGTTGTGGCAACCGTGCAAGCAGGTGGCGAACGTACTACTTGCTCGCATCGCTAGACTGATTTCAACAGTGTGGACGGATGTGGTTTGTGAAGCACAGCGAGGGTTGTTCAAGAACAGGGGAAGTTCGTTTTTGAAGTGGTCGAAGCTCGACTCAAGCGCGTCGCTGTAACTGTAGCACAAGTCCAACAGCATTTTCGTGATTTAATTTATTTATTTTTTGGTTGCAAACAGCCTTTTTATTCGCTAGACTGAGACAAAACTTGCTCCTGAACTCCACGTGGAACGTACGTTTGCAGTAGTTACTGCGCTAACAACGCATCACCAGCTACCGAAGCTGAAAGCATGCGACTCAACTGCATTCGTCAAATAAACAGTTTATAAACACAGAGTTTCCCTGAGTCTGCGCAAAACAAAAATGAAAGCTATTATAATTTTTAAGTGCTAAAATTTTTTTTCTTTACACTTTCTGAGAACAATTTCAATGCTGACAAGTGACAACAGTGTCCATCACGTGCAGCGAACAAAAGCGGAATAAGTCCCCCTCCCACTCCGACACGACTGCACGGCCGCTTACCGTCTCCGTCAATGACTTCATTGCAGTGATAGCACACATCTCCGAACAGCTGGTTGTAGTGCGTCTCACAATACGCGTGTCCATTCTTCTCGTAGTGTTTCTGGCCGAGGAATGGCTTTTCACACTGAGCGCACACGAAGTGCTCCACGTGCCTGTGACGACAACATGACGTCGCTCTTATTTGTTGTTCGCCACTTCGCTTATGATGAAACAATGAGTTTCGCGCGACGGACCGACGACTCTCAGAAATGCGCGTTAATCTTCTCTTTTGAAGATCGGCAATGTCAGCTGCTGCGCACGTCAAGAAGTTGACTGTCTTGGTTCGTCGTCGAAAACGTGCTGGGCAGAACTTTGAAGAGGGGGGCAAATCAAGGCACCGCCACATCTTAAATATCTTCGGGGATCTAGCGCACCCAACTGTGTCGAAAGGCATTTTTGCAGCAGTAAATCAGATGCTATGTTTTCCAAGGATATCTTTCGACTACCGAGCAGCCCCTTCAGCTCTTATTCAAAAAGAATGTTTCAATTTAAACTTTCATATGGTTTGATAGATGTCCATGCGTTGTTAAGTGATGTGGTTTAAATCTCAGGTACAAAGCAAGAGCACAAAAAGAAATAGAACAGAAAGATTCTTGAGGCCCAAACCATTCATTTGAAGGACCGTTGGTGTTTTTTCCGACTTTGAAAGAGAATCGCAGCGATTCAGTCTGAGTCCCCCCCCAAAAAAACAATTTAAAAATCCCATCACAAAACCCTAAGAAATGGAGTTCAACCATCAATCCCGCTCTTCATTACAGCATCCTATGTACAGTCGATGAAACGCGTGAAACGACGCCGTGAGTTAGAGACACTCAGGCCCAGCAGTGAACGACTTAACAAACGTCTGTCAGTGGAAAATCGAACTCTGCATTAATTTGCTGCGTCTAAACCTTTTGTAAAGATGGGTTCTCTCCATTGTCTAAAATCCGAGGTGCTTAGACGCTTTTTTAACATTTCTTTTAACTGACACATCCGACGTCCATAGCGTCAACCGCGCATTGCCATTAAAGCATCTTTCAGTAAAAAGTTTGCCACCAGCGATGACGTACTTTACAAAACATGGATACTTCACATATTTTTTCAGTATTTGTTTTCAACGCTGTGATTTCCCCCAGCGGGGATAAACATGGACGGAAACGATTTTTAAAAATCTTCACAGCTTTCAGATGATCCTGGTCCACACGACATACCAGTGCTTTCCCATCGCACTAACGACTCTCTCTTCGATGGGTCTCCTGCACGCCCCACAAATTGGGATGCCTTGTTTGTCATGGCAGGGGAGGCAAAACAACTCGCCTCGCAATTCTCTCGCATCGGACGTCAGCTCCTTCCTGAAAGTTGAATCAAGAGCAGACGAAAGGTAATGAAACGGCACCGCAAAGTAGACGTAAGTTCACATACAACAAAAGAGCACCTGAACGAAATGGTTTCTCAACAATAACAAAAATCTGCATGGGTGAACGCTTTCTGTATAAAAATAAAGATGTAATAGTCCCCGAACGATGTTGTTTATTTTTGACTAAAATTGCTGCAAAGCTGCCACCAAGATTTTTTTTTATTTTACCAGTTGCACTTATTTGCAAGTTATCACAAATTTTTACGCAACTGCTAAAAACATGCAGCAAAAAGTTCAACAACAAAACTCCTATGAGAAAGTGAATAGATGTTGAACTACTGTAGTGAATGCCATGGGCGTCGGAAGGATTTTTTCCGGGGGGGGTCACTAGGATATCTTTCCTAAACTTTTCCAGGGGGGGCCAAAAGTGGTTAAATTTTATTTTTCCTACTCGAAACTAAGAAAACAACCGTTTTTGGCTGAAAATTTCAAAATCCAGGGGGCCTTGCTGTTTTTGCATGCTATAACCTATGTCTCTCTTTAACCAAATGCTCAGTTCAAAAACTAAGCCAATTAACGCCAAACTTGATGCTAGATCATGTCCACAAACGTAGGGTAGTACAGGGAAGCACTAAAAATATGGAGCAAGTGGCAGTTCGTGCACGAATCGATGCAACACAACGCATATGTCGCGAAAAGACCGCGGTAAATCTGTAATCGCGGCGTAGCGGCAATAAAAGTACCCGGTGAGAACCCACCCACAGAGGCAATTAATGTTGTTTTGGCAATAAGCAACGTAACTGCAGAAAGCAATTCCAACTGCCAAACGAAGTGCGGTCAGTCTGGCGCAGCAAACACACCAAGCGAAGCCCAGCCCGCGCGAACAAGGCAGGAGTTAATGTTTATCTGCGGTTTTCCAAGTAACCATGCGAGTTCAATTTGTTGTTCACTGAACAAACCGCATGAGCCATCGTTCTGAAGGTTCAGAATCACATAATACACATCTGGCTATGCAGTTGCCGCGAGCTTTGCAATCTAAATAGCAAGGAAATAAATCCGATACAAGTTCATCGCGTCCACTGTGACAAACGATCGGAGGGAAAAATGAAAACAACCACTAACCCTTTCGAGCAAAAAATCACAGGTTCCTCTGTTTTGCTCCCATCATTAGCGGCGCGGCACAATGGGGAACGACAACTACAGCGAACACTTTAGCAACGTGAGACGTAACAGGATACATGTCATGCGCCTTGACGACACATCTTACACCATCCTCGCCGCCACCGGTAGCAGCAGCGAACCAACGATACCGATTGTCGCACAGACCGCAGTGCATTCTGTCGTTTTCAGCCCGTGCAAACCACCAACGACCAACTTCTAAGTTTTGTTGCTAAACACAAGGAAAGCGTCATACCCGCAACTGTCGCAGTTGAAATGGAAAGGGTGGTACGGGTCTCCTTTGAAGCGCAGCGGTTCTTCTTCGATGATTGTACTGCGTTAAAAAAAGATGTGGGCAATTAACGTGGCAATCAAAATCAGGCTTTCCTGTCAGCCTAGCTTAGAGAAGAAGTTAAGACAGGACAGCTTGAGCGTCGACTATCCAGGCAAACAAAAAACAAACACGTTCTTGATAACAAATCTCATTCCCTTACTGGCACTTGTTGCAAACGTATTTTCCCAGTCCAAGCGCTTTCTCCCGATTATGGCAAGGTCTGCATAAACTTCTGCCCGCATTTTTAACGAAGCCCACGTCAGCAAGTGGAGCGTTGCACAACTGGCATGTAAAGCAGTCCGGGTGCCAGTTGTTGTTCATCGCTTTGATCACACGGCCAACAATGAACTCCTCTGCAAGACAGCACACGAAGGTATACAATACATGAGCATAACTATCGCGCTTGAACGTAAACTTTCCTATTCGTTGTCAAGGCAAGCTCGCAACATATTAGGCTGACAAGCCTTATCAGAACTGCCCTAAATGGCAGACGACGACTAATATCACTAGCAGGCACACAAAAAAGACAGAATGAATCCAAGGAAAGACAGTGACAGAGGACAGTGCAAGTCGATAATCAGGGTTTCCTAACTGAGAGGCGTGATTACAAATATACGGTACCGAATCGGTGCTACAGTCTGTCACAATTCGTCAAAGATTGAGTCGCTACGCGCTAATCCAGCGTTTCTGAAACATTTGCGGGCAACGGACCCCTAGTACATCCTAATAAAGGTTACGGAGAAGAAACGTTGCATTAATAAATATTTGGAATGAGATCTTAATCATCACAGTGGTAATCGAAATGTCTGCAAAGCCTATTAACGCTTTAAATCACATTCACAGACCCGAGGTTAAGAACCCATGCGCTAAATTGAGAAAATCGCGAAAATTTAATATAAACTTATTACCTTGATTGGCATTAACATAAACCTACGCTTTTTAGCGGAGTAAAAGTCTGATTTAATTATGGGGAGGCAACAAGTAAAACCAAGAGCATAGCTGCATCAGAAATACCGATGTTGACCCAGCCTTGTCGGTAGTGCTAGCCTCACGCTATTTGCCAAGATTCCAACTTCTTCAATTATCTGCTTTCAAGGTGTTTTTGCGTGAAATGCGCACGATACGCGTGCATCGATGCGGAACGTTTGCGGCAAGTTGGGCCAACTTTTCTTGGTTTTACTTGCTTGAGTTAACGCTTTCTCCGTCACGCCCAGTTTCTTGGGCAACTGCGTTGGACATGAAGCAAACTTTACAAGCGTGAAACTTGTCCATAGGTAATCTAACAGCGGTTCAAAGAGATAAGTCGGCCAAACCGCGCAAGACATGGCAAAAATCGGGAAGAAATTCTTAGGAGCTTGGAAAGGTGTTCAAAAGATGCTCAAAATGTTGAAGTGTTATTACTCTAGTATTGAACTGAGTTCTTTCAGAATCTGCCTGACCACCAGAAAGGCTCGATCGTACATGTGCAACAAATGTTGACGTTTATATAAATTGGACGAAAGTTGTAAATAAGTGAAGACAACTATTTGTTAGTCGTTTGGACAATTTCACGAAACAATGCAGCGAAGGCTAGAAAAATGACGTGACAATTAAGAAATAAAAAATATAACCAAATTTCCAAGTCTTGTTTAGCAAACATCGATATCAATTCAAGTTTGGCCATTCAATCTAACCAAAGTTTCAGAGAAAGCTAAGATACAGGCAAGAGGCAAACAACAGGCTATCTTCGGGGGTTTTTCTGCTATTTTTTTGATAAAACTCGAAGATATTATGCCAGTAAGTTCAAAACAATTCAATTCGTCAGAACACAAAAAGAAACAACCGTGTACATGCAAACGTTCTACAGCAGTGGTTCTCAACCTTTTCGCTGAAGGGAGCCAAATTCAGACCTACGATTTTTTTGAAGAGCCTCACTAAAACTTTTTAACACAATCCACAATTGACACGTTTCGTTTTACAGCAGAACGAAATGTGTTTCACAAAAATTAGACGTTTTATTGAAAGACTGCTGAGGGCCGCACAAAGGGTGCTTGGGAGCCGGGTGCGACCCTCAGAACCGGGCTTGAGAACCACTGTTCTACAGCGTCTAAATGAGCGATGCAACAGAAACCACCCAACCATTATCATTTAAAGTACAAAATGCTTTGCAGCGTTTCATCAAACTACGTCAAAAACAAAGTAACAAAATTGAAAGATTTGCGTCACACAGAGCAAAAGAGATCGACGAACACGAAAGATGATTGCGCTTGAGGAAACCGCGCGCAATAAGGGAAGCTGCGCAGGCAATCAAAGATTCATTTAATGTATGCGGTTTTCAGTATGAACGACTACTTGCCTTGCACATGAAAAAACACAGGTTAACCCGGAGTGCGTAATCATAAAAGGCAAAACTTCCGTTGCTGCACTTACCACATTTTCCACAACACGGAGCAAACAGCATGTGGAAATCATGTTCACAGTACTTGACTCTTTCGAACTAGAAATACAAGCAATAAAAGATTTAGACCGGACATTGTTCGGTGAACAGTCACACACATCATGAAGCGAATACAGCACGAGTATGTTTTCTGCTGGCGAAGTGCCGCAAATTTCACAAAATAACGCGGTTTATTATGGTCACAAATGACAACGATGCTAATCGCCGCTCCGCAGCAGAAACAAAAACAATTGCAGACGCGAGACAAGGTCTTGGTGTCAAATAGATCGCAAGCGCGTTGTGTCAAACCAACTTTGCAGCAGCAGTGAATGAATTTCGTTTTCAATGGGTAGCATCTCACAGCTCTGATAATTCGTTCTACGCGAAAGAGAGTGTCGCCAGTGGCAACAAGTAGTCACAGCGAAAGGCTTATCACAATCATGATGCACTCTTAATATCGTGACGATTACTCGCGGTTGCGACGCACTCGCCTCGTAGAAAAGACCTTCTGGAAACTTCTGAAAACACTGGGCGCAAACGAAACACTCTTCGTGGTAGATTTCTCCGTTGGAGTTGACCATTTGTTCGACAGGACTGAAACCGCCATGGCAACGCACGCAGACTGCTTGTGCGAGCTGACTGGTCATGCTGACACTAGGAGAAAGAAGACATTGAAGAGAATGACGTCAATTCAGCTGATCATTGATAGGTCAAAATTATTCTTAATGTAATGTGGAGGACCAGGTCAAATACTTATTTCACCTTAATCTAGTTACGCGGTTGAAAGTCCTACCAAACGTTTCGCTGAGACATTTCGGTCATTTGTCTCGTAATGTTAGTAAAACCCGCCACAACGGTATTCACTAGCCTACCTTTTCAGACATCATGATCGAATTGACTTAATCTTTTTCAGTCGTTTCAAAAACATTTCGGTCTATGACCGAAAAAACCAGCTACCAATGTCTGTTCCATCGCTCAATGTACCACATTTGTGCGCAGCCCAGAATAACAATCCATTTACTCTCTTCAGCATTGGTTGTGTTTAACCATGTCACTTCTGCAAACCCTACACGGACAATAGGTTGTTGTAACCTTTGGCCTAGGACAGAAAAATTCAATCGATTTTAGTACATGCTCAAGTAAAATTACATTGTAGTGATTTAAATATACCACAACATCGATTTCTTATTTCACGCCGCCTGACAACGTTGGGACAAAAAATCACCATGGCTAGAAGACATCACATTAGTTACAGCACCGTGCGTACCTCGACCCATTCGCAACAACCTCCTTGCTTTGTTCCGTTCTGCGTCGGAACAAGCTCGAATCCGACAGTTCAAAGTTTCTTGATTGGGCATTGAAAGTCATCACAGCTAACTTTTTTAAACTAAAGGCAGTAATTCTACTACGCTTTCCTTACCAACTCTCTGAACGCAAAAACCGGAAGTCGAGAAATGGCCGGACACGCAATTTTTTCGGCAAACCAAAGTCAAAAATTGCTTTGCTTGTGCTAAAATCTGACATTCTACTGCTTGTGCTGAAATCTGTATCTTTAAACGATCAGTGTACGCTCGTATCACTGGCAGTCATATGAAGAAGCGCTGCCTTCGGGCATATGACCGCCCGCCAAATGTTCTTCCTGCCTTGTAAGTCAAGTCCTATGTCGAGATTACGTGGAACAACGCATGAATTACCACGACGGCGAGATTTTTGTTCTGCTGGCAATGCGGCCTTTCCGACCTCGGTCGCTGAAAGTTGTTCGTTCACCGCGTACCTTTACCTTTACGTAAATGTCGTTTACGATTTAGCAACTTGTCAACAGCAAAACAATCAGTAAATGAAGCTAGAACCTGCAGGGAANATTTCTTCAACTGTTCNGTCAGAACGCAGTCTAAACGCAATGGCTAAGTTGGCTGAGGCTGTACGCCGGTGTGTCACGCACGAATTCCACAGCCCACATTGCTGGAGAAATACTAACCGAGGGTTGGGCGCAAACGTGAAAAAAGAAAATGCTTGTTCCGGTACAACGGTCAGCTCAAACAAGCGTGTGTGTTTGTGCGATGACCCGCGTCGATCGTATTTTGAGTGGATCGGAACTCTTGTTGAAAGATCTAGAGAGCGCTCGGTAGCAGACCTAGCATCAGTGTTTCCGGTGAACAGCACAATGGCAAACAACCGTTATCGTTGCGAGACCGAGAATGTAGGAGAGTTGGTCTGTGAAATTACTGAATATGAAAAGGTGATCACGCAAAAAGGCAAGGAGCACTTTTAAAACTGCTTGCTGGCAACAATAAAATCTTGTACTCATATGCTGTGAACTTAAAAATGACGCCGACGTTTCAGCCAGCTAACAGCAGGCTTTCATCAGGACAAATGGAACGAAATAGTAAGTAATAGAAGTCAACACGCGCGCCTAATTTCTATGACGTGGGGATAACGACATTGAAGATAGGCTAAGAAGATAACAAAAAATTAAGGTTTGCACCTAAGTTGGGTAAAGACGATTTAATTTTTAATGATGCCGGCCTAAAGAAATCAAGTAAAGGTACTTGATCCACTATTAAGTCACATATGGCCAAACGTACGAATGGCTTTATTGGAATAACCAAAGTTGAGATTGTGATCTCACCTCTTTCTATTAAAAAACTCACTGTTTAGCAATGCCACGCCATTCTCACCTACACCATGTTAAAAACCCGTATCTTGCTCATAAAAGGTGGATTGAAGAGAAGCACAGTACAGTTGAATACACGAAGCCATTCGTTTTGCTACCATCTCTTTTGACAACTTAAGGAATTTTTCAGACGAACATTCCAACTTGTCCCGTTAAATGTCTCTCAAACCGAAAAATTTCACTAAACCACTTTCAACAACAGTACCTATGCTGCAGGATTTTACGCGATGTGTACGATTGCCGCGTGACGGCAAATTGGCGAAGAGGATTATTCAACAAAGTAAGTTGCGAAGATCGAAAAAACTGCCGACAAGATTCTTGAGTCCAACGAATTACACTCATCCCAAGATAATGACGGCTCAACAAAAAGCTGATACACAGCGAGCATCTCCTGACATGTCAATTTCCAACCAGTGCGGCGAAGCATTGGAATATTGCGTCAAGGAGTTGCGCACTGAGTTGTCCTTTCCGACCTTCCTCAATTCCTTCTGTACAAAAATTAGAATACAACATATTCTTCAAGCAAAACCTTCGAGTCAAAGCTCTATCTGCCTACGCAAAGTCGACTACTCTTCCCAAACATTCAAGCTGCTTCCACGCGAAGGCCTGCTGACGCATGAACACAAACCAAACAAAACGTGTGTATTACAATCGTTACAGCACTCAGCAACTCCACAATTCCAGTAACCATGCTGTGACTCGTCGAAGGTCACAGCAGAATGCTTCATGACGAGGGAATTCTCAGTTTCCCTTCACTACTCTGGTACCAAGAAAAAGTAGTGACCCAGTAAAGGAGAAAGCTACTTTTACAACGGGGTACGCGTGGTTGAAAATGCTAGAAAGTATTGATGAAACCTCGAATTACTACGAAAAACTAAAACAATTCGCACGACACCAAGAAAACAAAAATAATTTAAGTGATCGTCACTCGACATAAACGAAGGCACGTCGCATGCGTTGAGCGGCGTTTCCAGTGTATCCAAGAGAGTTTGTAAATGTAAAAGCAACAAATACTGCAGTAAATCACAATCTATGTCTCTGCATTTGGATTCGTTTGGCAATGAGAAGTTCATGTTGCGTCCGATATTATTTTTAACTGGATCTTTGGGGGTATAAACGTACTTGAACCGATCAAATGGTTCTTACTCGTTTTTCACCCAATGTTAAATTCCAGACCAACACTTGCTGACACAGAAAAAGCAAGAGATGCGGCAATTAGCACTCATTTATAACGCCAATCACACACGCAGTACGATAGATAGATATATACGATGGCTATGCAAGCTTAAAAGTTTCTGTGCTCGTCCGGAATAGGCTTGCTGTGACCTCATTTCACAAAGAAGTCTCACCGTGAGTAAGTCACATTTGTAGATATTTATGTTATGAGGCAAATGCAGCGATGCCTGCTAGAACGAAGTGATGAGCACGGTAACGAAATTTTTGCCATGTCCTGTTTATGGAAAAGTACAGCAGGTCAGAAACAAGGAGGCAGCCGCTAATGTTTTAATTTGGTAGCATTTTTTAACGTAACCAAAGGGTTAGCGCATATGGCTTGTTGCAAATGATCGATACTAATTTTTCCGAGACTGTTAAACATCCTGGCTATAGACCGGAAGTAACACGGCCAAATAAGCAAACTATTTCCACCGTTTGGTTTTGCTTTCATACAATTGACGCCTAACATCAGCTCTTTGATAAAGACATGCTTATTTGCCATGCATCACGAAACAAAAATACATTTCAGAAGCACAAAACAAGACGAAAATCAATATTTTCGAACGAAATCAACAGACATTTGCCGCTTATTTTTTAAGAAGGGGGGTTCAAGACCGATATTCCGAAATACATGGAAAGAAAAGCCATTGAAACAACTACTTTTGCTAATACTTACGAAACTGTTTCCGTAATCTGTCGAACTTCAAGTTTGATTTTTTCTAACATAGTTTGCGCGCTTTGGAACCTTTCATGTAGAACAGCTACACATTTCCATGGTTTAATAGCAAACCTCATTTTCATTTTTTCAGGTTTCATAAAACATGTTCAGACTTTTTTGTTACTCTCAAAATTGCGTGAAGTGCTTCAGGATCACGAAGTTTGAGTCCTTTTTTATTCAAAACTTAACGTTCAGAGTTACGGTGTGAGCCCATTTCATTTTTCACAAGGCTCACAAACGCAGCAGCTACAGCCGTCGGAACTTAAATTATATCATGCGAAACGTGGGCACGTGCTGACATTGACGTCTTCTGCACACTTTGACTGTCTTACGGTTATGTTTGAACTTCCCGATAACGTCACTAAAAACAAACTTACCAACCTATTAGCAAGCATGAAGTCCTGTTATCATGATTCTTTCCGTAATTGCGATGGCAAACAGCCTGTCACCAACAAAAAGCACCAACATGGACAGACTGTTATCACTACTCCTGCAGGTGCAAGCAACCCGTGACCTCGAAATCTGTCACCATAAAAATCTAACACAACGGCACTTCCCGATAAAAAATCGTTAGTACATGTTGACAACCATCGAGAGATTCAGCTTTAAATCTGTCAGGAAACCGTTGTACATTTTACCGCAAACAAACTGTGAGCATAGCACAACTGTCTTGCAAATATGTCGGTGCTTGCATGAAAGCAAATTACACCATAATGCATACCTTGGGACCAGTGGTTTATAAGAGCTTACATGGCGAATTGCGTCTCCTTTAGTGTCTTCCAATAATTCTTTTTGGGCTTTGGTGATCTTTGCCTGAGACAATTCGTACTCGTACGCGCCTGCAGGAACTATGTTGCCCGGTTCCTTGGCCCGTTGGATTGGCAGTACAACTTCATTTTTCTGGGACGCAGTTCCATTTGACACAGTTGTGTTATTCATAATGCAACTAGTAACTGAATACCGAACTGGAAGATCTGGCGTGTAAATCACAATGTTGACTAACAGCCACTACTAGGCTTCCAGCTGGTGAAACTTTTAGACTTCTAGAGAGATAGAGAAGAGGTTTTTGAACTGCGGTCTTTCTCCGTCGTACGGTGTCGTAGTAAGACAAGCAAATACAAATACACTGCACACAACAGAACATAGAAACTTTTCCCGGTAGCACAGGAACTCTGAGTCGATAAATGTGCTGATTGTTATTTGCAACAATATGAAGAACGAGACACTATAAGGGAATTTTAGTTAAAATCATCAGCACAGTAAGGTTGTGTTGAACACATAAATCTAGCACGGCACCCCGGTCTCTGAAGTCGCGATTTAGCAAAACAATGAACTTCTCATGGCGGTAGCATCTGAATCAGTACCGAGTGTTAAATCGGGCGTTTGAAGGAACTGCTGCAGCCTCATCTCATCTTCACCAGCACGTAAACACATACCTGCTTGGGTCCTCACCTACAACTCGCGAAATCTTGATAAATGTCTTTAGTCAAAAAAACTTCACGTGAATGCGCAAAGCGAACGCAGATTGCCATGTAAGGAAAAACGCAACTCCGTTCCGCTACAAGATTCGCTTTCCCTTAGGCGAGCGCCGTTTCAGCTTAAATAGGCATCCCGGCATTGCGCTCGTTACGGTCCGCGCTTACACACGGCAAGGCTGCAGCCGGCATATCTCGCATTCTTGTCTCTGATGCGCCAGCCGAGAACCATGCTCAAGAGAGATAGAGAGGCAGAGCAGAGTTTTACACCCGGAAAATATGCTGCGAGTGATCTAAATGGATAACTACGCGGATTTTCAATCCTGCCTAAACCCAAACAATACACTTTTAGATGAGAGAAAGGTCTGCGCAACAGTTGCCAAGTTCGTTTTGTCGTGAACAAATAAGCAGCCGTTTGACAGTTTCAAATAATCACGTTTCGAAATGGAGATGAAAGTTTTTCGCAGCTAAAATTTTGAACTGCGAGCAGCACTGCCAAATTATTTCCTTGGCATGTTAATGTCACAACGCTTCATGATACGATAAAACGCTCCAACATCAACGGAAAGGCTGTCCGTTAAAAACATTTTGCTTCCCTCTAAGAATTCGAGGTAGTTTTCTATCTAATTCATGATCATTCACGAGCCGGTTGGATGCTCCTTGCCAAGCGCCTTAATACTTGGTACAACAGTCATTTCTTGTTCAGGGCGGACTTGTAGCAGCAGGTGCAAATCATCCACCGAATAAAACTTTTCCTTAACTTTCCTGGCAAAAGTGTAATGCTTGAAAATCAGACTTATCAATTCTGAAAATATACGTTTCATACATGTTTCACTCGTGTCTTTATGTTCAGATACACTTGTTTCGATAAATACTGCATCGACCTTCAAGCAGCTTCGTCTTAACAGTATATGACCACTGGGTTGAATTGTTTCTGAGGATGAGAGATAAAAAAGCACATTTTTCGCAAATTGGAAAATTGTTTTTGAAACTCACTGATCATGAAAATAACAGATTATTTTTTAAGTTATGTAATTTAGACTTTACATAAGTATTCAACTCCAAACCTCCCCACATGTTAATATTTTATTTGAGGACTAGGTTTCAGCAACAGCCAATCACCAATAATTACAATTTAACTAATGTTCAAAGCGCAAAATGCATTTTAATTTTGAACATTAAACTATAACGATTGCTGAAAAGCATTTGACCAGNGAGGCGTTTAGCACAGCTAGGCGACACGAAAGATTTTACAGCTGGGATAGAGCTGGTGAGTTCAACTCGGGCCGGTAGAAACGTAAACTCAACAGTATTTTAATGGGTTTGGTTAACGGTAATCAAAACCGGACAAATCAAGGTAGGAGCAGATTCAGTGCTACAGCATGTGAAATTCTGAACAATCAGAGAGAGGAAAAGAATGGTTCAACACAAACTGAAGCACAGTACCACAAAATTGCCAAGAAACCTTAAATATTCTGTTTAAAAAACCCAGACATGCTCTAAGTTTTCACTACGCGACTCCAAAAGTAATATGCAGCATCAGCCACATGGTGACATTCGCATTTCGTTGCTTAGCTAACGAGTGCGCTTTTCGACTGTTTGGAGCTGGGTGTAGGCAACACTTGGACAATATCTTTTTTTTAAGGTGTTTTAATGACCCGATTTGGGTCCCTAGAATCAGAGAATGCGGGTCCCTACAAGTCCATACCGGTATCTAACATTTTCCTTAAAAAAAGCCTTATATTGAACATGGACAAAGTGGGCTCAGCCTTGTCGAGCAAGATGCTTGATTACTGCATTTGTCATTTCTGGAACATTCCTTCAAACTGGATTTAGCCCTGAAACGAAAGAAGCTCTTTTAGCGTTTTATCACATGACCCACGCAGTTGCTGAAGCTTAATAGTCTCAAAGCGTCTCTCATAGAATGTGCCTCGGGGCTGGTAATGATTGTGCAAAAACGTTTTGGGCAGTGATGCAAGGAGCTCGGCTAGCGGAAACTGTTCCTTTGTTGAAAGACACGTAAGAAACCGAATCTCCAACATTATCCGCGATAATTAGTGCAGTTCGCATCAGACGTGAAAAAAAAACTCAGCTGAAATCAGCCTTCAGATGAGACTGCTGAGGTGTCAAACTGCCGTCACATAATGGTCTTCGTGAATTTTTGAAAGATGTCTTAGTCCTTGTAAGGTTTGTAAACCCAAACGTATCGGAAACGTTGGTTCTGCAAACAACTATATGCCACTGCCGTACCAAAAATCTATTCAAGGTAAATGTAATTTGAGTTAGTTGTAACACAGTCGGCTCAATGTAGATCGATGGCTCACTCATTATACACGAAAACAAACCTAATTTTGTTGCATCAATGAAAGGAAATCCTGATAAAAAGGATTGAAAGAATAGTTTCTTTCTATCATAATACTATCAACCGCAACATTTTCATGCGAAGGACCCTTTTGGCGTGAAGGTGAAGAGTTGAAAATGCAATGTCTCTGCTTGAGGCAAAAGTTTTAAGCGCAAATTTCTCCAGCATCGTTATGAAGCTCATGTTAACGTTATTTTGGAACATTTGAATCTTTGCCACTCGTGCGTAAAAAATCTCAGGTGACAAAGGTACACAATCGCGTAGCTGCTCTTAAATATTTTGAGTGGCTCTTCGTTATTAAATTACCAAAAAAGGAGACAGAGAGTGAGGTTACAACAGCGGTGTGACGTTGTTTTCCAAACTGCATGAACAAAATTGAGCCATGTACTCTAGAAATACATGTATCACTTTTTCTTCAATGGCGCAACGCAACATGTTCGTCAGAAGCGCAGAGCCGAGCCGAAGACCAATCATCAGCAAAACTGAACTTTTTACAAAACAGTGGCGAACTCCACTATGAGTCTGTAGCGCCACCAAGCGACTGAGTATACAAAACCATACGGCGCAAACAAAAGTTTTTCTTTCTTGTTGCAAAACTGTGCATTGAAATATAATCGACAGCAAATTTTAAGATGGGCCATCATTATTCTTTAATCCAGCAAGTATGCTCCGACGCAAGTATTTTATCCAGACAGTACCCCCTTCCGGACATCTTCACTCAAAACAAACCATACCATCTCAATCTTGCAACCGTTCAGCGCTGGCATTTGATCTGGGTATATGCGCTGTTTATTTCATATAAATGGATAACCCACTTTCGTGGTATTACGCAACTTTGCCTAAGCGTCCGGAACAACAATCGCCTATATTGCAGTTTCCAATAAAGCATATCATATGAAAGAGTTGTTCACTCATTGAAAATAAAATTGCATAAGAAGGGTTCTGAAGTAGATACGAAACTCGCTAATTTCATTTATAATATCTTGGCTCCGAATTCAAAACAGGCCGCTGATATAATAAACTTACGACTGATGGTTCAAAAATGAAAGTTGCTCAAGATTGATTAAATGTGACAAATTTTCAACATGCCATAAATGTCGAATTTATGCAGAATTTTTCACACAATTTAATACAAATTTTGTGGAAAATTTATGCAGTCAATAATTAGATTTTTTGAACTGCTAGATCACACACAAGGTTCATTACAACAAAAATTACTCTTGAGCAGATGACAACGTGAAATTTGCAAAATGTTCTTGGTAAAATACGCCTCACACAGAATGACGATCAAACTTACCAGCCAAAACACGAAAACGTAAAGTTGACTATCTTTCAAATCAACAAACGAGTCACAAAATCTGACAACTAAGAAGTTAAACTCAATCTTATTTTATCAACTTCCAGCATCATATTGACATTGGCCAAAATGGTGTTTCGGATATTCATCGGGGTGTATCTGGCGGATTGCGGCTGTGTGGCTGAAAAAGGCCAATACATCGTCTCGCCCATCCCATTAAGATGAGTGTTACGCAATACATAAGCTCTCCTTTGCATGTAGTGATTACCGCATGATTGCGCTTGCAGTAGACTTAATGCAAGGTCTCTCCTACACAAATGTGCCTACAACCCCTTCCCGTGGTTACACCTGATACCGCAAAAGGTGCTGCGTGAAAGGATGTTGTTGACATCTCTTCGACCAAACGAAAATCGGCACTAAGAAGACATATTGTGTCTCTTCAGAAACCCAAGTCTCTTCAGAAACCCAAGTCAGCGTATACGCTCGAAGTAAGCGACACAATACACTGCAGCAGGTGGAGAAGTTAAGTACCTTGAGGTGGTATTCCCGAGTGACGGAAGACAGAACAAGGAGATTGACACACGGGTTCGGGGTTGGTAAAACAAATGTAATTTTGCGTGAGCTTTATCGCTCTGTGGTGAAAAAACGGGAGCTTTCAAACACCGCAAACCTGTCAGTTTACACACCGGTCTTTGTTCCGATCCTTCTCTTTGGTCATAAATCTTGGGCAACGACTGAAAGAGTGATATCTTAACTCTCAAGTACAAGCGGCAGAGATGGGAGTTTTGTGAAGAGTTCACGGTGTGACACTTCGCGACAAGTCTGCAGCTGTGAATTCTGTAAACCCCTGAATGTCGATCCACTTCTTCGCATAAAGAGATCCCAGCTACGCTGGTCCGGCCATACGTCCAGAATTTCCCGGGAAATATTGGCGAGGCAAGTCCTGCTAGCTACACCCATGGGAAAGCGGCCATGGGCCAGATGAAGCAATTACATCTCCGACCTGCGTCTGCATTCAAGTAGTGTCTACTCATCTCCATTGTTCCCAAACGTAACGAAAGTGGTTTTCCTTGTTACCATACGCGCCGCGTTCAAAATTTATGACGTCACAAAAAAGACGTCGAAACCTGCTTAAATTGGTAAAATAATATCAGTTCAAATATCCGAAAGTGGTGCTCACAATGATGTCAATTTTACAGGCGACTAACACTTATTCGATCACTCATAGTTTTTTCAAAACGTTTAGAAAACGTTCACAAGAGATTAAATTAAAATCCTGAAAAATTAAAAACACACAATTACCTACAAGTATTTATGTAAACTGCAGCTCTATCAATCCAAACAGCCATCAATCTTTCGACATTAAGTTCGTCTGCCACAGTGGAATGAATATTTAGCAAACAACAAGAGTTCAAACCACGTTGAGGATGGTCGATCGGAGATAATTTTTAATGCGACGAAGTGCACTAAAGACACGCTCTGCCTCACAGGTAGGCAGGGGCGTAACGAGAGGGGCAAGGGGGGCGCAATTCCCCGGGCGCCGAGTCACTATGGGGGCGCCAAATTACTGCTAGGGGTGCCGATACGTCCCAACAATGTCACAAGTACTTTCTTCATTATAGTACATTTGCTTCCGAAAGACCTGTTTCAAACACGGGGGCGCCAAACACGCTTCTTGGCCCGGGCGCTATCTAACCTTGTTACGCCCCTGCAGGTAGGACAGGGCAATGCGAGATACATGCGCAGGCAACACGTTACATTCGGAAACAAATTAGCTAAAGTTAGGTTTTCCGCATTCAGTTTTAAAAGAGCGTTGGGAATTGGACTATTTAAATCAGGGGTCTCAAACACGCGACCCGCGATGCTTTTAGGGAATTTTGAAATAATCAACACTAAAGTTCAGTTTATTCACCGGTGTTTAAAAGTGGCTGGCTAGCGAATGAAGAAGTTCCTTTCAAATGACGTAGAGACCACTAGAAATGATTTGCCTACAACTCACGATCTTTCCGCAGGAAATGAAATGCGAAACCTGGTTCTAGTAAGGTTCAGTACTGCCATTGTTGCGTCAACGTCATAATGCGGCCCTCGGGTTACTTCATAAGTCCTCATTTGGTCCTCGGAGCAATTTGAGTTTGAGACCCTGGTTTGAATCATTGCTTGCACAAAATTGCTAGATTTTGCTGTGTAAGTTTTGTTCGCTACATCGCCTTTGTAAAAGTCACATACAGCGGATGTGGTGCTTTGCTCTGTAGTACAGCTTAGAACTGCTTCAAGCTGCGCTGCAATTTTTTAGTCTTCCATTCCGTATCTATCCGAAAACGTTGCAATGTNCATTTCAGAATATTGCCTTTGTACTTGTTAACAAAGAATGTAATAATACAAAAGAAATTCATGACACGATTTCAAGCAATAGACGATATTAATTAGCAATGCACACTTGTGATCAGTAAGGACTCATAGCATCAACTTCAAGAAAAGACGCTTTTGAGAAAAAATAAACACTAAGGGTTTTAACACAAATTGAACACACTTAAAAACTCACTGAGGTAATGTTATTCAGGCTATTTGGGCAGTATCAAGAAGCGTTCAGTTTGGCAAATGCCAAGATCTAATCTATACAGAAATTGAATAAGATGAGATTAACTGCAAGTTCCTCAGCAAAGCACAACACTGGACCCATTGAGGGGAGTTCATTGCCCACAGTGCCAAATACGAGAAGTATCAACAAAGCATTGCTCAATAAAAAAATGAAAAATTGGCGGGAGTGCTGCACTCCCGGCCAGAGATGCGGGAGCGCGTCGAACGCCGGCGCTCCGCGCCTGTGCATGTTACGGTTGCCTCACGGTCGGCCGCAACGAAGGCCTCCAAGAAAGCGACCTAATCTGCCCACGCGTGCAACACTGTCAGACCGCGAAACTGCACAGGTCGCGTGGAAACCGCAAGCTTCGGAGTGGAGTGGTTAACCAGTTAGATGCAGCAGCCACGAGTGTATAGTCCAGTGGCCAACTTAACGTTATGCTAAACAAAAAATGATTTTTGTGAACTGGGTTGAAAATCGATAGGAAATAAATAATAACTTTCTTGCAAAAAACTAGTCCAAAACCTCGAAAATGAAAAGCTTCCTGTAATGCCGTACCTGAAAGACTGTTTATCTAATTCAACTGAAAGCTTTAATTTCTTCTTTTTTCCGAATGGAAGGCAATATTTACGTAAATGATAAATACCGGTTGTGATTGTATAACAGCATCTACTAGAGCTAGACAGAGTCTTGCATATCACAATGAACCACATGGTTACGATGTTCACTTAACAGTTGCATTTGAGTGTAACGATGATTCCAGCACATTTTCCCAGCATTCCAACAGGGTTGTGGCTTAACCAGAACAAAATTTTCATCAGGATTTCGTCAAAATTTCAGTTCTCAGCATTAAAGCTCCTGAATAGCAAATTCCTTTAGAGCAGTGGTCGGACAGCGGGTAAGGTCTTAAAAGGAATCTGTATGCGATGACTTCAGCTGGAAATAAAAGTTAGCGATAGCATACCAACAGATATCATTGAAACTTTGCCGAACGACGAGTTTTGCGTGCCACACACCGCCAGGAATTTGGCTTTTCTTCCACAATTGACACAATACTCAGCGAATATCTTGACTGTCGCACTTCATTACAAAATCAACATCGCGCGTCACCCTACGACCGTTGCGTGAATATTCCAAAAAATCAAGAATCGTGGAAACGAAGGGAAGCGCGCTTGTGAGAGTGCACATGGAGACATTTTGAGTGTTGAGTTTTCGGAATGTGGTATCACATGCAAATTCGACCAAATTTTCAATGAGACTCTAACAAGGCCAAAAGGCCTAACAAGATACTTGTGGACAAACTCCTTCAAATTTTTACAGTTTAGCCGCGAAAAAGCCAAGTTTCCAACCCTACCTAGGATAAAGCGCATTCACCGGAAAAATGCCCCAATCTTGCGCAAGCAATGAACACCGTACCGAAACAATCAACTGCTAGCAAGTTACATGTCGCAGCAGATGTGTGATGATCTACCCCGACCATCTGATGTACGTCAGCTCGCACTTCAATATAAGAACATAATTACACATTGCCCGCATACAATGGGATGGCAGGAAATGCACACAGGATGGCTCTAAGTAGTACACGGCTGTGATTTTTTCGGAAAAAGCAATAAACAAGCAGATTCTTCGAGTGAAAATGGCTAGAAAATGCACAGCTCTTTCGACTGTCTGAAGTGTCATCTCTATACAGTTTACAAGAGAGTTTGGTAAAACGGCACTCGTTGCCACAGGAATCCAAACTCAGATTCTGACGAAATGGATGTGTCAATGGCGTGTTAACTTAACAGGATGCCATTGGCTATGCTAAGTTGAATGAAACGAAAGGAAATTAATGTGATACATGCAACCATTCATACCAATGATGTAACTTCTTGCAATCATCCAGAAAAAAAATTATAATGCGGAAGGCATCCATCGGCTTTTTTATGATGTACAAACAAAAATTAAGGTTGTTGGATCATCAGACGATACACATCAATCCTGACACCAATGCAAATATAACTATTTGGACTAAACTGCAAATAATACATTGACGAAGCTGCCTGGTGAACAGCTGCTGCTGCAATGCCCTTGCTATTAAGACTTTAAACAATCACGCGCACACAGAAACGCCTCAACTTCTGAAAGTTTTGGTCTGAAGTGGAAAAAAGCTATTAAATCAAAATAAAGTAGTTTTGTATGAAATTCAAATAAAAATAAAGCAGCTTCAAGCTGCCTAATGAACAGCATCTACTACAGTGCCCCTTTTATTCACATGAGTTCAAACAGTCATATCCGTGCACAATTAAACGCATGATAATATGTACCTGCTGCTGAAGTGATTCTGTTTCAAAGTTGTTTACTACAGCTGTTTTCAAACACGTTGGTTCCATTGTTTTACAATTAAACCTCTGAAGTTTTGGCCTGCTGCCTGACACGGAAAAAAACGAAGTGAAAAGAATGTATTTTCGTATGTAGTTGAAATAAAAATAAAACAGTAATGTTAAAAACACTCTGCCTTTATCAGATAGAAGAAACGTGTTAAGTGAGGCATACCACGTTGATGTGTAACCACGATGTACATTCCCATGAAAAGATTTAATCAAAACTGGTGATTTTACTGCATTTTAAATCAAAGAGCTTCAACACTGTGGTGAAAATAGTACCAACAAAACGTCTGTGCAAAATGCATATTTTAACCATTCTGTTAATGACATTTGAAAGTTTACATACTACATGTAATATTTGTCATTTACTTTCCAGGTGCAACTGATTAGTAACTTCAAGCAAATTTTGCAAGTCATGCTTCACACGCGACTGTAACCTCACACACTCCAGACACTAAAGGTCTCCAAAATTTGCAGAAAACCAGCAGGAAAACTCATCTGGTTTCGGAAAAGATACTTTACCAGCCTAACATATAATAAATGGCAAAGGTGCACTGAGTTTAAATTTAGTCTATGGCAGTTGCAAAGAATGAATTCGTACATTGCGTATGTTACAAAAATACTGCTGACTTAAGCACAACAGTTTTTCCTTTTTCCACCAAGGAAAAATACTATAATTTTGGTTGGAAAACGTTTTTGAAGATTACATGTCTTTTTGTAGTTTTGTTGCAGACAAAAATCAGCATATTCTGTATTAAAAAAGATACAAATCACAGGTCAACACTCACAGAAATAATCATTATTAAATGTTCTGTCTGACATTTCTTGCCTGAAGGTAACACAACATAGTGTACAGTTTAGATTGCAAGCGAGATTTTATACAAACAGCAGAGACAATAGAACCAACGTGTTTGAAAACAGTTGTTGTAAACAACTTGAAACAGAATCACTTCAGCAGCAGGTACATATAATCATACAGCAGTTTCTCTTTTGCAACACTAACCATTTCGTACAAAGTATAACTTTGCTCTATGAGAGGAAACACCAATGCAGGAGTAATTGATCTTGCCTAATAAAACTTTGACCAGTAACATCACCCAAGAAAGTTATTATCTTTTATCCTACTACATAAGTTATGGCATACTGAGTTGTGGTCACCCACTTCATTTTAATCCCTCTGAAAACTAAGCCACAATAATCAAAGTTTGTTAAATAGTATGCAGAATGCTTGATGAAAACAGAGTGGATGTAGCTTAATACAACAAATTTCCACTCAATACAAGTTGGTTCATACGATAAATGATCCAGAACCAGAATTCTTACCTTATTTATGTTGCCTGCTGCAGGTGAAATTCTTTGAGTGAAGAAGTTCCTCAAAACCAAATACCAATCTTTATTTTTCTGGACTTACAACATAGTTAAAAACACTGCTTTCACTGTTGTAAAATTAACAACTTTTATTACGAGATTTAATAGGCATGGAAAACGTTCTAAAACCACATTTACAGCCATTCTGTTAATCTTTACAAAGAAGTGTTGGAATGTTTCACAAAAGTAGTTTTGTTAACATAATGTGTACAATTTCAATTTATTATTTAACTGAGCAAGCAACTCATTTTTTCACATTAAAGACAATCATTCTTAGACAAAGACTTTTAAAAATTAAAACTGCTCATAACGTTCACAGAATATTTCATATCCGTTTTGAACACTCAGTATCCACTATCAAGAGCAGCTATGTCCAACCCAAATGGCTTAGTGGGCCAAAAAGTGTGTCACTATCTTAACCAGGGCCACACATTGAATGACATATTATTGAGGGCCGCACACTGAATGACATATTATTGAGGGCCGCACATTGAATGACATATTATTGAGGGCCGCACATTGAATGACATATTATTGAGGGCCGCACATTGAATGACATATTATTGAGGGCCGCACATTGAATGGCTTACTTTGATCTTAGCAAACTAAATTTAGCCTAAACTAGTGTACAGAAAGTGTGCGAACCTAACTGCAGAGGTAACAGACGTGATAAAGTGGTTCTGAGGACTACCTGCATGAAAAATGTCAAATTCAAGATTATCAAAACAAGGACAGGTTGTCAGTGTGTGGGATACTTTTACTACAGCCAAAACCTAACTGGGCTGCACAAAACCCTCTATTGGGCCACGCGGCCCGCGGGTTGGACATAGCTGATCTTCTAGAGTTATTTTATATTCTTTCATAATGAACTATTAAAACTTATTCTAACTTTTCTGCCCTCTGCTATGAAAGGAAAATGACAAAGTTACAGAAAATGATGTTAGCCATTCTATTCATGAAGGCAGAAATATTACCTGTCTCCCATTTGCACCAATTGCCAAGCAATCTTGATTATGTAAAACAAAACATCTTAGAGTTTGAACATAAAACATATTAACATACAAAAGTTTCCATGTTACAAATTTGACAAGTATATTACCAACATCTATTCAAGGCAAGTGGGTAGAATATTCCACAGTTTAAATTAAACACCATACCACCCAACAATCAAAGTGAAAAGTAACACAATCTAGGATACAGCTATTAAACAAATGGTATACAGACAAATCCCAAAGTTCTGCAGCATCCAATTACTGGAGCAAAGGGTAACATAACAGTTATTTAACACCTTTGGCACTAGGCGGTTCAGCACAAGCCAACTGTTGGGCACCATCGTGTTTTCACTATGGTTGTGTAAGTGCGAAAGTGGGCACAAGAATTTTTGTGGGCCAACACTGAAGCGATGGCGTAAATGCACAAAAATTCTCACATGCTGGTGCCAAACATGTTAATGAAAATTTCCAGAGCTATTAATTACATAACTTCAACCCATTATTGTACAATACAGTCCTATCACCAGCACAAAAAGGTCTTTGAATTGCAAAGCTTGCATTGCTACATTATATTTCAATAAATTTGATAAATATAGCACTCTACCAACAAATGAAGCACATGGTATGATTACAAAGGTTGCACACTGGTGTGGCACATTAATGCAAAATCCGAAGGATTGCATCAGCCAAGAAATCAATATGAAATAACCTCAGCATCAATTTTAAGGTAACTTTGAAACTAATAAAAGACCAGTAAAACAGTTAGGATTGCTAAAACATCACAGATGTCAAAGATTTAAACAGCTATGGCTTAGCTATCATGCCAGTCTAAGCCACCTTTGTGATCACTCATTTTTTTCTTTAGGATACTTGTGTTCAGCTTTGAGCATGATTGGAACCTTGCAACATAATCTGCAAAAAATGTTTCTTAAACTTTCAGTATTTTGGCTGCTAAACATTGAGCCAAAACTAGTAGGAACGTTTTTTCTTGAACTTGTCACAGTTATAAAACTTAACTTAATACACTGCTGTGGCTTATCCATCTCAAGCTAAGTTTTTCATTAAGCAAACTACATAGTTTGTTACAGAAAATGTTTGCCCACTGATGCTTGTTCTTTTGCTGAGACATTTCAGCCATAGCCATTTGTCCTGTAACTGCACTAAGACTTGCCATAACAGTATTGACTAGTCTATATTTTCAGACATTATGACCAAATTGACATATTTTCAGTCATTTAACAAAAAATTCAGTCGATGACCTAAAAAACTATGATTTTTCTTTTAAATGTGTTTTCAATAATAAGGTATAATAAAATACATTATATCTATAATAAAATACATTATATTAATGGTCAGCAAACTGTGGGCTTCGGCATAATTGTGGGCCATTTATCACATTTTATTGGGATGCACAATGCTCGCTGTTGTGAGCCATGTGGTATGCAAGAGCTATCATCATGTATTGTTTGAGTGGGCTAAGACATCAGCTACTGTAACAACTATGGGAACATTTATTGTTTGACATTTAGAAAGCATTGCTTTGGTCATTATACAGGTTATGACATTCACACAGCATTGTTATATAACAGGTAACTGAATACAACATAAGTTTGAAATTGGACCTTCAAAAATAAGCATGGGCCTTTCAACACATTTGGCACCGATGTACGATTATAATATTCATACTTCAAAATTAATTAATCCCTAAAAACATCAAATTAATCAATCACCTAATTAATTAATTATCAATATTTTGGCCATAACTTTCCAACCACAAATGCTAGATCACTATATTACTATAAACCATCATTTATAGCATATAGTTACTCTGCATAGTGTAAGACAACCTCCACATCAACAATTAGTATCTTGATTAATCAATGCATTTTACTTAGGGCAATTGTTTCTGTCTGTAGACAATCTTATCTTAGACCAGCTGTGTCCAACCCACAGCCCGCAAGCAGCCCAGTCAAAGGTTTTGTGCAGCCCAGTTTAGGTTTTTGCTATGGTAGAAGGATCTTACATAGGGTCAGACCACTATAATGCGGAAATTCAATAAACAAACACCTTTTATTGAAAAAAAGAAAAAATAATTTTTTTTAAAATAATACTTATATTCCTTAGTCTTCCTCGAATGCTTCTACCAAATTTCAAGCAGATTGAATGAAACCTGACTGTTTACCACGTGGTTTCTTGCACCAACTATGTGTTCACAGTGTTGGCCAAAAAAAAGCAAAATCCCCGTTTGCCAACACAAACATTGCTACAGTGCTCAAACTTGCTCCTAGAGCTCCGGATTTTCATGTGCTTGCTCCTGAAACTATCTTCTAATAGCTTGCCAACTTCTATGAATCCACCTTTTTCCTTTCTCCATTTTTTTAGATTTATAAGAGACAGTCCATGTGTGCATTTGGTGCTAAAAACAAAAAAGCAGATGAAGATTTGGTGCTTGTGTGACGTCATACAGATCTATGTGAACAGTATACTGTATCTACTAATAAGTCACCAAGCTGTAAATTATAGTAAATTGGATGAGTAATTATCATAATTTTTACTTCAAAAAAGCTGGAAACAAATAATTTTGACATTTCACTCATGTTATCAATTAAAATCAATAATTTTTTCATGGTTTTTATGTTATTTGTACCATCTGCTTACTTGTTACTGGCACTCTCATCTGCATATTGAGCAAAAAACTGGCATACCAGATGTGAAGCACAACCACTATGCTACGAGCAGTATGCCGAGTGCATGACCAACAGGCCTTTTTATTCGAATTGCGTCATGCCATGAGATCGAATGTTCGACTGGCAGCACAATAGCCCCAGCCAATCTGTTTCCGTCAGAATCTTGGCAGTAAAATAAACACTACCTTATTTGAATTGCATCAGGCCAGGCGTATCCATAGTAACTTCCTTTTGGACACAAACTAAAACCTTATGAATGATAGGCCTATTTGGCTTGAACCAAAACATAAGCATAGCAAAATTTTATGGCAGTGGCTCTAGATATGCCTGTGGATCTTGAAATTTGAAAACTTATTCATACGCCACCTGTGACATAACAGTAACGCACAACGAGAATGTAGTAGCCTTGGTAGAAACGAACTAAACATCAAAGATAAACCCTAAGCCTAACCCTAACCATAGCCCTAACCTCATGGAAACCTAACACCAACCTGTAAAAGTAACACGTAAGCCTGAAGAAAAGCAAAGAAAAAAAGTAGGAAGTGTCTGTTTTACCGCCGATTTTCTGTCGGCAACAGATCGGCTAGAGCTATTGTGCCGCCAGTCTGATGCAATTCTAATGAAAAGGTCAGTTTGTCATGGAATCAGTGTGCTGCTCATAGTGTAGTGGTTATGCTTCATGTCTAGTATGCCACTGGTTTTCAGTTCGAATCTCACCTTAGTGACTTTTCTTTTTCTTGCTTTTTTGAAAATTTTTTCATTAGGTGTTACCTTTAGGGTTCGGTTAGGGGTTAGGGTTCTTAGCATTACGGTTAGGGGTTAGCATTAGGGATTAACATTAGGGTTAGCATTAGGGGTTACTGTTAGGGGTTAGCATTTGGGGTTAGCATTTGGGGTTAGCATTAGGGATTAGCATTAGCGATTAGCATT
>JGI24159J19872_10000318_pt1 | contig 39700 bp, 26 predicted proteins | sample Ectturendosymbi4_FD_19872 | JGI IMG/M metagenome (IMG submission 19872) | reverse complement strand
TCACGCTGGAAGCGCTTCACTGTTTGTGTGTCTGCATGGTTACGCATTGCATGCGCTTCGTGCGCAACAAAACAAACATTTGCTCAGTGTATAATTTTCTTGAAAGGAACACTGGTTGAAGCTACTTCATTTAATTTGTCATCTGATTACAAACCATTTAGCTAGAGTATTCTGAGCATGTGCTTTACGTGGCAAATCGCATCTTGGCAGTTTTGCTGTTAGTGCAAAATTTTCAGCCTAAGAAACTGTTTTCATTTAATGCGGAAAACGCTTTTTATAGTACTGCAAAACGCGGAGAGTTTTTAATCTGTATAAATGAGCATACGCTTTTTTGGGTGCTTGTATCCATTTTACCTCTAAAAAGTTGTGGATATCTTTCCACATCTCTAAAATGGTGTTGATTTTTTAAATAAAGACTTATTTCTTCAACATCCAAGTTAAAGATGAAATTGTGGAACAAAAATAAATCAAAACGTGGATAATCTTCGTCTGACAGCTACAACTATATCAAAAAGTCCAATTAGACTCATCTTAATTGTGCTGACGAGAAAGCAGTGGCGCCACTTTTACAAAGCTCTTCTTAGTGTTGAAGTAATTAAACTTCGCGCCTACATATAGTATTCATGACTTTATCCCACACAGCATGCTACGCAGCTGACATTAATTTTCTTGGTGAAATTGCATCCAGTGAAACCACAAAGGTCTTGAATGGAAGTTATAATTGCCTAGATGTTATGGGACTGGCGCCAGAAAAGCATTTACAAGTGCTTGGAGAATCAGAATGCAAATTTCACCAAGTTCGCATCACCAAGTGAGCTCGGTTTGCTCTGGAATGAGACATTGTTTCTCATCATATCAAGCAAATGGAGTTTTTCACGTTAAATACCATTAATATTGGCAGATGGTCACTTCTAAGAGAGCTCAGCCAAAACCTGCAAAATTAACAACTAAGTTTATTTTTGTTACCAGTTGCCTTTTCTATTTCACGCATGTAGTGAGTTGAGAAATAGATAGCAAACTTATATGTGAAAAGATTGGGAGGCATACCGTTCGCGGGAAACAATAATCGTGCTGCACAAATCAGGGCATTTTTATGAGAAAAACATAATCAAACTAGAGAAGAAAATGAACAGTTTAATTGCTTTTGCCGTCCAATCTAACCAACTATTCCTTGAATGTAGGGAAATTTCCCGCATTGTTCATTCCAAACTGGGTGGTCTCCACTTTGGCGAAAAGAACCGTTTTGGACGTTGAGTTCAGCTCAGTGATTGAGCGTTCAGGCTACGGCCAAAACCTGAGAACAACAGTATTTCACAGCAAAGCGTTGAACAAATTGTCTTTCTTTTCAAGCTTTTGTTGTTTTGTGGTGTAGTAAAGGCAACTAAATGCTCATCGTGGCGTCTGTAGTAAGCAGCAACATCATCGTGTCTGTACTACTAATAGAAGCTCTAAGTTTGCTGTAAGCTTTCGAGGAATGAGCCAAATGGGCTCTGCTTTGACCTTGCTGCGATGATTCAAACTTGAACATATCTGCATTCAAGTAACTAGTCTCCACACAGGTGAAAGGTTTGAATCAAACAGCAAAAATTTGCTGATTGATTCAAACTCTTCATCTTAATGGAGATTAGTTTGCTGGCTACATCGTGTCTGTATAGTAAAGGCATTTAAATATTTAAATTGGTTACGGGGACTTTCAGAACGCCGCAGTCGAATCTGCACACAACATATAGCTTTATCCCGAGCAATGAAAATCTAATCAAAAAAACATTTGAAGAAATTAAATGTTTTTCAGCCAGTACACTAGGCCAAACGGAGACTTTCTTGCAAACCACGAGCCTCTCAAATTGTTTTCGTCGTTCTCGGTAATCGTTACGTCAAAAGCAACAAACGGTCTTAATCATCCAAACTATTCTTGGTTGTTTGTGTAGGCCGACTAATGGAGCTTGAATGGTAAGGTGGACAAAATTAAAGTGAGCGTGTTTATAAAAATTACCTCAATTGCTGGATCACAACTTGCAGAGGAAAAAGGACATTTTAAACAAGCAGCAATTTTGTCAGAGGTTTGTGATGGTATTCAGCTAATATTTAAGCAGCCATTTCAAAGTTCTGATGAATTCTGATTCTAATTCCAATCATTCGGCAGCGTTAAAATAACGTTCCACAACGAAAATATTCTTCAGAAATCAGCCAACATTCTAAACCTGCCTTAAGGTAACACATAAACATGTAAACGTGCTGTGAAATACTTCATATGGCTTCCACCTGGTTCTACTATGACAACAGAATTTTATTGCACTGGAAGTTTTTATCCAATTCTGGCCTGTTCATCAAAGACAGTGCTGAGTAGTTGGTGAAAATTATTTAACAGGTATAGGTCCAGCAAATAAACTTCGAATGTAAACATTCTTTCAATCATGACAAACAAGGAAGCTCCGCCCTTTGGGGGATTACCAGCGCCGTACTGTGGATAGCAGTCAATAAGTTAAACCTCGCGTTTCTACTTTTACAAATTTTGCATCATTTTAACTCACAAAAACTCAGATTTCAGGTATGGTTGTGCAAAGCTGTTATAAACAACACAGTCAGTTTTGTTTGACTCCAAGTGTCATTTAATATTTCGGTAACATTTCTATTATCGTCTTTACGTGCACGTGATGCTTTAGAGCGAAGCTTGCAGACAAACTACACGATATAGCACTTTCAAATATTTTAACTGACGCTTCAGCGAAAGGCAGCCGAGCCTTTCCTCGAAGTCGCGCGCTGCGGATTGGAAACGAACAAATTGTCAACATAGGTTGGATAAACTTTGTTATTTTGAGTCAACTTTATAATTCCCTTCAATTTCTTATTCTACTGGGTTGTACTAGACGTATTTCATGAAGATAGCTCCATGAGCACATGAACACAAAAAGTTAGATTGGAAAACCTTTCAACCTTATCAAAAAAGATGCTGGTATTACAGCATAGCTTTGAAATTATTTGTTTTATTTAGAATGAGGCGAAAGAAACAAGTTTAGAAAATAATCGGATAAGAATAAATTCTTGAAATACATTAATTATTTTTTTATATACTAGAAGAAGAAATAAAACGTTATGTCGATCTTGCTATAAATCCCTATGTAGTAAACAGTGTCAAATTGAAACTTCAGCGAAACAACACAAAGCAACTCGAATAATGCACTACTGCTTTTTTTATTAAAATGTTTTTAATGCTTACTGTAGTTTCAGCTTAAACAAGCGCATTTTGTTATCCAGCACAACAGTGTGTTTCCTGTAGCACATCGTTATTGTACTTGTGATCGTTTGCCAATATCATTATTCATGTGACTCACTGCGACGTCTGGTAACTATGAAGAACACTTGCTTATGGTCAAATCAAAATGGCGAGGTGCGCTTCGAAGCAAACTGCGATTGGAAATTTATAGATGCATGTGTAAGCTGATATTTCTGAAAAGTATAATTCAATTGAAAAATTTATGTAGAAAAAGTGCGTAAGCCGCAGGATATGTACATTGTACAGGCGCGCAGCCAAAAAATCGGGAGGGGTGGGAATTGTCTGCTCGAATATATAATTGGCTTTACGCATTCATTACCGTTTTTGCTCAACACTTAATTAGTTGCCGTCCAAAATTTGGGGGGCGACGCGCCTTTCGCCCTCCAGGTAATCACCCTGGGTATGAGTTTCATGACACGTTTACTGATAACTTCCCACCTTTGCTGGCACAAGACATCTCCATAACCAGGGGGCTTTGATAAGAATGATAGACGTGGTCTCCAGAACTGTCCAAATGCGAAATAGAAAAAGCAGTATTTTGTTAAGATTTTCATTAGCTAAATCAAATCCCAATACCAGTTTATAGTACTTAATACCTTTTCACAGAAGCATCGTATAATCCAATCTAGTCTGTTTTTTATACGGTATTTTATCCATAAAACGCAAGTTATACAGTCATTCTAGCTGCCTCAGATGTGAAAGTTCATTGCAGGTAATAAATTGAAACACCAATACGTTTTGAACCGAATCTGGACATGCTCACAAAGTTACAGAAATTTTGATATACCAATATATCACAACTACTTCGGAAGGCTAAAATTAATTTATATTCAAATAATGTATCCAAACTGTAACTTTGATTAGTACAGAGTAGCTTTTCTTCATTTTGTTTAAGGTATTTGAACATAGTTCTTTTCCCGGAAAGTTATGTTATATGTTCTTGACCTGTGTGCTATGACCGACCGGGTAACGTCTACAATTAAATTGGCTAGACGAGGAGAAATAAAAGTAGATTTACAAACAAAATTCCATCACAAGGCCGTAATGTGGAATCCCACGGAGCAGAAATAGCCTTAAAGTGTGCGACAGTCTACTCAAGAAAATTTCATACTTTCAAAAACTTGATGACAAGGCCTTATTACAATTTTTTGTCCACAAAAAGATTGGCTTGATTGACTTTCTGCGGGAAAGTTATTATAATCCTATTGTTCCAGCAGATGTTGGAAACCTGTAACTAAGAGCTTTCCTGGGCTGGGTTTGCCTTACCTTTTGGATTGAGCTTCAGGCCTGTGGTTCCCAACCTTTTTGATCTCGCGACCCCATTCGAAAATACACATAGACGCTCGGCCCCAGCCATTACCTACAACTCTGAATGTTGTTCTAAAAATTCAAACCATCAGCAAACTATTGAAGCTGTTGTTCGCGACTCCATCCCTCCTTCGTGACCCACTTTGGGGTCGCGACCTACTGCTTGGTAACCACTGCTTTAGGCTGAGATTATAAAAATGAGGCTGAAGCAAAGAAGACAAAGTAGAGATGCTTCAGGAAAATACGTTTTATTTTTGTCTGTATAGTTGTTTTGCTCGTTAATGAAGCCTTTGTTCTAAATTCTTAGGCAAGCAAACAGCATATGCCTAGAAGTTAAACCCTCGACTGCACTACTTGCACAATCTAAATACTGTACCAGTTTTTTCTTGAAAAACCTTTTTTTCAGAAATGCAACTAAAACATGCATATTCTCTGAGAAAGCCATGAAGGTTACCATAATGAAAAATTTAGATACACCTATTTTCACTGACCTCTCTCAACACAGCATCGGTTTCATGCAACAAAAAGTCTTAATATGTTTAAATAGTTGGATGAAATTAAAATAAATTTTTTTCATCGGCGAAAGCAAAGATATACCGAAGCAAAACGTTTGCGCCGAACTTATATCCAACCTAGAATTGCCTTTTTACTATAGTTATGAGCAATCTTACTATCTTCTTGGACTATTTTTCTGACCTGTGGACACCTCGGAGGGCCATTTTTACGCTTAGCGCATTGGCTTTTTCTACGGGGTGTTTATGGGCGTAGGAGGGCCACTGCTTTGGCTTTGCGGGCCAATGTTAGCAATTCTTCTCGGACCATCACTTTTGGCTTCGCGGGTCAAATACGTTCCGCTGGCCGCGATTTGTTCATCTCTGTGAATCTATTTGAAAAAGAGAACAAAGTGGTACTTTAGGTCTATACCATTAGGAAAGTGAGAGACAGCAGCTATTTCTAAAACTCTACACGTTAGATTCATTTGATGATTAGGTTGTGGCAATTACAGTTGTCAAGCGAAACTTTTGTTGTATTTTTGGTGTTGACCCTGGAAGAGAGCACAGACCAGGGAAGACAATTGTGATCTTTCGGATTACTGCTCCGACATCTGACTGTGAATTGGATGCATGGACGATACAAGACGGATATCTTGCAAAAAGGAGAAAATGCCGCATGAAATTAATAATTTTGTTTATACCCATGGTTCTCGAACTTAAACATGTTTTATTAAGTGCCAACCAAAGCATCGTAAACATGACACACATGACCCGTGTGGAGAAACACTTCTGCGACACAATTGGCTCCTTTCTCTGCAACTTCAGTTGACCAGAGCAAAGCATTTGTTTTTTGTAAATTTAATTTATTCATGTTGTTTTTCAATAGCACTGCAAAAATATACTTTGCTGTGCCAGAAAATATTTTTTTATTGTTTATTATGTAAAGAGATACCAGAAAGTATTTCTTTACATAATAAACAATAAAACGATGTGAAAAAAGTTGTTCTTTTCAATGGCAATTTCATAGCTAAGAAGACAAGACTTGGCGACATATTTTTGAAAGCATTTTTGAAACAAAATTGCGGTACGTTGTCTGTTTTCTCCATTAATTAAAACTAGCCAACCTGAAGCAGATACATATTTAAGGACAAATGGTAAAAAGTGATATTTGTGAAAATTGTGTGTTTTTCAGATACAAGACGTGCACCTTACAACCAGAAATTACACCTTTGGTTAATGTAATTAATTCTAATTGTTGTAACTTATCAACCGTAGACGCGCCAATGTTTTGTTTTATTACCATAGCCAGGCAGTGTGCATTTGAAATCACCAGGCAGGGCCTTTTCCTGTTTTTAACGTACTTGAAAAGCAGTAAATATATCGTGTTACTGACCTTTCAGGTAGCTGTATACTTTTATAAATTTTTAAAAATCACCTGCGTACGCAGTATGCTTTTCGGCGTGCATTCGAAGTACACTGCAACTTGTTTGGGGAAGAAAGGACAGTTGTAGAGTGCTGGTACTTAGAAAAGTAAACTACCGATTAGCCCAAAATCTTCCTGGGTTGCTAGTTGCTCCCTCCAATGGCAGATAATTTTGTGACGTGGGGATCTCAGCTGCTGACTACAGAGTGCTCCACAAGTAACCGGCATATTTACCCTTTCTAGTGGCTCAAGTAGCGAATTACTGTGCCGCAAGTTTCAAGTGGTGTAAACCACCAAGGAAGTGGAGAGTCCTTCAATGCTTAAATCCAACGTAAAGGGTTCTGTCTACAGCTTAAGTAGTTTAGCACCTGGAGTGTTTGCCTATGACACACTCTATCACCAAACAGTAAACAATAGAGAGCACTTGTGGTGAATATATCCACAACGTCGCGACTAAAAATGTTACTTGTCCACCAGCAATAAATGCTGTTTTTTCACAAGCTGGTAAGTTCCAGGTATAAATTTATTTTTACTGGATAGCATCAGACATGAAAAATGTGTGCAGTTGTAGAGAAACATTTTTATAACACTCTTTCACCTAAAATGGTAATTGATCATCATTTTAAAACGTATAAGATGCAAAGCCGGTTCCATGTGAAGATACAAAATTTGGTGATGCAAGCTGTGGAAAATTTACATCTGGTACAGCAGTTATAGACCTGCGATCTGTTAAAAGAATAGGTTTCATGCAAAAAACAGGCAGAAATTTAAGCGGCTGTAAACGGAACATTCAAAGCAAGAGCTACTGTCCCACTCATGTCGGCAGCGGTCTCAATTTTTGCTCTGTGTGGAATTGGAAGAGCACCTTCCTTATCCCTTACTTACAGAACTGCTGATTAATAGAAGTCGTCACAAGGCCTGATTATCTGAACCGTACAAGTAAGTTAGACATCACTCTATGCTTCACACAACAAAACTTCAGAGGTGAGTTCCATTGCTTTGATTTGCGTATGTTGATTTGCACATTGATTTCTTCATTGGCAATTTGGCAATGCAATTTCCTCAGCACTTCAAACAGCTGCAGTAAAGGGATTTGGTGAATAGCAACACGTTCCATAAAATGTGATTATGTTCCCAGCTTGTAGGCCCTATAGGCCTACATATTGCAATGTTGTAATAAAGATGTTAACCAAAGAGATCGCGGTGAGTTGGTCTCGATATTGGGCGTTTTTTACACTCAAAAGCATAAAAAAAAGATGGAGCGCACTTCCAGAAATTTTATTACTGGCAACCCTTGAGCAAAACTGAATCTGAATTATAGATCTCAAGTTCTTTGCAGTCGTCTCACAAAACTGTTTGCTTTGCTTGTACAGTATAAGCTGTTACGTTTCAGACGAAGTAAGCATGAATATCATGAACGCTGTTTCAGCATTGGGATGTCCATTGGGTTAAAACACACGTCTCTATCAAGCGCGCTCAATGTGCCTTCTTTCATTCAGTTTTAGAGGTGACAGCACTTCCAACTTGCAAGTTGTTTTTAAAATGACGAAAACAAAGTGGTCTACTACACACATGAATCAAACGATTATCGGTTTGTTTATTTAAAAACATTTGTTTTTGTCTTTTCAATGGCTTCCATAACTGCACGAACCAATACGACACTATACAACTCTGTGTGTCAAGTGATACACCGCGAATAGTTATGCAGTTGGTCAATAAAATTATTTGCCATCGACAGCGTAGGCGCTTCTGACCTTAGGTGGTACTAAAAAGAGCGTCTGCAGGATATTTGCCAGGTTGGAGCAAAATTACAGGATATCTTAGAAAACGAAAAATGACGTATGCAGCTATCTGTTTGGGAAAACTTCACCCGTTTGGGTTCAGTTTAAAATTAAAGTTTGTAAATGTTCACTTTTTCATTGCCAATTTTCAGAAAAATATTTTTCAAAGATTGCCATCTCTTATTTTGCAAGACGGCAAGTTCTTTGTATATCAGCAAACTATACAGTTTTTATCGTAACAACCTCTGCTACCTTTGACATATACAGATAACAAACAAAAAATGAGAACAACGCTCCAATGCGTTTCCACCCTGATTCACCGTAGGTATAGTATTATCTGCTGTTTACGGTGTTCTATAACTACACCGTTACATCTGACAAAAGAGAGGATATAAGAGACATGCAGTACTTGCGTGGTTTGGGAGTTGTCCTGTGCAAGAGCACTTATTTGAAATCCATAACAAACCTTACAAAATTTGTTAACATTGACAAAATTCTGCAATAAGGACGCATGAAACAAGAAGTCTGTGTTTGCGCAAATAAGCACAAAGATTTACTAAAACTTTCCGTTCCAATCACCATTTCTACAAGAACAAAACGCAAATGCAACTACTCACAGATCTTTAGAAGGCAATAAAACCTAATCTTCTCAACTGGATTTCTGAACAAACGTGTGGTGGTGGTTAAATTAAAACCAAAAGACCTTTAAACGTTTACCCACAACCAAAGGACACAGAAGTCAAAGTTATATGATTATGCCTAAAATTGAGTTTTAACTAAATTGAGAACAACGTTAAACATCTGAAATTATGCCAACGGATGTCTTCAAACAAAGACCTGGGTTTTAATTAAGACATGTACAACAAAAAAACATAAAAGGCAAGCAGGGAAGGTAATTCTTGTCTGCGCGCCACGTGTAACAACCCATTCAAATTACTGCTGAGAAAGCATGCACCCGATAGCAGGAGTCAAAACAATGTGTCCACAACAAAACCACCATGATTGTTTGAGAAGCAGGAAAAATCTTATGAAAAAATGTTGACTTGATATGATTTAACATTTGATTCCTTGATTAGACATTTGATGCCTAGGTGGGAAACAATTTGCATGCTTTTGCTCAACGATGTGCATTTTCATCTAACTTTTATCGGCTCACTTCAGTTGTCTGATGCTCTTTACAAATCTCCATTTTTTCTCCGGCGATGCAAGACTTCTGTGTGACGATGACCGAATGCAGTAGTTCATGCTGCGTTATTTCAGAGTTTGGTCTTCTTCAGCATTGGCTGTGCGTACCAACTAACAAATATACCCTGTGATATGCTGCGATTCAGTGCCCTGTAATCTTGTATTCTTATAAATTAAGAATAAGTTTCATTGAATATCTTCTGCATTTTGTCTTCATGGCTGTCACTATTGAAAGCGTCTGATTTGCTGCAAAACGTGCAGTTGATGGTAGTTCCACGATCAGCTCATTCATCCTACGTCATTTTGTTGATATTTCCGCTGACGATCTTCGGCTATTGTAGCAGGTCGACTTTGATATGATGTATAGAACCACATCAAAAAAAATTTAAGAGAAAATCTGCATCATCTGCAACTACAGTAAGTGAGAATCGCTTCCATTTTCAAGTAATTATAATGCTTGAATCGACCAAACTCCCTTTATCTCAAACCTTGTCCTCATGAATCCAAAAATTTCTTTTGCCGCGACGGCAAAATTCACCAGCCCATTACGCTTGTTTTGCTCATGGACAAACCCGACGAAACCTTGGAATGATCCGGATCAACAAGCTGCTTAATTGAGATTTAACAAGGTCACCTTGCATTGAATTTGGCGGTGTTAAGACCGCTTCTGAAAGCTTGACATAGGACTAACTAACCCGCATAATTTCTGTTGTACAGCACTTCTTTTAGCAAATTTTAGCTAACGTGCGTGCTAGTGGATTTGTCGCAACTGCTATTGTCAGGTAATCAACACGCACTGTAGGTGACTTGATTTTAGATTCATCAACTTGCGCTGCAGTTTAGACAAGTCTCGCGGAATACTGTTTTTCTACAAAATCCCTACGTTAGTCTCTTGATGAAACAAGGCATTTCAACTCAGGTAGTATCGTGCGACAGTCATTACAAAAGATCACTCTCGTTTATTAGTGGACACCATCGCAGATGCTCAGCAAAGTTAGTTGCTACGCAAATTTTTGACTACTTATCGAATTTGCTTGACAGCTTAAGCACACAAAGTATTGAGTTGCTGTCGGGTAGAGGTCGACAAACCTGTCTGCACCTCTGACTCGTCCTCTTTAGTATTCGGAGATTTTCTTAACGAGGCGAAGCAACTGCTTTTGCCGTCAGTTTTCTGGATTGACGTGAGAACCAATAACAAGCATCGCTATCTACTTCTGCAATAACACTTCACAGATGCTTAAGCCTCTTTGCTGAACAGCGTGCTGGGCCCAAATGTCTTTCAACTATTGAAAAATGACAGTAGTAAGAAACCGTAGAAGAGAGCAGCCTTGGCATGCAACTCTCCTCGAAAACACGCAGGTCTTTAATATGAAAAGGGTCTACATACACCATGCAACGTGTCCGCGCTGGATTTTCAGTGTACTTGACTTGGAAGCGAGGTGCCACGTTCAAATTTGTTAGTAACAGAACGAATGGAGTTCCTTGTTAATTGCGGCCCAACCACAATAAAAATAGAATTACTGCTGCAGGTGAAATACGGCATCGCATACACAGGTCTGCGATGTAGTGTTGCTGAAGACACAAATAACAAGCGTGTAATCATTAAAAAGCAGGTGAAGAAGCCGGGCATTGTGAGAAACAAGCGAAAACAATGTTGCCAAAGAAAAACTTCATTTGACTGTTTGGAAATGACTCGGCCAAACAAATATGGACGTGATGGCAACAGGTGTTGCGGTGATTCACGGTTCGCCGAAGCTTATTCCAGTGACATCGCTGAAAAGAAGTCGATACTGTTTGATTTTAACGATTCGCTGATTATTTTTCACTTCTGATGAATGACTTTGCAAAACGAAGCACCAGGAGTCACCTGCGAATACTGCAAGATACAACAACGTCGGTAAGCTGTGTGAAAATCAAAGCACGCACCGCGCCTAACGTGTTTTAAACTTTATATTTTTCGATTGTCAACTTCGATAAACATTCCAACACGCTTTGCATACACGAACAAACACACTGTTTCCCTTTTAAAAAATTATTCAGGTTTGCAACTGAAGACGGACGCGCCGCGACGATGAGCGCGAAACGCGGAAGATAACACGTGAGCCGGACGCCAAACGACGTCTGTGCATCGACGCTTGCCTGGCCGCTCGTTCGAAAGTCACATCCCCAAGCTGTGCATGGCGCTATGGTCGGTCGATGGTCAAGACGCCGCTTGAACATGAGCGGTCGTCATGTTTTGCACTTATTGTTCGCAGGAACGACAACCTCACACTTGAAACTGTCACGTACTTGCTTGTAACGAGCAATCATCTCCAGCACTGGTGCGGCTTGGGAACCACTTTCTCCCACGGAATAAGCACTGGACGCGAGGATTGACTGCCGCGGCAGCGTCGCATGACGAACGTCATTCTCGCCGTCGACGCGATGCGTCCGATCGGCTTCGAATTAATCATCAGATTGGAATGGTTCATAACAAAGTGCGTGGCTGGTACAAACAACATCGGTTGGATCGGCTCCATCCAAAGTGTTTGACAAAGAGAATGTTGCTGCAAACGACCTGTGCTTGTCCGCAAAACTTATCAAGTCAGCGCGCAGTCGCGAATCTCGTCGGCTCCCGCAGTCATGCTTCGAATCACAGTGGCTCTTATTTTTTGTTTTTTTTTTCACCAAAACAATAAATTTCGACGAAAACCACTAAAATTGGAATGAAAAATGTTAGCAATGCTAAGTGTCACAGTCAAAACCTGCAATTGCCGATCGACGGTTCAGTTTATGAGCTTTGATGACGGAATCAAGCAAAAAGGCACTTCGGGGCAGAGAGCAAGACAACCTCGAGGCAGTGCGCGATTGCTCAGCGCTATCAGTGAGAATATTCTCATTTGATAAAAGAGAGCACTTACGAAGTCGTCGCACTAATCCAGCGACGACAGCGCAGCGAACGCTGTCAGTCGAGTTCGGTAATCAATTGCTTTTCACGCTGAAAGATGTCATGCGGCCTGGGCGACGGCATGGACGCTTGGTGCTGCCGACCGCAGTCGTCGCCATGGCAACTGCGCCGTTAATTCCGAGCTGGGTGACAATTGAGCATCGATCAACCGCTGCACGACGTTTCAGCGCAGATAAACAAACACAATGGTGCTGAACAAGAAGACAACTTCGTTTTTTTCACACAATCGAATGCAACAATTCGACGTCACAGCAACGCGAGTCGCTTTTGCGCCCTGAAGCCAGAATCAATAATCTGCAGAATATTAAAAAAAAACAAAATGTAAGTACTGAAGGCTACGCCGCGCTTACGGTCACAACGTCACCAGTAACATGGAACAAAATCTGCGCCTGGTTTTTGGTCAGGCTTTCCTTCAGCACGCAGTAAGATGTTCTGTACGACGTCAAAGCGTTGCCACCGATCGCCATCACGTGGGCTCTTATCAGAGCGTTCGTTTCCGCTAGAGAGCGTGTCACAAACCAACTGCAACCGGTACCATTTGCTGGTTCGCCGATGGCAATCTCCTCGTCGGAACCGCGCACTGCCGTTGTTTCTCTGATTATGAACATGTTCAAGATGCCGATGTGGCCGCTGGTAACGTGGCCTGGAACATTGGCCATGGGCACGATTGCGACACGCTTACTGCACAAGTCGCTCCCGAAATCGTGCACCACCCCCCCGTAACCGCTCCCGCTGTAATGACGGGTGCGACCGCCCGAGCTCGAGTCGCGCCGGAAGCGATAGGAAGACGAGCTCGAGCGTTTGAACCTCCGCGAAGTCGCTCTAGCGAGTCTGAGCAGCGGAGACTCCGGAGCTTTCGCCTCAACGCTGTTTGAAGCGACTTGGATCGCTTCGTCCGAATCGCTGTCGGAGGATGATTCTTTTTCAAGAACAGGTACCTGCAAATCTACTGTTCGGATGCTGTTCGGATTCGATTGTGTTGATGACGATGGCGATGAGTCGATGGTGAGGAACCCGGGTCTGGCCTTGCAGACGTCATCCATAGGACTCGAAACGACAGCAGATCCGGTAATCCAAATCTTAAACGGAAATCGAACAATTTGATTAAAACAAATGAAGATTACGGGATCGTGTTACCTATAGGCCACAAAATTATGAATAAAAATTGGCAAAAATTACATATCCTTGTATCTTAACCAGCAAAAACAATAATGCACCACAAAGAACAGCCATTTGAACTGCCAAGCCCGCTCTAGTCTAAGGTTTAAAAATTTGCTATCACGTTAAAGATTGCGAAAATATAAATGCAGTTAGCAGCATAAGGAAATAAAATCCTGAAAATCACCTGCAACTCATCGTCATCAGGGAGGACAAAGCGGAATCGTAACGAACAAATATTGCAATGGGGGGACTTTACTCGCAAACGAAACCACACACCAGCGAGAGCTTCTTCACAAGCCCTCCTCAGCCCGACATTCAAAGCCGCGTCGTCCGCATCATCCCGGTACCTCACTCGGCGCAGTGAGGAAAACGTCTGCGAAACAATGGCGGACTGCTTTTGCGGAAAGACAGAGCACCGAACAGCGAGTAACGTTGTTGTTGAAAAGCCGAACATAAAAAGAAAGGCTGTCTCGGTCGTCTTCAATCTATTTCTGACCAGTTATTCGAATCAAATGTAACAAATAGCAATTATACAATTTGGTAAAGTTATTGTAACTCTGAATTAAGAAAAAACGCGCAACTGTGATTGAGCTTGCTATCAAAAATGTCAGTTGCTAAATAAATTCAGCAAAACAGAAACGGTTTGCACAAAACAACACAAATTCGTGAATGTGCAAAAAGTGTAGCGCTGTACAAACAGTTGGTGGTTGAAACTAGGGTTGTTCTGGCGCTGATGATTAAAAACACAAGTTTCATTCAGTCCCGAAGAGTTGCGCAGCAGTGTTACCTCTGAAAAAATGTGTACTGAGCAAATGTTTGTTTTCGTGAGCATGCATTTGCGCAACCATGCAGACACACAACTAGTGAAGCATTTCAAGTGGTAAAAAGGCTATGCGACATGTATGCGATATTAAATTAGGAATGTTGCAAGCGCGCGAGAATGAGATTTCAGAGCGCAAATCGTCTGGTGGTCCACATTTGCGCGCCAGGAACAATGTTGCGCAGTAATTTCAACATTGCTGCGCAGTGGACATGCGCAATATTCACAGACATCGCCTGAGCTCACGGCCTGCGGGACAACGAGCGTCCGGTACAAACAGTGAACGTTAAACCTGCGTTTTCTGCCCCACGTATCTTTGCCTGCATTGACCGAACTGTGGAGTTTACAAATATGGTGTAGGTGTTACATGACCTATCTTACAAATACTCGATTCATGAAACCTGGTTCCGGGTTGTAATTTCGCCTGGACATTCTGGGGTTAAGACTTGACTCTGTTTCCGTTGGCGTTGCGCTGAATGTGCGATTCACCACGAACGGGATGTGCGCGAAGAACAACACCCATATATTATACTTGGCGCGAACAAGCAATAATAGAGCGATCCCAATAGTGATCTTAGTGAGTGACTTGTAACAATGCTTGTGAACGTGGTGAACAGCTGATTCTACTTCCTGACGGTAACGACGAGAGTGATCATGGCATGTGATCTCTATTGTTGCTTGCTGCCACTGTGTGAAGCTTTGCGCCCTTGCCGCTTGGGCTTTCCGATCGCAACAACTCTAATAGAATAACTCTGGAATATGTCAGCGGCACTGAGCTTAAATGTTTTCTTTAAAAAGCTTTTATTACAGTGACTTTTATCTGATCAGATCAACTCAGTGTCCCCACTCGTTACAAACAAAACAAGTTGTACAAAGCTATACGCAATTGCACTAAAGTAACTGCCTCTGTACAGAAAGCAACGAACTATTTACGCAAAAAAATTATCTGTTTCAGTGAGTGTTGACGGCGCAACATTCTTTGACACAGAAAATGACAGATCACGTGAATCAGCATCTGAGCAAATCCGGCAGCAATTAGAAGTTGCTGTCGTCAAGATTCAAGGCCGCATTTTTCTTTGGTTGTTTGAAAGTGATTTTTGTTGTTGTTTTTTTAATCTGTACCACCTTTTTTTCTTGTTGGGATGAACTTTTGGGAAAGTGCTCTAAAACAGTTCACTTCAGTGGATTTTCATCGCACGAGACACGCCCTGAATTTTCAGCTCGGGCGCCACCCAGCGGCACGCATTCGCTCAGCAGATCACCTGCAGCAAATGATCTGCTCCAGAAACTCCTGGACAGCGTTCCAAGGTGCTCACATGGCAGTTTGTGGGAGGAATTCGGTCTTCAAGATAGGATGATATTTCCAGTTCATCGTCAGCATCTTCAACCTAAGTAAAAAACGTACACCTCAGATGAAATTAAAGTAAACGGCTTTGCCAACATTTTGCAGTGGCTCTCTATATGCTGCGGTATAGTAAATGTTCAGTTCAATCATTGACCACTGATCAGGTGCTCTGTTGTGAACCCTGGCTTGAAAGCGTCATTTCTTGTTATAAAGTCAAGGAAACCCACATCGAAACTTCTAAAACACCGATTTTTCCTTGACGCAACAAAATTGAATAATTATGATACAAACATATCAACCTTCATTGTGCAACATTTTGTTTTATGCGAAACTGGCGATTTGCGCCGAAACTTAATCGCTTATTTTTCAATGATGGTGTGAGTCCAGCAAACCGCACAAGAAGAACAGACTGGGGAACTTATGAAAAGATCATTCAAATTTCACCATTACATCAAACAAAAAACAATTCTTACTCCTACGGCCATTTGCTGCTTCCCGTCCAGCGATGTGTTGCCAAGATTCGGGATTTCGCTGCTTTCTCGACGTGTTTCTTGGTCAGTGGCGACTCGTGTCTAGCATCGAAAGTAAGTACAATCAGAGTTGCCACAACTCGCTTACTTTTCAAAATTTACTCTTCACAGTAAGAACAGAAATATAAGAAGAATACTATGCTTCCGATCAAAAAATGGCAGAGGCAAAATATTGTAACAGGCAAAAATTGGATGAATTGATGAAGGGCAAAAACCCTCCTCAGGAATCGTTATTTTACTATAGAGTCAGTAAAAGTAGGGTATAATGCTACCCATAATTTGCATACGTCTTCCTGGGGCACGTGACATCCGTATTTCCAGACCATACTATTTTTCACTTTCATACGTACGTTGTTAATGATTTTGCAACAAAATTGTATCTGCCCAGCGAAACGTACGTATCATACAATTTTTATGCAGTGTACCACCAAAAGAGGATTTTTTGAAGGGATTTTTGTTTGTGCTTAGAAAACACCATGCACGTGTTAGATCCGTTTTTTTTTTCAGATCAAGTCATGGTGTTGGAAAACTCATCACATACTGTATAGGTGGTCACATCTGGCCAAACAGGTTTTGCACTTAAAATTGCATCGAAATGTTGACTTAGAATAGTGTCCAAAATTTGCTGCACATCAGGTAACCCTGGGTAGTATAGTACCCATACATCCTATATATAGGCTTCCAGGGACATATTTGTAAAATAACTCTGAGACTATTAGGAAAAGTCATGGAAGCACAGGTTTCTAACATTTTTCTAAGTATATGAAATCAACAAAAAAACAAGTCCCTGGGGAATGGACCATCCACGATTCCTGAGCAGGGTGCAGGGAACACTGAAAAATTCTGTAACACATTCTGGCAAATTAGAATTCTCGCCTCGCACTTCGTGCCGTTCTCCGGGATCTCGCAATCCTTGGTGGGTTTAAATCCCTCAAATGTGAGGTTTAGCACATATACGCTCAGCTAAGTCCGCTTGCGTTTTATTTACACAGCAAACCAACAGAAACTTGGACTTTTAGGGAGCTTACGCGGTGCGAACTTTGGACGGCACGAATCTATTCGTTTTTGTTTGACATTTTTAATGAATGAATTGAAAAACTCAGGTTTGATTTCAACGACCCAAAGAAATTTCAGCATCAACGAGAAAATGTACAACTTGCAAAGGTTTCATTTTATAGGGCTTTGCGTAAAGTCTTACATTTCTATGGCTGTTTTTGGTAGAAAGTGACAAACATGTTGGCATATAATGAATGATAGTAATTTGTTGGACAAATGCGAAATTCATAGAAGTAGACAGAATCTAATTCTTCGGATTTCGATTCCATTCCAAGTTTTATGATACGTAAAGTTTTCGACACAGAACGAGTACTGTAGACTGGAACTAAATAATCTTGGTTGACCTTTTTTCCGTTGCAAGTTTGATGGATGCAGTTCGATGTTAAGGGAACGGTCAGCGCTACGATTTTTAAACAAAATCATGTTTTGTGAACTTTTTTCACGGGTAGCAAAACCACTAGTTCAAATACACCGTTTCAAGGAGCGTTATGTTACGAAGGACGAGAAACATAACCACGAAAAATACAGTTGTTTTTTGCCCAGGCCGCTAGTCCTGGGTAGTGAAGTGCCCACGCGTTTTCGACATACGAAAGAACCAACAGAAGAGTACTTACCACAGGATAAGTTCCAAAGTTCGCTTTGCATGCGTTGGCGAAATTCACGTAACGTTGCTCCAGCGTAGGATTATGCAGTGATCGGTTGCCTGAGTTGTTTGCAAACATACTGTAGCTGTGAGCGCGACCACGAAAGCGTAACAAGCAGGTGACGCTACACTTCACTGTCCGACGTCAACGGACCATGTTTTGCAGAGCCTCTACAGTTCAGGGTGACGAAATGCAAGCCACTTTCTCCTTTAGAAGCATTTGCGTGCCAGCAATCTATATCGATCGCGTGCGCGACCAAATGGTGGCTGGTCACTGGTTGAAAGTTTCTTCGACGACACCCATTTCAATGTGTTTGCACAAACCACGCTTATTGTTTATTGGAACAGTTTTAAGAAATGCTCTACTTCGTAGCAAACAGACGACCTCTTCGTAACGAAACAGACGAGCTATTCGAAAGACTCTAATGTTAAAGTAATATACGATCTTTCTCATCAGATCTTGGCACCGGTTGTAACATAGTTGTCCATTGTTCAAATACCATTTCAGAAAGATATAACGAACGTTAAAGTAACAGCAAAACTTTTTGCATTAATATCTAATCACTAAAATACATTGTAGGAAATAAAGAAACTCGCGCAGATAACGTTAAAACATCCATTGCTGATATGAAGTTCGCGAAAGCTTGTTTTAACTTTGCAAAACTTAGCATTAATCTATAAAAATACACAGGCTTTTCCATTCGTTCCAACCAGGGTTGCGGAGTCGGTGTTGGAGTCGCAAGAGTTTGGAGTCGGTGTCGGAGTTTTTGTCCGACTCCGGAAGTCCAACTGGATCATTTTTTATATCACACTCCCAACTTGGGAATTCCTGTTGCAATGGTACAATTTCTTTTGAAACTTTTATTGAAACGGATACTTACTTCTTGCTGTGTACCACGATTTCAATTGATTGCTAGTTGCTACGAAATTGTTGACAGCCAAACTTCATTCACTTTACGTTAAGGAGTCGGAAATTTTGGAAAGGTTGGAGATTTTACCTCCGACTCCGCAACCCTGTTTCACACGGGATTTCCGTGTAACGAGTAATACGAAGTATATCATATCATGCCCATGTTTAATGTCTAGCCTCTATAGATCCGTGGTTAAGCCCCAACCCAAAACTTACCATCAGTCCGGACAACAAAAATTGAGCGACCCTTTTATTAGAGGTCACCTAAAAAGGAAGACCCATCAACCCTTTTTTGGGGTCTCGCATCAATACGTCACGGCACTGCGCCTCTGCGTCTAATACAGTGCTGCGATCATAGAGTGGTGTTCAACTTCAGAATATTCCTGCTGTATGACGCAGAATTACTAACGATTACAAACTTCAAGTCCACTGTGAGGTTAAGCCTGAGAATTTATTTGTGTTCAAACCATCATAATATATCAGTGATGTTCTACAGCAGGGGTTCTCAACTGGGGGTAAATTTAATGATGCTGTTGTAAATTTTTCTACAGCGCTGGTGAGTAAACAAAAAGCAGGGGGTAAATTTTATGTTAGGAAGCTGGCAAGGGGTAAACGGGAGAAAAAAGATTGAGAACCCCTGTTCTACAGATTCTTCGCCTCCAGTAAAAATTGGCTCAAGGTCTATGAAGCTAATCGAATCACACCTGATATGCAGCATGGCTCCGATGTCGGAAGAGCTTCGAGTTGAACTGCCGTTCCAGTGGCGGCGCCCACCACCAGGTTCTCACCCAGAGTGATGCTGGTCTTCAGTCCAAACACGGCGTTCATGCAGCGTAGCTGAAAAAGCACGCGAATGGCACTGAACTCATGATAAAAACAAGGGTCGAAAACCGCCTGAAACCACTGTGCTGGCGCATCACCGACACTGCGCAGCAAATCAACCCATGCCAGCTCTTCATCGATATTTCGATTTCTAAGAACCATTTCTAAGAACTTCGACAGAAGATCGCAGAAGTAACCCGAAAGAGAAAAATGAATCATCCGTGGAAATCCTCGGCAGTTTCATGACATAAATAAGCACTTTAATCCTCCAACAAAAGTTATTGTGAAGTCAGAATTAAAACTCGCCGACGCCACATTTGTAAGGCGAGAAACAACAAGCGTATACTAAGGATCGATGAAGCAGCGCACTCGGTGTGTGCTTCATACAACAGCGACCGAAAAACACAGAAAGTGAATCAAATGCAAGTCTTTGTTGAAGAACTGACACCCTCGGAGTCTGAAACCTCAAATTGAGTGTTATGACTAAAGCCGTCGTAACTCAACCAACTTTTTCATGCCTGATTACTTTTTGACGGCTACTTTGCATGGTGCTTACAAAACCGTCGAGACCAACTATTTGTCAAAAGCAATATAAAATCGTCAAAAAATATCAAACTCAATGTTTTCTTGGAACTTAGAACGAAATCAGGTGACTCCATTTCTCTATTATTACTACTTTTTTGTAGAGAAGACAAATACCGCGTGTAATGAAGTGCAACGTGCGTGAGACTATTTCGCTGTATTTGTCGAGTAACCAGTCAACGCTTTGCTCTTGTCGTGGGTCTACTCGTAACGTTCGTTTAGGCCAGCATTACGTTTCAGGTGTCCAGAGTATTTGAACTCGTTTGGTAATCGGTGCTGTTGTGTGGTTCTCAAATGGTGTTGCTCTTTCCATGCTTATCGTTAATTTGCTAAACTTGTAGTGAATGAAAGCCTGATTGCCTACCTTCTTGTAGTCTTTTTCTGCTGTCGGGTTACTGCACGGGGTATGTTGAAATGGCTGTTTTAGCAAACACCCAACTCTGTCATGTCGCTTTTTATTCCCACTGACCATTCTGGAAATATTGAGCAAATTGTGGCCCGCGAGCGCCCCTCTACGGGATTCTGTGTGGCCCCCAATGATGTCAGACACCAATGATGAGTTTCTACCAGCAACCTTGTGCCAGGCTTTGAAAGAATTGTAAAGTATGACTGTAACCTGAAACATTCTTCCCACAAAATTGCTTACGCTGAATTATTAAAATTGTGTATTGCGCTAGATTGCGAATCCGTTTATTAGCCTACATGTTCCAGTATCTCACACCATACTGCCTGATTTTAAAATGTGCGACTCTAATAATTAACTTCTCTCAAAAAAGTTTACCCACAATGCGCCCAAGGGGCATTTGCACATACCACAAACGACCCAGAAAGTTTTCAATATGGGGGATTAAGTTTGTTGAGGGGGGCTTGACATTCTGAAATTTTACAAAAACTCCACCGATTTATAGTGCTTCATAATTTGGGGGGGCTTGGAGCTTTGTTTCATTTGAACACACTACAAACGTCGCCCCCCGTGGCGACAGGACTGAAACGACCAGAACCGAATGTATTTATGTCTGAATTCGGCTTATGCACAGGAACGATTCCAGAAAAAAAATGTATTTCTTTGTTATTGCACTATTCATGGGTTATTCGTACAAAAATATCGGTTTGTTTGATCAATTTGATTTTTTCAGGTGGAAATAAACGGAACGCCGATATCCGAGGTTTGAATCAACAAAGCCTTTCTACCTGACCACATACACCTAACCATTCTCCAGCATCAGATGGTCACGACTTCGGTAAATCACAGCACAACTACCAATACTACAGTACCTTCAGCTTGTTGTAGAGTTGCTTATGCAGCTCGTACTCGATGAACGGAAGGATGTCGCTGACCAGGGCAGCGCTCGATTCGCCCTGACTCTTTTTCTTACTTCGGCAATACCTAGCGCACGACGGAAATAAAGTAGGTTATTTATCCATTGCTGCAAAACGTTTTAAATATTCCTACCCAACATTTTGTTTCAACTCCGAAAAACTCAAAATTTTTCTCTAGCGATGAAAAAACTGGTGTGTAGGCCAATAAAACACAAGCACAAGTTGCTTTTCTTTGCTTTACACCTAGCTTGAATGAAGGTCGCTTTTCCGATGCAACGCACGTTGCTAGGAACGTCAATGGTTGCGAAGAAAACACCCGGCACCAAAACGTCAGGATTTGCGGGTGAGGGTTGGAAGTGCATCGGACACACTTGAGCGTTTAGATGAAGAGGAGCCCGGAAAAGGTCGACACCGGACGAACTAGCGCTGTAGAAAAAGAAGCACATGTTCGTTCACTGGTATCTCGCACCCCCTCGGCCGCAATAAACCGCGATGAACTCACAGCATTATGAAATAGAATGCAAGAGCTTTACGTCACTTTTTAAGTGGCAGCGTGGTCACTGGGAGTGTACAATCGATAAACATGAAAATAGTTTCCTCTAATTAAGCCTATTTTCCCACACAAAACCGCGTATTTGAAACACACAAGTGCTCAACAGTAAAGAAGCAACCAAACTACATAATCATAAAAGCCAGACATCACAAAACAATACGCTAATACAAATAAGTCATAACCTCAGTGATGATAGCTTCGATGAAGAATCAGTAGCAAGCTCAGGTTTCTTCTGCGTTTTATCTGAAAAGAAACAAAAACCATACATATATGTATATACCACATATAAGAAAAATGCTGCTCAGTCTCTTCGCAAGAAGCGGTACAGGGACAATGGCAACAAAAAACTGAAATTAAAAATCTGCATCCTTTCTGGAATCTGACCAACATCTGTAGCAGCATATCCTGTTCAAGCAAATCACAGTTAAAACCAAAACGCCTGATCATCTTGACGCAATAATACTTTTTTTCGTTTCTAAATATCCTTCACAAGTCTTTGCGAAAAAGCGGGTACGTTGTGATTGCAATTCATGAAATATGTTTGCGGTTCGCAAAAAGCTCAAGCAAGCTGGCGAACAATTGGCCATGAAACTGACAAGTCACGTGGCAACAGCGAAGAAAGGCTCATGGCCTGGTTCACCACATTAACACATGCGCGAAAGTAGCTTTATAAAAAAAATAAGTTACAGAATTTTTGGTTCTGAACAACCATTATATGGACCACATGAACTCATCACTTACACTCTGTCACAACCTATAATTGCAATTCTTTGGGTTAGTACGAGAACCTACCGTATCCAAAAACAATTCTCACATCTCTTATTGTCCACTCTGTTCATTACAGTAGAAAGACGATGCATTCATGCATGCACGTGAACTTGCTTTTGCAAGATTAAAAAAATAAAAGTATCTTTAAAAATATGGAAGCGTTGAAGTCTTTAAGGCATTTCGTGGTAAGTAGTACTTGTCATTATAAGCCGCTAAATTATGATGGAATGGTGAAAAAACGCCAAAAAGACATCATAATTGACTGTGAAAAGCATATTATCATGGTCTGGTGAAATAACTGCGCGAGAGGGTTTAATTGATTTATTTTAAAATCAGAGGTCCCCAAACTTTTTAGACCGTTGACCCCATTACGAAATTCTTGAGTTTTTGCTGACCCCCAAATTAAACGGCGCCAGCGGAGATTTTTTCCGTTGTGGGGAAGAAGAAAAACTAAAATCTATTAATTAATGCGTGCAATCAAAACAAAATAAAGCACATCGGCACCTTACTGTCATATAAAAATAATGATTAGAAAGGGTTGAATATTATAACTGGAACTTCTTCAACATCATGATGCATGTATATTTTCCATAATGAGAAATGATTTATAGTAACACGCTTAATGGTGAATTTTAGCAAAATTTCAAATCCCACCCCTACAACAAACACGAATTTAAAAATTTTCCCAATGGAAAGAGTTGCAACATCTTGACTAACTCAACGATCTACGCAAATCTTACCAACACTTTCAGGGCGCATGTTTAACCTGTTCTTTACTCAAGTATGCCGATTCGTGCGTCGCTGAACAGCACCCTCTTTTTCAAATCACTTACTGTTTTTCTGGCGATTTGCCACTCATGCAACGTTACTGCGGCCCAGTACTACACGCAACACCCCTGCCTGCAAAAAGACTCATTTCGTACAGGCCATTAGCCGGGAGGCTAAAACAAGTTCAGTGTATTACATTAAGTCATTAAGTCTTACATTAAGTCACGCATGCAGTACGGGACACTGTTTCTCTATTACACATTAACGTGTCTTCAACACTTTCATTTGTTACGCAGAACACTTTCGGTGCCTCTATGTAGATTGAACTTCTGAAATATTATGTAAATACTTCTTCAGTGGGAATTCGTGAGGGAATTATAGTGGATTTCGAAGACAGCGATTTAGCTTTTTCTATGGATTTTCCCTGACTCCACGCCAAATTCAAAAAAGTCTTTTAGTCGGTTTGACCCGATTTGCCCTCTACTTAAGACAGTCATTGGTTTGTTCTTTCATAAGGTGCGGAGTTCAAGTATGACTGTCTCTCGCTTGTTTTGAGAAAAATCAGCGATTAAGTTTCAATCTGTCCATATTTTTTTCGACTTAGAGCAGGGGTCTCCAAACTACAACCCGCGGGCTAGATGCGTCTCGCGAAGCCATTTCATCCGGCTCGCGAAGCCATTTTGCTAATGATGAAAAAATAATATACAGTACTTAAGAAAAATTTTTGATTTGGTAGAACATAACATATCCCGCAACAATCACATTGCGTAAGACGATCGGCCCTCGACATGTTCTGTATTACCTTATATGGGCCTCGGACAAAAAAGTTTGGAGACCCTGACTTAGAGCATCACTCAGCTTTTTTCTTAGTTTCATTGCGCTTTAACAAGCAGTCACGTTTGATTTCGATCAAATCATTTGCCATAAAAGTAAATCAACCGCCTATGTCCCGCGTTGGATATTTACCACGCTTTTGAAGGAGTCATGGGTCGATCCGCCCTCCCCCAGACCCCATTTCGTATGCTTAATACATCACGTTTAGATTGATAAAAACAACAGGCATGGACTAACATGGTCTCCGAACGTCAAACACCATAATCAAAAATTCTCAATTTACAGTTTTATACCATACTTCGCAAAACCTTGTGACAAATTTGACTGCTAGGTTGTCGACGTATTGTGGGAGAGATCGCTGATCTTTTACAGTTCTGCACGTTTTTTGCAGGTTAGTCTATGGAACACTTTTTTCTGTCCTATCTCATGGCAACTTGTAACTATCCCATCCCACGAAATTAGTAACACCAAGTATATTATACTATGGGCGTGTCTACCCTCTCCAGACTCCTAAATTCGGGGGGACACGGCTGCTAAAGGGTCTAATAATGAGAATTGGGTGACCTACTTTTAGTTTTCACTTAAAAAGTGTATTCTACACTGAATACAAAAAAACAGACAACAATTGTAATAGAAATACTCCAATTGTTCGCATGTCATAAGAAATGTCAGCATTCGACTGCAAACCAATTCACTGACGCTGGTCTATTCATTTTTTACCCCAAGGCTTGATCGACCACCAGGTGTCGATATCGACCACTTAATGCATCAGTGAAATTCACAACAACACAAATCTTTTACGAGCTTGTTACCAGTGAAACAACGCAGTACTTTGATCGACACCATGCTTTTCTGAACGAAGAAAGCTAAATGTCCAGCACTGATCGGAAAATACCACGAATTGAAACCTTTAGTACCGGCGTGTTACGTTTTTGATGATGATGTGGCATCTGGACTTAGTGAATTTAAAAAGTTTGCAGTAAAAATTCAGACTTCTTGTTGTTTTTTACAGATTTTATTCGAAACAGTTCGAAGGTTTACGTCTGAAGCATCACGGTGGTACGCTTCGAGGTAAAGAGCAAAATTGAAAAAGAGAATTACCCCTCAACCACTCAACAACGCAAAATGGAAAATGTGGGGTTGGGGCATAATAGAGGCATCTGTGACGAAACAAGCAGATTTAGATGTGACGTAGTGTGACGCACGAAAACAGCCACTAACGCAACAACCAAGCAACGTGAAAATCAAAGCACAACATGAAATATTGCAACCATAAAGATATTAACTGTCAGAGAACAGAAGGTTACCAACTCACCAGGAGAGTGATGTTGTTGCTGAAAGTACGAAGTGTCGATCACAGCTGCGCTCCCTTGAGCTGACAACACAATTACTTCATCTCTGGAATGCAGCGACATGCAATGTACATCTCAAAATTGACTATGTAAAATATTTTTGAAGTGATATGCAATATTCTCATAAGTCATATTAAAAAGATTGGCTAAATCAAACGCGCAAAAACGATAAAATGGCGTTGGTCACCTGAGTTTCGACCACCGGCGTGGCAGTTCATTTGCATTCAAACAATAAGAATGTAGCTTTGAAACTTCAGCCAACTTAATACACCGATGTAGAACATTAGCAATGCTATCTTTGTGGTGTTTTACTCGGCCCAAAGTTACAAAATTACACCATTTTAGGAAAAAACTAGTGGCAGTATTATTACAACATCAACAGCACCACCCCTCGCAGACACAAGAGAATCACTTTGTAGTTCAAAATATGCATTTGATTATCACTGCCTCGCTTTGGTCTTTGTTTTTCTTGGAGGCCTAAATTTTCACAGTTTGTTGTATATTTTTTCACGTAAGGTGAAAGCAGCAACGAATTTTCGCAAATAAATAAAAACATTAAATAAACCAACAACTGATCTCTGACTAACATCAAGAAATGGCATAAAATTTTGCTTTTCTATGTTCAATCCGTAATCGGTTAAAGTTTATGCAAAATTAGCCACGCTATACAGTTCCGCCAAAATTGTCCCTATCCTCTGATAGCGCCATGACATCTTCACAGCAAAATCTTGCCACAACTTATATGTAAGTAGTTGCGAAAGAGTCAATATCACTCACAAGCGCATTACATTGACACGTACAACATGCTATGTTTCTTCTGAAACGCATATTTTGTGAAATTCAAAAAATCATATTCACTTCAATTTCTTGCCACTTATTAATCACAACATCTAATGTCCGCATCTTTCATTCAAAAAGAAGTTATCCAAACTATCGAGATTTCGCATCCCGGAAAGCAACATGTGCGACATTGTCTTACACCACACAAGTCGCACATGCGTCTGTGTGCAGAACATTTGGCAGAAGCTGAACAGCTGTGATTGCGAGCAAGAGCGTACCGAACAGATGTTTGCTCAGAGTAACCGATGACGGCGTTGCAACTCAGTGCAAAGCATTGACTCTTCACCTCCTGTCGAAGCTCTCTCCACCAAGCTTCACGCGTTTCTGACTCCTCTAAAAAACAGGTAAATTTATAGCAGAGTTGAGAAAAAGCACAAAACCAAAGATATTTTCTTACCTTGAGCATGCATTTTCTCCAACAGCTTCACCGAGTGGGCGGACACCATTACCGACAAGCGAAGTACAAAGCCAGCCGCATAAGCTTGCAGCGTGTAGAAAGGAAATTCCTAAAATTGAAATAACCTGATTGCATGTAAAGCGACTTCGCTGCGAAAACATCTCCGGACCAACATTAGCTTTACAGCTTCAACGACGTCAAACATTTGTTAACCTTGGTAATACCATGCAAGGGAAGGTGAGCTTGAATGTCTACTTTCTCGGCAGTAAATGCAGATGATTCAGTAGCGTTGTTGTCGATTGACTGAAAAATTGAAAATACCATGGTTCAACTTGCAAGTGACTACGTTCCACGTTCGCATGTAACAAACTGCACGCTGAGCAAACAACACAGAGAATAAAGAGTAGTTTGTTTGATTGACTTCATCGCAACCTTGAAGTAATCCGCGAGCTCAAATTTATTTGAAATAGAGATATAACCCAAAATAGAATAAAAAATCTACAAGGTTTAATTTTTTTGCTAAAACACCCAGCCTAGAATACTCCAAACATTGTTCTGTTATCTACAAACGATCACTTACAGTATTCAGTGGACTTTGCCTTCCGATTGTTGTGAGCATTCTGTCAAAAAATAGGTAAGAAAACAAAAAAAAAGTCAAAAAGTCAATATGAAACTCGGTTGTAGATCTATAAACGGCTATGTATGAAAACATCAACAGATATACTGTATTTCAACAAGTGACATTCATTTTGAACCACGTGGAATGAACAGGTTTCTGATGAAAACGAAAGATACTCGACGATCGCAATCCGCAATAATAAGAAATAGAGGCTTCACAAAAACTGCAGTGATTAACTTTAAACAAAAATTGCAGTTGCTGTATTTTATGGAGATTACTAATGTTAACTGAAAATCCATGGCGCCCCAATGCAGAAAAAAAGCCTGAAACACAGAGGCTTCAATCCCCAAGCACCCGCTGAAAAGTTGTGCCCAACCTCAAAATATTCGCATTTAATTAAAAGCCACTTTCCCGCAGTAAAATTAGAATATCCAAAGCTTTTTCTTCAGTATACTACAGCGTGCCAAGTTTCCATTGCAGAAAATAATTTTAAATAACTTCACTGAGATCAAACCAGCGGGTGCAATATTTTTACTCTTTTTCTGAATCATCTAATGTATGCAACGAAAACGGAGAACTATGTTAAACCAAATACTAAAATCGACAAAAAAACGAAACAGATTGCACTTGGGGCTTAGCGCTAGCTCAACATCACTTCGGAAAAAGCGCGAAGTGACAAATACACGGCCAGTGACAGCTGCTTTACTAGGCGAACAGTGGTCGGGTTGTCATGCTTCTATTCTGTGTTCCGCTGTGATCGAATCGTTCTTCATTCACCAAAATTTCTTTTGGTTGGACGTCACAGTCAAAAAGCACACAGTTCAATCCCCAGTGACGAGCCGGAGCAAATAAAGCAAAATTTCTGATTGCGACTTGTCAGAAAGTTTAAACACGCCAATAACAAAATAATGATAGTTAAAGAACAAAAACGGAAAGTAATACATGCTTGTCTAATTTGGAAGATCAGTAGCGAGAAGGTTTTCAGCTAAAGCAGGTCAAAACCGCTTTAAAGTCCTAATTAACTTTACGTTGATTGATTGACATAACTCTAGTGGAGCGCTTTAGAAGGAAAACGTTGCCCAACAAAAGCGACAAGCATGAATTGAAAGCTTTCGGTTTGTTTTAAAGTCGTTGCGGCTTTGACGATGCCCACTGCCCGATGACATTTTTGTGATGTACTTGAAGTTAATATATTTCATTTTTCGTTCACAGCAAAACACAGGTTGGTGTTTCTTAACAATGCGGGAGTTGCTGATTAATGTTTGATCGAAATAAGATTCGCAGCTCTTCGTGCCGACTGAGTTTGAAAGCTTGAACCGACGTCTGCATCTATTGTCATCACATTGATCACGTGAGTGATGAAGATTTGTCATAACCGGGAATTGAGCAGCCACGTTATGCTGAGTCCGGGTTTGCAACCATTTCAAAACCAGTCTTCACGTGGAAGAGACGGGGCATGACAAAAATTTAATAAGGCAGACGTGTTTAAAATCCGAAAGATAGCGACTGAACCTATGATTGCCAACGAAAGCATACTATTCCTGCAACATAATTCCTAATATGCATTCCTGACAAAGTGAGAGAACATTACTTTTGATAAGATGAGGTTTTCTGATTCTTAGTGGGTTCGACTGACACAGCAGTTCCAATTCCACGGACTACAACTCCATAATCTTCTTCAACATCAAACGACTGTTGAAATCCGAGTACAGCATTGCCTCCATAACTTTCCACCTGTTCAGCAAAATTTTTCAGAATTTAATCATAAGACCTAAATAAGTGACTCACTTTTTCAAAAGTGAACCTCATGGATATGCGGTTCATCAGCGCGGACCGACCTCGGGACAGTACAGGCTAACCTGCATGACGCGTCGTGGCGCACGAATGGTTATCACCTAGTATGTACATATTTTTTCAGTTACTCACAATTCGTGAATTACTGCTGCTGCGTGAATCGCCGAAAATTAATTAGCATCTTTGGAAGCCGGAAGTGGTAACCTTACATTTCCACATTTGAATGAATTGATATACCTTTGTGCTTAAATTGCATGTGAACTCTAATTACTGATACACTCGTATTTGTGCGTACACCACACTGGAGGAAGGATCTAATTATCAGAAGCCAGGTATTTGTTTTTTCATAAGCAATCATTAGGACGAAGATTTGAAGAACACATGTTACAGATGAGTCCATGCTACAACGATGTCGTTGCAGTTTGCTGGCGTTGGTAACAAACAACTAAAACAACTTCTCCGTGACCAATGCTTTGTTACACATCAGAGGGTAAACAGTACCACGCATTGGATGACTTCAAGACATTTCTCAGCTCGCGTCGCGTACCAGACGCAACAGCTGCGAGCACTGAGTTAATAATGCTTTCATAAGAAACTGATTGTGTGACCGATATAGAAAAACCCTGAAACTTGTGAGAATAAGCTTATTACGCTTGATCTACCTAGCACCAATAAATTATTCACCATAGAAAGTGTTCCTGAAAACGATCGCGGCAAACAGCTCAAGGTCAAAAACTTCATTCCAACCACTTCTAAGGGAATCTGGAGGTGCATTTGACATAGAACACTATGGACGAGGGACGCAAGGAGGTAACTTAACAAGTGGATTGGAAAGTAAGAATGAGGTTGTTACGCCTACTACACTGACATAAGAAGACTTCATGCGTGACGTATCTTTTCTTAGTTACACAATTATTTGAAGTAAGCAAAACTAGAGAGGTTAAGCATTCCACAATGTAGAAAATAGAAACGAAAATAAAAAAGTTAAATTCAAACCATGCTGCCAAGCCGTCGCTGCAGCTCGCCAGACATTTTCGAAAATAATCGTTGCCTTGTTTCATTGGAAGCACGTGGGGTTCTAAGCTTATCGATCCATTGATACTCGGGATCTTCGTTCACCAGTAGTTCGTGAATAAATCCATGAACAGCCGTAACATCATAGCAGTTTGGCACACGTGTGGCTAAACATTGAAAAACAAAAGATCTCTGAGAGAATTACAGTACACTGTCGACAGCTTCACATTGAAACGAGCAGCCGTCTTTCCTATTAGCAGAGTACCTTACGTTTTTATTGTTTAAATGTGCAATTGATAACAGCGAAATAACTTCAAAGTGCCAAGCGTATTAGACAGGTTTCGCTGCCACGCGCATCCAGTGGGCAACAAAGTTCAGCGGCATTTAATGAGTTGTGGATATATTTCACGAACATGGCGCATAAATCATTGAAAGTCAATATGTTTCGAATTTCAATTGGAAAAATCGAGCCATCGAGCCAGAATAATTTTTTCACCATCCTACTACCGTTTATTTCCAAGCAGTAACGATTGTTCAGGGTAGCTGTAATATTAGTCTTCCCCAATAAATTCTAGTAGTTAAGATTGGTGCAGAGGATGATCACATGACTATGTCTGAGTACACAGAACGAGTAAAATGTTGCACGTTTTGAGAAAATGTAGACTGTAGTACGATACATAAAAAATAAGACCGAACCTGTAATTAAGTCTATTGGATTATTTTGAGGTGAAAACTAACACAACTACAGTCTTATATTCCAGGGAAGCAAGGTGAAACTCTCTGAGATGTTGCTTCAACGGTTGGGCGCACGTGTGCAAAGCAGTGGTCAGCATCCGGTTGAAGGGTTGATATCCGCCAGATAGTGGTTGACATTTTGGATAAGATATATCAAAAAGCAGAATTAAAACATCGGAGTGGATTTGAACAAACCATACAGACCAAAAACACGAAAATATTTTGGAATGGCTTTGCAAAAATCTCTAGTCTTTGCACTGCTAAGATTGCATTGTGTTTGACAAAGCTATAGGCCAGTAGTTCCCTAATTTCAACGCCACCAACCCCTGTGGATGTCAAATGTCTCCACGAACCACAACTTTTGCGAGACACGATCCGATTCCGAATTTTGCCATTCTACGTTGCCTTCATATCGCAGAAGGCAGTGCTTTATTAAACATTAATGAAAGATCAAAGCAGCACACACTTAGAGTCCACCTATGCACTGAGTTACTTAATGCAAGCTTGCAAAACCTTCTCATAAAGTCGCCACGCTGGATAACAGGGTTGCCAGGGCCACGTGGATCAAAAACATCAAATCGCTAATGAAAATATGCCAAAAAGCTTAAAAAAATACCAAACACACAGAAACAGGCCCAATTGTGTTGCTTCTGAATTAACCAGATGAGTAATAGCTAAAACGCAATGTTGCTACAGAAAAAAATATAGAAGTATTATATACAAATTAATGAATAATTAGTCGTTATACTCCAAAAGTACACAAATTAAACTAAAAATCCTGTTGCACATTTTTCAACCTTTGCTATCAAAGGATTTCTCCAGAAGTAAGCATATCCATAATAAACTATGCCACCATTTCCTTTCATAGGAAAAAATACGTAACAGACATATAATAGAAGATTTAGCAGGAATGTGATAGAAAATATTTATAAACGCCTGAAACAACAAAATACATAAAAATGCAAATATGCCTCATGCCATGGCTTATGATCACTTTTAATCTGGTACACAAATGTCACAAAATGTCTATCACTAAATTTGAAGTCACAGAGCGCCCACAGAAAAGCTGACAGGCTTGCCAGGTTCAGATGGTCCAAATACGGTTCGCCAAATCGCCAGGCGAAATATATCAAAATAGCTTCAAAAATGCCAAACAAGCCAAAACAGACTGAAATTTTTCTGTAAGTTCAAGACGAAGCAGTCAGGAAATTGAGAAATGTCAAACGTATATTTCTGCGAGCACCATTGCAAAGGGTCAAAAACATGCAAAACTATGACGTACATGCCAAAAAGCGTTTTTTCATGCCAAACCACTTTTTAAAAGGCTAGAATTACGGAATTTGGATTAAAAATGTTTACCTGGCAAACCTGCTGGAAAGAAGTCAATGCCTGTAGGCCAGGGTTGCGAACTTGGCCTTTTTGCGCCCAAATTGTGAAAATGTGGCCGTTTTCAGAAGTGGTTTGGCTACAAATATTTTGTTAGACTTTTTTTAGTATTTTTGAAAATTAGGCCAAATTTGGGCCTAATTTGCATGTAGTATAACATTCTGGGACTTAAAATACTCAAAATGTTCTTTCATGATTTTAGACTGGGTAATTCTTACCCAAAATGCTTCCATGTTTCACTTCCCTTCATGACAGTTGGAATTACCCAGTTGAACATACCAAACCCAGAGAATGGAAATAGTTAAAATGCATAACTTTTTTATACAAATAAACAAACACCACGATTGGTCTTATGCACGAAGCTTTGGCCGTTTATGAGAGTTCGCCTGGCCACTGCGCTGAAAATGTATCTAGCAACGCTGATGTCGGCTGCCACATACCTTTATTAGCCAAAGGCATTTTGATGTCACATGCATTGTTACATTGCGCGGAAAGAAATACATGGCCAAGCCACTCCACGTGAAAGTCCTACACCAGATCAGGCTTTATACTACGCGTATGTTATTTCAACAAATGTACAACAGTTTTGGATATTAGAAATGTGTCATGAACCGCGGTTAGGGAACCCCTGTTGCAGAGTGTTGTTATTTAGGCCCGTGCACTTTTATTTCAAACTTCTTGTTCTAAATCTGAGTTAGTTTTTGACTACTTAACCACTTACCTACACGTAAAATATTGTGTGGAATGTGTGCTTCATCAATGCGCCACGAGTGAAAAAGGTGCAGACTAGAGTTGTCTTTATGTAAAACTCTTGAAGTGTATTTACAAAAATCATACACACTTACTAAACATACGAGTCAAGACGAGTAACAAAAAATATATTTAAGTGATTACCACATATAAATTTAATTCCACATGATGACTGCTTGAACTGATTGCTATCGGCAAATAGTTCAAGTTTCACACGAAGTAAAATTTCTCCTCGCACACCTGAAACAAAATTGAATAGTAGAATGTATCAAGCAAAACACAAAGGCACACATTCACAATACAAATCGCATACCATGCATGGTGTCATAGATCGGAAACCATCCATACAATGAACCCGAAAAATCTGGGTCCAGCAAAGGATCGATGTCTATATAAACTTTACCAATAGCGTCATGTGCGCTGTATGTGTCATGATCAAGCACACGTATCTGCAGAGGTTCATCTTGCAAAAGCTCATCGTCGACCTTCAATGTATTTTAATCTTTGGCCACATTTGAAAATGCAAACAAGTTAAGAACTTACATACAACCAAATGGGCCAAAATTACATTCTATTAAGACGAGCAACCGTTTTGGTTTGCTTTTCATTCCTGCAACAAACAACCATAATAAATTCCTGCATAAACTTTAGGGCAGGGGCAGGCGCGTAGTCAAGGGGAGCAACTCCCCCAATTCTAAAACATTGCACCAAAATTTTTCAGGTAATCAAGCTTCTGATGTGTAAGCTAAAAAAAATATTTCAGTGCAAATCAACGGCACTGCTTAAGGAAACTATGATACTTCACATTTTTGTCGAATCTGATCAAAACCGTGCATAGTGTAAATGCTAGGCCAGGGGTGGGGTGGGGTGGGCAAACGACGGCCCGCTGAACATTTCCGCGGCCTTCGTGCACAAAATGCACACTTATATATATGATGAAATATGTTAATATGAAACACAAGAAACATGCAATAAAATACCATCCTCTTGATAACATAAACTAAGTCTGAATATGAAAAACGTAAATATATTGAATTAAAAACAATAATATACACTATATTTTATATTAAAAAAGTATAATTTATGGAAGCTGGCCCTTCGTTGGGTACGTCACAGAACTACGTGTCCTCACCAAAAATGTTTGCCCACCCCTGTGATAAGTAATTCATAGCAGGGCTGACCTTCACCTGACTTTTAAGCTGAGTGTGGAAGTTGGTTATTAAGAAATACAAAATTGTATCTTATTGCTGGTAATCACTAAATGCATCTAGAAAAAGGAACGCTTTTCACAGCTGTTTCTGGCGCACCAGCTCGCGCAGGTAGGGCTCTGACAAGAAATAAGGATGCAAAAAAACATTTTCTGACGATTACAAGAAGTCGAGAATACGACATTGCTGAAGCAAATGATTCCTGGAGATAAATAGGCAAACGTATGATCTGACATTAGTCGTGCAAACAGAAACAATTGTTATCTTTTTAGGCAATAAAATAAAACTTTCCTCAGCGGTCCTTATTTTTGGTTCTAGATCGATAGTAGCCCTGATTGTAACTGTCTTTGTCTGCAGTGCCAGCCGTAGCCTTAAACGAATATCGTAGATTTTGTTTTTGTACAGTTTTAAAAATACATGCTTAATGCATATAACGGAGATACACATTTTATATTCCTTGAAGCTCAAACTTTGACTAAGAATTAATCCAGTTTCAAATAGTCTTTCGTATTACGCAATTACGCCATAGTGACCGTTTAGCAACAACACCATTCATTGTAGATATTTATTTATGATGATTAAACATGTATTGTGAAGGCTCAATCACCATTATGTGGAGCCCGTTCACACCAATGATTTCCCTTTACTTGCCAGCGAGCAAAAAATCAGTCTTGTCAAGTAATCAGAGTCCTACCAGCGCATCGTCTCTAAGTCTTTCATCTGTCATCTGATATTAATTGCCACCATATTCTGCACTGTGCAGTAAATTTGAAATCATTCAGCTGCAACGGGAAGAGTCAGCAGCAAAATCTAACCTAAGTAGGAAGATGTTTTTATATTTGTAAGTGCTGAGGGCATTGGCACTGCCATTGCTTACAGACAGCTTGCAATGTGCTTTCTCGACAAAACGCATGTGGCTAAAATGAAACAAAATTGCATTTTTTGCCCGTTGTTCAGATTTCGGTATTTAAGCACTAATGGATTCTAAAGAAAAGACTTCAACCGGTTACGTTAGGGTGGGTAGATCAACCAACCAACCGTTGTATTACGCTGCGGCGACAAGTATTTCTTAACTTATGTTGCAGAGTCGTGGTGATAGCCGATTGTCGTGTCATATTCGCAAATGCACAACCATTTTCACACTTTGTGTAGACTGAGTGGGTCAAACATACGCAAGTTTGTTTAGAGGACGTACGCAACTTTCCCCAATTTACAAGATTGTCTTTGTTTTGTTAACTCGAAATAGTTAGCTATAAATACCTAATCGTTTCTGGGAAGCAAGCTTCGTGCAAGTAGTGTACATGAATGCTGTCGCAGTCTCATTTCACAGCGTTTAATGACATAAAATCCAAACATTTTTCAAACGCGTTGATAGCTCTTGCGTTTATGTTTAACAGCTGCAAACGCCGATTAACCGCTCAAGAATTGGGCGACAACAGGACCCACATCTTATATGCGCTCAAGTTTTGTAGAAGTCGGTGTCTTCAGCAAAGTCGCTACTTGCTTTCGATTGAACGTGTGTTGGTGCGCACCAGAAGTGTGTAAATATAACAAGCGCAAATATAATGACGGCCACGATGACTTCTTGCTCAAGTGCAATGACTGCAAAAAACATACTGCAGATGCTGCACTTACTGCATCAAGATTTTCACAAGCGCTTTCGCAGGAAATTTACGAACAAATGGCGGCTTTCATCAGAAGTAGAAGTTTGGAACCTCGCTAAAAACAAACTTCTAAAACTTGTCAATTTAATGAAAGTAGACTTTTTATTTGCCGCCTTATGTCTGAACACAATTTTTCAAGATAAAAAACGCCAGACAAAAGCATGTTTCATGGATGATGCTTTAAAAAGAAGGGTTATTAAATCTTTAGATGTTGAGACTCGGTTGTTGTTGTTTGCCCTTCCCTGTCAAAATTTCTGACTACGCGCCTGAACAGGGTGGGGAACACCTGGCACGTGGGCAAAATGCGGCCCGCGCGAACATATAACATGGCCCGCTTTAGAATTTTCGTTGCCCAAGATGGAACATAATATCCCGTCAAAACAAAACTCTATGATACGTAGATACTCACACAGTAAGTCAACAGACGTCTCGATACTTTTCATAGTTTTCTCTCTTTATTTTCCTTAGGAAGATAAAGGTAGAGTTCTAAGATAAAATTAATTACATTTGCAGCCCGCCAGCGATATCCCATAATTCATCTGGCCCGTAATAGTAAATAGGTTCCCCACCTGTGCTTTAGAGGAAAACATTTAAGCAATGCACACTACATAGCAATAATGTAAGTTATCACTTGAGACACGTAATTTACCTCAAACTTAAACCAATCCGAATTCCACATTGGATTTAAGGACTTGGAAAACACATCAGTCTTGTGTGTCACAGAGCCGAATTTTACCTGGAGAAAGCGAGTAAACTAATAAACTTGAACGGCAAAAACAATGGCAAGATAAATATAAACTCACTCAAAACTTACTTCCACAAACGCATCTGTTAAATCAGATGCTCTGTCCATAATAGGCAGATGGCGACCAGCAATAACTTTAACTTTTAACCTTCCAGGCATGATAACATGCTAACCATAAATCTGTAAAATGAACGGTTCAGTCAAACACTTCACATTAAGCTTTTTGTTAACAACGAGGTGAAGCACAAAAGCAGTTGACAGCAGTAATTTCCGGCAAGCTTACACACACTAAACACTGCGTAGTATGAAACCATAGTGTGACTCGTTCTCTGCCTGAACAGTAAAGTCATTTTCCTCATCAATGAAGTAAAACGTTGTTGGCAAATCCCATGGTGATATCCCACTCAGTGAAACTGACTTACCCGATCTTCACACATGAACTGCTGTTTTATCTATGTTTAATAGAAAAAAGCGTCTATAACAAAACTGTTTTCCATTTGTGTATAGCTATGAAAAATGCTCTGTGCTCCATTGACGAGACCAAAAGCATCAAAACGATGATCGTCTAAAAATTGAGCATGAAAAAGCTTCTTGCCCTTGGACGATAGAAGTGTGTCTCTTGGTGTGTTCGCCATGAAAGGCAAATCACTAAATAGATACAATTAGTGTCCAGAGCTGCAGTTCTGCTCTGTGCTGCACTGATGTTCCCAAACAGGTTTGAAAACAGGAATTTCCTGGAGATTGACGAAGTAATAATATTTTAAGCAACTTCCCCTATAAATTTACAGTTGTAGCTGTCACAAGAATTCAATTTAACCTTAGAAACTGTATGCAGGGTCAAACAAGCAGATAGGTTTCACCTGTATATTGGCTTAAAAGGCAGTTGCAAAGCTGCTCATTTTAAAGATTAAAACCATAACAAATTTTTATGCATATCACGTAGTATGATATGAGTTATATTTTACTTTATGTAAATCCTTTGTTGAAGTTTTTAGTGTATGGCACATATGAAACTAGCAGAAAAAGTCAACAACAGCACCACAGTGGCCATCGAGGCATTGTGACGAGCCGCAGACGAGCGTACTCATCTGTCTGGTGGCCGAGAATCAACGATGATGCCGAGAATTATATCCTAAGTGTCATGTTTGTCAGAGGGAAAGAAAGTTTCCCACTGAGCCACTGTTATCGTCAGCTCTGCCGAAGCGTCCGTGGCAGAAGTCGCGAGCGACCTGTTCTACTGGCAAGGAGCAACGTTCCTCCTAGTTGCTGATTACTTTTCCAGGCTTGTCAAGTATGCTCCTCTGAAGACCGATACGAGTGCAACGGAGGTGATCAAAGGTCTCAAGGAAATCTTCACTCGGCATGGCATCCCCGACGAGCTGATTTCGGACAACACACCGCAGTGTTCCGCCTATGCTTTCCACGAATATTCGTGGTCTTATGGTTTTCGTCACGCAACCAGCAGTTCCAAGTTTCCCCAAAGTAGCGAATCGGAAAGTGCTGTCCATACTATCAAAAACTTGCTGGGGAAAGCGAACGGTTATATGTACAGTGCATTGCCTGCTTACGGAGCAACAAGCTTACAGTAAGGCAGACCTTTTAATGAGCCGGAAGCTTCACAGGGCAATTCCGCTCGCAACATCTGTGCTGACTCCCGATTGGTGTTATTTACAGACGTTTCGGCAGAAAGATTCCCCGTTAAGACGCTCTAATGCGCGTAATTACAACCAGCGCCACAGAATGAAAGAGTTGCCACCTTTGCAACCGCGCACCTATGTTTGGATTGGCAATGAAACAGACGGCATCATAGAATCAAGGTCCGAGCATCCTCATTTCCATACTGTTCGAACGCCTAGTGGTGTTGTACGTCGTAATCGCCGTCACTTAATTCGCGTACCAGATTCTGCGACTGACACTGCTCAAAGCGATTATTACCGTTCTCGCAGCGGTCGACTAGTGCGACCGCCAGACTGGTTAAACCTGTGAAGTTTTTGTCTGCGCATAGGTTGTTTGGGGATTTTATAATCGTGCATTGCGCCCAAGTGCTTGGTAAGCGTGTAATGACTTTGTAAACTTCTGCTTTATTGGTAGAGGGGTGTAGTGTTTTGTAAACGACGTGGATGCCTACTAATCAGTGCTTGTGCTTCGCAATGTGATCCCCTGCATGCGCCAACAGTCAAAATGAGTTTCCTGGTAACACGTGGTGTCAATCAGAGACAATTGCCTCGTGCTTGCACATCTTATGAACAAAACCTTGTACGCTGAACGCCACCTAATACGAAATGACTATNNACCTCTTAACTTTAAAAAGTCCAACACACTTTCACAATGAACTTGACTGGAAAACCTACAAATTGTATTGACTCTTCAGGGTCTTGCATTATCTATTTTATTGTTACAATTTGAGATTTACTCAATAAACTCATCTTAGTGGAAAGCTATGTTTGCACAGTTGTGTCAGGAGACTCTATCAATTTAAAAGTGTCAAAAATTGGACATGCTGATTTTTCTGTTGTTTTCATACAACATATGCAGATTGGATTGATGTATATCCTAAACAAGTTCCACTGACTTACATGCAGGGGCGGAGCCAGACATTTTCATTTGGGGGGGCCACTGGAGGGGCCAGTTTTGCAACAAGGGGAGCTGTCAATGGTCTGTGTAGGACTTTC
>JGI24159J19872_10000314_pt1 | contig 39788 bp, 23 predicted proteins | sample Ectturendosymbi4_FD_19872 | JGI IMG/M metagenome (IMG submission 19872) | reverse complement strand
CGCGCCACATATATGTATGGTGTTGTTCTTCACGCACATCCCGTTCGTGGTGAATCACACAATCAACGCAACACCACCGGAGAGGTTGCAACAGTAGGAAGTAGGCTTTGCCATATTAAGCCAACGCATTTCTGCTTTTTTTATAAGAAACTTTCCTTGCAGTTCGTAACCTCGAAAAATTGTAATGAAGTGTTTGTGAATGCTTTGAAAACCGTATCGCTCGTCTCCCGTTTTTATTCTTTCCTACCATTGTGTGAAGATTAATTCCTGTCGCTTTTGTTGTGTACTTCCAGGACTAGTCAAACTCGTAATAGCTCGAGGTGGTATTCCACATGCGCAAGGTCATTTATCAAGAGAAGGATCACAGATTTCAAGATCTTCATCAATGATGAGCTCTTTGTCCCAGGGCTCTGAAGCAGTACGTTAAGTTTATGAACTTGCATTATTGTTAAAGCCGTGGACTGCTATCTTGATTTACATTGTGTGTCATACTGCTGCAATGCAGCAAATGGACTGCAGTGAAGCTCTTTGATATGCAAAAAATAGAACGCATTTTAAATAGCATCTGTAAATAAAATTGTATACGTGCAACCGTGCATGCTGTGTAGTAAGATGATTCTTCCTCTACGAAACCGCTAACACGTGACTTATTCTTTTATGCTTCTTCCTTGATTCTTACACGTCATTTCTACCCATGTTCAGTGCAAAACAACTTTTCTACAGGTTCCCGGCACAAAATGGTCCGATGTTGAGACAATTGAGCTGCAGAATGACGGTCGCGGCCTCGGCTTTGGAATAGTTGGTGGTCGGGCGACCGGCGGCGTGGTTGTTAAAACAATTGTTTCTGGCGGCGTGGCCGATGCTGACGGTCGTTTACAGTCCGGCGACCACATCCTAAGGATTGGCGACACGGATGTTACGCACATGGGCTCGGAGCAGGCTGCTCAAGTGTTACGTCAATGTGGAATGGTCGTTAGGTATTTGGAAGCGTTTTTGAGCACCTCAATGCACAGCAGACGTTTTCATTTTTGCGTCCGAGTAAAATATTGCGGTAAAGTTCACAGAAGTGATACTTAAGATTGTGGTACTTTGCGGAGCGCGTCTCACCTTGCTGCTAATGTATTCTTCACAGACTGGTGGTTGCTCGCGGTGCAGTCGATGATGAAGAATCAGAACTTTCGTTTCCAGACAAGCATGTTGCTGAGATGCAGCAAGACGTCCACGGTCATGGTGCTGAGTCGGTTTCGTCGGACGACTTCGAAAGTGACAGTAGGTTCTTTTTGTGGGGTAGACAACAACGCGCCATTCTTGTACTTTGCTAGTGTGGTTTCATCACCGATTTTTGCGTAACGTAAGATTGCATCTGGTGTTTTTTTACAAGCTATTTTCAGTGTGTCAGTGCACAACACTTGAATATTTTTTAGGCAGCAGTGATGTTTCAACACCCGTACCGCTGAGACATGCTTTTCCTGAAGATACTCGTTATTATAATGTCCAGCTGGTGAAGGACGAAAAGGGACTGGGAATCACCATTGCTGGCTTTTTACCTGGTTCGTGCAAAGTGTAGCTTTGACTGATCGCTCGGTTTAAATGCTTATTGTTTCATTTACTGAAATCTCAAGTGTAGAGCACACTCATCAAATTTTTCAAACCATTGGTTTCGTACTATGACAAAAACAAGTTAGAACGATTGTTCTCCTGAGTAAATAGTGCTTGCGTATAATCGACTTTGTGAAAAAGCTGCCATTTCAAGCTGTCCAATAAAAGTTGATTTCAAAAAATTAACCAAATTTTTGCTTTTCCGAATACTGCACTGCTGGGTTGAAAAATGTATAATGTATGTGTTATAATGATCGCTGATGTTAATCTGAAATTTATTATACGCTACAAAAGCGAATGGTGAGCACTGAGTTTCCTTTCGTCTTTGCAGAAGATAAAGAGGATGACAACTCCACTGGAATATACGTGAAAGCGGTATTGCCAGGGTCTGCGGCCGATGTGGATGGGAGGATACAAGCGGGGGACCAGATTATCGCCGTGCGTGTGTACTCTGTGAACGAGTGTTTGTTGTCACCGCTCTCAACTACCTGTCGATTTTAATGCCTTGGATTCCCGAACTGCATGTGCCTGTAATAAAGGCCCACCTCAGCACAACGTGCAAATACGTGTTCCGGTCTCAACTGTTAATACAAAGTTTTGAATGTAGCACAAATCTGTTTCAAATGGTGTCTGAGCATCACTTAGCGAGTAGCTTGTTGTCAGTTTTCTTACGAGTCTTCTAAGAACGTCGCATGCGAAACTACTCTTGATTTTAAAACATTTTTTGTGTCGACATTTAGGTTGATGGCAAAAGACTGGACGGAGAATCTGTTTCGAGTCAAGAAGCTGTCGCTGCTTTGAAGTCAACTGGTGCTGTGGTCGACCTTACCATGGCTAGACTTCCAAAGAAAAACAAGGTGGTTTTCTAGTTTCAAACTAAGACTTGCTCATGCTTTTACCTGGAAAGTTAAAATGATTCTTTCTTACCATGGTTTTGCGCGAAGTCTTTGTTACGGAAAAGTTGGTGAAAAACTATTTCCCACAGACCGAGGAGAACACGACCACATCCGATACGACGATTAACCGCGCCAGCGATCCTGCGATCGATTTCAGTGAGTTTATTATTGTCTTGCTTTTGGTTAATTGTTCTACGAAGACGATAATTTTTGCTTGACTTTGTTTTGTCTGTTTTGCTTCACAAAACCATTTATATTTTTTGGCCATTGAACAGCAAAAAGGTTATTTTGAATGCGATCTGCGCACAAAATGTTTACCGAAGTTTTCCGTGCAATCTCGCCAGGGATGTCTAGACACCTGGATATTCCTGATATTTTTATGCAGTTTGTGGAGCATCAGTTTCCGTTTGAATGCATCAATTCTTGATTTTATAATGATAAGAGCGACTGGCAAAGGCAATCTGATAAAAAGCAGACCGTTGTTAACTACGTTTCTTGGTGGTTTTAATTATTTATAATTCTGTTTTTCTGGCTCATCCTGGTCGCTGAACTAAGATTAATTTTTAATGGGTTGTTTTCAATGCGAAAACAATATGCGCGTGTTTTTCGCATTTTCTAAGCAGCTGGTGCTGCTGGAAACGTGAAGTGTAGTCAGTCTGTTTGCGAGCTTTCTTGTGTTAAATTTGCTTGAAACGCTTTCAATAAACCCCGAGTGCAGACAATACGGCAAACATTTCATTGCAGAGAGAATGTGATGCAGTTTGAGAAGAACCTCTAATGAGACTCTTTATCATAGGAGCTGAATTTCTAACGGCGTCTTCATCATCAGAAAACATTTTTGCTTCGAACATTCTTACAGAGGTTCTTTAATAAGGCAAGAAACTGATAGCTGGCAATAAAGGATGTGTTGTAAGAGTCAGATTAATTGACATTAACTCACCTCGACTCAGTTGGAGACTGAACTAAGAGCCAAAAGTTTATGCCTGCATTTGTGCTGATGAATTGCCGGTAAGGAGTGGCTGAACTGCAAACATTCTGTTCGCACATCATGCTGAACACCAGTTGCCGAGAATCTGCTTTTAGTGAGCATACCATGCTTGGTATCAGAGGCAGCGGTGCATAAACTCGACACATGAGAACGCAGGTCAGGCGAACAAAGCATAGTTTTCTAGTGATGTCACAGTTGATGGCATTTTTATGGTGCAGTCAAACCTTTTGCTTTTCTGTTACTTTTTTCACTCGCTTGTCTTTTCAGTGTCTCGATTGGATAGCAGTGCTGTTCTTCATGTCACGGTGCAGTTCCCACTTCTTAGTGTTTTCAGCAGACGCATGAGTTGCGTGTCTTCAGTGGTGCTTGGCCAATCAAATCACATGTCTGCATTTTCAGCTTTATTCGATAACAAGCGAAGAGCACTTCGAACGCGCATTTCACATTAAAATTATTGACTGGCAGCATTATTTTTAAAGTGTTCTGAAACACCAGCCCCTAAATCGCTTATAAACAGGGTTGTAACGTATCGGACAATCCTTTGGAGATAGCTGCGTTTATTTCATACGAGGTTGGCGGATGTGATTACAAGGTTTGTTTAAAGGCGGTGCAAGCAATAAAGCGGAATTCGTTGTTTGTACAGTTCGTGGTGTTTTGGTCGTTGTCCAACACTTCGACGAAGCGGTACAGGCTGTTGTTGCATGGACCCTGGAATGTGTGTGAAGTAACTTTGGTGGCTCGGGATCGAGTGTCACGAGACCAAGTAGCTGCTCTTGCCAAGACAGGCAAGGTGTGAATCATTTTGTTTGCAGCCAGAGGCAAAGTGTGAATCATTCTTGTCTACGTCCAAGCTTTCCAAAACCGTGACTGTAAAGTGTTTACACAGTTGACTACGCATGTGTGCGCTACAGTTACATTACTGGCAGGGAGTGCCGAGTCCATAGACCTGGACCTCATTTATGTAGACGTTTTACAAAAGCAAAGTTTGTGGGGATTATCTCGTTCATCCAGTTAATTTGATAAATTAACAGGCAATTAGCCTGTAGGTGACAAATTTTCTAGTACCTTTCCAAAATGTATGACACCAGATCTTAGTTGGTATAGAACCCAAGCTAAGCAGTTGACCGGTTTGAGCCTTCACATCGTGTTTTTACAGACAGGCTTATCTCGGGCAGCGAATACCCGGTGAATTTTAGGTTGCGATCTTCGCTGGAAACTGGTTAAAAAGCATTTGATTTGATAAAACTAACGTTAAACCATTATGTTAAAGTGGGTCTTAATGTTTTCTTTGCTGGTCAGAAGACCCCATGCAAAATTCATTTTTTTTGCCAAAGGACACTGTCGTGTGCTGTCTGCAATGTCATTGGAGATAAAATTACGTACAGGGTTACCAAATTTCGCGTTTCGGTTAAAACTGTTTAAACATCAAATATAACCTCAATTGACGTTCGCCCAAGATGCGCGTGAATGAAGTATTGCCATGTCACAACAAATTCTATACAACAGGATCTTTCAAAGGAAAACCTTTCACAGCCAAGAATCTCAGCCACTGAATGTTAACATAGCGTGTGGTTCGCCTACTGAGCGGAAATCTTCGGCTCTTGTTCACATAAGTCCCAGTAACTAAGAGTTCAAAGCGGAGATCAAAGCATTCGGTTTAAGGGAGGACTTGTTACATCTCGCCAACAGTCGTTTTCAATTTGAGTTAGTTTTGCGAATGAATATGCAATAAGACGTCACTACATGAGAACTCAAAAATAAGCAACTTATTCAGAAATATGCACAAATCTCAGAAATAAGCACGATCTGGCAACTCTATGTACTTTACAAGACTGAGCACAGAAGTTCTTTTAAGGAGGCCGCTTACAAATTCTGTGCTGAACTGTTGCTATGTAAAATTATTGAAAAGCAACCTATTTTTAAGCAGTTTCTACAGGCGCACCCAACAAGGCACATCACCGATTAGGGAAAGTTCCCTGTGCTGTTTTTGTGTTTGTCACAATCGAAAAGCGCCAGCTGCTAAGATGTACACTTTTCAATAACTGACCAAAAAGCATAATTTTTCTCTCAAATTTTACTAAAAATCATCAAAACTTTGTTCAGTTCAAGCTCTTTCTGAAACCACTTGCGGCCTTGCATCTTGACAGCTTTTCGCTGTTGCCTGGACCAGCCCACATATCGATTTGCGCGACACACTGCTGTCACCGAAAGATCACCGACAAGCATAATAAGGTTTCTCTTATGCCGTCGACGAATTTTGCAGTAACCAGATCAAGCATAGAAGTAGTAGCATGAAACTAAATCTCATTCTTACTGTTGCAATAAACAACCTTTTGATTTAAAAATGTTTAGTGAAGTGTATATCAGTGCGGTGCGCTCTTGAAGCACTTGAACATTCAAATGCTGAGGACAATCGAGTTTGCTGTTTACCTAAAGTCTGTGTGCCCGCGATTCTCTACATCAAATTGCTCTGTTGTTTCAGAGGAATTGGCGCCTGACGTTGAAGAACGAATCAAACAGAAATGGAGGCTTGTCATGGGATCTCAGAATGATATAGTGGTATGTGTGCTTTGTGGACGCGTTACTTGGCGTTAAATTTTTGAAAATCCCCTGCAATGATGCCGAGCTGCCAACAACAAGAAGCAGTGCTTGTCTTTGCGTGGAAACCTATGTTGGTCTGTTTGATACGTTCCTGTAAAATTATTGTGTTGCTACGGTTACCTGCGATGCGTTGACGCGTTTCAGGTGGCACAGTTGAAGAAGTTCAGCTACACCAGTGGTTTGGGAATAAGTTTGGAGGGAACGACTGATTACAACAACCAGCCTCACCATTACATCAGGTAAGACACTCAAATCGCATGCTGTTATGAACAGTGTACCCGGTCATGTAGACATGGACGTGATCGCTTAGTAAACTAACGGGAGAGTTATTCGAAACATAATCGTATGTGTTTCTCATATCACGGTTTGTTGTGTCACATTGGTAGAATGGGTTTTATTTCAGCAAAGGCGTGAATTACGTTTATTAATTAGTGCTTGGTGAAAGAATGAAGTTATCAAAAATTAGATATATTCGTTCCAATCAAACAAAATCTTACACAACTAAAAAAGTTTAATTCATACGCGCTTTTAATATCTGGAACCTGATTTGTAGTTGCTGGAAATTTTTCGAGGATGCGTATTCAGATCTAATAATTTCTGAAAGAGAGGGGCTCCAGCTTATGTTCAAAGCTTATTTTAGCAGCGATGTTGACTTAACCTTCAAATTTAATCTTACAGGAGTTGCTAACAACCAAAGCAGGGGCGTACCGAGTTCAGAAGGCGCACGGGGCAATAAACAAGTTTGGCGCCCCCATGTTCGAACCTGAGGTTTTTCGGAAGTAAATACACTGTATTGAATAGAGTACTTGCGACATTGTTGGGACTTTTGGGCGCTCCCCATAGTGGTTCCGCGCCCGGCCCATTGTGTCCCCGTCGTTGCGCCCCTGAACCAAAGATGTCGACGTCAGCAATGCCTCAACATTTTACGCAATACCTTGCAAAAATTGAAAGAAAGATAACTACAAGTGGCATTGTGTGTCTGCATACGTTTATTAGCATGAGATAAGTGTTGACGGATGAAGATTCGAAACTTGTTTGTTTTACCCTCAGTTATTGTCAAGGCTTCTTTAATATATTGTAAAAATTGGAAACATATATTACAATCTTAACTGTAACAGGGTCAATAAGTTTCCGTCAACATTTGTTCTGCCACTTTGCAACATGATACTGAAACAAAAAGTGACAAATAAATTCTGCATGATTGTTACTACAATTGAAACCAGGACCATATTGCCTTTCGTTGTTGCTTCCATAAACAGCTTCCTGTTGACAAGTCCATATGCTCAACTTATAAATGTGTATATGGCTTTTAATCAACTTCGTTTGTTTTCAAGCTGACACTATTTTGTTTGCTAAACATCCAGTCTTCATTGGTGACGTTCTTGCCTCGGTAGCTTCAAACAACAAAGGTACACTGTACCATGTTTGCACCAACTTTTGCAGAAAGTACTATAATTTGTTTGTAATTTAGGTTGCAAACTTTTTTCTACAAAAGCCACCCGGTTAGTTGCATTTCTTTATAAAAAAAAAAAAAAATTTAAGAAGGCTTGTTTTCTGGTATCCTCCTGAAGAATACAAGTTATTTGACGCAGATGTTGTGTGTTTGCCTATAGTTCTAGAAGTCCTTGGCAATATCAATACGGCAGCACCGACTTACGTATGAAATGTAGCAGAGACACTTTAGGTTCAGGAAAAACTTTTTATTTTATATCTGTTTAAGGTTTGTAAGTTCAAATCTTACTTTTTCTGTTCACCTAACTTGGGCATAACGTTGTAATTGGCATTAACCACGTTTCGAGGACCAAGACTCGAGTTAAACTGGAGTATGTCGCTACTTTTGGACTTGTTGCTGTACCCTGCGTAGAGCTTATGTTTCTGACGTACTCTCTGTTGCATGCCACAGCTCTTTTCGATGCATTGCTTCTGCGGCCTGATTGCTGCAGAACTTGCGGTTCTGTCTGTAAGTAAATCCATCGTCTTTTTCTGTCACTTGGACAGTGTGTTTGACAATCATGCTATTTTAAGTTAAACATCTAATCCGTGCGCACGCCCACGTAGTCTTCCATCACGGTGTGTTCAAGCTTGCTTCCAGCATACTAGACGGAGTTGGGATTCCTCCTATTTGGCGCATATCTGTTACTTCTAGAAGAAACACAAACTTTTGCTTTCAGCATCAAAGGAAATGAATCCGACTGATATCAAAGATTCGTTGGTAAACTTTAGATGTAATCGTTTGTCATACGCAGTAACTTTTGTTGAATACAAATATCAAGTGGTGTCCACCCCTTGGTGGTTACCTGCTCCAATTACTTATCTTCAGGTGTGGTAGCAACAAGTGCGTGATTTATGCATTTTAATGCCTAACGCAGTGGTTCTTAACGGCGTACCCACACACCGGGGACCCCTTGGGGTTCGAGCAAAAAATTTGTGAGTCTCCAGAAGCAGTGTCAAAGGTATTTTCTTAAACTCCACGTCGCAATAAGCCAAGATGTTGGTTGCAGGCTCTGGCACTGAGCTAAAACACCATTTTAGGAGCTATTTATTGTAGTTCGGCCATAACGACAGTTCACCAATAGCGATGCTTTTTCTTCGATCCTATGAAGTGACGTTGTAGGAGAATTCTACTGTGCTTCTTAACCGCACATGCGTTCCTGACAAGGTTTTGATCTTCATACGAAGCCTTTGTTCGTTGCGTGATGATTCCTGTTGTTGTTTTTTTCATTTCAACTAACTGAACAAAAATCTTATGTGCGTGAGAACTGTTCAACCAGGTCCATATTACCGGAGGGCCCAGTGGGACAAAGCAATCGCTTGCTGGCCGGCGACGAGCTTCTCGAAGTGAACGGACACCAATTGCTCGGACTGAGCCACGTCGAGGTCGTTGTCATTCTGAAGGAGCTCCCGCTCGACGTTCGCATGGTCTGTGCCCGTCCACGCCAAGCCGGCCAGCGCGACATTGCTCGTGACTCTGTCGTGTTTGAAGAACGCGATGGCGACTTCCTCGAATTGAAAATGCCGCCGCTTGATGGTGAGCCGCTGTTATGTGAATTGAACGCGCGAAATGCTCGGGATGTGTTAAGTGTGCGTTGCGGTCGGTTTTGTTGGCAAGTGCAGCAGTGCCGTCTCGCTTGCTTATCAGGGAATGTTTTGTTTGTTTTAACGTCGAACAGTGCCCAGTCACCGCTCAGCAACGCACGAAGCAACCACCGAACCAACAGTGACATCGGAATCGTCATCTTCTCTTGACTCGATCGCACGAATTAAAAAGGTTCGATAATAAACACGTAATTACGTTCTTCGAGCGTGGTTATTAGAGTGCCGTTACCATCGTTTGTTTTCGCCTGGAGTGCTAAATCCAACAGCTACCTAACTTGTTTGAAATGGCAGGGTATTGGCATTGTACATTGTTCTCCTCTCTTTATCAGAGTCGCATGTAACAAATAGTTGCAAATCGTTTTCCCAGCACGTTGTTATCCACCAGAGATTTTATTCGCCAAGACCAGCACCACAGAGGAAACGTTGCGAACAACGGCATGTGACCTCAAATTAATCCGCGCTAATGTGGTTTGGGAGTCCCTGCGACTTATTTGGTTTGTGGTCAATTTAGCTGGTGCGGCTGTGTTATTGTTTCAGCGGGAAAAATTGTTTGCTGTTTCATTCCAGCGCTCCCCGCTCCCACATGTAACGGTCGCTTTTTGGAGACACGAACTAATAAAGTAGGGCCCGTGATGTTTTGGCAGAACATCAACCAATAAAAGATTATCCACTCGACCAGATTCACTCTTATTGATTGTGTAGAGAACAGCTCAAGCCTTGTAGTGTTTATTCTGACGAGGGTTTGTTTTCACATAATTGTTGATGGTAATTGCACTAGAATTCATAACGCAAATTTCTTTCTTCCGTCCGTCGTTTCGTTTTGCCTATCAAGGACTTCGGCAACAAAAAATAAACTTCAAACTAGCATTTTGCATTTTTCAACTGTGAGAATCGCGCACGACCGCTGTTACAGAACACTAGCTTAAACGCACGTGATGCATTGGATGTAATTTGAGCTTGCAGTTGCGCAAATTCCAGTCATGGCTGGTAAGACTTGTGAAATTTTAATATTAAGGCATCACAGCTTACAAAACAAGAGTGAGCCACTCTTTCCAAGGAACTGCCACATAGTCGAATCCATCATTAAACTTGGTGTGCAGTTGCATCTGACCTTACGCGAGGAAAGTTCGAACTGTTGGTTAGGAGCTGCGTTCTAATTTTCAGAAAGGTGGCACTTAGATATAATCGAGTGTGTCTACATATCTTGCTGTTCTTAATGTTTGTAATAATTTAGGTAAATTTTTTTTGACCAAGATCAAATTTTTGTTTTGAGTTTACCGGAATGAGAATATTTTTATTGCTCTTTTATCGAAAAAGTTTGAAACGTCAAAACTTTGAGCGATTTAATAAGTTAGTTCTACAAATGTCGAGAGAGCTCATCAATTTTGACATTTACAGCACTAATCAGTGAATCTATCGTCGTGCCATGTAAACCCATCACCGCCAAAGGCTGTTCAGCACGTAACTAGTTTTTCATAAAATACGCATTTTTGATGTAAATTGTGGAGTGTTTCAAAATCCCTTCACCTTTCCCCAGGCTGTCATTCATGTTATCGCTCACATCGCGGTGCAGTCGATTGTATAAGCCTTTAGAAACTGGCATGCCTGTTTGCAACAACTAAATTTCGTGCTCGGTGTTAACAATCCTACGTAAAGGCTATTTGTTCGAAGATACTCCTATCCGTGTGGTGTGTATGCCCCATAGTTTTACTGAATAGATGGCAATATTTTTCACTGCAAGTTTACGTGCACTGCACCTCGCAATATATTTCTAATGATGAACTACTTGTGCAGATCGTTATAAGTACTACGAGGCAGTTAAAGACCGTGTGAGAGAAATCTACTCAACCAATACTTTACCAGAAAAGCAGTTCTTTAAATTGCACAGAATTCGAAGCGAAAGAATGCTATGTGAAGATCAATGTTCCCCTTAAGGTGCGCAAATACGCAGTACCACAAGACAATTTGCGCAGTGAAATCCCATTCTCGCGATCTCGCAACATTCCAAATTTAATATCGTGTATATATGGGATAGCCCTTTTAGCACTTACATTTCATTGTTTGTGTGCCTACATGGTTGCGCAGTTGCACGCGCACTAAAACAAATATTCACTCAGTGTAAAATTTTCATAGAGGGAACACTGGTGTGACAACAGATACAAAGCGAAATTAAATCAAGCCTTATCATTTTTGCAGATGATGCCAGAAATGCCTCCGAAGCAGGAGTTTCACGCAGAGGGCTCGAAACAAAAATTTACACCCCCAGCCCGTGTCAGCGTTTCGAGCACTAGCAGCGAGGACTCGGAAATAGCGGCCATTCCGCTGCAGCAGCATCACGGTGAGTTTACGCAGTGGTTTGCTTGTAGTTTTACAACCCTTGGAAACTTTTACCGACATGTTCTCGTGCGACAACACGCTGCTTTTCATGTTGCAGCCGAGCAGCCTGACGACGACGCGAACGCCAGCGCGTGGGAACAGAAAGTGACTGTCATAGAACTGGAAAAGGGAGAGAGAGGTTTAGGATTCAGCATTCTTGATTTCCAGGTTAGAACGTAAGAAAATGCAAACATGCCTGAGAAAGGCAACTTGCTACACTTTTCATTTTCGCTTTCGAACATCTGCCTTCACTCAAAAGTATTCACTAAGTGGAAATGCATGTTGAAATTCTCTGAAAATATTTTTTGTTAATAATAGTCGTACTGTATGCTTTGCACCATTTTTAATTATGTAGCTATTTTTTAATGATTTCAATTTTGACGGGGGTTGGTAGATGGCCTGGTCTGGGTTTTTCGTTCACCTCACGATGGCAACACTATCAGTTTTGCTGTACCCTCAAGACCCACCCACTTAGTTACAAGGTTTCAATTGTCGAGCAAGGAAACAAGGTGTGCGGCTTTTCAGTAGTCCCTGTCAGGGTTGGTAGCTACTTCACCAGCGCAATGGCCAAGCGCAATCTCATAAACGCCCAAAACTTCGTGGCTAAGGCCAAGCGTTTCAGGAAATCACTGCAGATGAGAAGTTCTATCGATCGATAAAGATCTTTATGCGTCGTTACTATCTCCATTCTCTAGGTTTGGAATGTTAAAGTGGGTAATTTCAATTGTCAGGAAGGGAAGCGTGCTTGTGAGAGTGCACATGGAGATATTTTGAGCGTTTGCATTCTGGAATGTGGTACCACATGCAAATTCAGCTAAATTTTCAAAATACTCAAAAAAAGCCAAACAAATATTTGCGGCCAAACCGCTTGTGCAAACGGTCAATTTTTCACAATTTGGTCGCAAAAGGGCCAAGTTCCTACCCTGGCGCCTATCTTCTTTGGTTTTCAATTTTTTCTAATCGACGAATTTGTGTACTAACCAGGGTTGATTGCTTGGATTTAAATCAAGCAATAAAAATTAAAAAATCATGTCATTTTAGAGCTTTGTGTGATGTCTATGAAACATTTAAATAGCATTCTAATATGTTTTCACAAGTGAAACTTGCATTAAATTCCATCAAATATGAAAGCTGTTGACTGTAAACATAGTTATAGAACTTATTTTGATTCATAAAACATATATTTTAATATGGGTTTTTACCATTTTATGCAGGTTTGGCATGAGTTTCAATGAAATTACTAAGCTGGGAGTTTTAGTATTGGCATTTGAATAGATATTTCATTTCGTACACCGGTACTGGTGTTATTATTTGCATTGGGGGAAGCGCAAAGAAGTTTGAATGAAAGTTCAGCTATTTCTAGTCAGGGTTAATTGATTCAAATCATTTCATCAAAATCAGTAGTAAAATCAAAAAAATCAAGCAAATATCAAGTTTTATCAACCATACCAACTGTGGGATCACAGATTCTATGCCAACTAACGGCAAAAATGATATGTGGACTGAAATCACTAACATTCTAATCAGAATGCCACAAGTTTTAAAGTGTAGGCTGGCATAAAGCAGGCTTGTAGCCGGGTTTTGAGATTCGGAGGGCAGAATAAACTGTTACGGGGGCAAGATTTTTGTGTTTATTACGGTATGTGTTTAAAACAAACTTTTCTGGACATAAAAAAATTGTGGGACACAAAAAAATTTCAGGACACTGCCCCTGAATGCCCCCATGGCTACGGGCCTGGCATAAAGTAAAAGTTACATCTAAATTCCAGCAAATATGTAGGCTGTTGACTGCAGAATTAGCAGTTTTAAAACATTTTTGATTCAGATTCATAATAACACATATATTGCAGTTTTTTACCATTTTGTGCATGTAAGTTATACTTTTGCAGAAGCTGAACTAGTGAAAGCTACGTTACAATAATCAATTTTAACAATAGACTTTGCCCCAAAAAGGCTGGCAAGCTTGTAATTTTGTACAAGCTTTTTAACATGCCGTATGTGTCAATGAAGTTATGAACTGATGGTTTGAGTATTCCTTCCCAATAAATATTTCATGTTGTAAACCGGTACTGGTGTTATGAACTGATTTGCTTTAAGCGTGATGCGCAAGCGCAAAGTAAGTTTGAATGAAAGTTCAGCTGAATTCTAGTTGCTGTACTAGAAGAAACAAAGCACAAAAAAGTTATATTAAAACAAACTTTTTAAAATTAAAAATTACTACGTGTTAGGTGGCCACACTCTACTTACACATTAAATCATAGAAATAGAAAAAAAATCTGATTTAAATTTAAAAAATCAGATTTAAATTCAAACAATCCGAATTTTTTTATTTTTTTGAAAAATCATGTTTTTATCAACCCTGATACTAACCGATCCTATTGTAGTTTTTGTGAGCCGGCTTAACCCAATGGCTGGCTGCCAAGTCAAACCTGTGGTGTGAAGCTGCAATACATCTGAGTGATGCAATATTTAGCGAACGCTTTAAGAAGCATTTGTTGATCAGGATAAGCAGGTTTCGAAGTACAGGTTGCTTCGATACTGCAGCAGTGTACCAGGGAATTACGTCATCAGTAACTGCTTGTAGCAGCGTACCAGGGAATTACGTCATCAGTAACTGCTTGTAGCAGCGTACCAGGGAATTACGTCCTCAGTAACTACCCATCACGTTACTGAGGACGTAAATGTAAATGGGCTGTAATCAGTAACTGCCTGGCTACAGCAAAGCGCGCTTCTCCTGACATGTCCAAAAGCCCAAGTGGTATATGACATCCCGTGGTTTATCAGTTCTGTGCTATTAGCCAACGTTCCTTTCCACAAAGATAGCGGTTTGGTGAAACCTTACCATTGTTTTTCTGATCAAATTACAAAAAATGCCGGAGATCTAATAGCTCCTTACTTTTGTATCAACAATGAAGTACGATTAAATCAACTGTCCTCATGTCGTACTACTTTGCCTTATGTGAAAACGCTACATTGAAAAAATAATTATTATCTTCGAAAAGGCTGAGCAACACCACGTGCAGTTATTAATAGTTCGCGTTTGTAAGGAAGATGATTTTTGTTGTGTCCAATAAAGCGAACCTGATCGCCATGTTTCTGCGTTGTCTTGACTTACCATGGCCTGCATCGGAAGAAACGTAGGTCTTTGATGTTAATGCTTTTCCTAAAACCGGGAAATTTTTGCTAAAGACCGTTCCCGTATGCTGCGCTTGTTAGTGTATCGGCGTTTACTCTGTTTAGTGCATAGATTAGTATGGGAGGCCATATAAAGCGTGATGTTGAAGAAAAACCGCAATGCGCGGACAGTTTTTTGTATTGCCTGCAGCGTCAAGCAGGAAAAAGCAAAGATCTGTTGCTGGAGGTAGTCGCACGATTATTGAAGGCAGTTTCTGAACGTCTATTCTCTTTTCCTTGTGTCGGAGACGCAGCTGACATCAGGTGGTGTTTCATGATCATGGCTTACGTATGAAATCCCCTGTTCACATGCACGGTTGCGAGTCAAACATTGTTTTTTTTGTGCTCGGATCAACCTTGTTTTTCCGTCTTTGGACCAGAACCAGTGAAGGGTTCCCAGCAGAGCGTTACGTTCTTCGCTCTTAAACCCTTGCCTTCTCCCAGGATCCCATCCACCCGGAACAGACGGCCGTGCTCGTGAGGTCATTGGTTGGCGGCGGGGTGGCCGACCAAGACGGCCGATTGGAACCGGGCGACCGGCTCATCTTTGTCAACGAATACTCCCTGGAGCACGCCGATCTAGAAGACGCTGTTCGCATTCTAAAGGTTTGCGCTTGTTTCGTGTCATCCCGAGTTTGATCGCTTATTTCTTCGGAGACCACGTCTGATCTACAGTGAAACAGTTGCCTTTGATCCCTATTTCCTGTTGGTTTCTCAAATCATAAAAAATCTGAGAAACGATGGGATGGCCAAAATAAACCACGCAAAATTCACTGTTAGCGACACTTGCTCTTTGGCGGGTTACCAAAATAAACCTGGGAAGTGCTTTATGTGGTTTCGTTTAAAATATGGTACCTGGAGCGTCCAAAAGCAGTAGCGTTTGAGTACAACACGTTCACTCACGTTTTTCAGGCTGTACCGCCTGGGGTTGTGACGATCGGAGTGGCCAAACCAAAGCCTATGTTCCGCGTTCCATCCAATGATGAAGAGGAAGCGTCGGAAGGTATGTTGGCTTTTTCCTTGCGACTCGTGAGTGTTTTTGCACCGACATCTCAGGCTTGTCAAGTGAAAGTTTTGCTGCGAATTTGCAGATGACGGTGAAGTAGCGGAGCGTGAAGTCGAACCTGTTATTCCCCCCGTGGCCACTCAGCTCTCCCCACCCACGTCATCGTCTTCTGAGGTTGACTCCAATTTTAATTTATTTGTTTCTTTAAATTATTGTCTTTAGGCAGTGTTGTTTCTACTTAGTGTCCTGCTTGAATATGTTATTTCTTGAAATGGTATGCTATTTAAATCTTTCAAAACAGTTTGTTTACCCAAAGGGCTTTAATTAATCAACGAATGACACAAACTCTGTTTCAGCTCACTTTTTGCTTCCGGGCATGGTTGACAAAGAATTGCACGGGCACATCCTCGCGTTTTAATCGCTGTTTGATTTCTGCTGTCGAACTCTTTATATGTAGTTTTGTCTAAACAGAGTTCGTATCCATTGTCCAACACTGTTTAAATTGTTTCATTGTTGTGCTTTCGCAGTCTGAACTGCAGCGCGATGAAACGCCAACGTTTGCGAATCACGTTGAGGTAATTGCAGTGTTGTGTTGCGAACCTGTTTGCCTTTCGTGCGCTGATATTAGTTTGTTACTTCAACACTCACTCGTTGTCGACAGGATTTAGATTCCGTTCTTGTGAAGTCGCAAATATCAGCTTGAAGCTCATAATAAGCCAAACGTATTTGGAAATGGTAACGCTGGCACATTTGGCACATAGCCCGCAATCAAGACGGCTTTGCTAGTTTATCACTTTTAAAAGTTTCTAAGAATAGTTTTTCGTGTCTTAGGCATATTTTTCCTCGCGTTTAATTATTATTTTCTTGGTAAATGTTCTTTAAAGAATATAAAAACGTGGGGAATTATTTTGCAAATTTTCAGCGGTTTGTAGTTGCCTGACATCACTAACATTAGTCGCAATTTGCTGCTGTTTCTGACTTCTGCAACAATACCTAAAATCCAATCTGCTTGCTGCTATTTCATTATCAAAACAAGGCATGAGGGTCATACTTCGATTCCTTTCTTGTCCGTCTCTAGGTGTGTGTGTGCTCTTGCGTCGTTTTTTTTCAATGCGCTTGAAGAACCTGGCATGTGTTTTGTCGTCATAACCAGGTCGCACCAGTGACTGAGATCCCTGTCAGTGTCACCGGAGTGAGACTTGTGCAAGAGACCAGCTGTCAATGGAATGATCAAAGACCGTCCCAGTCCTCTCCTGTTATTGGTGAGCTTCAGTATGAACTGTGACATGTTCCTAAAACAAGCAAAAATACTGTCTTGGTGGATTGGCAATGCTGCATGACAACAATCATCAGTAAACCTTTCAACTTTTATTTCTATTCGATGCATTCCCCGTCCTCCTTCATCGCTAGCTCTACCTCCTGGCTCAAGTGCTTTGCCAAGCGTGCGCAGAAAGCACGTCTGTTGCAAGTGTCATATCGTCGACACCTGACATTGAAAAGGAAGTAGAGAACGTTAAACCGCCAGCGGAAATTCACTTTCCCCGTCAACATATCCCTGCGCAGAAAAACCTCAACAGGTGCTGCTGGCTTCTCAATGCACTGAAAGCACAGAGCGAGATATTTTTGTTTGGTCGCGCAGTGAGGGTTGTTACTACCTCGCCGTGTGAAAAATCTGCTCACACGTCCCGGAATGTGCTTCGACAGCGCATCAGCTTCCGTGTACGTGGTAGAAAGTTCTGCTGATTAGTTTGACATCAACCGACAGCGTTTATGTAACGATCGTTTTGAAGTTAGTTACCCGTGCTAACAGTGACGAGACAGACCTGTGAGGGTTGCTTGGTAGAAGAGGCTTGTAGTTGGAGACTGTGTCTGAGGCAATCAACGTAGCCGTGGCACTGAATATGAAGTTTACTGCAGGTAGCGTTTCTTACTGTTGATTGCGAGATTCTTTATATTCAGGTGATCTGCACGTTCAGTGGTGGGTGCTAAAGAAACAGTTTTGAGTTTGTGGCTGCTTTTCAGCAGCTTTTAGTTCACGCGACGAATCTACCGATCGATCAGGACGATAATAACTTCTGTCATTGCCTTTTAAGTGTTTTTGTAAATTCTTTTTATTGCAATTGATTTTTTTCTCGCGAAGTCCCATGCGTTTGTATCTTTGCTTCAGTTAAAGAACCGGTGCAAAGGCCACGTTTCTCGTCAACGGACTCCGAAGCGTCAAGGTGAGCACGACAGCATTTTTCAACGCTATTGCCTGCACAGTTGCCGGTTAGCATTAATGCAAGAAAAGATCTCGTTTTCCATGTGATCGATTATATTCCACGTGTTCACGCCATCAGTCAAACTTTCGGTTAACGTATGTCGTCATGTGGGGCTGGTGCTTCCGATTGACTTTGCAACGTCAACGTAGAGAATATCATTCGCGCTGGTGTTTTGATTCAGCTGTGACGTCAAGTCTCCAATGGTAACAAATAAAAATAGCAATGTTCCTGTCGTCTTGCTGACGTTTATACGGTACTTTTAGATTCTAAAAACACGCAGCTGTGTGGTTCGCAACAGTGACTGTGCGGTGTGTGATATTTTCCATTGTGAGGTTGCGATCAATATCGAGTGCTTTCGCAAAGGTGCAAAATGTTTGTTCTTTGGTGGCTTGCAATTAGCGTCATATGCTGCGCACCTGTACTAGTATTAAATCTATGCTTTTCATGTGTTTTGATGCTGATTAAAGCGAATTAGGCGAAGTGGCTGCTTTTCACTCGTCTCAATGACTAACCTTCAACACATAAATTGCCAACGAACGCCAGTGCATTGTCGTTATTCGAGGTTCTTGCGTAGAAAATCTTCACTACCACTGCTGCCAAAGCAGAACTTAAAGTCCGAAGCGAGGTACCGTGCTTGTTTGCAGTGCAGTGCGTTTGGCGTGGACATGCTCCAAATAGTGCTCGTGACTGATTGTGAACCTACTGTAGTCGTGTAATTCTTGATTTTCGTGATTAACACTTCCTCTGCCAGGCAACCCCGAAATCACGAGCATGGAGGAGAGTTGACAATGTAAGGAATTCGCCCCTAAAAAAATTTTGTTTGTCCCTCCAGAATATTTTCTGACTTTGATGTTAAACTGTGTCGTACATTTAGTAGCTCAGCATAATATTTTTAATAGCAATGTGTGAACGTTTCAGTTCAATCTATGCTATTTATTTTGTGTCTTCCCGTCCAGTAAGCAACACATGTTTGTCCTTCGTGGATTTTGTGAAGGGTCTACTGGTAACCAGCATACTTCTGTTGTAACCACCGCTGAGTGGCGCATCTAGCCTTGCAAAAGAAGGTCTTTCATGTAAGGGCAGTTTTTGACATTACTTTTCAGAATAAAACCAGATCTCCTACAGATGTCCCGAGACCCAATCAAATTGCCTAGTAGCTCAGCACAACTAGCTATTCAGATAGTGGTACAGTACCGGTATTTAGAATTTAGACAGTGGTACTGGTAAGGCTTTTTGGGCCGATACCGATATTTTTGCATTACTCAAACCACAGTTGAAAGACATTACAGTGCATTTTATTTCAGTATGTATACCACAAACAAACACAATAATTACACATGTTTCAAACGAAAGAGCAAATTGTGACGAGTTAGGAACACCTCCCGGTTTGGCTATTAATTAAGTCTTCGAGGAATCAGCCTGTCAGTGCCACGCACCGCTTTCATAACAATGCGATGATTCTGACTTCTCACACCCACATACTGTATCAGCATCAAGACGCCACAAGAGTCGCACAGCTGAATATTGTTTTGCAAAACAATTTGCGATCAGATTCAGCTGTGTCGCCCTTGTGGCGTCTTTATGCTGGAAGTTAGGAGCATATTACAAATGAAGCAATAAAATATATTGCAAGTCACACAAGCATGAGAGCAAAGGATAGTTGTGAAGGTGACGTTGGATGGTTCGCGACTCATATTACAAACACTGATTAAACCATCACTTCACTGCGATGAAGAACCGTACAACATTGAATTCTGTGCAAACCTGGGTCACTGAAACAGTCAACCACCACAGTACGTTGCAGGGTTCGCTTTCAGTGATTTCTAATAAACCCAGATTGCACATGAAAAAAACATTTATCTACCAAAAAAACAAATGTTGATTTGCAAAAAACATGAATGCAAACGCTTGAGGTAAATGGGTGCTTAAAATACTGATATACTTATAGTTTCTCTTTTAATTTTTGTCTGAAGCGTTAACATTCGGATCACTTTTCCATTGCTCAAGACATTTTATATAAACTAATAAAGCTGATTACATGCTTCATTATTGACATCTCTCGCTAATTTGAATTTAGATGTAAACCCACAATAGCTTCCAGCCTGTTTTTTTTTCGCTGAGAGACTTCAGTCATTTGTCTCATATTAGTCTTAAAATTTGCTGTAACAGCATTCACTGGTCTATTTTTAGACATGATTACGACCAAATTGACTTAATTTTTTTCGCTCATTTAAAAAAAACTTAGGTCTATGACCGAAAAAAAACCTCCAGCTGAACTTCAGGCACAAGATGGAGAAAATGTATAAAGGGCCACATTCGCTACTGAACTTGGATCCTTCGGGAGATATTAGCTGCAAAGGAATTTAAAATCCCTAAGCTGGCAACAAATCCTCCAATGGAAATTGTTTTTTAATTTACATGAGTAAGGTGTAAGTAATTTACATGAGTAAGGTGTGAGTAAGGCAACCAAGAAATTTCAACATTCAGTCGTAACCATGGTTTCATCAATTTCTTCAGCTGGGGTCTGGGATAATTAATAACCGTTCACCCAAATGCAAATCTTTCACTTGTTTATGCAAACGTATGTTCTTTTCATATTACGGTACTTCTGCTGTACGCGCAACTGCATGGCTGACTGTATACTGGATGGTGAGCAACCTGCAGTATTCCATATTTATCCAGAAACCCATTACAAAAGTCTACGAACATTTGGATTTTTGCAAACCTACAGTGTTTGACAATGACATTGACACTGGTGTGAGTGTGTGAAACAGACTGAAGACGTTTTGCTTCACCAGTATAAATACTTTTTTCACCTGATGGTCGCATGCAAACGGTGCAATGATCGGAAGATATGTTTAAATAAATCTTCGAAAAAAAAACAAGTTTAATAGGATTTTTCATAATTAAAACTAGACGCCCAGATGGACTCGAAAATAAAACAGATCTGGGTGGAGAAAACCAGCAATGGGAGCCTTGGCACGTTCCCTGAGCTATTCTCAGGCAGTCATGTGCTTACCGCGCAAAAGCCTGTGAGCGTATGTTACGTCATAGAGTGGTTTATTGGGACGATTGCGCTGCGGATGTGATGTAATTGGAGGGTTGAACGTCGTAAGGAATGGGACAGAGAATTTGCGTTAATCAATCACGGACGAAGTAGCAACTTGAGTTTCGATAGCGTAACGGCTTACATGCATGCACTTTATACGATTGATGCTGACAACAGGGGTGACTCCAGGTCAGCAGCTTCACTCGTCCGCTCATCACGCTATTTGTACTGACTTAATGCAACCGTTCGAGGCGTGGGTCACTAAAATTTCCATTGGTGTCATTCTGGCCGGCACTAACGTTGCTCTGTGACGTCAATTACAATGAACGATACTTTTTGTTCAGGTCACCTGCAACAAAAACGCGGAAGGCCAGACATGGAACGAAAATAGTATATATTGCATTTAACAAGTTCTCAGCCGCCAAACCTTCCCTAAGAAAATGAAAAAACATAAATACACTGACGTTTCGGCCTGTCAACAACCGGAATTCATCATGTGATGTAAAAGTGAATTACGAGAAATTAGTATAAAACTTCTTGTGCAGTATACAACGTCGTCATGTGTTCATGCCGATAGAGTTGTTTTTGAAATACGACGGTTGACTGCTATTTTGTTCAGATAATGCGACGACAATTTCTGAAGCTAGCTGTCGCACCTTTCAATACGAGAAATTCGTCGTAAAAATAAAGCTTTAGTGGAAACGAACTCGCGTTACTTGGCGTAAAACTGAAGTGGGACTAAACCTTATTTAATCCTGTCATAACCTAGTAGTTGCAACAGCAGATAAAATTCAGGCCTAAATTGCAAAACAGCGATCGCGATTTGAGACTGCGCCCTCATACCATCAAACGAAATATTCAAAAACAGCTCTTCGTGTGCGTGGCAGTGTACGAGCTTCTGACAGCTTTGCTTGCATTGGAGCTGGCACAGCCGGAGTAGGAAATTCCGAAACATGTGCGTTTGACGCAATAACAATTTAGCTTGTTCAAAAACGTATATTGTTTCATTCCGCATGCGCTATTTCGACAAGGTAGCGACGTTGTTTCGTAATAATCCTATGCAAAGTTAGAAGGGAAATGCTGTTGCCTATTCCAAACCACCCGCATTAGAGACCTGCAGTGCAACGTTCAATATTTGGTTGGAGTTAATCCTGAGTGCCTACGGTACAAGGGGGTCTGTCATGACAGCCAAACAGACCGACCCCCTGGATGCACCCCTGCACCACTAAACACTAAACCACATGGTCTTTTCTCGAGCACAGCAATACTTTAGCTAGCTGCTGTTTAAAAAAGTTTAAGAAGGTGCACTGGCGTTTAATTACATTGCATATAAATTAGTGGTGCCTGGAAGCACTTACATCAAAAAGGATTGAAAGCTTAATTTTACTTTTAGTTTACTTGTTTTACTTCTACCCTAAGCACTGCGAATGTAAGTTGGGACAGTGATTACAGTTCAGCAATCAAGAAATTCGCCAAGAATGCAAGCGGCTCTGCCCCACTCTTCCCGCACAATGCCTGCTTAAAAGCTTTTTGTATCTTAGGATCAGTGTTGCTTTTAAGGTGTTTTGAGAGACCGTTTCGGTCTCAATACAAACTAAAGCCTTGCTTTACGAGTATATCGGAATTCAGAGTAAATAATTGCGGTCTCAAAATGTTTTTTTGCGGTCAGCCAGGGTCAAACCTTAAAAGAAACCTTCCTAGGATGATTCTGATCTTGGTCAGGAAATATCTTCGTTCAATGCGATTTTCTTGGCCTGCAGGTGGCAACTATCTTTTTTCAGCGTTAAGATTCATGATCATATTCTTCCAAATAAGTGGTTCGATGCCTTGAAACGACATTACTTTGTGCTCCCTTTTCTCATCCATTCCTCTTCATGTATCCCGAGAATAAAAATAAAATAAAAATACAACGTTTCTACCCCCACCTAAACATTTGTGCCGACCTCATTACGTTCGCCATGAACCTGATACTTGTACTATAGCAGTGCACGGCTTGCAAGTTCACATCTTGTGGCTTGTGTGTAGCAAAGCGATGTGTTTTGAATCGGCAATGACAGTATAGTTGTACGCAAGCATGTCTTTTATAGTTACATGTATGATGGTAAATAGAAGATAGAAAAGCATGCTCTTTTGTGTTGTCAGTGCTTTTCCCAGCATGGTGCCTGCTGTAATACAAGGAAATGCAGTCGTATTGTATTTAGTAAAATGAATTTTGGTGAATCAGAGCGAGCGACAAAGTTTTATAGCATGGCCTATCCGGAAATATAGAATATTGCTTGGGCCAGCAGTTAGTTGTCGTAGTTTTATCTATTTCCTTCATTATTCAGTGGGCAGACTCCTGCTCAACAGTGCAATTTGAAATGGGTCGCTGTGTGACTTGGCCGATACACCCAACAGATCATGAGGACGCATGCACTCCTCCGTCTCATAGCTCTTGGCTGTGTTTTTGATACTTAGGGAACTTGTACGATTGTGTCATATTTTACTTCCGGTTGGAAGCAGTTTCTTGATGTCATTTAAGACACCTTGTGGAGATGAGTTTGCAGTAACCTCTCTAGTACTGATTCTTCCTTGTCTGCAGTCAACACATGGAAGTGAAGCAGATCCAAATGTCGGGCATGACCGCCATTGCGATAACAAGCAACGCTCCTAGTGTGAGAAGTAAACCCCAACAACCCCCCAAACCGCCGGTGCATCGCGAAGGTTTGTGCCATAAACACAACTGTTTGCAAAATTTTTTATGTATATGCCATCGAAGCTAGGTGAGCCGGCGCTTTCCAACCTGCGATAAGCACGTCGCAGTGTCATAAGAGTTTATTGCCGGATCCTGCTTGAACCGTTTTTTTGAGATTCTTTTAATTACACTTTAAACGCAACCAGCGGTAACTCCACCATAGATTGAAAAACACGGTGTTTGCGAATTGGCCAGCCGGCTTTGCCTTTCGTTCCAAAGAAATAGCGGCTTCTTACATTTCGCAAAAGGTGCAATCCAGGCAGTCTGGCTATTGCGAGAGACGGAGAGCGAAGCGACGCGGGCGTCAAAGAAACACGCTTATCTGTTTGTGTTAACGTGTTTAAAATAGTGCGCGCAGTTTTTATGTAAGTGACATCGCAAATTCGAATGTGGCTGGACTTCGCTGTGGGCGTGACGCTCCAGTTTGTGTTGTGATGGGAATGGTGAGAAAAACGTGGCATATCTTCGCAGAATCTAAACCATTCGTTCCGACTGTGCCACCAAAGCCCGTGGGATACTCTGCACCTTCTTGGCAAACAGCGGAGCCAGACATACCACCACCCCGGCCGCCGGTTGATGGCTTCGAAAGAATTGTACAAATGTCCAAAGGGAATTCCAGTTTAGGTAAGTCAAGTAACGCTAACAGAAAAACGCACTGCTCTCTCTGCAGTCGATACCTGATGTAACCAGAAGCTTTTCAGCCACAGCGTTGAAACCAAGGCCGCCTAGAGAGACATAATTTTGTGGAACATCTCGCAGGTGGCTAGTACACCGGTTTCTGCGCTGCACAGGTTTGTTGAGCAGGTGTCGCCACCCACTTCGAATTGAAGTCACAGATACGTGTGCTTCGCTTCGAATATACGTCGCTGGTGTTGCCGAGAAAATGGAAACGCGCGAGATCCTCAAATCGTGCTGAGAGCCAATCCGCTGTACTTTTTGTCATAGCAGCATGCGTTTTTGCTTTTGCCAAACGATGCATTGCCATGAAGCGAAGAATGTTCTCACGATATGCGTGGTCGCGCGTACCGTTTGTTTTGGTTATTATGGCATGCTGACCACTGAATGATGCTCAGGTCTGGTCGTCGCTTGCTCGGTGTTTCCAGGCGACCTTGTTTAACCCAAGTCTGCGCAACCGGCGGCCCGCGAAGCGATGTGACAATTAGTAGTGTTTCATTGGCTAGCTACACAGAACCGTCGCCAGAAAATCTTGAACAGGGGGGATTGACATCCTAAAATTTGACAAAAATTCCTGTAGTGTTTGTTCTTTCAATTGCGGGGGCTTGAAGTTTTGTTTCGGGGAACTTAGCCCACTAAAGCACCCCCGTGGCGATGGGACTGTAGCTACAGCTAGCTTCGCGTTTTTGAGTTGCGTCGACACGAGTGAACTTTAGACACGCGATTCTCGTATGTTTTTGTGCCACATTGCACGTCTTGATGGAAAAAGCGAAAAACGAATGGAGCAAAACAAATCCAAAGTTCGATCTTCAATCACGGATGCCCATCTTGAGCAATGTTTCTGCTTGGGCGACAACATTCATCGAAGTCGATATCGACTACTGGGTTCGAGAAAAACAATGGCATTGCGCTCGTTGACGTATTTCTAGCATTTATGGTTGATTGCGAAATGCTTCTTAGCATAAAACGCAATTGGAAGTGCAGTGATGTCGGTCATGATGCTGATTTAGTGTTGTTCATTGTACTAGTTAGTTGGCCTCACACCAAAACGCCGAAATGCGACTTTAGAAACGCTGTTTCAAAGCTTATATTAGCAGCTGCGGTCCGCGTTGACAGCGACTAAATGCGGTCCGCCGCGCGTGAAAGGCTGGGCAGGCCTGGTGCAGACGGTTAAAGGGTTAATTTACACAAGTTCGCCGACGCTCCTAACATGAATCATTGTAATCTGCTGTGCCTATGCTTACGAAGACCACGGATATTTTTCTCTCAGCACACCGTTAACTTCTGACAATGGCCCAAACGCCGAACAGATTCATTCGAGTTAAGGTAACAACGCCGACACACCTAAAAACACTTCGTGGACCAAAATGTCTGGTCGAGCACTGCACAACAAGTAGTTTCTTGTCAAAGATCCGAAGCTGTTGTAATTTTGAACCGTGTTAAAGCGGGATGGGAACAAATTTAAGAGGCGGTTGAAGTATGCTGTATTATCCACACAGTTAAAATGATGGTTCGCAACCGGTATCTATCGTCGTATTGCACAGGTCTGCGAGGAATTGGGTGTGGCAGAGAAAGTGTAAATCCCGTAAAGTGAAACTGCCCAGGTTGTCATGTCATTTTCCTTCCCCAGCACATGATTTTGGTTCTGCAGCAGTTCGCAGCGTAACGCCCGTGTCGTAAATGGTGGGTAGTGACATGCACCAAATTCAAATTTAAAAGCGTCTTTTTGCTGAAAGCCTGAACTTTTGGTGTGGCATTGTTTGTAGACGGCTCTGATGGTTTGAGCCTAGCTTCGATAGACAGTGACTGAAAGATTATACCAGAATAAACTTTTAGTTGTACTGACTGCCCTAACAAGGTTTGTCAAGAATAAAATTACCACGCAGAATCCATAATGGCGGGTCTCAGCTGCCCGTTGGTTGTTTTGCGCTTGTTGCAAACAAACAAACAACGTCCATCTTTCTTGCAGGAATTACTGTCACTCCAGACCGGGAAGGGGACGGTCTTATTGTTCGGTCGATCATCAATGGAGGTGCTGTGGCCAGCGCCGGTGAACCTCAGATCGGTGACATGATCCGAAAAGTTAACACCGATTCAGCCGTTGGCCTTGGCGCCTCACAAGCTCGTGCTCTCATTCGTAACCACTCGATGTACAGCAGTGATGTCACGTGAGTACAGCATTGATGTCACGAAAGAACTCGTTCGGTTCTTTCACAACTGTCCATTGTTTCAGCTAGGCAAGATACTAGTAATCTTCCTATTGCTAAGCTCGTTTCGCTTAAGAGAAATCTGCCACGAGATCACCCTACTTTTTCTGAGACCTGGTGCGCGCGGTGGAGACCTGCCATTTAGAATTCACACATTTTTCGATTTCATTTCTGAATTTGCCGCAGCAAACACGTTTAGCAAAGGCGTCATGCTTGAAGGATATGCTTTTGTTTTCAGGTTAATATGTGCTTCAGCGTGGTGAATATCAACCTAAGGCAGTGGTTCTTAACCTGTGGGTAATTATCCTAAAGGGGTAATTTTCGGGGGTATTTAAGATGATATTTTTTGGCAATTTGCACTAAAATATTTTTAACTTTTAAAAATGTAGAGTTTCGTGTGTATTCATATGTTGTTTCGTTTCACTTATAACACCATGCCTTCTGTGACGTCATAGCACCTGAGTCTGGTGTGTGTCGTAGACCAGTGGTCCCCAACTCCCGGGCCGCGAAATTACAAATTGTATCGCCTACTGGTGGTGACAACACTCGCTTTCCGGGCATGTAATGGGTCGATTTTTCCCATAGAAGCACTGTTGCGTGCATATAGTGAGAGCGTTGGAGCAGTCTTAGCGGCCACACAAACATGCAACAGCCTTATCTGATTGTTCAAACTAGTAACTTCATTTCAGCTGTTGAATAATAACGACCTCATGGAGTATTCCTGTGCCACGGTAAAATTGTCTAGCATTGACCGGTCCGCGGTTACAAAAAGGTTGGGACCACTGTCGTTGACCGTAGTCTAGTGACAAGTTGTCGCTAGCAGTGGAGACTGTAGTGTAGTCTACTGGAGAGAGAGCTAAAAACTATTGCCTCCAAAGAAACGAACCTACAAAGAAGATTTTTTAAAGTTTGGGTTTACAAGTGTTAATGACTAGGTTTAACCGCTTGATAGCAGAAAAACAGTATCAGCCTCTCCATTGTGTATTTTAATCAACATTTTAAACCAAATTATGACGGCATTTTACGTTGTTTTATTATTAATTGATTGCAAGCTGTAATTTGTTATTTCTTGAGAAGATCATTGAGATCCATCAGGTCCTTACCAGGGGTAACGATATCAAAAAGGTTAAGGACCACCGATCAAAGCAGACGACACCATGGTGCAGTTGAGGGTATATATATATTGCAAGTGTGGTTGTGCTTGCAGCATATCTTTCGTTCCAAAGAAATACATTGAAGCTTTCAAACTTGGATTGCCTGTTCCTGACGAAACCGAAGAAACAGATTCAGCTTCAGTCAATCCCAAAACGCCAAACAAAGTCAAAAATTTCGCTGCGATTAAGTCAATGTTTGAAGCACATGGTAAGGGATTCGAACAGTTATAGGCTGTGTTTCTCGGCTGCTTGTGTCATGCAGGGGCGTACCGACGTCAGACGGCGCCCGGGTCAAGAAACCAAGTTTGGCGTCCCCATGCTCGAACCTGAGATCTTTTGGGAGTAAATGTACTGTATTGAAGAAAGTACTTGCGACATTGTGGAGATTTTCGGCGCCCGCGGCTTTGTGCCCCTCTTGCCCCACTCGTTACGCTCCTGCTTGTGTAGCTCCCATTCCTTGTAGTTTCAACAAAGGNTTGATTACCTATACACAACTTTCAGTATAGTATGTACGGCTNTAGCAATGCGGCATGTAGTTGGNTCATCAAGTGATTTTCTTGTCCTTCTGTACTCATCTACGTTTGCTTCTAGTTTTTGCGCACGTATGTAAGTTTTGTGGCAAAAGGCTTGCAGATATTACTTATGGACAATGCTTACAAGATTACCAAACAAAGAACATTTTTTTTTATATTTGACTCGCCAACTTACACCCGTTCGGTTTTCATTACAGATGAAAGCAGAGGCCAACAAACCTCCCTCGCCCCTTTGGATTCAAGACTGTGGGGCCCAAAACAGAAGTGAGACACGGTTTTGTGTAGTTTTCTTTGAACCATTAAGCAGGCCGTGAAGAGTTTGACGAAATTGTATGCGATGAACAAGTTTCGTGAAGGAAATGACTTCAATGCTGCTTGAAAAACACTGTTCCGCCCCGGTTTCTACTACGTGTTGACAGCAAACACTTCTGATTGGCAGGATTGAGATATTTCGATCGCCAGGGCAGTCCTTGGGCATCAGCATCGTAGGTGGAAGAAACAACGACAGGCAACAGCAAATCAGACTTGAGAATGGAGAAGTCGTACAAGTACGTGTCTCAACTTTTTTGCGCGAACTACCCCGCTCAGGTAACCAGAAAAAACAAACACTATCAGTTTCAAAAGCCTATTTAGCTAAAAAAATTTCTCACCATTACCCAGGCTTCCTGAAACGTGTGCGGTGCAGAGGCGAGTTTTACAAGAACTCAGCGATTATTCTCAATCTTAGAAAAGGAACTTGTTGAATCTCGAAAGGATTTTTATTATTTCAAGAACAAACACAAGTCCACTCCCAACAAACGCGTGGGGGAAGGAATATAAGCGACACGAAAAAATTCCGAAATGTCGCCAGTGTTGCTTATTGGCGGTCTGTACACGCAAAAGAAGAAAAACAGACTTGGACATGAAAATTTGTTATTTTTAGGATACTTTTCTAATTTTTTTGTGCATACGGTTCTAGACAAAATGGCAAAATTCATTTACGAAAATCCCTGCCAATCAGTGGCGAAGTATAGATCACAAACAATTTAACACACAACGATTTGATTATCAAGCCCATCTGACCCTAAAAATAACTTGTAGGTCGAAAAAAATGTCATTACTTCAAAAACAAGCACAACTCCACCGCCAAAAAACGCTTGGGGAAAGCGTAGAAGCGACACGAAAAAGACACAAGAAATTCCGAAATGCCGCCAGTAGTCCATGTCCATGTCGGCGGTTTGTACAAGATCCAAGTTGGAAGCTTGCAGATGTATATGCAAAAGAAGAAAAGCAAACAGACTTAGACACGAAGATTTATTATTTTCAGGATAATTTTATAATTTTTATGTGCGTAGTGTTAATATAATTTTATGGATTAGATTAGAATTATGGAGATTTTATTTCACACGTTTCATTCGAAACCGCATTTTTACTCAACCGGAAGTCACTATAATTGTTAGCTTCATTTTGTGCTAGCTTACGTAAAAAGTTTTTGTCGAAGTGTTTAAAGCGATTATGTTATAGATGCAGCATATGCGGTTCCAGGTAACAATAAAGTTTTCAATGCGACCCTCTGCAGAAAATGTTTATCCATACCTGTTCTCGCCAAAATGGCAAAGTTCGTTTACGAAAATCCCTGGCAATAAGCGGCGACCACAAACAATATAAAACAAAGTGGAACAGCAGGCTTTGTTTCGACATACAAATGTGTTATTGACTTTTGCAACTTACAAGCGTAATTCGGAAAAGTACTGCAATGCGACACCGTGCTTGCTTAAAAAAATCTTTCACGCAATTGCCATTGTGCTTTCATTTATAATAATATCCACTGAAAATTGGTTATTTTCTGGGATGACGACTTTTGTGCATTGAATCTGCTTATTATCTGAGTAATTTGAAACAATAAATCTCTCTCAAAAATGATAGCAACGTTCGAATGTGCTATACAACAGAATCGAAATCACTGGTAAATGCTTACCTCTTAGCAGTCCTTGCAGAAAACACGAAAGTGGTTGATGCAGACAGGTGCTCCGCACTTTCGGCACTGGTACCTCGTCCTCTTGCGGCGCGGTGACCGGCAGGTGTGGCAGCTTTTTCTTTTCGGCAACATCCGGGTGATTTCCGCTGGTGTCGTTGACGTCAGATCAGGAAAGGTGCTGCGGATGGTGAATCGCAAGCCGCGAGGCAGCGTGGAATTGAAAAGTCGCCTTTGCGCCAAGGCCTTGATCATATTCATTGCTAAAGCCTTCTGATATAACCGGCGTTTCAAAGTGTTTTGCGGTTTGTGCTCGTGATAGAGAACAAAGGCATTCACCGCTGCTGCATTCAACATTCCGTAAAACACGGTTATAGACCATCTATTGGTCATGCGGCTGCATGACTGCAAAGAACACATCTGATCAAATGTGTCGACACCACTTTTCGTGGAATTATAAAAAGTAATAATTTCTGGCTTGCCATTGTCACGTATCACTGGCTGATCATGCATTGAGGACACAAGATGAAGCAACTTTTTCTGGGCCTTGCTTGTGTTACTTGCAAAAGTGACCAGTGTCATGTCTGTGCTGAAAGCAAAAGCACTTTGACCAAGGAAAAAGTTTTTCTTGTCAAGCATTTCGTAAGGAATTTCCCGTTTGTTTTTACGTACAGCTCCAACGTACGTCAGGCCGTAATTTTCTCGCAAACTTTTCACGAGGGCTACCGACGTGAACCAGTTGCCAGCAGTGACATTCTTACCGCTGCCACGGTATCTTTTAACCAATTTTTCGGTGACATATTGCGCCAACGGTTTTGACTGAACAGCAGCAGATGCAGCGTCAAAATCCCCTTCATGCTGACGGACATCGTCAGCATCTGCAACTCTTTTAGTGTATTTTCCCAAGTAAGGAATAGCATTTAGCATAAATTTTGACCGAGAATCGCAAACCATTATGATCTTGATGCCGTACTTGGCTGGTTTATTTGGAATGTGCATTGTAAAGCCACACCTGCCTCTGAAACCCAGAAGCTGTTCGTCCACGGTAATATGCTCACCAGGCCAATAAACATCTTGACAATTTTTTATGAAAGGGTCCCAAATTTCCCGGACTGTGGCAAATTTGTCCTCAGCTTCTCGTAGTGCACACGTCTGACTATTGCCGAAGCGCAGACATCGCAGCAAAAAGCAAAACCTTCTTTCGGACATCGCTGCTCTGTACGCAGGTGCGCCAAGCTCAACATCGAAAATTTCTACTGTAGCCAAATGGTTTTCATGCTTCACACCCTGCAGTAACAAAACACCTATCAAACCCTGCATTTCAAGAACGTCTGTGTTTTGGAAAGTTGCTTGGTGTTTTCTTCGCACATTCTCTCGCAAAATAGTCAGGATATCGTTAGTGTGCTGCACAATCGTCTCGATAATGTCGTCACTCATCAAAAGTTTGAAATAATTTTCCGGCGACGCACTGAAGCTAACCGGCAAAGTTGGCCCTGGTTTTACATCAACAACATTTCGGACTGACCTGTAAACAGATTGACGGCCAATCGGATTCGTTCTCCACATGTATCCATTCCTGCCCTTCACGCTTCTTTGAGCGAGTCGGACAACAGGTGTTCCGGCCTGGACTGGACTAGAAATTGATGCTGACTCAACAGTCGTACTCGTAATTGCAAGTGCACCTGAGTTCGTACTCGAAGGTTCACTCTTCCCTTCCGGGTTTAACTCTTTTTTAATATTTACTTCCACCGCGATATCCAATGTCGCCGACGTTGCGGTTTCAGCATTAGACGCTCTGGAACTTTCGCTCGCGCACCTGACATATTTACGTGGTGCTTGTGAAAGGCGTCGACGCTTCCTCGGCGTTGAAACTACCAAGTCCTCATCTGAGGAATCGTCACCCGCCGATGGTACGTACTCGTCGTCACTGTCGGATACCTGCACCTCGTCCACCGAACCTTCACTCAACTCGGTGTCATGGAGATGGTTTGCGACAATTTCATCCACCGCTGTGCCACTTCCATCACCAGCAGCTTGTGCAACGTACCTCTTCAACTGCCTTGCGAAAGGTTTATCTTCCTCAAACACCACAGGCATGTCGTCAGAATCAGACATTGTTTCGTTTCGTAAACGCGAGACGTTTTCCTAACTTTTCAACCACGAATGAAACCTTTTGCAAGGAACAGTGCGTTTAAACCTGCCAGCGAAGCATTGTTATGACGCCAATTACTACTTTCAAAGACCTACATACTTCCTTTATGAAAAGCCAGTCCAGTGCCTGTTTGCAAAAATACATCGAGGTAATGTTTCCGTGTTTTGACAGATTTAAGTAACAACAACAGAGGCTGAATATGAGCCAGGCGCCTCGAAACGGCTTGTTTCCTAAGCGAATTCCCCCTTGAGCTGCAATCACAAAGCTTGCTTTTATAGTCAAGGTGTTTTCGCTAAAATGGCATTGGAGACCTCAGTAGCCTCATCTTTTGTTGTCACATATAAAGTATCCATCGCCGTCATGGCAATAACCCCCTTTACTGGAAATATATGAAACGCATGCAGATTTCGGAAAGACTGCTCGACAAAGCGCTTAAAAGAAACCAGCTACTGGTAGAATCAGCTTAATGCGTGTATTGTAAGTCTTTTTAAAATTTAACTGAAAATCGCATTAAGCTTTTTGTCAAAAGATAGAGCAGGGTTCCTTCCGAGCCCTATCAAAAAACATGTAGTGCCATAATAAAACGTACTAGGTCGTGTTAACTCACTCCGTTCTCTTTTGAAAATAATTTCATTGTATCTACAACTGCTTTAAAATGTCTGCTTATCCATAGATCCATGTTGATATTTCTTTTCGGTGAACAGCATTTGTGTTTACGTGTTTTTTTGCAATCATAAGTTTTTTATGGCAGGGAATCTTTATAAAGGAAGTTGTTCCTGATAGCCCGGTTGGGAAGGATGGCAGAATCATGCCCGGCGACAGGATTTTGCAGGTAATGCATTGGTCGATTAAGCGTTGCAGTTCTTTGTCTTGGCCTGCCAAGTGATAGAAAAGTTTCGCGGTTCCTGGCTTTAAGTCAATTTTTAATTCAGTGGCTGGTGTCATGTGGTTTCAAGACGCCGTGTTAAACTAAGATTTATAGGTCCAGAGTCGATTACCGAAGACGTTTAACTGCATTTGCATCCACTGTGTAATTGCCTAACTGCTGACACCATCTCAAGCCATAAGAGTGTTTTAGCAGCAAAACTGAAATGATCGGCGAAGTTACGGAATTCATTAAAGACCTCACGCTGCTTCAGTGCAGATACTGTGCAGTTTCCAATTAGATGTTGAATTATCGCGACAATATGTTCGTCACCAGGTGAAAGTTGAAACTACTTTTTCTTCCATTTCATACTGGCTTCACTTAAGAACAATCTCAAAAGCAGCATGAACGACTTTCGACTATTTTATAACTTTCTGGTTACAAAGCGTTCAAATCAGCCGCCATCAACGTTGTTTCACTCAGGTTGATTCAGTGGATCTGTTGAACGCAACTCACGACGAAGCGGTGCAGGCAGTCATGCGTGCAAGCACTCGCGTCTCTTTCGTCATTCAAAATTTTGTGGGACATTCGCCGGTAAGAATTGTCTTTTTCCGTCATTCGGAATTTTGTAGGACATTCAGCCGGTGGTTAGTATTTCTGCGCTGCACAGGTTTGTTGAGCAGGTGTCGCCACCCACTTCGAAATGAAGTCACAGATACGTGTGTTTCGCTTCGAATATACGTCGCTGGTGTTGTTGAGAAAATGGGAAACACGAACAAGATCCTCAACTAAATCGTGCTGAGAGGCAATCCGCTGTACTTTTTGTCATAGCAGCATGCGTTTTTGCTTTTGCCAAACGATGCATTGCAATGAAGCGAAGAATGTTCTCACGATATGCGTGGTCGCTCGTACCGTTTGTTTTAGTTATTATGGCATGCTGACCACTGAATGATGCTCAGGTCTGGTCGTCGCTTGCTCGGTGTTTTATCGCATGCTCATGCTACAGCGAGGCGCTTCCTTCAGGTCGTGCACGCATCGGACGTTTGTAGCGTTTCACGCAACGTGCGGAGTTGTCACGCTGCAGTATGAATCGATAGTTACCTAGTATCATAACTTATATCATATGTTGACTTTTCACGGAATGCATCAGTTAATTATGATTTTTTTGTGAAGCGACTTTAATCGCTCTTCAGTTGGCTCCAACAATATCACGTGACCCGGTCCTGATTTCGAAACGCGCAATGCAACCAGTCATGATGTTTGATATGGGAAGTTGTATTCCGAAATTAGATTTATGTTGTGTCGACATTTTGCCGATGTTGGAGCGGAAAAGATATATAAAAAAAAAATAAATAAATAAAACTAGAGATGCATCCAGTAAGCTATTTCAATTTGGCGCTCCGTACATGTTGTGCTTTGCGAGTACTTATTATCGCTTCTTACCGCGCCAGATCGTGTTGAGCAACAGAAGGTGCACTCACTTCACTGGATTCGCTTTTCGGGTGAGCTCAGATCAGCGAGTGTGCATGCCGTGGTTTTCTTAGAGAAAAAACATCTTTGTAGCAGCTTGATTGCTTCTCATAAATCTTCACGTCGCCTTTTTCGACATGGATTCAAGCGGCAAGGCGTGTGCCGTTTAAGTTCAGCAGAATCTCCCGTACGTGTGGTGTGCGACATGTATGGTGTGACGGATGCATGTGAGGTTTGCATTCACCACGCTATGGGTCTTGTTCAAGCTTTCAACCCGAGAGCTTGGCGCATTATCGACACCACGGTTGATATTTATTAAAACTTTGTTTCGCTAAATGCGAATCGCGTTGTTTGCTAAATGCATCAATTTTCTTGCCTCCTGGCCACGCCTCTAATAGGAAGATCACTTGAATTCCTCCACCCATCCGTACGCAGTTGTCGCTTCAATGACGTGTTGCATCTGCTGTTCGATTTGCTGCTCACAAGTACACGCGTGCCATGTTTCGTTTGTTGTTTTATGAAAACAAGCCTATTTTTGATTCTGTATAGGTATCTGCATTCGGAAAAAGGTCACCGAATTCTTACAGCTGATTTCAGTGACGTTCATAAAAGAATAATTTATATTCGTTGTATTCCATACAGCCTGCGTCGGCAAAAATACTTAATTCACTGTCTAATAAGATTGGAATAGAAAAACTTGTAAACTTTGTTGTCGTAGCGAATTGGATTTGTGTATAAACTGAAAAAACATGATGGGTAGAAAGCTAACCAGTTCATTGAATGGCTGCTGGTTTGAAATTTGGTTATTTTCTGGCCCCTGTCATCTGCTGGTCAGATCTGCTCAGATCGGCTTCACCCGAACCTGTCAAAAGCAATGACATCATCGCCACAACTGCGTAGAAATATTTATGCAGTGCAAGGTTTAGAAACGCGTGCATAGGTTTTTGGTGCTTCGTGACCATTAGCTTCAAATGATCTTAAGAAAACAAAAGTTATGTGTGTATTCGTAGCCAGGGGGGCCTTCCTTCAAATTTTAGCATATCTGGTCGTTTTGTGCTTTACGGGGCGGTGTCCCAAACAAAATACTGTTGCTCGCTTTAAGCCAAAACATTTGGCCCCCCCAAAATTTTTGGCTGGCTATGCCACTGGTTGTGTGGCGGTAAAACTTCGACGGTCGCAGAAGCTTTAGTCCGTGCAGGTCTTTGCCACCCCTGCATGTTCTGTGTTCATGTGCGTTCGCCCCACTGCATCGCTTCTAACTCATCCTCACATAGTTGCGCGTGTTCGAGTGTTTTGCATGCTGCCACTTCTTCACGTGTGAGTTTCATTTTTGGTGCCGCTGTGTGCGATTCATCGCAAACAGTGTCTTTCCTGACCTTGCGGTATGTTCGACCGTTGACTGATAAGCAACCTGCTGTAGTACCGACTACTCTTCAGTCTTCGTGGTTTGGTTCAGTGCAGACAGTGAATTGGCGCAAGCATAAGCTTACAGACACAAAGAAATGACTCTGGTTATCGAAAAAGCGGCTGCTGGTCCACTGACCGGCATGACTTGTTTTGTGTTCGAATTAGTGGCAAGTTATTCGTTGCATGTACTGTTGATAGTAGGCATGTGTGCTCGAGCATTGCTGCCAACCAAAACTTCTGCACGATAAAATCGTTATAACCTCCCTCAGTCCGAGCAGAAAACAAGATTAAGTGTAGCAAATGTTAGATGTTATTCATTGTAGTTTTCATAGAAAGCAAAATCATACCACACAGGAGTTGTCTTTGTCTATGCTTGTAGGATGAATTGCGTCCTGGTGACAGATCGTGAGCTAAAAAGGACACCGACGTTACAAAGAGCTCGACAACCGATTTTCGCAGACATTGTTAATGTTTCTGCTGTCAAAAAGACGATATTTCTTGATAGACAGTGAAGCTTTTGCAGAAAATTTCGTAGTTAAAAGAATCGTGAAACTCATTTGCAAGATAGGTTAACACGCATCAGCTTGTTGAATTATTTCCTATTTTGTTTGGTTCTATTGTTGATACTGAACGCTCTTACCGATATGTTCATGGTTGGTGTCGTTGAGGTCCTGCTTACTCGGTGAACTCAAGCGGCTTTTCGTTAAGTGACCCCGCGTGTTTCTTTGCAGAATGCTCCTGCTGAACCTCCAGCCATGTCGAAACAAGGTAAAAAGCAAAGTATTTTGATGCGTATCGTTACCAGCGATCGATTGTTGATTGCAACGGTGTTTTGGACGCGCATCGCGTGTGCTTCTGAATGTCCGCTTCGTAGTAAAGGTAATGAGCTCGTGTAAATGAGACCGGGACCTGAGGATGAAGAAATTCGAATAAATCCAGTAACCCGGGCTAAGTTAGCTCGGAAACATACGTTATCCATCTGTTTCACATCGTCATAAGCCTTACCCAAAAGTGTACAGTTTCAATGCTGGTAATCTACCCACTTTGTTGACATTGGCTTGTCAGCTTGCTAAAGGCGGCTCACGTCGTGTGCATGGTGCTCTCAGATTAGGTTTGTATATACTCGTTGGCGATTGAGTGAGGACAGGGCGTGTGGCCGGTGACGGTGTGACCGGCTAGATCGGGCCCGCGCTGAGTTCTGCCACTATCCAGCGTATGTTGCCGGGGGGGTTTCTCCAACTGATCCCTGAACGGGATGTAGTGTTTACAACCGAAGTAGGCCATCTTCACCAATGTCACATGCACAGCCAGTAAGAAAGTTTTCCGGTTTATTGTGCTTTTCGGCGGTTTGAGCTCCGCGTTTGCGTCGGCCAACAGCGTTACTTTGTACATTTTGATTTTCGAGTGTATTCGATGCCTTTCGAATTGAAGCATGTGCTTAAGAAATATCAGGGGAATTCCGCCTTTTCAGTGAATCACGTAGGTTGGACTTTTTAACGTCACGGCGAACATTTTTCAAAAAGTCCGAAAGTAGTTTTTTTACATATGGCAGACATAGTGCGATGAACAACCCAACAGCAGGCAGGCTATTTTGCTGCGTGGCAAAACCTAGTTTCTTAAGATCCAGCAAGAAAAAACAATTACTATTACCTTGCGTTACGTAACTCGGCGTCTACGAATACTGTCCTGGTCGTTCAGCAGTTCACTGGCGAGGAAGTACTTTACGTTCTAACACTCGAAATCTAAACGTCATTTTAATAAGTCATTCGAAGATGCGTTACCCTAACCAACGTAGATGATGATATCGATGATGACTACGAATCTGGTTAAAATGATCGTAATGTGAAGTCGGTCTTGTCGGAGATATGGATGTGATTTGATCCATGCGGCCAAATGGTTTTCACTTCTTAAAAACCTTAAGTGTGGGACTGCTATTTAGCATTGATTGCTGCGAGGCTTAGAAAAGAAAGGTCTTCGTTAGGCATCTTGCGAGACTATCGCTGCAAATGAATGGACGTGCGCTTGCTGTGGTTGTGCGGTAATTGGCTGCTGCACGTGATCAATACCGAGGCAAAGGTGCGGTGCTTTTGAACACGGACCTCACGACGCCGTTTATCCAAGCTTATGAACTGCACCGAGCAAGGACGTAAAAGCGANGCTCAACTGGCAAGGGCTGCGTTTATGCACATCGGTAATGGAATGAGTCGATACGGATCAAGCTGTTGTGCTGCCTGGCAGTGGCTATAAAGTCCAGCTGGTGCGAGCAATGATTTTATTTGTAACTTCAGGTTAGTTTTTGGCTCCATGGCTGTTTGGCTCAAACCGGTCGCGTCACTTCTGAAAGGTACCGCAGCGAGTTACTGATATTTTGAAACGTCATAAGATCGGTCAACCGATGGTGCAGCGCGTGTTGAGCTGTGAATTTTTGCGACAGTTTCAGTTGTCAAAAATAGAACATTGAATCGAGTGGTGCACAGATTGTGCAAATTAATCGAACAGAGCTCAGTTCTTTTTCAAAGTAACTTGAAACTGTGCAGACTTTCCCAGTGCTTTGTGAAGTACAGGTCACAGAACACCAATGCATAACATAACATGTACGCCTTACCAAAACATCCTTACGCTGCTAAAATGTGCTTTCCCATCTTTTTAACAAAAGGCTGTTTTTTCTTTACCGCTCCCAAAGATTTCTGTTTTTTGACACCTACAGTTTTAGCACCTAAACAAGTTTCGTGTTTTTTCGTTATTTTAGAGTCGGCCAAGAAGAAGTACGGCCATCTTCCAGGTGAAATTCACGTGATACAACTTAGCAAGGGTACAGGCGGGGTTGGCTTAAGCCTTGCTGGAAACAAGGACAGGTGACTGCTCCACTGCCTTTCCTAAAATGTACAGATACTGCTCCGGCATGACGCTTATATATTTTTTTCCAGTGGTGTCTTGTCTGTTCCTGACTAGCACGCCAATGCAGAAGCGCCATCCTTCGCACTAGTTCCACGTTCACAAGCGTTAAGGTTTTTTATTTTGTAGATCTCAGCAAAACATTTTTGTGGTCGGAGTGAATCCCGCTGGAGCGGCCGGCGTTGACGGGAGGATAAAAGTCGGCGACGAAATCCTTGAAATCAACGATCAAGCGCTTCAGGTCCCGAACAACCAGCAAGTCGCATCGAACGTGATCAAAAGCTCAGGAGACAACTTGTGTTTCGTCCTTCACAGGTTTGTTGCTTAGGAATTTGTCGGTAGCCTGGTTGCTACTTTGCGTAAATATTGCTTCGTTTAAGGCCTGGAAGAATGTGCGTTGTTCTTCCTAAACATTTTTGCCAATTTCTGTGCGGTTGGAGGACTTCCACTGTGGATTGGAAGTAAAGGGATGTTACCTTTTAAAACCGAGAGACAGGCATTTGCAGATTGAAAAAAATATTAAAGTGAAAAATTTGTCATTGTCTCTTGAAGTTTAGGTTTAACCATATCTCTTGAAGTTTATATTTAACCATATATCTTGAAGTTTAGGTTTAACCATATCTCTTGAAGTTTAGGTTTAACCATATCTCTTGAAGTTTAGGTTTAACCATATCTCTTGAAGTTTAGGTTTAACCA
>JGI24159J19872_10000311_pt1 | contig 39950 bp, 38 predicted proteins | sample Ectturendosymbi4_FD_19872 | JGI IMG/M metagenome (IMG submission 19872) | reverse complement strand
GGAATCACCACAAATAGCAATGCCAATGAAAACACATCTTATAAATATAAACGCGTCCGTGTTTCACAACAAGAATACGCAAAATTCATAAAGCTCACATTGAAAAGCTATTTCGGAAAATTTTCCTGTCGTCGATTTCAGTTCATCTTACAAAAAGCGTCCTGTTTTTGCAGTTCAAAACAGAAACGCCGATTTCATTATCACTGAAACTGAAGGTGATTTGCCAAGAAGCGGTCGAACGCCGCATGGCAGCTTTGACGCACTGCTCACTTTTGGAGATTTTCTGCCGCGCCGCACCGCTACGTAGGAAGTTGTGCTCATGTTAGTCAATGACAGATTTCAACAGCGATTTTATATGATGGCCTGTTGAAGGTAACGCACCCTCAACTTTTAAGACAACTCAAAAAAGAAATTTTGAAAGATAATCTTAATATACGCGGTTTTTCTGCTAAACAAAGATTTCGGTCGTTATACGAAGCGGCGTCGCACAGGTGTTTGAAAAGTCACCGAGCAATTGCAGAGACAGCGCAGCGCAGTTATCCAAAGCGAGTCCAATCAAAGTTGAAATAAGTAACTTGAAGCTGACATCGTATGCAGGAATCCTGCGCAATTTTCAATGTAAATTTCCGGTCTTTTTCCCGACTTAACTTCTCCGAATGACGCACCCACAGGTCAAATGCAGGCATTATAATAATTAACACGATGAAAGATAATACGCAGTCGCTTAACCACGGTTGGTCCGGAAATGCTAAAAATCACCAGCAGACAACGTTATTTCCGTCTACGTCACAGCGTCGACCGCTTGCGGCAGAAAGCCTCACCTGACCCAAAGCGTACCCGGCCCGGGACCGAGTCCGCACGCCGGTCTGTTTTTTCTCGTTCTCGTAGACGCCGAGCTGGCAGTCGGCATGGCAACGGCTCCACGCCGACCACTCGGTCATCTTGCACTCCCCCGGGCAGGGGACACGGCACGCGCGCGTCAGCTGATCGGCCGGGAACCAGTTGTGGAACATCTCGTCCCTGCCCCCTTTGCCCTGCTGTTGCTGCCGGCAGAGGGAGTTGTGGACTTCTTTGCCGTCTGTAGAAGAAAAGCAATCCGGCTGAGGACGCTTTCACGCTTTGCTATCTGCGTTCAGATATAATACACACCTCGCTGCCAAGATGACCTACGCCGGTACGTCACGTGATGACCACTTCACAGTCGACACATAAGGACCGTTCCGACGGAGCCTACTTCCGTGTGTGGTCAAGATTTCCACGCCGAAAAACAACATGTGACTTAAAGTTNCGACAAGCAGTTGTGCCTTTTCTAAAAAATTTCGGGCGAGTTCTCCCCAGAACTGTTGCTTCTGCAAAGGCANCTNAGAAGCGGNCATATTGGGACAGTTCATTAGAAGAGGGGTCTCAACCTCAAATTGCTCCGAGGGCCAAATGAGGACTTATAAAGTTACCCGACGGCCGCAGTATGACGCTGACGCAACAATGGCGGCACGTGAACCTTATACGAAACAGCTTTTGCATCATATTGTCCTGCGAAAAGTATCATGATTTATAGGTACATAATTTCTAGCCGTCTCTACGCTCGTTTTTTTAAAGGAACTTGTTCACTCGCTAGCCAAGGACTTTTAAACATCCGCGAATAAACTAAATACGGTAATTGTTGATTATTTGAGAATTCCCACAAAGCATCGCGGGGCGCACAAAAGGAAGGAAGAAGATAACAAGAGTATCTTCTGGCGACTATCACGGTATTTGAAGAACTTAATCTTTACAAGAAAGTTATTATTCTCACATCTTATCATACAATGAACGGGAAAATGTTAAAACTCAGCTTTGACACACGTTTCCCAGCAGCGTGTAACTGATTAAGTCCGTGTATCTCTAACAGTAGCAAAGCGTCAAGGCCGGGAATATTAGTTGTGAATATAATTTTAATTTACTTTCAAAACTTGGTTAGTCCCGTTAGCAAAGCTTTGCTGCATTTTGCTTACAGATTATATTCTGCTCCTGTTTCCCAAATGCAACCGCCCCCCCCCCAAATCCCCAGTTGACGTGGACCGCAGAAACACTCCCCGACAAACGACGACCACTACAAGGAGAACTCAAGAAGATCGGTGACTAAGCTGAACTTGGGTGATTAATCTGATTCCCCTTTCCGGCCTGCCACTCACACCCAAATCACCAAGGATGGATAAACCGGTTGCGCTGCTACTTTGAAACACAAAAAACACAACTTTGGCCAGTTAAACACCAAAAAGAGTTCAGACGCAGCAAATCTGCTTCTGTGCAACGTTTACCAACCAGAAGTGAAACGAACAAGACAACCTAAGAGCAAAATAGAGCGCTCCGAGACAGTCACAGTTTAAAGGTTCCTGTACCGTCACACGATACAGCATGAACAGCGACCGGGAGGCCGTTAACTAACCTTGTTGAACGCACTGAACCACTCGTTTCTGGGTCCCGACGCCACAGCTGCCCCTCGGCAAGATGCAGTCCTTCCAGTCGCGCAACGACCACGTGTAGCAAGGGCGGAAGCAGCACGGGCGCGTTTGGACCAGGTCTTCTGGACACAAGCGTCCCAGCTCAGACGGATCGCGCAGGATCTGCGGAACGGCGTGGAAGACAACGTCATAGACGAGCAATGCGATTTGTAAATAATATGAAACAAACAGATTCGGCGAAACAGGAGTGGGCCAGAAAATGGGAGTTACACGCGTATCCCTCTTTAAAGCCACACCCGTACGTTCGTCGAAACTCCTCTCGCGTTATTTGAAACTAAACATTGCTGAAAACATCGCACCTTTCTGCTGCGCGTTCGAATGCGCGACACATTGCACTTGCTCGAGCACGTGGTCCACGTCGACCAATCGGAGACCAGGCAATCGGTCGGGCATGGCACGCGGCATTTCCGTGACAGTGGTGTAGGCATGGCAACCCCGTGCTGGACGCACCTGCACAGGAAGGGGGATTGAGTGGTGAAGATGAAAACAACGGCACGAAGCTTGAAATGCCGTCTGCTGAATTATTGATGTCGGGACTTGGTCTGACTCGACTCGGAAAAAAAAATCTAGACAGGTTTTAAACAGACGGTCACGTCATCCACCATGAAGGGCACGATAGTTTTTAATCGGAAGTTTATATTAGCAGCTGCTTTCGCCCATTTACAAATCATCTTGATCAACTGTCCTTTCAAACACGCCTAGCTGTGGTTCGGTAGTATTGTCAAGTGAAGGTTAAGCCGCAAAAATAATTGTTTCAAATGCATCAAGCTGCGGTTTCATGCAAAACGGGTTGGACCACACTGCGATAATTTGTTCTTCCGTGCTGGAATGCTTGGACGCATTTCCAGCGAAAAGAAAAAATGTCAGATCATCTGATGTAATAAACATACAAAAAAAAAATGAAAAGAGCTTGCAAACGTCACTTGCAGCAGAGGTGTGCAAACATAGCTGCAGTGCATTTGATCCTGAGATTATCGCTGTGCACTGACTGCCAGCTGTAACAGCGAACTCATTCCGTAAATCTTCACTACTTACAAAGTGTAATTTTAAAATCAGTTCTTTTTGTGCTTTTGGGGAACCCCACTAAAGCGTTACCACTGAAAAATGGCAATTTTTCCATTATCTGAAAACAAATATGCTTCGTACTTGGATGGATGCACCGGATGTCCGGAGTTGGTCATGCACTTGGCTCTTCTGTGCATTCGACCGGAACCACATTGAGCATCTTGACCGAGAAGACAGCTACTCCATTCAGTCCATTCCACCCTGGCACGTGACAATCAAACCGGGTTGTCAGTACATTTGAGTCAACGTATAATTCGTTCGTTGACGTAAACTGCTTAAGAATACATTACACTGAAGTCAATTTTCTCCGAAAAAAAACACAAGCAACGACAAATACGAAACCGCGCTATGTTTTAACCTCCCTATCGAAACTTTTTCTCATGTGGGACTCCCAGTGCCACAGATGATTTGATTTGTAAGCTACCGTATTTCAGCGTGGTCCAGGTCCAGGCCCGCGGCCAGACTTTCTGCGGCTGTCGCAATGCTTTCTTAAAGAAAAAGTTGCAATATGGAAGTTTTCTTTAAAATTTCGATGTGGAATTCCCATACAAGACAACCATTCACTTCGCACCATCAGGTATCCGATATTTTTGTCTCGTGGTCGTCCGTCCGCCTGTGGTTTGTGACGTGATCCTTCAATACGGTTGATCTACTTCTACCTCGTTTCCGCTTGCTAAGCGGTCTGGCTCTAGCTGAACATGTGCTTTGTCCGATTGCAACATTTCTAGTTTTGTGAAAGTTGTAACTTCTGCGAATCTGTTCCGGAAGCAAAATTTGTTTGTACTTGGAGCGAGCATGAGCGTTAAACAAAGCTTCGTGACCGAAAAAAATGGCCAACGTCAGTTGTTTTCATTCAATCTATTCAGGAAGACATCACGGTTCATGGAAAACTGCTTCAAACCATGCCGCTTTGCAGCGCTGGAAAAGGTTCCAATGTTAATAGAACTGCCTCGCATCAACAGTTGATGCACACGGTTGTTTCGGAAAATGCGCGTGTGTTGCACCAGGTCGCGCCCGAGCAATGCTTGGGGGCTGAGGCCGGGCCGATTGGACTGGCAAAGCAGAACGCCTTTGATTGTCAACATTTCATTGTGTCTCTCACTGTGAAGCATTGTGTGCAGGACATTTGCAGCAAAGCGACAGCATGGACTCTGTTGCTACCGTGATCAATGTATTAAGAGGGGGAAATTGAGCTCAGAGACTTATAAAGTTTGTCGAGTTCTGGACAGAATTAGATGGAGAATAAGCAGCTAAGCAGCGTGCCGTTATTTTCCAGAATTGTGTGGATGAGCGCATGGAAGACATTGCAACATTTTTCTCGTTGCCAAAAGAAATCTTCAGCTTTTTCAAAGATGAAATTGAAGGCGTGAATAGAAAATAGGGTGAGCTTATTGCTGAATTTGACCTGTAGTTCCGTGACTTGTTGTTTGACGGAAAAATCAGAGCAATTCAACAATCCAACAGGAGTAGAAATCGTCAGTCAGCCCTCTGGTCTTCAGGGAGAATTATGTGAAGTTCAGGCGGACCTCCGTTGTTTTGAAGAAGAACGAAAGATACCAGGATTTTTTGAAAACTCTGAACTCAGACCAGTATTCACACTTGGAGAAATTTCGCGATTGACATTCACGCTGTGTTTGGAAGCAGATCCAGGTGCGAGAGCACATTTTTGATCAAAAAAGGGGGAAATAAAACACACGCAACAGGATAAACACAGAGACACTGAACGGTTGTTTGGGGCTGCTAACAACAATCGTGATCATCGTCGACAGTGACGTTTTGATCAAGGACTGACAACGTCTTCGGAAAAATCATTAAAATAACATTTTAATTATCCGTTCTCGATCGTTCGTGTGTTCGGTCACTTTCTGGAAACGCGGTCACTTTTTGGAGACACGAAATCAGAATGCAGGGACTGTGGTGTGCGAGCTGCACAAGCAATAAGAAATTCCCTGCTGGACCAGGTACACCCTTATGACCTGTGCTACACTGCGTCTTCTATCCTTAGATGACTTCCTATTGGCGCTGTGCGATGTGACGTCACAGATATTTTCAAAATTACGTAACAGAACCGAAACTGTCTAAAAACGCCATCCGCCACTGCTCGCCTAAGTCTTATATTCGGGAGTATATAAATCTATCCCAGGTAACCTGCATTTTGTAATGAAATGCTGCTTGCCCCACTGCTCCTCACAAACTCGGACTATTCCGAGTTACGGCGCGACGTGGCGGGCTCGCCGCTGCTCGACTTCAAACGACGCGATGCGAATTTTCCAAAGACGCCGTCGGCACCGACCTGTAGGTTGAGCAGCTCAAGTTCAGCGCGCAGTTTTCCGTTTCCGTCAGTTCGCTTGCCTCGGCGCACTCCGTCGAGGCTGCAACGCACAAGAAAATCGCTGTCGCTGTAGCAACGCTGCTGACATCGTGCACGGCACGACGTTACTTGCGGGTCGCGTAACTAAGCAACTCCACGTACGTAAACACACAAATAAGCAACTGCAATTCAAACTGTCCACGTTGACATTGATGCGACTACTTTGACAGGACGTGCAAGTATCGGATCGAGCCAGCAAGCTACTACAAAGCAGGCAAAAAAGAAGTGGAATCAGGTGATGATATCGATTGACATTCATCTCCAGGAAATACCAACAGCGTGGAAAGCGAAAGCTCGGCGCAATGATTGAAGCGCATTTCAATTTTGCTAAGTCTGAAGATTATTCCACGTCATACGCTCGTTTGTTTCGCAGATGCTTTCGGGCGTGGCCTAATCTTTTTGCTGGAGCGTTTGAGCCGCGCAGCCACATGGAATAGAGCGAGCGGCAGCAAGAATTTGTGTTGTCTGTACAGGCGCGTGACCTTGCTGCAATCTTTCACGACGGGAAACAAGCGAGAAGACGCCAACTGCCAATTATTGAGACGCTGGCACAAGCCAAGGCGAGGATTGAGCAAACCATCACGTGGGGTGTGATAAGCAAACTTTCGTTATGATGGTCGAAACTAGCCTTTCAGTCGTAATTAAAGGCCCGTGCCTGTTTTGAAGGTCAAGTTTCAAATTTATGCTGCATTCAGTTACCTGTTACGTAAGAATGCTATGTTGATGTCATAAACTGTATAATGACAACAACAATGCTATGTTAACATTAAACAGTCAATGTTCCTTAGTTGGCACAGTATCGTATGTTTTAGCCCACGCAACTGCCGCGTAACTGTGGCTCATGCATACCACGCGGCCTACATCTGGGCCGAAACCCAAAGTTTGCCGATCACAAATGTAGGGAAAGACAATCAACAAGCCCGTACGGAGGCGAGACGTTTTAACATCTACCGATAACATCATGAAAAGCGTACAGACGACACTAACCAGATTCGTCCGGTTCTCGCAGGATTTGTCTGGTTCGCTTTCGACGAGATCCGTGGCAAGTTCCGTTTCGTCCCACAGGCAGTCCGTCGTCACCAACACACGGTTGCCACGATGACCACTTGGACAGGACACACTGGCCAGGGCAGGGCATGTGACACTTCTGAGTCCCGAACGGCATGCGCGTCAGGTCACATGACCGGACGTCGTCAAGGCGACGAGCGAGGCCGACGTAACCTTTCGCGCGGTGCGTTTGGTAACAATCGACGTTCTGTATCTGAAAACCTGTGACGGTGTGCATATTGTGACGTACTTTGCTGCTCTGGACGAATGCGCAACAAGCGGACTGAAACAACAGCGTAGCCAGCCCAAAATTTGGGAGCGGCCAAATATTTTGACTTTTATGCGAGCAGCAGCATTTTGTTTGGGACACCGCCTCTCAAAGCTAAAAACGACAAGATATGCTAGAAATTAGGGATTGGGGGGGGGCATGGCCAACCTTGTACCCCTGTGTACTGAACAACAGAGTGTGAACGTACCAAGTCCGCATTGGACGGGAGCGGAGGCGTTGACCATCTTGCAAGTGTCCCAGGACGTTGTCACCCAGAATGTCTCGTCGCATTCCTTGCGGCACGGGCGCGACTGATACACCTGCGACATGCGAGAAATCGCAATAAATGAAAACGATAAAGAGGTTTGCTTGACGATGCATTTGCTAGATGCCATCAAAACTTAACTGCTTGAAAATCTGAACAGGTTGGCCAACATAAACTAGAAATTTTTTTAAGACTTGGGTGAAAATAGCAAACAGTGGCAAACGCAGTCTTACCGGTGTTGGCGCCGAACAAAATTCTAAATCTTTTCATACGTATTTGTATTTTTGTGTTTACTTTTGTGAACCAAAAACAACTCTTGACCTGCAGATGAATCAATCAACTCAAAGTTAGCTGTTCAGGCATTAAACGTCGGGCACGAAACCTTAACACCCTGCGTTATAAGAAGTCAATACATACGAAAAAGGACAACTGCCAACTTCAATTAGATTCTGTGGACGACAATAATGTGAGGAGTTCTTAAAAAAATAGCAAATGCTCGATGCTAGCCCGCAATTCTGGCCCGCGTAACCCGACCATTCTGGCCCGCGTAACCCGACAACTGCTCAATGCTGGCCCTCAATTCTGGCCCGCGTAACCCGACCAGACTAACTTGCAAGCACTGATAACAGGCATCACTCCTACCGCAAACAACAACGATTTACCTGCTGATTGAGGTCTGTCGATGGACACGGCCGGCCCCCGTGCTCAGCAAGTGCCATGGCGAATCGATAGCGCGTGGCCAGGTTGGGGCCACAGACCTGCCGAGGCCGTTCTTCGCCACGGACGTCATCCGGTGCACCTCCTCCGCATGGACCCCACATCGACCAAGGGCTCATTTCGCAATCTTGAGGGCAGGGTACCTTGAACACCAGAGGCAGTGAGATAACGGCCTCCCGGAAGAAAAAAAAACGAGCCCAGGCATACACGCGGTATGTGTTGCAGTGAAATCTGGGGCGTGGTTTTCTGACTCCGCGGCAATTGTTAATTGATCGGGAAACAGGACCGTTGGTCGCAGTCGTCGTACCGAAGGTGTTGGACCAGATATGGGCGAACTATGGTAAGCGGACCACATGTGGCTCGTTAAGCTCTTTAGCCCGGTCCGCTTGCCAAATCATGTAAATCAAGCCAATTCGTTTTTTGCATCTTATCTATACTAGTTTGCACAAATAATCCATTTATTTACTTCTCATCCGGCCAACTTCCAAAAACATAAAAAAATTAAATGCTGCCTCGAACCGTTTCATGAAAAGGTCAACGAAAGGACAAACGAGAGAGAATGCCGGGCACGACCGAGAGGAGCTCTTCTCGCGAGAAGCCCGGCCGACCCTTTGACCCGCAGTCAAGCCTCGTCGTTGCGTGTTCAGTCGAGCGTGGCGAATATCGTTCACAAAACGAAAAAATATGAAAAAAGCCACCACAGACCTCGCACGTCTCCTCTTCGAACGCCTTGTTATAGCAGTAGGACACGTCGAGCATCACCCCCGTTCCCGGCTCGAAGCAACCCAGCGCTCTTCGCCTGACCCCCTCGCCGCACAATGTTTGGGGGTCGGCGGGGTCAAAGGTCGACGACGCCGTGGTTTCGGTCGGCGGCGAAAAAACCCTCACAACCGGGCATTCGTCCCCGACGGCGTCCTCCACCTGAAAGCGCAGACGTGAAAGCAATGACTCGTTTACCTTTCAAGTCGCGCCGCCAAGAGCTCGTATGGTTTCAAGGCCAACTTATCGCGGAAAGAAAACTGAAAGCAATGGTCGAATAAGACTGGAACGAAGTCAGTGTCTTTTTAGCTTTTCTGGCAAATAGTGCTGACGTTCTTCTCCGCATTTCACAGAAAATAATGAACCATTTTTAGCTCTCTGCCAAAAAGCAATCAAACGTTGAAGCCTGCAAAGAATATGCCAAACGAAAAAGAGATCGTCTACAAGCGCTTCAAACCATTTTGATTGATGAAAATATGGTGGTCGAACGCGGAAATTTTCCAAGAAAAACAAAATCTGTGGTATGCGAACTATGTTTTTCAGATTACAAAGCGGCAAACTCCTCCTCAGCGAAACAAACGATAACGCAGACAATACGTGACGACACGACGCAACTGTTGACGTAGGCTGCGGTTCGAAACGACAGGGTTCCGTTAATAACAGAGGCGCGTTGCGAGCCGCCCTTCCCGCTGCTCTGTCGCAGAATGTGATTTTAATTGCACTGGCGCGACTGTTATTTAAGGCTTACGAGTTGGAAGTACCCAAGACCACGCCACAATTCGACGGCAGCTGTCACTGTTTCACAGCGAACGAAGAGTGCCGCACTTGGCCGAAGCGTAATTCTAGCGGCGGCGCCAAACCGGCGTCGCCAAGTGGTTCCAAGTCCGCAGGCCACCGTCGCGCGACCGAAAGGTCACGTGGCGCCAAACGACCGGGCCGCTTTCGGCTCTGCCTTTCGCGACCACGAAAAACCTATTAGCGCCGACCGAGCACAGGAAGATCAGGCGAAACACAAACAACAAACAGTTACATCACAAAGGCCTACGTGTTTGTTGTCAAGGAAGCATGACGACCAGGAGCCAACGGGCTTTGAGATCGGCTGCAAGGGGATGTAGTTCGATTCGCCGGCGTCTTCCAGGTCGACGGTGGTGAAAGGATGTTGGGAGGACCCGGACGAGGCGCTGTCCAAGGCGGGGACACGGCAGCCGGCCTTTTTCAACCAGTTGTGGAAGGCGACGTTGCGCGGACACTTGGTCACGCATGGCTTGCTCGCGGGGGGAATTTCGCCGGCATGCTGCGTCACAAAGAAATAACCTCGTTCTTCAAACGCTATTGCGACCATAAGTTCACTGTTGTGAGCTGTTTTTTTGCGGAGATATTTCGGTCATTTCTTTTTGCTGACACATTTTGGTCACTGAAATATTTCGGTCATTTGTCTCACAGTTGCATTAGAACTCGCCATAACAGTCTATATTTTTAGAAGTTCTTAACCGAATTGACCTAATTTTTTTCGGTCGTTTCAAAAAAATTGGGTCTATGACACAAAAAAGGGTTGTGAGGCCAGAATCGATAAGCAACAGTTTGAGGACAGGCACTCTTACGTGAAACCGATTCAAATAAAAGCAAGCTGGACAGTTGGCTGGTTTGTTTCTCCAAACGGTTGGACTCAACATAGCCTCAAAAAAAATATTTTTTAAAAGTGAATTTTAAGATTCATCATACTTCAGCCGTTTCTACAATGCAGGCATCATCTTCGTCTGTTGAAATACTTCCCGCACTGAAACCAGTCTTAAGCATTCGATGAAAAGCATTATTTCAACAAGAACTTTTCAGGTTTCTTGAACCACAAAGCACTTAGTGGGCTCAGGATTCTGCACCCCACCCATCCTCATCCTCGGTGCAGTGTACCTGCAAGCACTTGGCCCGGTCTGCGTGGACTTCTCCGTCGAGCACGTGCTTGTAGCACTTGATTGAACGCGTCATAACGCCCGCACAGCGGCCTTTGCCGCCGAACAACGCCGAAACGCCGACCACCGCAACGCACGGGCTCCACTTTTGCGCGCGCCATCTGCAAAGCGAAGACGAGAGGCGATGAGAGGCCAATTGAAATGCAATTACGCTTTTGAGCTTGGCAATCAGCTGATTTCGCGGGGTGATAACTCGAGCGCGAGTGCATATAAAAGCACCAACGCGACAAAAATGGCAATTGCGCGCTATTTTGTGTTCGCTTTCTCTCCATTCTTCTTCTTGCCGAACATGAAATATCAAAAGCGGCAACTCATGGTTCGCGCAATCAACTACAATAAGCACGACGATGATTCGTGTGTGTTGAGCACGCCCCATTGCCAACGCACCCACATGCCCCACCGGCCCGATCTATTTGCAGCAGCACAGCTTTCCTTTATAAAAAGGATGACCAGTCTCAAACTGCCGGGTAGAAACATTCATACATGATTGCAGAAGATCCCAATGCTTTTAATTACTTTTCTACGTAGCGACGTCACCCAAACCGGTAATTAGGCTTGGTTCCAGGGGGTGGGGGGCTCATACATCAGCTTAAGACTTCCGCTTCGAAGTTCAGAGCTTCGCGCTGAAATTCACAACACCGCAAGAACTAAGGTGAACTTAGCCCATTGCTACAATCCGTTCGCAAAATGTCAAAAGAAAATGAACGAGACATTTTAAGGTGTGAAGGCACCATCAGCAGCTTAAGTCAACGTAATGTCATTAAAGCGAGAGCTGTTTGGAAGAGGATGACGGGATCTGAACAACGGCAACACAAAGTGGCGAGATTGACGTTTAGACGACGTGACCAATCAAGCGCTCAACACAAGGGCACGGTGTCTTTCACTGCCAAGCAATCAGACCGCACAACAACACGTCAGTAAAACGCTGAAGAAAGAAAGGCAACACCTGACGCGTACGAAGTCAAGTTCTGGTAAACACCTGTAGTAAACTCAAGCCGTTCAACCTTCGCGATTCCAGCTGCAAAAACACAGTTTGTTCCAGAAAATTTATTGACGCTACGCTACCAACAGGCTGGGCCACTCTTCCAAATGATCTTTTTCAAAGCGCATGTAGACTGAAGCCAGACGTTTTGTTTTATGTTTCATGCACTTATCTTTTTACGTACAGAAACGGCAGTTCAACAGACGAAGTGTTTGTGTATTGGAGTGTGCTGCTCGAACCAGGGTTGATGTGATTGGACCCAATCCGATTTTTGGAAGCAAATCTTATTCTGTTGAATATTAAACATATTTAATTTCATCCATCTCGAGTTTCTAATTACTTATCTTAGATATATACATCTCAAATGGTAAAAATTTTTTTGGAATGTCTTGTTCACATTACCTTGAGCAATAGGCCAGAATTGACAGATTTTATTCGCGAGGGCGCAGGTATTTTTAAGTGTTAAATTTATAAAAGGGGGTGATCCGTATTCTGATGACAGCGTCGCGATGAGTCAACACTTGCGGCCTAAGTGGAGCGACACAGTCCGTTTGAACAACTGGTTTCAATGCAGTTGCTTCAGCGCGCCGTTCAAGGTTTTTTGGCAAAATATTATCAGTTATTCTAGGTGGGAAAAACACACGTCTATCTTGAAAATGAGCTTGTTACCGAAACAGAACAGGCCATTTCTTTCGTCGCCAGTCACAAACGGCTAACTGCGTATGCCTTCGTAGAGCCCCCCCGCTATGACGACGCACTTGTCGGAATGTGCAGGAGATGGCTGACTTGCCGTTCCAACTCACCGATAGAAGAAGCACTGTTGGTCGTCGGGACAAGGCTTGTTCTGCTCGAGCTCAAGTCTGCACGGTTCACCGGAGCCGACACGTGGTTGGATGACGTAGCGCTTGCGGTGCCGACGAGCGAGTTTCGGGTCTGTTTGAAAAAAAAACCATGAAACACTCGCGCAATCAACCGTCATAAATCCAACACAAATAAAGCAATGCCAGGAGACGTCAAACGCGGTTGGTGGCAAGAATGGTTGTAGCATTTCACCAACTGCTTTATTCGACCTGCAGCAAGTGAAAGACATTTATAACTTTACGCCAGAGGTGGCCAACCATTCAGAGGCCAAGAACCACATTTCTTACTGTTACCGCAAAGAGCCACATCATACAAATGTGCACACATGGACATCACCCCACCTCTTCCTCAGTCACACACACACCTTTGCTCAGCTAGAGTTTTTGTAAATATCACACACACCAACATAATGACAGAAATTTACAAGCCATTTATTGCTATGCATGTTACTCACTGTGTAAGTCGCACCCGACTTTCAAAGTGAACAACTGGTACAAAAATTTGCAATTTATGCAACGAATAAATACGGCATTTACGCAAGAGCCACATGAAACCGGGCAAAGAGATGCGAGTTGGCCAGGCCTGCTTTACGGCGCCAATCTTTCTTTGCGCAACACACGTACAAAATCAAACGAGGCATTTCAGTCGTACACCGTCTTCCGAGATCGGGCAGTCGAGCAGACACACTAAACTGGGAATTCTGCATGCGCCACCGCTAGATCCGCCTCACCGAGGTTTCCAGCCTTCACATCAAAGGTCGTTTTGTGTAACCCAGCCATGTCCAACCCGCGGCCCAGTTAAGGTTTTCACTGTAGAAAAAGTATCCAACGTACTGACAACCTGTCCTTAATAATCTTGAATTTGACATTTTTGATGCAGGTGGTCCTCAGTGCCTCTTTATCATGCTTTGACCACTGCAGTTAGGATCAGAACGTTTTCAGTACATTAGTTTAAGCTTAATATCGTTTGGTAAGGTCAAAGTAAGCCATACAATATGCGGCCCTGATTCATATGTCATCCAGTGCGGTACTGGTTAAGACAATGACATAATTTTTGGCTCAGTACGCCATTTGGGTTGGACATAGCTGGTGTAACCAAAGCGTGTGTACGTAACCTGCAGCATTGTAATGTGCTTGTCAAGCTTTACCACGAAGTTGGGCAGCTGTTGTAGAATGTCATTCGTTTAATAATGACAAAATGCATTTTTTTGCTACGGCAGTTTCCTTTGACTGTTATTGGCCTTGCTGTGAAAACTTGCTCTAGTTGTACGTTAAGTATACTGAAGATTGTGGTGCTGGAAAACAAACTGCCGATTTTGATACAAAATTTTCGTTTATAATTTACCTGGCGGGAAGTTGAATCAATGACCATGTATTGAATTAAGCCGTTCTGAACAGAAAATACCTCAAAACGTCTACACAACTTCACGTTAACGACTAGCAAAACCGACCTCACAATCTATTGCGAACGAAAACGGTCTGGCGAGGATGCAGGAATAAATAGCACGACTGGCGAATGGCACAAACTGCCGGCCTGAAACCAATTTCAGACGCACATCTACTTCACAACTGCACGCTGGGGGCTGCCCGCCTGCTTGCCCGTGCGCAGCGGTGCTGGTTTACCAAAAGGCTTGTGGCTTTCGTTGTGAAAGTGTGACGCAATGGGTCAGCAGGGTCAAGCTCGTTCGTATATTGACCAGCACGCAAGGAAACCACATCGACGAATGATAATAGACTGTACAATTGCGGCGAAGTGGAGACAAACATTCGTCTATATTTGCGGGTGTATCCTACATGAGCATGGAAACTTGTATCATATATCAAAGTATCGGTTACAAGCGATTAGATCGGACGAAGCAACGGCAGAATGCCAGACATGTGTTTGTCTCGAAAACAGCGTTCACGTCATTTCACCCTGAAATGAAACACTTATCGGCGATACACGTTTCCAGGAGGCAAGCCACAGATTTGGCCGTCTGTTAGCTGAGCGTAGCAAACATGGCGCAACAGCACCAAGCAGCTGTAGCGTTTGACACCCATGTCCGTTTCGCGAATGCCACACAACTACGCGCACTGACCCGAGGTCACAGAAACGGATGTCCCCATCGCTTGTCTGTCATCAGAGCCAGCCAGGCCAGTGCACGTCTTCTCGCAGCTGCCCCATGTGCTCCACTGTGTCAGCACGCAGTCTTGCCGGCAAGCGACCGTGCACGATCGCCTAGCGACGGGCTCGTCCCACGACATGCACATCTGCAACGATGAACGGCGGGTAGTTACTGGTCGTGTGTGCGCTCAGTCAGACAGGATCAGTTGCGCGTGCCAATATCACGCACGATTTGTGCGTGCCAAGATCACGCACGACAAAGGTAATCAAGAGGCGCGCATAGGACCCCGAAAAGCAGCAACAGTTGTTGCTTCACTCTGAGCGCAAGGGCCGAGCGTATGTCTACTTCGTGCCCGTTCAAGCACACGACATGGGCGTCGGAAGGGAGAGGCCAGGACCCCTGGACTTTTTAAATTGCAGCAAAAAATGGTTGTTGTCTTACTTTCTAGTGGGAAAAAACAAATTTCACCACTTTTGGCCTCCCCTAGAAAAATTTTGGAGAACACCCCTGGAAAAAATCCTTCCGACGCCCATGGCACACAATGAACAACTCCCGAAACAGTACGAGACACAGCAGAACAGCACCTCTGTCTGACGACCGACCAGTCTCACCTTGTTGCGAACCACGCCGCTATCCCTCTTCCGGCATCGGACGTTGCGCGTCTGGTAACCGTTGCCACACCTCAGCGAGTACTCGCCCTGGGAAAAGACGAGTTCCCGATCGGCGGATCCGACGCTCGACTCGTCGCGTGACAGCAGTCCGCTCGCTGTCGTTTCTACCGGCTGCAAAAACAACAACAACAAAAGCATCCGTTTCAGGGCTCCTCCACAGTTGAGCGACGCACAACAAAGGCTTCGGGCGCCCGCTCTGAAGTCCACTCCGTGCGGTTACAACCGTTTCGATGAAGCGGGTCGTTGCCTTCGTTCTCAGAGCGAAGTTTCAGAAAACCTAAAACAACTGGAGTTTCGCTGCCAGCAGTGCCGCAACTGACGGAGGGGCTGAGGGGCGAGTTCCCCCCCTGGCAAGCTAAATGTAAAAACCGGGCGCTCATTCGGCTTATATTTTGGTTTTAGTATTATTTTGGTTTTAGTATTCTTTTGGTTTTCAGTAAGTTGCTGTTTTTGCATTTTGGAGTATTTTAGGTTTCAGCATAGCCGTACACATCCGGATTCACCATCATTTTTCAAGTTTTCTTATGAGTGTTGGCTAGTGGGGCCCCTACAGCGGCCCGTGGCCTCCTTTCAGCTAATTCCGCCCAGGCTCAAACCTTTAGTTAAGCCCATGGCTGTCAGGCAGTCTGGTCTCTGTAACCATGGATCGGAAAGGCAAAGGACGAAACGCGTATCTCGCACTGGCTTGCTGTGCTTGTCAGCCGGTCACGCATCGGTGCCGGAAAGACGTCGACCACTCCCCTGAGGCCGCAGTGTCAGGCTTTTCGCTTTAAGCCGAAAACCATCAACGTTCGTCAATAAAAGCGCGTTTCGCCATCGTGCTGAGCAAATGACATTGACGGTTGCACGCGGCTGCAACATCTCCACCACGACATAGAAACCAAACGCGAAGAGACGCGTTCGCTGTGGTGCAGAGTTTCTCACGAGCCTGCTGATCGCTTGGAGACGCGCGCACCAATCACAAACGAGGACGTCCAGCAGCTGCGTGCAACGGGCGATGTCATGCGCTCATCGCGGCAGTAATTTGCGCTTTCGAACTTCGAAAGAGCTTCCGGATAAACGCAGAAATAAAACAAAGAAACTAGGCCATCACATTGCGCCTGCTGACGATTCAAAGCAGAGAGACCCTGAACTTTTCTCACTTGTTCATCGTGGTCAATATCGGCAAAAATTCATCAGGTTCACGATTTCCTTACTGGGGGGCGAGAAAGGTTCGCGAAGGGGTGCGAGTATGGCAGCGACGTACTGTATAAAAGCCGGATAATGGGCAAAGAAATGATTATTCTGCTTTTTGTGTTTGATTTTGGCTCTAAGTGAGGCGCGAGTATCAATGACTAACTCCAAAGTGGAACTGGAAAAGTTTGGAAAAGTTTAAGAACGCGACTGGAAATTTTTAAGAACCTCTGCCCTAGATCCTAAGCTAAGGGCGCCTTTAATAAAACGTTATTAAGATAAGCTTGTGAACGCAAACAATGCTTAACTAGCACTTACAACATGTTTTCTCCCGACTGTTGCTTGAAGTGGATACGAAGTGAAAGCACGTTCGCTTAAATTAAAGGACAAGAAGCGAAGTCACCTCGCGACAAGCAACGTTCCCAACAACTCACCATCGATGCAAGGGGGTCCACCAACTGGCATGGGCCCCAGCTGGACTTGGACCAGAAATAAGCCGAGATCTTGGGGCGGTCGCAGCGGCGAGACTGAGTGAGATTTTCCTCTCTGGGACAGGGGGCGCCGGTCGGACCGGGATAGGCCAAAATTTCTTGCTTTCTGCCAAAACAGGAAAAAGCGTTACGCTGCGGTTTTGAGTGAAAGGTGGGAGGAAATATCCAGTCAAGTGCTCTGCGGAAGTAGAAATCTCTAGAGCAGGGATGGGGAGGCTATTTACTACCACAGGCCGCATAAATGGTGAATTATCGCTGGTGGGCCGCAAAAAACAATTGATTCTACCCCGAAATTCTACATTTATCTTACTATGAGGGATAGAGGCTTCATATAACATACCATCTTAGGGGATAAGGCTTCTGACTTACTATCTAAGTACCTGCCTATCATGGAACTTGGTTTTGACGCGATCTTGCACTCTGAATTGGGTAACGAAAATTCTGATGCGGGCCATATCAAATGTTGACGCGGGTCGCAGATTCCCCAACCCTGCTTTAGGAGCATGTGCGATGGCCTCAGGCTTCGACTTCAATACGTCTGGGATCAAGACATTGTGGCGTGAAACGTGATGTGCTATTTTATTTCTTCAGGCTGGCCAAACTCATACGCGTTGTCGACATTTCACGCGAATCGCAATGACTGAGAAGGGTCACGGAACGAAGCAACAGAATACAGAAGGCTGCCAGAAATTGACTGCAGTGCGGTCAGCCAGGCAGAAAAAAGAACAAGAACGAAAATCAACAAGCGCCCTGGAAGCCATCACGCGAATAAACTCAAGAGGTTTGCGGCACACGAAAGAGAAAAGTTCAGATGCGCCACTAATAAAAGCGTGGAACAGACCTGGCATCAGCACCGTACCAATGTACAGGACGCGAAACTGCCTCAGCTGTGACGCAGCAACGAAGCGCTGCTGTGGTTCACATGAGCTTGCAAAGCTAATTGTTTCCGATCGTAGACTGAATTTTTTGAAATGACCAAAAAATTTCAGCCAATCCGGGCAAAATGTCATATGGAGTAGTGATTTCTGTCACGGCGAGTTTTATTGATTTTGTAAGACAAACGACATGTTTGTCACTTGACGGTCGTACGAAGCCAGTGATTTGAACACGGCATCCAGCGCTTTTAAGATACACCTCCCCTCGCGCTAAACTATCGTGCATGGGTGCGGGTGGGGTAGGGAGTGACTCAGCGCAGCGCAGCCAGTAAGTGGCGTCTGTGCTGCAATGACTCACGCTGGAAACGACAAAAAGGGGAACGAAGCGTCCCAAACATCGAGCGTTAATGGATCGCTGCTGGATTTTCTTGCAGTGCGCCAAGTTTGATCGATCAGGAAGGGCCGAAGGGGAACAGCTTATGCGTCTGATCGTCAAAGAGCAGCGACGTTTGTCAAAAAAACACAAGCGATCCTGCGGCCGCAATTATCAAGTTTGCCTGTCGGCAAGAACGGCGCCTTGACGGTCAGCTGGGAAATCAAGCGCTGAACGTGGAAGCGTGCGCAATAGGCAAAGCCCAGTTGCACTCTGGAGCGACTTCCCTGTTGCCCACAGCAATCTATCAGCGCGTTATTAGATTTGGACGGCGCGGCGTTCAGTTGACATGATTACGAAGTGGGACGCACATCCCGCAAATCCATAAAATCGACAGGGAATCAAGTCGACCCGGCCTTATCGCGGACGGCCGGCGGAACACTTTTCGTTTCAGAACTCTTTTCGGGGCGACTACATACGAACGTGCTGGAGTGCCGTTCAATTAACTTTCAGTCAAACTGCACATTTCGAATGAATGTTTTCATAGATTTTAAAACTTGCGACAAGCTGCAACTGGATTTCAAATATACAGTGTCCTTGTATGCTCGATTACCACTTTCTGCGTGTCTTTTGCATCGCCAGTGTGCACAAAAAAAAACAACTTTGGTGATGGAGGGCTATGGTACGCCAAACGCAACCGATGGTTCGACTCAATCCAAACAGACAAGCCAGAGCAAAAGAAGGATGAATGTATTTGTTCACAAGTTTTGGCCGCTTTGAACCCGTGATTCTCAACCCGGTCCATTTCTGGTGGAACTTTCCACAGAGAGTTCCTTAAATCCTTGATAAAACGTTCCCGAAACTTGTAACCTTTACTGTACAACAAATTATGTACGACCACCTAGGTGCGATGCAGTTTCGACTAGTTGTTCATGAGGTGTCAGCATAGAAAAGTGGTCCATCGGATATATATCGAAAAAGATGGTCCGTGAACCAAAAAAGGATGAGAACTACTGCATTAAGTCAGCAAGACGTCGCAAATTCATAGGAACGATGTTTCACAAGCATTGAACCACATACCGGCAAATTTCAATTAGCACATGTAGTGCAAGAGTACTGCCAGCACAACTCTGCTTAGACCAGAACGTTTAAGTTTAGGTTAACAGGCAATAAGTATTTCCATCGAATTGTTTTAAAAACAAGCAAAACGAGAGATTTGAACCTGAAAACGCATATTTCACTTGAACATCTGTCGGAGGTAACAACCGACCATGGGGAATGTAACAACCGCCCTTGGGGGAGCAATGTACGATACGAGGCGTCGGTAAACTGTTGCCAAGTACAACGCAACAAACGCATCACAGGACTGTCAACAATCCAGCAAAACCACCCAGATTTAAACTTTTTTGCGATACACCAAACAAGCACCTGATCTGGATGATGTGCGCCTTTCGCTTGCCTCGCTTTCGGGTGGGGGGACAGGGGGTCCAATCGCTCCAGTCCGACAAGACGCAGTCCTGATTGCATGGCACGTAGCAGGGGTCAATCCTGGAGAGCGGAACGGCGGGGGGGTGGTGTTCGTAGCACAATATGTCCTCGACTTTCTCGCGCCACATGTCGCGGCACTCCAGGTCACGGGTGGCGGTGCCCTTCCCGCACGTTTTCGACTCCGGGATGCAGCTCGACGTGCGCGTCACGTGCCAGAAGTAGCACCTGGGCAGGAAAACACGGGGCTATTGTTACGTCATCACGCGCGCTTTGTAGTTGCCGTCGACAGACAATTACGAGCATTGTCTCGCAACAAAACGCCACTTGACAACACGCCGGCAAGCGCTTTTCGAAACCAAATTGCGGCGTCGTGATAAAAGGCTTACAGGTGCCGGTGACGCGGTCGACAAGTCGCAACAAAGAATAGCGTGACTTTTCCGCAAATGATGCCTCGAACAGTTTTGCTCGAACAATATCCTGGCTGACTACTGGAAGGTGATATTTCCTAGGTTTTGTGGAAACAAGAAAATTCGTGCTGGTTCTTGAACAACGTCAAAGCCCGCCCGCTCGCATGCGATGAAGTGCGCAGAACAAATAGATAATTTCAAAAAATAAACATATGCGAAAAATAAAATTTATATAACAATAAACACATACGCGGATAATTTCAAAAAAATAATTACTTGCGGAAAACGCGCATGTCTTCACCCACCGAGGGAAAGTTGCAAAATGATACTAAAGCTGGAGGCAACTAATTTGTACGCGGTTTTGAAACAGACTCTTATTTAAAATTTTGTTGGCGATCATATATACCCCAGCAAAGATGAAGCTTGTCCGAGAACAGCAGAAATCACTCCACTTCAGCTCACCCCGGACTCTACGTCGAAGATAAAATATATAAACAACTGGCACTGGGTCTACGAAGATGTCCCCTGAATGTGGGGGTCAATTCAACACGGATACTGCTTTAAGCTCGGCGCACATCCCACAGAGCTATATGAGTTGCAAAAACTTAGCAAAGCACAACGTCAGCGCGGTCTTGGCAGCGCGTTAAGTTGTTGAAAAGTACACCTCACAGTAGGCATGCTTCTCCCTTGCTCAAGTAAGCATAACCGGATCGGCCGAACCCTGCCGCGCGCTTACCTGGCATCGTCGCACGGGATTACTTCCAGGGTGCTGGGGCAGTCCTCCGGTCGACCGAAGTCCTGGTAAACCTTCCGTGACCGCCGCCTGAACCCTTTCGCGGGTCGGTTTCGCTTGCGCTTTCGCGGCGCCGCTGACGACGCGGTGCAGTCGGATAGCGCGCACTCGGACCAATCTGACCAAGGCCCCAAAACGCACTTTTCCTCGCACGGGACGTCGCATTCGCGCCACGAGGGGAACTTTCTTTTCTGCGCGATAAAAAATACAACGCGGCTTTGTGAAACGCGACCGCTCGCTCCAAATGACGCAAAGAAGTTTAGCCTGGCGCTCGTGTGCCAAGTTGCCGTAAAAGACAATCACGAGAAACGGCGGCAAACTCCAGGCTGTTCTCAGTGTTTAGTGCAGCTGTTCTTAACCTTTCTATACCACGCCCACCTTAAGTAATCGTCTTTTGTTTTCGAACCCCTGACATTTAATAAATTGTATAAACATATGTTTATTGGCGAATTTATTGATCAAACTTTCCATGTTGTAGAGCGCGTAAAGGCTCGCGCTACCCTGGGGAGGCGCTCCTCTGGTTAAGAACCACTGGTTTAGTATAAAGCAGGGATTCTCAATCGGGTCTAGGTGGACCACCGGTAAACCACCTGGAATATTTACTGGTCCACAAAAAGTTCCAAACATCCGTGATTATTATATTAAAGACTAAGACTGTGCATGCACATGAGTTCACTGACTTATATTCAAAACAGTTTGGACTAGTTGTTCATGAGATGTCAGCGTAGCAAAGTGGTCCGCAGAATTTTTTAAAGGATGGTCCGTGGGCCAAAAAAGGTTGTGAACCACTGGTCTAAAGTTTGCAGGTGTTAGGGAAACGTAGGGAAAATTTTAGGTGGAAATATTCTGTTCCGAAACCCATGGTGGCAACGGTTAGAGAAAAGGTGAAACTGAGACGAACCAAGCACAGGATTGTCTTGGCACCATATCGGGTTTTCCATAAAGTGGATTTTTGAGTTTAATCGACATCAACAAGAGAGAATTGGAATTTCACGTCTACAGACTGCAGTGAAAAGTGAAGTTAAAAGATGTATCCTGCATTGAAAATACTATTGAAAAGCAACCAAATTGTGGGTTTAAAAGTCTACACCAAGTCGAACTGACGCGAAATCCAATCCACAGCATGCCCACGTGACGAAGTTACTTTGTCCATCTTCACGGCACGGCGACATTTAAAGTTTCAAGGAGCACAGCACTGATTTGTACTAATGCACCGAGAAAGTAGCCGCCCGTGAGCGATCTGTTAAATTATTCACGACGGCAGAGAAAGCAGAACAAATTCCAGCGGCTGCGGAGCGCAATGTTTGTGCGGCGCTTGCCGGAAAGTGCGGATTGAAAAGGATGGATAAACCGTTCCAGGTGCCGGCGTCCTGTGTGTACGTAGCTAGCTGCAGCCGCTGTTCCTTTTATCTTGGACGGGAAATCGGGGCTTTGATCGACTTTCAACAGATCGTGAACGGATTAGAACGGAATGGCAAGGTCGCGAAGCAGCACGTGGCGGTCGATACCCCCAATGCAAATTGGATCAACCCTTCGCTATTTCCGGCGACGGAAACGTCGAGTAAATACTTTCATCTGAAGCGCCCGGCGATGCTTTCGGAGCACGCAAAATAAAAACCACCGAGTCGGGATGACAATCAAGACGAAAGCGGCGACACGGGAATTTCCGCTCGTGTCCCTTTCTGAGGCTTGTTCGCCGATTTCCGGCGAGTCAGGCTCTGGTTTCATTTCAAGGACACGAACACAGGATCGCAATCATGTCATCCGCGCGGCCGCAAAACAAAAGACTTATTTCAGCCACGGTGCAGGCAGTCCTTCAGAATGATGGACGTCGTACACAAAATTATCGGCGCCAGTCGGCGTTCTAAAGAGATAGAGGTCAACAACGCCATTGCCAAGGATCTCGAAGGCTTTAAGAAGGACGATGATGGACGCGTCTTCACGCCCAGTTGGCAACATCATTTGATTGGGGAATCACCGAGGACAGGTTGAGTCGCGATCTGAGTTCATTGCGATGCGACTGGGGAGTGCCGCAANGACAGCAAGCACGAAAAAGCACTCTTCGGAAGAAAGGAGGAATTGACCATAATCATTACCGCCAGGTCGTTGATCGCGGTTTGCATTTTCATAAGATCTAACAAGGTTTCGCAAAAAAAACAGCTAATTTTTTCAAAACCTGTGCTAATTAGCAGAGAAGCGAATTTTTCTAATTTTTTATTTTATTTATATGAAACCGTTTGAAAGGTTCACTCGTTGCATTCCTACTGTAGCGCACGTCGGTGACTGACCTAGTTCGCAATCCGCCGCTTTACTTAACGCATCATTTCTTTACCGCACGACAATGGGTGCTTGAGAATTTTTAAAACAAAAAGCATGTTTTGACTTTTAAGTCAAACAGTGCGAGAACGCGCGGTCTGCGGAGACCCGCGCGGCTTTACAAGGCAGTGAAGGCAATACACAGGAAACATACATTACCGTTTAATGGCAGTTGTCACCTACGTTAACTGCTTTCATGACAAGCTGGTCCATATCAGCAGGTCGCAACTAATTAGTAAGTAAAACAAAGAGCTTTGCAAAAACCGAAATGAAACCACTAGAAAAGCTTCAACCAATCACCACCTATGCCTCTGATTTCGAAATAAAAGATCATCCGGCAAGCAGACCAGCTGAGTTGGATTGCACGATATGTGCAGCAACTTCGGTTGTTGCAGTAAGCGTTTTGACAATCGACAACAATCCCTGGTGATGATGACTTTACGGAGTTCAAAGGTCGGCCTACCTGCTCGCACAGGGCGTCATCAACAGGTTGCAATAACGACCAGATCCTGGCTCGCTCAGCACTGCTCACTCGTAGCGCCGCCACCGCCTGAAGAAACAGCGGGAAGTGATTATTATCATGCGCTGAACACGGTGTTGTTATAGCAAGAGCGGTTTCGTTACGAAAGGCGCAAAACATGGAGGATTTTTAACCGAAAATGTGAAGAAACAAAAATTAGTGAAGAAACATGTTACGCGTTTGTCCTGAATCCACGGGAGGAGAGAAGTGTATTGAGAAGATTATGAGTCACGTGTTTTAAGAAATCAGCCGCAAAGAACCACGACGAAAACGTCTCCGACAAACGATAAAATCCACTGCACATCGGCGAAACAGAACTGCACGCGAAAACCATAGCTCAGCCGTTGTTACGTCACACTTGACCAAAGAGTGAGCGTTGAAATGTCTTAGTTTGTGCGCTAGTGGCTTGGACTGAAAGCGGACGCAGAGAATAAAATGAAACGATGAAGCCAACTGCATTTGAACAACAACGAACACCTCACCTGGCGCCGGACGAGGCGGTCCATTCGCACGCAGTAAACGTCGCGCGATTGATGGCCGCCGCCGCACGTCGCGTTGTGGATCAGCTCGCATGCCCTCCACCCGCCAGCTGCCCATTCATAACTGACAAGCAACAAAGAAAAGAGTCGCCGGTTCACAACGTGAGGTAATGACGCGGTCGGATTTGAGCCTGGGGCTGAGGACAGCGCGCGCGGTGGATTAGATGTTGTGGGGATTTTGCGTGCCGGGCTTCAATTTCACGATTCAGGCACAACTGCCCGAGGTTAGCGCCACTTCAGAAGAGCGTCAATTCAGGAAAAGCAAACACACGACAGTCGCGGTTTCCCTTCTGAAAGACCGCTTCGGGAAAGAATTTTCGACAAAAGCGCAAAGTTCCGTTCGTCAATCACGAACCAACGATTCTACACGTCCTGTTTTCTTGACCCAAGGCACGGCATGGCTGCACGCGGTTGACAAGATGAACGCAGCTGGCATGCACGCGAATCGCATGCGCAGCGAGGGGGACCCTGCATATTCCGGGCATTCCATCGCTCTTCCCGATGATGAAGTTCCAGCTACGGCGCTTAACACGCAAACTCAGAGCGTGGCTCTTTTTCATCGAAAGAGGCAAACCTTGCTCACGGCCCAGTGCGCACAACCAATCAGGATCGATCATTCCAAACAACGCTACTTCGTACTAATCATATTTTAAGCTTGAAAGATCGAAACAGTGAAGCCTCACCTCGCACAAACGGACACGTTCGCGGGATCGACCTCACACTCGCGCGATTCTTCCAGTTTCGGACACGATGAGGAGTCAGAACCAAGGGGGAGCCTCTGGACTTTGCGCGTACGGGTCTGAGTCCCGTTCGGGCCGCATTGAGCGGTGCAGTTCCCCCACTCGGACCACGAAGACACCACAGTGCAGGCTTGAGACACAGCGCAGGTCTCGTTGACGACGAACCTTCGGGGGAAGAAGCGCTGGCATGGCTGGCTTGTACCTTGAAGTTGCCACTTGCTTTTCGTAAAGCCAACACCAAAGATACGCTTTGGTTCATCAACATGTATTAGCTATAACATGATCGCTTTTTCTGGCGGTTGTGTGCTTTTTATATGCTTTACCATGCGCACCGGTCTTTGCATTCTCATTTATCATCGTAGCTGCCGATGCACCGTGGTAATACACCGCATAAAGTCGTCTACGCTCGGGCGAGCAAGAGCAGAGAAAGGATAGTTGAAAAAAAACTATTTTGTTTCATGAAAACTCAGATTTACAACGGTAATTCAATACCAAGCAAACTAACTACACAGCGATGGTGTAAAGCACCTTGGGTGATGAAAACCGACTTACGTGTCAAATACATGCAAACATGCGGCGTTGTTCATGGTGGGGCGAATCGAGGACGTGTGTGCACGGCAACAACAGGCACAACAATTTCAGATTTTTTGCTTGAAGTCGTTTAAACACGATAGGCAATGTATGGTACTTTGTGGAACTGAATGCTAGAAGTTGTTGGTGCTTATTAAGTCAAAACTGCACTTTGGTTGTTCTGGCATGACATGCTGAATTCACTGGCGACAAAAGACCACTGCAAGCGAAGCCGTTCACTCTTCACCAAATCCAGTGCAAATGCTTACTTCAGACGTCATTTTCGGGAATGACGGAAGCCGGCTCACCTCGCAGCACTGATCGTCACGACTTTAAGCGACGAGCTTTACATCGCAAGTGCATCTGCTCAGCAGTTGATGCCACTTTTTTCATGCGCCTCACTAAACAGCGCCTTTCTCACGGTACAACAAGCGGCCTGCAGAGCTCGACTCCCACGCTGTAACTACGCATCGCAGTAGTATGTTATTACTGTAGCGATTCGAGTGAACGAATAAGATGTTTGCCGTGTTCGAACGAACGTGGTGGACAAGCAAACAAGGCGCACTTCGAGAACAAGCGGCAGTCGTCGCGCCTGGAGTGCATCAGCACTGACCGCTTACGGAAAAACGACATTCTGCTTCGCTGGAGTGCGCACAACAGAAATCGTTTCTTTTGTCTCAGACTTGTGCGAGCTTGAATGGCCAAAGTTGTCACATCAAGATCTTGTCGAAAAGCTGTTCATTACTCCCTGCTGAGTCCAAACCGTCTTTTCACTTTTACCGAGAAACGGATGCGGCGCAAGAAGAAAAAAAGAACGTCACTGCGTGAGATATGTTATTTCAGCTGCACGCGCGACAACGCATGAGGCTGTTCAACACTTCAATTTATTTCAAACAGTTTTTGATGCTTGCCGTCATTGACTGTGATTGGAGCGGATGGTTTGGTGAAAAAATCAGCACGCCTGGGTTTGCCAATTCGCGTTTCGTGCGGGGAAGCCATTCTATTGCCCTACAGCACAGCGGCAAATCCAGACTTGACGGTAGGAGGCAGGAGGTGCAGAAAAGAGGCGCTTGATACGTTATAATATAACGTTTGCTGCATGTTGCTTCACAGAAGTTGTCCGGTGAGATTTTTGAAAACGATTATTGCTGAACAGGGCGCTATTTTAGGGATCTCAAAACCATTTTCAAGAGGTCAAACCTTGCTAAATCCCAGTTCGATCCGACACTGCACGACAACCATAAAAATAAGACCTCGTGTCGTCGTAGAACTTCCACTGCAAAGAAATTTCATCGGACTGCGAATACTCGCGCGTTCCAAGCACGCAGCGTGCTATTCAATGACTGTGCGTGCAACGCTTGGTGATTCAAAGTAACGAAACAAGCTGCGATTATTAAAGTGACAGTACAGCTCAAAAGGAGGCACTGCGCCCATTCCAACTGTTGCGGTTACTGTTGAAATGTTGAAACAACAACAATAATTATAGTTCGCCTGCTAAGCCTGACGTATCTTACCATTTTCCAACTCTTTGCCCGGCTCCATTCAAACAGGTCACGTGACGACTTCTTGCGCCAATCAGATGCTCGTTGATCTGCGCCCTACGGCGTCGACTCCTCTTGCTGTTGCCGTTGCGGGACAAGCGCATCAGCTGCATATACAAGTGGACATTTTCCAGTTGAAGACGCCGGGCTCGCCTTAAGATTTTGTTCTTGGGTCGCAGGCTTACTTAATATTTACGCACAACGGCCCAGTGTCACGCAAACACGAAACTGTCCTTGTTTGCACGCGCGAAGCTTTGGCGAAGCATTCTTGTTCAAACAAGGCTTTCCCGTCCGAACTTGCACACGCGAAAACTTTCCTCGAACTCATGATGCGAACGGCATCACACCGCTCGAAACAGGAACATTGCGTCGAGCAGCGTGCAAGGCAAAGCGGCGTTCCGCATAATCAGGTTTTGTCGGAACTTTCTCCGATTGTCACGGGGCTCATTTGTGCCAATCGAGAGAAATGCGTCCCGCGGCAATCCGAGCAAGGCTGAAAAAAACCTTGTTATTCAAACAACGCATGTCTGCCGGAACACAGGAAATCGAATCAAAATCGACCAGGCGTCTTACGTTTGCTTGCGCTCTTCTGCAAACAGACCACTCGCCGAAGTTGAGTTTGTGTGCGGACTGATCGGCGGCGGTCGCTTCGCACGAAGCTGCGGTGCCTCGACACGACCGCACTTCCAGCAGTGACGGGCATTCGACGCCGTCGTGTTTCGCATTCCGCAGAACCGAACGGGTCTTTCAAATAATAATAATAATAATAATAAACAAACAGAAGTCGTTTATTAAATATCTCTATCAGCGCTGTGGAGATTGCGTAGGCTGATCTGACGTTGTCTTGAGCAGAACTACACATTTTCTCTGTCTATACTTCCGTTGGGAACAAGAAAGTCCGCAAATTTATGACTGAAACAAAAACAAAGCGTGGATGCTTGCATCTCTGTGGAAACTATTCATTTAGCAACAGACGCACTTGTGCTTACATTTCCATCGGAACTATTTATTCATTTCACAATAGACGGCAAATAAAAATTTTAGCGTGCTGCACAACACTCACGGTTTTCAGCGCCCACAAAACGTTCTTCTCTATAAACGTACGCGCATGCACAATCAGTGCCGAACTAACGACACACACATATACCTTTACGCAGCCACGCAAAGGAATAAAGTAATATTCCACGAAACAAAACGATCTTGCGACACGACGTTACAGTAAACAATATCCAAGCACAGGAAAAGTTAACACGGCAATCAAAACCGACCCCTGCCTATGCAATACATGAAAGGTAGGAAGTAATGAATGCGGATTACGCTAATCGGCAAGAATTACTATAACGCCGCAGTGGTCGTGATAACGTTCGCACTGAGCAAGACCACGTCAGCTCAGTCGAGGTCACGCCGAAAAAAATGCAAAAATCTTTCGGATCAAGTTTACTGAAAAACAAGCAAAAGTTTATTCAGAAATGAAATTAGTATTTTCACCAACAATTCGTTGAAAATATTCAACAAATCGAGATAATAATAAACTGCATTGTGTGTTCAAATTGCAGGTTAACCACGCTTATTCCAACGCAAGAAAGCGTTAATGAGGATCTTAAATTGGAATAAGTGGCAGCAATTTGATACGAGTCGCCTAATATTAGATATTTTTGTCGAATCTCGATCCCTGGTCAGATTAATGCTATCTCACAATAAACGCCTCACCCGAATTTTTGTACCATTTCCGCAAGAACTGCTACACGACGACCAGGGTCCAAATGTTGACGTCACGCAGTTACGTGCACAGGGCACATGGCAATCTCTCTTTACGCCAGGCTTAGCATGGAACCTGAAAAGAGCTCATACGTAAACGAGGCCGAAGTCGGTGGCTGGTCTTAAATAGGCTGTGTTGCCAACTGAGAAAAAAACGTCGTTTTTTGATGTTACCTGTTGCGCACTGGAGTTTCTACGCGTTGGAGTGGAAAATAACATAAAATAGAACAGTGGCACTTGCTTGAGTTGCCCACAAAAGTGTCTCTGCGTCAATTAAAAACAACAATAACATTGAAATCTGAGATGTATATACCTTTCGCATATGTAGTCTTCGACTACAAACGAGCGGTTCAAGTTGCTACGGCAAGAAACGTCTCTCGTTTGAATCCCGGTCACTCGGCTGTGGAGATCACAGTTAGTGGCATCAGATCTGGCGCCGCCGCTTTCCAGGGCAATGTCAGACTTGCGACACTTTTCCCACGCTTTCACTCTCCATTCAAACTGGCTTCTGTGCATCTCACACACCTAACCAGCAACACAGAGAATCAGATGAAACAACTGTAATAAGAGCAACAGAACCGAGGCGTGTCTTGAATAAAAGTGACGGGCGCTACCCACATCAGTATCTCAAAGTTAGCGAGAGTAAATGAAGCATGTTTCACTCTCTTTTGCACGTATTTTGCTCCGTCCGACTAGATGTAGATGAACGCAGTGGCGTACGCAAAAATTTTCATGACGGGAGTTCATTCAGTGGCATATGGTGGTCATTTGTATTTGGTGTGCGCTGTTTGTGAAGTCACAATATAAACGTCATATGTTTCCAAACCAACGTTTTGGCGAAGTTTGTTGACATAATATGCATATTCTTCTACACGCACTCCCCTTAATTTGTGTCATTGAACTGAATATAAACTATCAGCGCTCCAGGTTAATATCGAAGGAAAATACTCTCAACGCTACGTCACAGCAGTTCATAACTGCAAAATGAGGCTGCGCTGATGTCTTGTCGAATACGAGCTGTGGAGCACAGAAAGTGTGCGGCTGGACTGTCTGACGCACACCCCGGTTTGCAAGATCTAATACTGCTAAACTACACAAGACTTGAGAATACGCATAAAGTACGCAAGAAAGCTTTCGATTTTTTGTTATGTATAGAAGTCCAGCAAATTTTTAATTTTACTTTTTCTCGGCTGAAACATTATCAAATGCCTGAATACTTCTATTTTAGCAAATGCTGTTTTTGGGCATGTACAACAGTTTTATCATGCTACAGAAATTGGTAATACTGTATAGCCAATGCGGTCAGCACCTGCGCTGCTCAGTCGTAGCCGACAAAAATAAAGACAACTGTTTTGGATAAAGTGAACTATCGCGGAACACAATCTTAAACAGGCGTAGTGGACGAAAGGTCTGCAAAATGTAGTGAGATGGTTTCTGGATGCAGACGATAATCCAGATTCCCACCAAATCCTAGTTATTACTTTTTGGCCCATTTGCAATGTTTCTTGAAATTTGGATGCAAATTCATTCCGTTGTATTTGCATCAATTCGACAAATCAACAAGCAACAAAACTATGCGAAAACAATTAATCTCCTTTGCGCAGGTAATGAAGTTTTCGTAAAATATCAAGCTCAAGGGTTTTTTTTGCGTACGCCCTTGGATGAAAGTTATTTCAAATGACATGAAAACGCTTGAGTACAGCGCCATACAGTTTCGCGACACAAAGGTCAAGCTTTGTCGTGGCTATTAACTGTGGACTGACTTGGCTGGCAAGGAACATTATACGTTTATACGCAAACATTTCATAATGAATTTTACACAATCTTAAAGAGATGAACCGACCGACTCCAGTAATAGTTTACAGAGCAAACACATATTTTAAAAACGGACCAACAACATTGAAGTCAAACCAGATGTTCTTTTTTAACAAGAGCAATACAAAGTTGATTGTGCAAGATATAATGGCTTATAAAAGAAGTGTTAATATATGCCGGGTTCAAAATACAAGTGAGTTCAGCGCACTAACAGCAGAAAACAAAAAATAAAAGAAAGCTGTTAATTGACATAAAGCTCTACTTCACGTGACCTCAGTCAGCAATATCAGCGAAAGATATACAGTTACGGCTGCGACCTACGCGTAGATTTTACAATCGGGTTATTAGCCACCAATGCGGCCGACTTCACAAAAAGGTAATGGGGTTGCACGAGGTGGACTGAAATTCAAGCAGCGTTTCACAAGCGATGCGTTCGTCGAACGTTCAGAATCTAGACGAATGTCAATGTGCCAAACCACACAAATCGAGGTTTACTTTTCTTACCCGTTGGGCTATCCAAGGTTATGTAATTTGCATTATTTCTTCCTAATCTTGAAAGTGATTTGGAAATTTTGAAAAGAAGCCAGTATCAAACCATCTTTTCAGGCAAGGCGCACGAGGCAGATCCGCCGCGAACGGAACGTTGTCATGGTAATAACCACCGACGGCGCCATTTCACGCGAAACCAACCTTGAAGCAAGTCCTCTTGTCCGGCGGTTTCGATGAGCTGTCGCAGTGATCGTGAGTAATTTTTATGTTCAATAATGGATTTTCGCAGAAAACAGAGCGTAGCTGTACACCTCCTGGGCCGCAGTTGTTTCCTTCGCATGCAATCCATTCACCTGGGATTTCGCAAACAAGTTTAAGTGGATTCTACCACGCAAGCTCAACAAATAACCTGTTCGCAGGTTCAGGCTCGGGTGTGCTATTTTCTTAACATCTTGATTTTTCAGTTTGGATTTGACTCAGATTGAGTCAAGAAAACCTGCTAGCTAAACGCAGCAAAATAACCTCCTCTCAAAACGATACTGTAACTGATATACTTGCAACAGTGGGCGTAGGTGTGGTGCGCAACATGTGCAGGGCGAAAAAGATACGGAAAATACCTTCCAGACACTCACCTGTCGCCCAAACACCAGATGCCAGCGACCGTTGAGCGTCAATTGGCTTCCAACATATCACAGTTAAGAATGCAGCTACGCAATGCAGCACAAAAGGTGAAGCAAGTCGAGCGAGGAAAATCGAACTTGAGGTGCGGACATGGCGAGTAACACGGCTTCGTCGAAGTCTTGTTTGGAATGATGCGATGTAAGTCCCGTATTCACAGAAGCGGCGATTATCAGCGACATTCATTCGCATACTGCTAATTGTCAGCACCCTACCCACAGCACTTCCATATGCCTTGCAGTAGCATCTATATGCAAAAAATCACGTTTTGTGAAAACTGACATGGACAAAATGCCGAGGAAAGTTGTTAAGTGTGCACTTTCTCGATTACAACGGATTGATCCCAAGACGACTAACAGTTACAGTTTGTATTTATAGCTTTCACCACGGATGCGCGAAGTTCTCAGTTTACTAACGAGCGGATGGGGTCACTGACACTGCAACATAAACAACCCGACGCGACGGAAGGATGTACGAGAACCAGGGGGAATCAGTGTTGACGCCTTGAGAATAACAGCGACAGCACCCATTTGCTGGTTGGATCCGATTAATTGCTCGGAATGCCTGATCGACCTTCGGCCTCCACTACAACAGCAATAAGCCCAGTAAATCTCGTCAACCACCCGAACTGGTTTGTTGCGGGATAACAACGCAGCCTTCTCAGAACGGAAAACAAAGTTGACAGCTTGTAACTGTAAAAAATACCTTTTTCCTTGTTTCACGAGATCACTAATGTTTCAGAACAAGCATAAAGAAGGAATGCTCCCATTTTTCATTCCCGCACCGATTAAAAGAACTAACTTCTCACGTTGCCGCCAGCGCCGCATTAGATAAATCAAACCGCTATCAGCAGTCGCGTAAAAACAGAATTTTAATTTCAAAAAATAAGTTTTCAAGCGTTTACAATTATGCTCTTTCTTCGAACGTGTTGACCATTATCTACATATAGCTGGATCCATCAACCAGTTGATGAGCATTGTCCTTCACCGTTTTGAACACAGGAAATTAAATCTCCTTGCAGCGTTTCTGAAACAAAACCTTTCGCTGCAGTACTTCTCTGAGTCAAATGTAAGCTGAATTCCGAACACCTTGTCTTAGGCGCTTAACTTGAAAGAAAACCTACGCGAAAAACGTGACCCACTGTTTCAAGACCTTGAAAAAATTGTCTAGTTGTCAAAGCTTATCATCCTGGGAGTTGCAATATTTGTTTCATCGTATCCGTTTTTGTCGAATAAAACATCAACCACACCTAGCGCATACATCTAACGCCATTAACTCGCCCATACAAGCAAGTGACTGCGATCACGGTAAACTGTCACGTTGTCACGCCCATGAAGCGTACTTGAACCAGCAAATTGAAGGGAATGGATGATGCAGTGACGCTTGAACAACGCTTCAATACTTAGTAGTTTCAAAAAGACATGATTTGAGGACACAAGAAATTGTGATAACATAGTAGTGCAAGGTTCATGGCTTATTTATCAAGTTTAAGAAACCATTCCACATTTGCCAAGTTTTAAGGCATTGAAGCATGAGCAGTAACCTTACCTAACTCATATCAAAGCACTGTCCATTATTAAATCAATACAGGCTACAGCTTATAACCAAGGGCTATCAACCAAATAATACCAAGATATTCAAAAGGCCACAACGGCTGGTTACAAATCAGAAAATACAATAACTATAATATAAAATCCTGCTGGATGTTAAGAAATTGATTCTTTTATCATCTGAAGAAAATAAGCTTTTGTTTAAAAATTTTTTGTTGATGATAAAAGCAGCCATTTAAAATGTTTGACATGAGCCTAAGCCTAGATTAGTTTATATACAAGGGTTTGGTGTTGCTGTTTCAAACGCAATTTTGCATGATAAATTTCACTCTTTTCCATGTTAACTTGCCATACATACAGTAGCATAAATTATGCAATAAGCTTTGGTTAGTGCAGAATAAAGTTCTACACTTACCACAGCTAACTACTGAGCGAACATATTTAATAATGCAAGAAAACAATCAGTGGTCTGCTGCTGGGTGAAGTGATTAAGCATATGCTGTAACAAGCCTTTGCCTCAGAAAAATGTCTGGCCTCCACATCACGGTGCAGATTTTCTTAGTGTGGTTCGCTGTTCTGATCACCAAGTGTTGTTTTGTGCTCAGTTACTCCTGTTGTCTTGTTACAACACTGTTTAACCTCAGAACAAAGTATTATGTGACTATAATATTAGTTCAATTAAACACTGTTATCTTATGTGAGAGTTTCACATTTGAATGAATTACTACTGTATAATCAACAAGGTTTGATATTGACATTTCCAGACAAGGTTTGATGTTGACCCAGCTGCCAAATATATGTACTCTTTTGAGAACTGTAGAATGCCTGAGCACTTTACAATTACTTTCATAAGATTGCATCATTACACAACAATCAAACAAGGCTTGCTTCTTCACAAAAATACCATTTGCCCAGAATGAAAACCTCTCTGGGTCGCTTTCTATCATGTATATTGGTACCAAACTTTGGTCTGAATTTCCTGAAAACTTGAAGTCTCTTTTATTTGGAAAACAATGCAAAATTGTTTTGCTCTCTTGCCAATGCGCCAGTTGATCCTTCATTTGTGTGTTTGTTTTATTTCTATGAACGTTTGTATATAGTGCCTCTTTTTTCTTTAGTACTTTTTCAACCTCCCAAGTGCTCAGCCCACCCTCCCTGTACATACGCACGCTTTGAACTCTCTTTGCTTTACTTTTTCTTTGATGTTGCGGTTTGTTAGTAACTTCTATGTAATATTCAAATTAGTGCATTTTGTCACTGCATTTTTCCTCTTCACTTGAAACGTCTGTAATTTAGTATTGATTTACGTAAATTAATGGCTGGCTGAATAACTGACCTACAAGGTGTTTCATCAATCCTGTGTGTCTCAAATGCATAGTGCAAACCAATTTGAAGAATTCCCAAGGCTTAAGCGTTTTTCTTATTTTTTTTATTATGCAATTAACCTTTCTGCCCTTTGGTGTGTTGCTGTTTTTATTGTTTTGTTGTGCACCTAGTGATCTGAGTCACAAAAATGCATGAATAACCTACCTACCTCTCCAAAAGCAGCAAAGCAGTTGAAATCAGGGCTGTGGAGGTGAACCAGAACTCAAATTTCAGGCTCCAGTATCTAAAATTTTTGGCTCCAGCTCTGGCTCCAACATCTGTAAGTTTTTGGCTCCAACTCCAAATTGATTTGGTCCATAAAAAAACTATTGTATTATTTATACAACTGTATTACTACACTAGCATAGATGAGATGTTGCAAAACCAAGATGAGATGTTGCAAAACCAAGATGAGATGTTGCAAAACCAAGATTTGATGGATAGTGGCACATGTGCAAAAACATTTGAGAAGCCACGATCTACATACAGCTCAAACCAGGGCTGTGGAACATGAAGACAAATTTCAGGTTCTGTCTCCACCATCCAAAATTTTTTGGCTCTGGCACCAAGCCACCAAAATTGCTTGAGCTCCTGCTCCGCAGCCATGATTAAAAAACTAGCTCAAAATATTTACTTACTTTGCTGAGAACTGCAAGTGGGTTGCCAGCTCTCAAAAGTTCGATGCTCCAGACAACATGCGAACACTCTACATGTAGATGTTTACAAAATTATCAAAGACTATGATACTTCTGAAATTGCTGTCTCTGAGCTCAAAAAGTTTTTCATGAAGTCTCCAAACATGAATTTCACAAGGTATGTTTTGGTTATAAGAAAACAAAAATCAAAGAAGTATCTGTGAACTTTCACAAAGTAACTGCTTATTGCAAAGCTTGTGACTTTGGTTATTTTACTGTAGAAGTTCACCAAAACAGCTTGTTTGTGGTGTTTTGATTAACGTCTGGGATCACATGCAAATTTGACAACCACTTTTGGAAAATAATGAGTTTACAGTAGATCAAGTGTTTGATATAGCTAATTCACTTAATACACCTTTGAAACATTCCAGTTCCACTGCTTATTTTCTCTCATGAAGGTATGTTTGATGTTGCGGTTGATTCCGGGAAGGATACACATGTTAGCCACAAGGAATATGGTTTAATTCTTCATGTCCCATTTCTAAACCATGTTAGTGTTATTTCTGTTGTAAAGCCTACCATGAACACAACCACTGTTTAGCTTAAGATGCAAATTTGTTATTCTTATAAAATAAGAGATCATTCTTCATAAGCATGTTGATCCAAGTCTGTTTCTAAGCCTAATGATCAGTCCTTAAATATTTCCTCATCAGTTGCCCAGCAGTTTTTATGCGTGGCCATGACAGCTTGTTTTGAAAACCTGTTAAAATATATGTTCTTGTAATTATTGATGGAAAAGTATAGGTAGTGTTTATTTTGCTGATAGCAGCAAAAGCTCTCCTGGGTATATTTTGCCTTTCAAACCGTATCCACTTTTGTCTAGATATAACGCTGCCTTAGTCACATTACCGCCACAGTTAATATAGTATAGGGCAGTGGTTCTTAACCTGGGATAAATTTACCCGTGGGGGTAAATTCCTTCTTCCAAGGGAGTAAATTTATTGAACCATAAATATCAGCCTATGTAATTTTTCATTAATGATTCTAAACTGTAAGGGTTGTTAATTTTGTATTTTCAATAAATGATTGCCATTGAATGTATTGGGGGTAAATCTGGTAATCTTGTTTGATGAAAGGGTAAGAATTGTAAAAAAGGTTAAGAATCACCGGTCTAGGGAATGTGTCTATGTCTACTGTGCAAGCGGTTGTCGGTTTGGCTCTTACATGCTGCTTTCGCTTTGCTAAGAGAGGTTACACTTTTCACGGGACCGGTCTCTAAAAGTTTCCAAAACTTTTGGGTTTACAATAATGTTTTAGACTGTACAGGTTTAGCTTTTCTGTTTACATCATGTGACAAGGATGATACACTAATCCAAGCATATCGTCCATGTCACGTGACCAATTCGGACAGCAAAATATACTTTGCCAAAAATATAGACCATGTTAAATGGCTCCAGTAGTTCCAAAAGTGACATCAGCTAATCAATTTCAAACAAGCTCAATGTAACCATATATCTTTCTTCCCATGAAGTACACATGGAATTATCTTTTATAAAAGTATATAAAGTTATTTGGGTTTTGTTCAATTGACATCATTGCAGCTTGGTCAAATTATAAAACCACAACAATTTGGAAAAAAAGTTAAAACAAATATGTCAGCAGATTCATTACATCACAATGTACTGACAATAAATATATGCATGAAAACTATCACTGGCGAGCATTATGAAGTTGTACACCATCAAAATGTTACCTTATATAAGGTACCTTCACCGCTTCAGCTACCTATCGACGCATAGCCACAACATGCCAGCAGCAACTCTGCATGAATACTGCACAGTCATTATGTCTGCGGATTATTTAATGGGTTAGATTTAAGATTTAATGGGTTAGATTTAAGATCTAACCCTAACTTGTTTGGTGTTCCACTGAAAACAATGCAATGATTTAGCAGTTCTCACACAGCATTGCCATCACCACGTTGGGGCTGTGCATGTTAGGTGAAGGTACCTTATAACATAAATAGGGTGATACGTTGATTGTGCATATTAACAGTAACACTAAATAATTACCAACCATGGCTTTCATATATATATTCATTGTCACTGACAATGTCAGTGCATTACAACAAGTCCACCGACATATTTTTCCACTATTTTTCGAATTATTTTTGTTCTAGTTGACCCACTGTAAAAGGAAGCAAATACCTTCCTATAAGATTTAAGAGTTCTTGCAACACTTCGCTATGACATTATTCTAGGACTTGATTTTCAAAGTCAACACAAATGTTGTGTAAGCTTTGAATTTAATGGAAATTCTTCAGAACTAGTCATAAACAAGCAATGGAACCTGTGAAATGGTTTCAGCTTGATATGAAAAACTTTGTTTCCAAATTTTACTCTTGTTTCACAACTTATTGCTACAAGTCTCAACGCTTCAGCGAAGAGGATTGGTTGTTTATCCAATAAAATTTTGATACTGACATTGATTTAGGTGGCATTGAAATGAACTGTGATAAGAAAAGGTTGTGTAATATTCTTCTCAAACAATATCTGCATGGAATTAGATGCATATCTCTGACCTCAAGATGACACGGTAAATGAACTCTCAAAGTATGATGCCGCACTGTTAAAACTTTGGAATAAAGCACAATGTGACTACATTATATTATATCACTTGGTAGTGAGTTCCAGCAGAAATTTCGATTGACCACAATTTGACTCTTTACTAAATCAAAGTCACAAACTGCCTCGAGAGTTTCTCACTTGCTTTTTTTGTCACACAGAACATAGATAATGATAATGGTGATAGCCATTGATTTAGTTACTGTGGACATGCCTAGCTATGCTAAGTTCGTAGATACAGTAGACCTACCTGTAGTGACCTGCTAGTACTGCTGTACGTAGTTTTTGGGTGTTGCAATTGGTTATTTCCTAAAATAAAAATACTACTGCTCTGCTGAGACCACCTTTTTTTGTTTTTGTTGTAACACACGTTTACGGTTCGTTGCAACAAGTGTATTAGTTTCGACGCCAAATAGCAACTGTTCTACTTCACTTGCTGAACCGAATCGTGCATTAAGCCTACGTTTGACACATATCAGTTTTACATAGCGATTCAACACATACCCAGTGCCCAGTACCCAATACTGCACTGGGCGATGAGTCGCCGGCCCGTAAAACGTGCGTGGAGTCTGCAACCAAACCATATGCATTCCTCATCTTTGCAATTGCATAACTCAAGCTCTCTACTGTACCCAGCGGATAAATTTGCTCATATCTTTCACCACAACATCCAAAGCCTGTCATCTCTTGCGTACAGGACAGAGGTGACCAGAGTCAATTTTTCAGACTCCAACTCCAATACTTTCCCAAAATTTTTGAATCCAGATCCGGAAATATTTCAAATTTGAGAATCCGACTCATGTTCAGACACAGGTGTCAAGCGAAATTTCTGACTTAACGCCATGTGTGCATGCACAGAGTCATATTCTACATATCAAATATGCTGAGAAAACTGATGATTAGGACTTAGGCTTTGGTGTTTAGGTAAGTGCTGCCACAGATTTCTCTGCCAAAACCACTAGATTCACAAAAAAATTTCACTTGATCAGAAAAAAAGCACTAGATTAAAAACAATTTTTCGTCCGAAAAACCTTTGTATCATTTGCAACTTTGTTATGCTGAAGCCTGGAAAATTTCATACGAACCAGCTTTAGCCTTTCTTCAAGAGGTGAAAACGATACCACTCGGATAATATTTTAGACCAGGGTGGTCCAAGACTATGAGCATGAATGGCCACCACACGGTTTGAGGCAAAATTAGTGGGCCGCAAAGAGAGGAACTCCATTGCAATTGAAAGACTCATTTGCTGTTCTAGTAGGCCAAGACCGAATTTTTTCTGCACGCTGTTGCAGTTGACTCCATCACTTTGAACTACTGAGGCGAGAACAAGCGAAAGATGGTAGCTCGGGGCATTAACTAACAGGAAAGCAACCAGCAGCAATTGAGCTCTGAAGCGGAACTCCCCGGTTGTTGAGTCCTGCTTCAGTGTGGGATTGACCCGAGAACCTCGGGAAGGATGGATTGTGACGTCTTACTGCTCGATGTCCAATGTTGGTTTGATACACTGTAATTAAAATGACGAAATGTTGCAGTACAAAAATAACCGCAACCATTTAGTAGGTTTGCTTACAAGCAGTGCAACGCATGGAATACAAAGAAGCTTTGCTTTCTATGCGCGTTAATGCTAAGCCG
>JGI24159J19872_10000310_pt1 | contig 39995 bp, 26 predicted proteins | sample Ectturendosymbi4_FD_19872 | JGI IMG/M metagenome (IMG submission 19872) | reverse complement strand
CCCTAATGATCAACATCTGTTTGCTATGGCAGTTAAAAGCACAACTGCTAAGTTCGCACCTACCACATAAGTTCGCACAAACAGCTCAGATTCAAGTGGCGAACATAACCGGGAGATTGCTGTGCTTTCAAACTGTTACCATTGTAATGGACAGCAGCTAGGTTTGAATAGTCAGCCTTCGATAAAATCGGTAAGTTACACGATGACTTGGCCTTCTATGAAGAATGCCATGGATGCTAGTTATGCTTTATCTTGTTCTCTCGTGCTACTGATATCGCACGTTCATTCAGACGTATAGTGGAACTTCACCACTTAAATCCACATTGGGAAATGGACAAAACTTTTTCGCCAAGTTACTCTCCAAGTCAAATAACCTATGTGGAAGCAGAAACGGTAGGATTTTCGCGCTTCCGCAGAAAAAGGACCGCTTCCAGCTTCCGCTTCCACATCCCTGGTGAACACAACAAGAATGCAATGACGTAATCGCGAACGCGGGCAATTAAGAGAAACAGCTGTGCCAATAATTGCCACAAGCTCAAAAACCAAAAATTTGGTGAAGATTCAAATCCCACAAAAGGTAACCTTGGCCATTTTGGTTGAAAGGGTTTAATGGACTTTCTAGCATTTCTGGTGCTGAAATTATGGCCAAAATGCTGCAAATTAATTGTGGAAATCCCCGCTAATCCCATAGTGAATTCCAGAAATTTTTGGAATTTTTTGGCCATAACTTTGGACCCAGAAATGCTAAAAAAGTCAATCAAAGGGCTATAAAACTCGTATTATAGCCTGGAATCCAATAAAACTTTGAGCCACAAAATTGGCTCGTTGGATCAACCGATGATGTCATCAGAAAAAACGTATAACCTACCCCAATCATCACATGAACAACCAAAAACCCAAACCCAAAACTTAAAATATATTTTAGTTGTAAACTACAAGACTTTCCGAGTCTTTAGAGGGCTTGAACATCCCTCTAGCTCAATCAGCTGGCGAGTTAAGGCCTTTAGCCAAACATCACCAAGATTACCTTGTGTGGGATTTTAATATTCATCCAATTTTTGGTTTTTGAGCCCTAATTTTGGTTCCAGATAATCTAGAAAGTCGATCAAGGGCTCTAAAGACTTGGATGATTGCCTAGTTTTCAAAAAAACTTTGAGCCAAAATAATGGCTCAATGGTTTGGCTCCCAGGACCAGAAAATGAAGATTTTTGTTAGTAACGTATATATACATCGCCTGGTAATCGTGGCTGGTTTTCCCCTCAAGCATATTATCTGTCGACCAGTACTGAAAATGTTAAGGTGAAAAAAAGCAATACTACTCTGTATAAATTTTTGTTAGTAATGTGCAGAGGTAACCCAAAATTTTCCCAAAACGTACATTGCGCACCAGTCTTACTAGAAAACATAAAACTATATTTTTCAAAGCACAGACCATTATCCATATTGAACTTAGCGCATTTTTATATTTTTGCCCCAAATGACTTTTAGAGTAAGCAGAGAAGTTATTCGCTTTCCACAAACTTTTGCATCATAAATGGTAGGAAACTTGCTGTGGATAATAATTATATTTGCATTCAGCTTTTTCCTTAAATTTCTGTTCCAATTTAAAGTTAAAATGTCTGCTGACCAGTATAAGTTCTGGAAATGGAACGCTTGGGATGACCCACTTCTTGATTATTATGATTATGGAGATGACTTCCTTGATTCGGCCGATACTGATAGCTATTCATACGATGATGATGTTCCAAGAATCAGCAATCAACGGAAAAAAGAAGCACATGCTCTTAAGCTTTTAGAGCTGCTGAACAAGTAAGTTGTTTGTGCATGGGTCTGTTCATCGTACAAATTGCAATGTCAATCTCAGTGTTCATGTTTTATGCAGTTTCAGCATTTGCTTACTTTTGATGCTTGCAACCAGATACGTATGTTTCTTAACTCCGTACCTCAGCTGGCTTTCCAAACTAACATCATTGATCACCAATGACTCCTCTTACGAATAGAAGTCTGTTTATTACTGAGAACTTGGGTGATCACACTACAAACGCGATGTTTGTAATGTCATGGGCTCCTCGGGTAGTGCACACAGCAAACAAACGTTTGACAGCAGCAAAAACACAAAACCCACTAGCAGCTACTGTTCTCTTCCATCACCAAGATGTCACTTGCCATGAAGCTAACCATGATGGGTAATACAGTCACATGTGTATGATGAAAATCTAATGGTCAGCAGATTTTCTGATTATCTGGCCAATGACGGTTCATTTCTCAAAAAGATGTGGAGATCTTTCAATGAAGTGCATGTGATAACAGAACCTCTCAAGCAAGGCACCCCAAAAGAGCCAAAGCAACTTGAAAATCACAGCAGTGATATCAATCCACTATAGAAACGTGCCAAAGAAAGTTGCTTTTCAGGCGGTCCTAATGGACCTTGCACCTGTACACATTACTACACATTACCAAACTACAGCAACTGTTCACAGCCAATTTGTTTTATCAAGCAAATAACTTTTACATGCGTATATCCCTTAAAATGTCTGATGTGGAATAAAGTGATTTTTGTGGTATTGCTTTGTACGGCATGCAGTGCATGCAGTGGTGATGTCTTCATGCTACATTATACTGTACTTTTGCGAAGCTCTTTTTGCTTTGGGATGTTGTGCTGTGAATATTAATTTCTAAAGCTTGATAGTATTTTTATGAATAATGGCAAGAAATAAGCTGCTTTCAGTAGCCACGGTTCAGCCTAAATTGTGAAAGTGCATATATACCAGGAGATAATCAAATTTTTGACATAACTTTCTGTCTTTAAAATTTGCGTTATGCAGTGATATATTTATGTTAAATTTCCCTGTCTTAAACTCATAGTGGTCTCCTCTGAAAGTTGTTCACAAAAACTATGTCCGGCGTGAATCTAAAATGCACTTATGTTGCAGAGATCGAAAGGAAAAAAAGGCCTTTACTGATGGTGTTCTTGAGTCTGATGGGAGGTCATTTCCTGTTCACAAGTGCGTTGTCGGGGCAATGTCACAGTACTTCGAAAAGATGTTTTGCAATGAGGTGGATACTTCGTGCTGGTTCTGTCAGTTTGGTGTGCATTGTATTGCTTTGAATGATATGAAGATGAAGTCGTTGAACAACAACTTCATCTACATATCACAACTTCGCAATTTGGAAAATGTTTTGTATATTCACAAAGAGACACCACATATATGCAGCAATGCAAACTGTGGTGAACCGATAATAATTAGGAAAGATGTCCTACTTGAGCTAAATGCATTTGGTCTATTGCCTTTCAGATCTCTGAACAGCAAGGAAATGTTGTCAAGGTTAGCGGCCTCAAGGCTGAACGGTTGGATCAAATACTTGATTATGTGTACAGCGGCGAAGTGGAAATAACTGAAGATAACGTTTGTGAAACAATAGAAGCTGCTAACTATGTCCAACTGGATGGTAACGTGTTTTTAAAGCTGTGCATCTCTGAGGTGTCTTTCTTGCTATTGCAGATGATGTAAAACAGACAGTTGTTTCATGATATGGTTGGGTATGGGGGAGTATGGGGAGCAAGCCGCCTCGCATTTTATTAACAATTNACACTGTGTTTGAAGTTACTGTAAATGAATTTGTGTCTCCAGGTATTATTGTTTAGGGTGCCAGTGTTTCTCAAAGTAGGCGGAATCGCCCCCTTAGGGTCGATTTTACATGGCAAGGGGGCGAAAAAACAAAGGGGGAGATAGGGGGGAGAAGCAACATAAAGGGGGTTAAAATGCTCAACTACTAATCGATCACTGAGTTAACTTCAGTAGCTTAATATTGTGACTTGTTAGTTTCTTGCAAATTTTGTTTTACTATGATAATCGTTGGAGGTTGTTGCTACAGCAATTTATCTGTCAAATTTTTACTCTGGATCGTCTATGTGCCCGGTTACAATGTGCATTATTCAGAGCTGCGGAACCGTTGTAAAAGTAACACAGCCCCGGCTCCGCCTCCGGAGCTGTTGGTTTCCATGAGTGTGGCTCTGGCTCCGAGCTCTCTTCTTTCACGGCTCCGACTCCAGCTCCGGCTTCTGTTCGTCTTCACACATTGATATTTTATTGTCTTGGTGTTCCTCAAGTTGAAGGAAAGGCAGTAGTCGCTGGTTTTGCCGTCAATGCCTGAGGACCTTTTGTTATTTCTTGAGGCCAGAATCAAGAAAATGGCTGTTTGGAAAACTGCATTTGTGTCCGAGCATTTAAAAACAGACCAGTCCCAATTGACCAAGTGTTTTCCACTCGCTGCATGCTTTGCCTGTTGCAGCCTTGGCAATTCCAGTTATCAGCGCTGCCCAGGCAAACCATGCAAAGAGCGCAAAACACATAGTCGACTCTCATGCGTTCTTTCAAACACGCACACATTTGCATTAACACAAATGCGAAGATGTGTTCAAAAGCCCTTTGTGCAAAGAAATAGTATGACAAGAAATTCACATTTGACTTTTCAAAAACAGCTGAAAACTTCTGATGTCCTATATTTTGCACTCATAGTAAGCAGTGATGAATCGCAAAAAAAGCACAATTTAACACGCAAAGCTTAGGAGAAAATAAGACTGTAGGTTACCGTGCTGAAAACATATTTTTTCTACAGATGAAAACATCAAGCGAAGTCCGCATTTGTATTCATTGATTTGTATGCCCTCCTGATAATGTACTGCTCTGCAAAGCAATGCTAGTTTGCTACCAATTATTTATAACTGTCATGTTACGCTACTGCTTGCAAACGTATGTTTCGCTGTGAACTTTGCCAGAAATCTGGGAAACCTTACTAGTAAGCCTAATGGTTTCTTATGAAAATTCCTACTTTACATTGGCTTGCCGTGCATTTTGCGCTTAAATCTGCAATGGTGTCATATGTTAATCATACTCCCTGCTAACAGCATGACTACACAGCTACAAAAGCTTTGGACATTTTATTATATATCTATTCATTTTAGCTCAGTTCTTTTTAGATCGTTATACTAGTACAGATCCGGTTTGATCACTCTGACAAGAAAGTAAGGTGCTGTGGTAGTTACTTTTTTTTACTTTTACAACAGTGGTTCACAACCATTTCACTGAAGGGAGCCAAATCCGGACCTGCAATTTTGTTAGAGGGCCGCACTAAAATTTTTTCCCCCAAGTCAATTGACACGTTTTGTTTTGTTGCACTAACAAGTCTGCTACGCAAAACATTAGAGGTGTTTCCAAAAGACACTGCCTAACGAAAGGAATCCTTTCCTAGCAAAGAATCAGACACCAAGCCCTTACAGAGTATATATTTCGCCTACGTAGTAGGCGTCATCAGCTCTTATTCAAATAGAATATGTTACAGAAAGATTGCTAAGAGCCGCACAATGGATGCTTGGGAGCTGTATGCGGCTCATAGAATAGTGTTAGAGAACCATTGTTCAACAAGTAACACCACGCCTGCCAGCTACGATGTCACAGCCTTAGCGATTATATTAAACCAAAGAAACATCAAAGACTTGCAGATCCATTGTTGCAGTCTGGTGTCGTAACTCGTAACAATCGCGTATAGTGTGCTTTAAAGAACACGCGTAAGTCTATTTTGGCAAAACCGTTAGTATCTAGGAAGGAGCCCGGAGCCGGAGCTTCTTCTGAAATGGCCACAGCTCCAGCTCCGGTCCTAACTTTTAAACTGAGCTTCGGCTACCTGATATTTAATTTGAATTCCGGCTCCGGGAAAACTGCCCGGCTCCATAGCCCTGGATTGCGCGGTATTCTCACAAAAATTCCGAACGTAATATTAGCGTAAAACTTAGTTCAGCTCTTTAATGTTTTGGTTCAGCTATTCAATACTATCGTTGAAGAAAATTATTCAAATCTACCACCCTGTGTTTGCTTGATCAAGCTTGGGGGGCGAAAACGGCGTGTCGAGATTGAAAAGGAGGCGATGGAATAAAAAAGTTTGAGAAACACTGCTTTGGGGCAATGTTTCTGACTTTGGTGTGATCGTGCTCGCCATGGGTGGGTGCCGTACAGGTGCGGAAAAACTAAGCATTGCAAGCTTGTATGGCCAGCACGCAGAGCTTTTGATATTTTGCTGTCAAACAAATTAAGATCTTCATGCGTACTTGGCAAATCCGACTGATGCTTTGTCAGTAAGCGGACAGATGTTCATGCAAGACAACTACCTATTGCTGATAAGAATGTGAAAATAGCTTTTTCTTGTCTAGGTTTGCGAAACTCATCTTCACGTGGGCTAGAATTGCATGACAGCAGTTCGTGTGCAGATACTTAAAGGTCTAGTGAAGTGCAATCTGTGTGCTTTGGCAAGTGAAAGTACTTCTGTGCATGGGCGTTAGGAAGAGAGTGCAAGGGAGATATCTCCCTTGGATTTTGAAATTTGGTGTTTTTATATTAACGTTTTAGTAGAAAAATGTGTTTTTCCTTGTTTCCAGTCAAGTGGTAAAATAAAATTTCACCACTGTTGCCCCCGTTGAAAAATGTTTTTTTGCCAGAACCTGGAAAAATCCAACATAGACCCCTGGAAAAAATCGTTCGTGACGCCCATATGAATGTGTGTAAATAACGAAATTTTTGCACCTCAATTTCAGTGCTAATAGAAAACAGCATACCCTTAAATGCTTCANTTTTTCCGTTCGATGTGTTTTCAGGTCTGAAGAGCGATTGTATCATCACTATGCTTCAACTTGTAAATGAAGACAACTGTTTCGTTTTCCGAGCGTACGCTAAGTTGTATGATCTCTCTGAAGTACTAGAAAATTGCAACAAGGTAATCTGCGAGTGTTTTGATTACCTTGTTGAAGAAGAAGATCTGAAACAACTAGAATTCTCTGATGTTTTTGCGATCATGAAGGAAAATCAAACTGAGGTAGGTAATGAGTCAAGGATGACGTTTCTGTGTTTTCAACTAAAAAAACATCCGAGACATGCATTCATCTGATCGATTGCGGGGTAATGTTGTCGTTTCAGCGTGGAATAGTGTAAACATCAAAACCAGTGTCTGCAGATAATTCATCAGCGCAGTAGCCAGGCGATGTCTCACAAACAGTCAAACATTCGTGGTTAAGTGGTTTTTAGGAAATAAACTGCAGATTAAAAGTTTAGTAAATAAATCGATTACATAACAATTATTAATATGTGTTGTTAACTACAGTAAACCTCGGTTAATTCGAATTCGGTTAATCCGGATCTTCGCTAAAACCGGATAAAACTTGCGGTACGAATGATTTCTAACGTTTACTTTATAAAAATCTTCGGTGTATCCGGAGTTTTTAATCCGGATCTTCCCCAATACCGGATAAAATCTGCTCTTTTCATATCTCGCAATCCACAGATTTTTATGCACTTCCACGCTGCTGTGTTCTCATTAAATGCACTGACTGTTATCTAGAAAAAAATTCGTAAGCTTTCAGACGCAACAAAAATATAATCACCGTCATCACCAGCAGCGAAAAGTATTTCTGGTGCGGAGCCTTTAGCGTTACGTCCAACTAGATGCCCGTGTGTGACGCAACAATCGCCCATGCCCGTGTGTGACGCAACAATCGTCTCTACGATTAGCGTAAGGCTGTTTCTGGAAAGGATACAAGGTCCTCGCAGCACAAGACTGCTTCCCATAATTTTCGTTTTTCGCGTTTTGTGGCTTGTTGGAATAAAGTTGTAACGTGCATTATCCGAACTTTGTGGTTTTCTTGACGTGTGCCTGAATTTAAGTGTCAGGAAGCTACACCTTCCGTTTCTGAAAATTTTCCGCATTTATCCAAGTTATAATTTATAATTTGTTTTTTGCGAGTTGATTTCAAAGTCAAACTTGCATAATCTAAACTTGGACTTGCGGCTTATATAAAATCGTCTTGAATTCTTAGCTTCTTTTTGCATGATAGCAAGTATCTTCTGTTCTGGTTTACATGAAACTACATCCTAAAGATTTTAGCGAAATGGTTAAACTACGTGTGCCGTATATATAGGTCGGCCTTTAACTTGAATGTGCTATTTGCTTGGGCTGAAGGCATTAATTGTACCGCAATAAAATAACACAACATGACTCAAGAGCTGGGCCTTTGTCCTGCAGGTTAGCCACGACAGCCTATTGTTATGCTGCGAAAATTGGATAAAGCACGATTTGGAAGCACGGAAAGATCATTTTTCCGAGCTTTTTGACTTGGTTCATCTTGATGAGTTGTCGGACGATTTTTTGGAAGAGAAGCTGTCAGACGATTTTTTGGAAGAGGAGCTCGACTCAAAAGTGGTTTTATGACTTTCTCTTTTTAACGCTCACTTACCGTTGATTGGTGTCGTGCGCTTAAGGGGAAATGTATTGTATGATATTAATAAATATTCTACACAAAGCTTTTTTGTAAGCAAAAGCTTCAACAATTTGTGCAGTATGATAAGTGATATTTTTCATGTTTTGAAATATATTTTAAATGTTAAATACCGAAAATTTAAGGATTGCATATTGAGATAGTTGTCATTCATATTTAAAGGTTTTACAGAACTTAAAATTTTTCAAACTGACGGTTTAATCTTTTTAGCGCATTTTGCTGTTGTTCAAGGCCAAAAAGCCTTAATGTACTTATTCAAAACTGCTTTGAATTAACAACGAATGCGTCAGCAGCAGCGATTCAGCAAAACATCCGAGATCGCGAAATATGTGCAACTGTTCAAAAATTTCTCTTCACTGTCCCGCGAATCAGATCGTTCTTCTATTATGACTAATAATAACGGCATTGATGACTGATAATAGCAGAATTGCTCAGAACCCGCGCAGCGATTAAGGCGAGCGGCCGGCGATTGATTAACTAGCAATGTGCTTTGATGATCGATGCCACGGCTTTGGCCGTGATGTAGCCAGTGCATGTATGATGTAGCCAGTGCGTGTATATCCTGCGGTACACGTGTTTGCTGCATGTTGGGTTCAGGGACCGATATTGTTTTTGACGAACAGTTGCAGTTTTGGTTGAACATAATTTTTTGGTTGAACATAATTTAAACCAATGAATCAGATAAATTCGATCTTCTGGTGATTATTTTAGTATTTGCCGATGTTTTGCCCACCTATTAAAGTAGACTTCCTCGGGGCACTGTGTTTAACCACATAAAACATGCAACTTGCCAATAACAAGGAACAATGAACAGTACGACGTACAAAGACAAAACACAAAACTGACCATCACGTTATAGGAAATAATTTAGGTCTTCGTTTCCGAGCATTTTTGAAAGAAAAGAAACCAAAAGTATTTTGAATTAAGGTTCAAGATAGAAAACATTCATTTCCTAATTCAACTTATGTTAAGCTTGCAAAAAGTTTGCATGTTTTGAAAAACGCCTTAGAGTTCATGCCAAAGCAAAGGACGGATTTTACATGAATTTCCCAACAAGACGTACTTTGCTGATGGATCAGTCGCAATTTGCACTTCAGGATTGGTAATAAGGATTTTTGCACTTCAAGATTTGTAATAAGGACACTTCAGGATTGGTAATACAATTGCGAAAATGCGGAAGTGACGTTCCACTAGTATTGCGAAAATGCGGAAGTCACGTTTTCATTTCAGGACGGTCTTCATCTGCTGCATCCGGACTATGAAGCCAAGCTCCGGGAAGAGTTGGAGAAAAGGGAGGCTGCAGGTTGATAGAATAGCGTGGTTACCTGAATTAACATTGATTTATGTTGTTTTGCAAATATTTGCAAGCTTTCCTGGCTGTGCTACGCGCTTTTCCTCCTCTTTTGCTATCTGCACTGTGCAAACCTTACCTGCTGTTCTAAATGCACATTTTACTTGTACTAACGTAGCGAGGTACATATTTCAGAATGAAACTGCAGGTGAAAGTCTCATTTGCGCTCGGATTTACTATAGCGTTATACCAGTCATACAAAAAAAATTTGAAGACATGACATTTGCTCTATTAAATGATGCTCGCGTGGGAATCCTTCAAGTCAGGAGTTCCCAACCTGGGGAACGTGTTTAAGTCAGGGGTTCTTCTTTAAGTCAGGGCCCCCAACTTGGGGAACCCCCTAGGCAGGGGCGTAACGAGGTTAAATGGCGCCCGGGGCAAGAAGCAAGTTTGGCGTCCCCCATGTTTGAACCTGAGGTCTTTCGGAAGCAAATCTGCTGTTGAAGAAAATACTTGCGACATTGTCAGGACTTCGGCGCCCGAGGAATCGTGCCCCCCTCGTTACACCTCTGCCCCTAGGCCCCAACCTGGGGAACGTGTACCCCTAGGGGTACATCTGCCTGTCGGCAGGGGTGCATTTATTGTACAGCCGCGACAATTAACTTTGAGACATAAAACGGGAAAACGGGGTCTACCTTTATAGTTGTAAAAATCTTAATTCTTAATTAAAAATTCAGTGGATTTTTGTTATTTTTATCAGCCTTTTTGTCATAAGAAATTTTAGGGGTACATGCTCATCTTGTCCATACGATGAAGGGGTACATGGTTAGAGAAAGCTTGGGAACCCCTGTTTTCAACAGTAATGTTTAAGGTAAAGTTGAATATCCCTTTTTAAGTTTCAGCAAAAGCATGTGAAAATCACAAACAGCTGAATTACATTACGATCGGCGGTCTAGATTCTCCTGCATCCTGCTGGAAAGTCGATGCCCGCACCAATCTACGAATTAAACTGCCAGTAAGTTTCTGTTTTCTTCCGCGCAAGAAACTGTTGAGCTCAAGTAATCGGCCCGTGAGTGGGCGACAGCTGACAGGTCGCTGTTCGATACAAGTGTTCCACTTCACCTGATGAGTGCGCTGGACCAGCTTTTCACAGCTTGCTGTGATCGTGGAGGACAACTAGTAACTTTAGATGTCGCCGGCTTGCGCTTTCTGTGTTTTGGAAAGTTGCACTTTTGCGTCATTCTGTACGAAGGTCACGTTGAAGTCTTCACTCACGGTGTATACATTTTACCAGTCTTGCAATTAGGCTGGTACGTGCAGGGGCGACTCCAGGACAACAGCGCCACGCGGCCTCATCACATGCTTCGCATACAATCTTTGCAAAGCAAACTGATCTGCGAGTCGTGATTATGCTGACTTAATGTAACCGGTTGAGGCTTGCGTCACTGAATTTCCATTTGCTCTCATTCTGGCTGGCACTGTCATTGCTCTGTGACGTTAGTTTCGTAACAATGAATGAGAAGTTCTCATGAGAAATCGTTCATTGTTACATAACACAAGTCACAGAGCGATGATGGTCCACTGCGTACTGGGGTCATTCACAATAGCCCGAGTTACTGGACGATTTCTCGTTGGTTTGAAATTATCCTGGAATGGGAACTGTGCACAGATTGGAATTAAAATGTAATGTTTATGAAATTACATGGTTTCAAAAAACATTCAATCTGGTATGAATTATGTTTTAAAAAATAGCAAATTGCAGAGGGCAGCTCAGGCTCTAACGGATGAGCCCGAGTAAAGCGCGATCTAACGAAGTCGAGAAAACGCTTGTTTCGAACGATATTTTTCATTCAGATCACCTACAACATGACCGCGAAAGGCCAGACATGGAATGGAAATATTAGAACAGTGACAAGGCCCAATGAAAAAGCCCGAAATAACAACCTTGCTCAGTGAAGCGGGTAGTAGCACAAATATACAAAGCAAGTTCGTTCGCGTTCTACAAATGTAAATCGTAATCGAAGGCACGGGCTGAGCCTGAGGAGTCCGAGTGCCGGAGTTGCCACTGGGTGCGTGTCTCGACTTTAAACCAGCGACCATTCACATGGCACTGCAATTCGCTTGAAAAACACCATGAACAGAATGCAATTGGTATAGAGTTCAGTTGTTCGCAATGAATTTACAAGAAAATGTGAAGTTTAGCATTGACCGGTTTGCATTCAGGATCTGCTAGAATGGAGGTGGAGCGCTGCGGCCGTGAAAGACGACAACAAAGTGATTGTGTTCGGAGGCGAAAACAGTCGACAACCAGCCTTGAACAAAGTCGAAATGTTAGACTTGTCTAAACCCGACCAGTGGTCGACTTTACCTCCCATGAAGTGCAACAGAAAGCTGGCAGCCTGTGCGATTTTTGAAGGTAAGTGATTTTTCTTTACGTCAATGTGTCAGCAAAAAGTGATTTGAGTAATTGATCATTATTGAATATTTTCTAAAATGCTTTTTAAAACCAAGCACACAATGGCACTTCGCTGATGCTCATTTTTTATGTGGAAAAGTATTCTTTTATTTCAGAATTGCTGCAGCATTGGTACAACTTTTTTGCATAGAAATGCACCCAAACCTGCAAAAGGTTTGACACAGAATTTACAAGACAACTATATAGTTGCACACACTCATGGATCACCAACGTTTTTGAAACTGAGAGCTACTTCTTGTGTACCAATTAATGGGAAGGGCTACCAGTTTAACACACTTCTAATTTTAAAAAGTTGCTCAGTTTTACTTCAATTGCGTTAGTATTATGAGGGATGTACTCATCTACTGTATGCGAAGATACTGATAATGTTAACGATTTTCGCAGAACGTGGTCCGTGGACGACNCAAGTGCTCCTTGCGNTGGACTTTTTGTCCGCGGGCACCATGTTGGTGACCTCTGGTTGCGCTTTTCAGTGGTATCGTTTTTTTTTATTTGAAAAAAAAGCTTGTGGGTAGATTCGACTGCCTGGTCTTCAAGGTGACATACTACCAACCAAAATTACCATTTTCTACAGGAAATTACGTAGTTTCGGGCGGATCCTCGCCGCCGCGACGCGCGTTGATGAACACGTGCGAGGCCTTTGATCCGGAAACTCAACGCTGGACCCAACACAGCGCCTTGAAGTGTGCCAGGCACTCCCACGCGATGGTGACGTTGGGCGGTGAGTGACGTAACTGTGGTTTTGTAATTGTAGGACGCCCGAGTGTCGATGTTTGCTGTGGTCGACGGTTTTGCGCTGGGTTTGGAAAAAAAATGTTTTTTAGTTTTATTTTTGCAAAAAGATGCGTTTGGCAAACCTACCAGCTGCGGATCTGACGTCAGCTAAACCAGCTGCAGATCTGGCGACAAATAGAGCAGCTGCGGATCTGACGTCATCTGCAGCTTTTTTAATTCATTATTTGTGATGACGTCGTCGTCCATCATCGCCTTGTCGCACAGATTGACAAAATACCTTAGATCAGGGGTAGTATGACGATTCTATGTTAAAGGAATTTTATCGATCAAATTATACTAGTCGAGATTTATAACACATACACTAAAAACTAACTCAAGTTTGCAACCCAGCAAAGTTGTTTGTTTTGTGAACTTGCACACAACTATAATACTAATGAAAGATCCGGCACTAAATTAATTGCAGCAGTATGTGCAACAACCAAGGAAAGATACAAAACTCAACAATTAAAAAATAAACTGTTGAAACATTAGTTCGAACTTTCAATCATTAACGAGATATTTCACAGTAGTTTTAACTGATTTTTAATTTTCAACTTTGCAAAAGGCTAAGACTAAGCTTTGCTGGTTAAATTGTACCTAATTTTACCATTAATCACTGCTTATTATGTGTTCAAAAGATAAGAAATCAGAAGTGTTCAGGTATTTAAGAAAGCCAAAAGTGAATTTCTTTGTAAACTTGAAGAAAAAGGACATAGTTGTGGAGCCATCTGACAGCAACAACGTTCAGTTTAAATTTGCCGCCTCGAAAGACACCATGGTGACATTTTCAAACGTGTCCAAGAATCAGGATCAGAAAAAAGTTACTACTATGTGCTCTGGCCCGTAGCAACAACAGATTTTCTTTTAGAACTCAGGCTTTAATTTACTATAACTTTAAGCAAGCTTAGTAACAGTAACGCAGCATGCTGCAAGAAAAGGAAACAACGATTTAAACAAAACAGTCGACTTATGGACGAGCAGCTTAGTAGATTAAAGGAACAGCGCACACCAGACCGACAAACACGTTCTACGGTGAACACGTGGAGAAGAGTACGGTTGCGCTCAGCTGCATTCCAGCAAGCCGCGCAAAAATGCGACGACCAATCATTGCCCGTCACCGCGATCATTATGCGGAAGATACACCGCACTGTCAATGACTAACCAAAACTTTGAGGTCATCTGATTCAGTTATTCGTAGACAACGGTAAAGCTCTTACGCTGTTATCTTCTCCGAAATTTACAGAGTTACTTGGGGAAATGGCTGAAAAACTGGGCGTGTCAATAGAACGAAAAAATATGAGGAATATGATTTTATGTGAAGCGCATTCTCAAAAAAATTGAACTGCGATCATTTCACGGTCGACGTGAGGCACACCAAGGCAATTAAAAATATTAATGTGTAAAAACAAGCAGAGTCGTAGCTGGAGCCATATTGTTAAAAAAGAGCTCCGGAGCCGGATCAGTTTCGCTGTTACGACGGTTCCGCAGCCTTCAATTTTTTTTCTATCACGAGAAAACTATGTTTAGAAACAAGCAGTCGCCATCACAGTTGTGTTGGGTAGCAACAGCAACGCCTGAACAGATCGAGTAAGGCTTCGGGATTGAGGATGCCTAGTGTTACAAGAAATCGGTTTCCTATTTGCCGATGGATTCGACTTGGCGACCTTTGTAGCGATAAGTTATTTGAAAAGACACTGTTTTAGGTGATTTATTTCGAAAACAACTGTTTTAAGCGATTTATTTCGAAAACAACTGTTTAAGTGATTTTATTTCGAAAACAACTGTGTGGTTTTCCTCCTCGTACTATTTTGCGAGACTTCTTAGTTTTAATATGCTCTGAATTTGCTTCTCTTTCGTCCTTTAGTTGTTTGGTTGGCAGTTTCCATAGTAGCTTGGATCCCAGAGCACTGGGGTTGTCACACGCTTGTGTTTACACGCAAACCAGTTACAAATTGCAAGTGTTTTCCCTTACTTTTTGCCTTGTGGAAAGCGTTTTTTATGTATTTATTATAGTTTTGTATTTTTTATTTTCATACAGAAACCCTTTACGTTTTCGGTGGCTGGAACAAAGGTCGGACAAAGGAAGTTGAACGGTTCGATCAAGCGAAGCGTCAATGGGTTCCCGCTGCTCCGATGTTAAAAGAAAGAAGTGGACATAGCGCTGCTGTGCTTGACGATAAAATTTATGCGATAGGTCAGCTTTTGATTTATTTATACGATTTTTTATACGATTCTGTCACTTTTTTAAATTTAAGCGTCTCTCTCACTCGCTTTTACTCTCAGTAGGGTCGCGGGAACAGGAATCCTCTGGGGTATGGAAATACCCAATAGTTTTCAGCAACCTCTAAAAGTTAGCTCAGTGGTAAAGTGTCCGCCTCTCAATTGAAAGGTTGGGTGTTCGATCCACGGCCACTGAGTGAATTTCCGTAGCGCTCCTTGGGCAAGAGCGTTCACCTCAACTGTCCCGGCAAGAAGTGCAATTCAGGCTTCGCCTGCCGCCAATTGCTGTCATCAAAATTGTAAAAGAAAAAAGTTCTGTTGACTCCATGCCAAGACAAGTCCGATCTGAGTGTGCCCAAAAATCTAATGTTAGATAATCATGTGATGGCAAACTTGCAAATTCACTTCGCATAATTTCTTTTCGTTTGTTGAATAACTGTTGGTACAAGGCAATGATTGTCAACGTGGTTTAGATGGGCCAGCGGTGGTCCAGTGGTCCACAGAAAGCTGGAAAAATCTTGATATTGAGCATGCCCCTTAAGTTCTCTGCCCTGTGTTCGATCCAGTGTCGGATTAGTTGTTCATGAAGTGTCAGCATAACAAAGGGGTCCATCGGATATTTTTTCAGTGAGAAGGTCCACGGGCCAAAAAAGGTCGAGGAACACTGGTATAAGGGACTTTCTAATTGTAGAACGTCTTGGGATGCCAAACCTCGGTTCAGCAGTCAACAAAAAAGTTCTAACTTGTTTGACTGGTAACTTCGTCGTTTAAGCGCGTTGTTGCAATCAACTGTTTGGCCGCACTAGATCTCGGGACAGGTCTTGAGCAGCCATTCGGTTGTCTCATCGTCCAGAACTGTCAGGCTGTGCAGTTCATGGGGAGGTCGATGGATTGGATATTGGGGGATAACATTGTCAACGGTCTGTTCTGCGCCACGCTCAGCCCGCAGAGGGGACATACCCCATTGTCAACAATGCTTGCTGGCGACTGGTCACAAGCAGTGGTGTTGAGTAGAATTTAGTCAATGCTTTCTGAGTGATGTCATATGACGCAGTTGCTGGGAAAAACTAGCCTAAAACATGACTTGACTGGCGACTGGCTATGATCTCTGATCTTTCTTCCATTTTCCTTGATACTCTTATGATCCATATGTTGCTGATGTATTATACTGGTAGAGAATATCTCTTCGTATGTGTGATGGAATTAGATGTGGCTTTGGTTGAAAAATTCGATCTTTCTAAAATCAGTATATATTTGTTTGTGGATGATTAATGATTGAATAATTGAACACAAAAAAAATTTCCTTGTCGCAGCTACCATTCCTAAAGGAACCTAAGCTGCTTTTCTAAAAATTAACCAAAACACTCCCTCACGAAAAGTAAACACAATTTCAAACCCATTCAAGTACCAACGCTGCAAAATATGGACTAATTGAAAAAACTTTCTGAACATTGCACGCAGCATATTTTTTGGACACAACGCACTACTGCTTTGTCTTAACCATCACGGTGGATACCCCGGCATTAAAGCGACTTGAAATATTTGGATGATGCAGCCAACAGCTATCTCTCGTTGACATGTCCACGTTGCTTTTTTGTTGGTGGCCTCGAAATTCTGCAACAAATGCTATCTGGTTTCATCCTAGCGCGGCCACCGTGATAGACATCAAGGCCTCCTAGATATTTATCTAGGATACCGTGTAGTGTCTAGGATACCGTGTCCAATTCGGGTCAAAATTTTAAAACCCGGGTTTCGGGTAACTGAGAAAAAGAAACCGGGAAAACCCGTTTCCCGGGTTTTAAAATAAGTGAAATAAGTGTGATTTCGCTTTAAAATAAGTATGGGTTTTAAAATAAGTATGATTTTGCTCGATACAAACAATGCAGCTTCGAAATTACTACTGTTGTTCAATGCGTAGTTTATTAACGAATTAATAATTGAAGTAAAGCACAGTTCTTACTGACTTTTTATAAAACTTACGCATGAATATCAGAGCATTTATGCTTTCATCATTCAGTCTGTTTCTAAGTTTTGTAATAAATGTCCCGTGGCTGAAAAAGCTCTCTCTAGCTCCACTGATGTGGGCTTGATTGTAAGTAGAGCATGTTACAATTTTTCAAGGTTATCAGGCCTCTTTTTCGTTGCCTCAAAATAAATCATTTGTTTTTTCACAATTTGTGATTGGATCTCTCCCTGCGCTGGAATAGTTGTGTGGTCTTCACTTTCCAAAAATGAGGCAAACTCCTGCGAAGGAGTCATATTTTTGGTATCTTTCTCGATCTGACCATCTTCAGCCTTAGATGTATGGAGTTCAGCTTCAGCACCTTGATCCACTTCCACACGATTGCAAGAACTCTGTGGATAAGAGTTTCCAAAAGAGATGTTGCCAAAGCTGCAATTTGGGACCTTCTTATTTTGTTTCCAAAGTGGTCCTCATACACATTCAGGTAATACGGAAACCTCAAATACTGCAATAAGTGAATCAGTTCATGGTTTCGTCTTTCTTGCACACGTATCTCAAACTGCTCCTGCAAGATCTTACTCATCTCTGTACCATGTTATCTTAGCTTCTTCAGGGTGAACATCACTACTTTTTCAGCCAATAGCAGGTCAGCATTTTCTGTACAAAGGTACTCGACGGCCATTTCAGTTGGAGCAAGATTCACAAAGCTCTTTTATCTTCTCCAGTTCATCATTACAAAACTCAAAGTCTTGCTCAAGCTGCATCATTGCTACTTTTATTTCCTTGCTTAGCTCATAAAAATGACGAAGCATTTTGAGCAAACTATTGCACCGAGTTTTGCAAACAAGGAAATTAGCTTTCTCTTTTCCAAAAGTAGCAATACGTTGAGGTCTTCGTTGCGCACTGCAGACATTGTGAACAGTTTCACTGTCTTGTGGACCTTTGGAACGATAGCCCGAAACTCCAGAATCCAAAACCACAATTGGCTGTTCATCGACTAGGTTGTCCTCAGCAGTTTCACTTTCAGCTTCATCACTCTCTTTTTCCTCGATTTCCCTGGCAATGCTGTTTTGATCATTACAACCGGTCTTCTTTCGCTTCTCTTTGCATAATACATCACAAACACACAAATGAATTGCATGAGCTAAGCAAGCAATATGCAAAGGTCTTGTATCTCGACCGAATTTCATCATAACGCTAGCCCCATCGGTGATCGTGCTCACAATGTCCGTGTCCAAGTTAAGATTAAACTTTGAAAAGTCTTTCTCGAACAAGCTCCATTGCTTTTTTAGTCTTCATGCTATCTTTTACACGAATCACACCAAGAGACTGAAAGCTCTATTCGTGATGCAGATTGAGATTCATGTATCGGTGATTCCTGACTGAAGTTGCCTCATCGAAACTCATTGAAAAACGGCATCGATTCTTCTTGATGGTGTCAACTTTTTTCGCTGACAATCCTGAGGGTCTTTTCAAACTCTTTCATGAAGTGATCACGGATGTTTTGGAGGTTAGTGGGCAGAAAAATAACCATCGGCTTTGAAAGCGATGAGAGAACTGTTTGCAATTTGATTGAAAGTCAAACCATCAACAAACACTAAACCGAGCTACGACTTCTCGTACTTAAAGTAAGTCTCGATACGCACAACTTTCGATTTGAGTCTTGCATCCTCAGAAACTGCTTCATAGCATCTTTTCACATGGATTCTGTGCTTCGATTTTAAGTGGTTAAACAAACTTTTGGTGCTAGAACCTTCTGCTTTTAATACAACGGAGCACAAGTTGCGCTTCGCTGTTTCCTGAGCCCTGTTGTATAAGAAGTGACTCCAAACTTCCGATTCTCGTCGATCACTAACGTCTTCAAACCGACTGTCTGCCATGCTTCTAAATGAACTAACTAGAACTGCAGTAGCTTATGCTATAGCCTAACTATTGAAGAACTCACACCAGTACTTACTAGGCTAGCGAAAAGGCTAAAAAGCTAGCTGCTAATTATCACGCAACGATAGCATTGTGTTTATCGAACAAATAGATACCAGAATGACCAATATTTGAATGTAACAGCAATTTCAGATCTTTATAACTATCCGTTTTTTTTGAGTCAAAAAAACCCGGGTTTCGGGTAGTAGAAAATAGCCAAAAAAACCGGGTTTCGGGTTCAGGAAAACCCGGGTTGGAAACACTAATACCGTGTAGACATCCAGACGGCGAAAGGCCTTGTCTGTCACAGAGGCCTCGATACAAGCATCTTGTGTTTCTCTCACATCGCAAGCACTCTCGCTGACTCGTGCATTAACTGTCAAACCAACCAACGCCTCATGCACGAACATCGCCGCACGCTGTCTTCGTCCTTTTCTCTTTGTGCGACCTCGCTGTCCGTTAGCCGAGTGCGCGACAAGCAATTAAGAATTGGGCAAGTACACAATTGCAGTTATTTGCAGTAAATTAAAACAAGCAGCTCAAACGCACGACTGTCATCCACCTACAACTTCAATGCCGATTGGCGAACTGCACATTAGCACGTATACGTGTTAATTCTCCAATAACAAAAAATAAAGAGTATGTACCAGAATGATGAAAGCTCCGAAGCTCAGATTTTCGGTCTCGGAGTTAATAAGAAAGCTCGCTTTTTCGAATAGCAGCATTTGGGCTATACACTTTAGAGCCGAAAACGTCATCAGCCGGGAAATAGACGGAGTGGTAAATTTATGGCAGATTTTCAACAAGGAGAAACAAATGCGTGATGCAGTTGTTAAAGCGTGCCTCAGTTCTGGTTAGGGATTTGAAAATTTGGACAGTGGTGTTGGAAGGGATTCAGCAGTGTTGCAAGTAACTCGTTGTGATCATCCATTTTTTAAATGTTGCAATTTCTGCAATATATTGTGATTTACTAAAGTAAGTTTTTGTTTGTAATGATTGGATAAATGAACACAAAAACACATTTACTTTATCGTACCTAATATTGATCCAACCAGGCATCGCTTCTTAACAACAAGTGAATTTCACGTTCTGGTGCGAAACTACATTTCATGACCACGATCTTACAAAGTGCTATAATTCATTGAAACCTTGACGCTTGCGTTTGCTTCGTGGGCGTCGGAAGGTTTTTTTTTCTGGGGGAGAGGCAGCGCTGGTAGCACTTCATTTCACCAATTCCGAAACTATGAGAAAAAAGTAAACGATAAAGTAAATGTGTTTATGAGAAAAAACTTTTTCATTAAAAATTGATTAGAAAAATATCGCAATTGAAAATCCAGAGAGGCGCCAAGCCCCGTCCTTACGACGCCCATGTCCATGTCGTAGGGTTCAGTAAAGCACAAAAATACATATACACTGGATAGGTTCGTACAAGGAATGCTGAAAAAGATCTGTTCGAGCAGGCAATGCTGAATGAAGCAGTGCTGCGCGTCATATAAAACGGACAAGCTTCCAGCAGTGATGCTCAGTGGAAAAACGTCAATGCGGCAACACTGCAAACTGCAACAACAAAAGTTCGCACTAACCGCGACGCTGTTGTTCCCTGCGACTTTGTTCCATGGCTCTGGCGAGTTGTTCATCCTCGTCCATCCCCCCCGTGTATGCGTGGAAGTCGGGGACATCAGATCTGAACACAGAAGAAATTGTTCAAATAACTAATCACTGGGAGCCTGGAGCGCAGGAATCGTGTTCAGACCAGTGTTCCCTCGAATGGTGCGCAACGGCGCAGTACCACCAGGTCATTTGCGCTCATTCTCGCGCACAATATTTCAAATTATTTTTCCGAAAATTTCCAAACATTCTGATTCACAACATTCCAAATTTGATGAAAGTAAAAAATCATTAACATTGTTATGGGCAGAAACAGAAGCGCTTCCGAGCGTACCGCACAGCCCTTTGGGAAGCTACATCAGTTAAACGTGTACTTTGTCCGTATTTTGAAAAGATTTTATACTTTTTGTAACAATCGCAAAGTTTGCAATTCAATTAGAACTCTGTGAACTCAGCTTTCAAATATCCATGCTCACTAAACAAAACATTTGCTCAGTGTAAATTTTCTTTGAGGGAAAACTGGTTCAGAGGTTTAAGTTTCGATGCAATTGTCGGGATTCGAACCCAGAGTCGGAAAACTGGACCGCTGCACAAGTGTTCTGAGCGGGCCACGATTTTTGCCTTTTGAAGCAGCAGCTGTTATTATGATCCTGTTGACTGCTTCTGTGATACCATAGGCAACCTGCGTTGCATACGCCACGAACGGGATGTGCGCGAAGAATGGGCACCCATATATGCGTGACGCGAACAAGCAGTAATAGAGTGATCGCGGCGTGTGATCTCTATTGTTGCTTGCTGCCACAGTGTGAAGCTTTGCGCGCTTGTTGCTCGGGATCTCCCCATCGCAACAGCATTGTTTCGCCCCGCAATAACTACCCCAAAAAAGGCTACCGTCGCGCGCAAAAGCGCAATTTTCTTTTACCACTGATGAAAAAAAACGATCAAATTGCAGGTTCACGCTTTTCAGTGTCACGTGGTGTCACGCTTGAGTGAACCGTCTGATAACAGATTCTAATGCCCGGGTTAAAAAACGGAACAAAAGCGAACTTTATAAAGGTTCAGCAGGAAATGACCCGAACCATGTAGCTTTTGCTACTGTTGGTTAATGGGTCAGCAAAGCTCTAATGGATCGATACAACTTGGCCCATTTTCTCGACACTGGATTGGCCCATCCTGGCCCACGCAGACATTTTCATTACTATCAGTAGTGCTAAAGCATCGATGTTTGCTTTTCCGTTGATCCCGAAACATGAAGGACGAACAAGAGCTAAGTCTTTGAAATCATCGATCGACGCACAAGTGCGAAAAATACTGACACCACCTCCACTTGGGCAGCGATTTCAACTGCAGGACAATGCGAGGAAGACTACCATCAGCTTAAACTGTCGGTATTACTCACTTAAAACAGGAATAAACAAATAAAATAGTTGTTCCTTAAACAAGCATGTATAAAATAAATATGTATATACTGTAGATCAGAGTTGTCAACGGACTTCATTTTGAAGCCCGAACCCGGCCCAAAATAACGAGCCCTACATTTCTTTTTGAAGCCCGATTTAGGCCTGAAAGTCAAATCTACCGAGTGAGTCAAGAAATGTGCAACTGTGACGTATTGGTGGCGTAGCAAAGTATGGCAAAAAAGTTCACAATTAACCATTTTTATTGAATATTTAATCAAAACAATTGCTTCAACAGCAACTGGCGATAAAAGCATCTGTCGTTGCGAAAAATTTTGTATGCAGGGCCGAAATCGGCCTGGAACATTTTGAGGAACTTAAGTCCAACCCAGCCCGGCTTATAACTCCCATATAGGTGCATGTACTGTATATTTTGATGCGCGTCGACATATATTGATGATGTACTGTATGTACTGTATATATTGATGATGTACTGTATATATATTGATGCGCGTCGACAAGTTCCAGTTAACATCAGTACCTTGCTGCAGTAGACGATGTTGTTCCTCTGTGGTAGGTATACGAAGGGCCGTCGAAAAAACTTCTTCGCGCTCCTGAAATGAAACAAACTTTTGATGTCAAGCCCAGAGATTAGTCTGAGGAGTGTGCTTGTCAGAAATACAAAGGAAGCAGTGTTTGTCTTCACAACTGAGCCGCGGTATACGATATATCCAGCAGCAAATCTGTTAATTCATTTTGTAATTTACGGAACGTTTAATTGACACGGCAGTCGCCTTATCGGGCTTTAGTTGTGTCTGAGGCGATGAAGGTCTGAACTTACGATCGGAGCAAAAACTGGTAACCTGGGTTCTTCTTTTCGCTGAGACATTTCGGTTATTTGTCAGAAATCGCTTTTTGTCATTTTTTCGTTTTCGGATGTTTTTTCATGACTGAAAAAAGCATTATGACCGGAATGACTTAATTCTTTTTGGCCATTTAAAAAAAATGAAATAAATTCGGTCAATGACCAAAAAAATTTCAGCTGGCAACGCGGTTATCTCTGTGCGCATCTTTCTTCATACAATTGGTTTGGTGAATGATGGAACACCATGTAGTACCTTCGATCCAAACACAGAACACAAACACAGAACAGTTGTTCAGTGACACGCTGCGTCGTCAGTTTCCATAATGAACGGCGATACCGATTCCAGAGTGGGGGGAGCTTGCATATTTTAAAAAGCGCAGGAAAATTTGAAAGTTTTTGGGCGGCAATTTTAGATCAAAAAAAACGACAAGAGGTGTACAGTTTGCATGTCAGGTGCGACATTTTGAAACCAATTGTGGAGCAAATTTCCTGTTTTCCACATCACTATTCAAGCAGTAACTTGACCCATTACAATTGGCGTTACTTGTGCTCCAGCTCAGCTTTACGCTTTGATCGCAAAGCCAGAACCTGAAAAGTGCTTTAAGTCCAGTGTTTATTGCAGATATCAGGTCAGATGCTACTAATTTCCGTCTGTGGGTTTAACGTGGAGCCAATCAACGTCGAACATTATCAGCAGACTTAATTTCACATGAAAATGGCAAAGGCAGCCAAACAATCAACAACTGAAACTCGAAGCGAAACCTGCTCCTTACAAGTTCCAAGTCAACCGTGTATTCTTTCTTAAAAAAGCATTGAAATTCATACATGAACAATAATAATACGAATTATTTTGTTGTGCGCAGAGACTCAACAATGTGGATATTGTTTGTAGACTGCCAACAAATTAACCGTTGTTGCAATGTCAGAGGTTGCGAAAGTGTCAGTAGACGGCTAACCTGAAATATTTTAATCGTAAACCAATCAGGCAGCACTCAATTAGGTCCTCACTTTATTTGCGCTAAGAGAATGGGGTGCGATACCAGTGAAACGTACCTCAAGCATACTACTTAGGTTGAGAAGCCGCTGTGCCAGACGGACGAAGTGCTACAGTTGACTGATGGTAAGGCCAAGGACACTGGGTTTCAGATCTCGCGTTTACTAGCGACAACATATACGGCGAGCCGTGTCCGTAAATCTTCTTAAGTTCAACAAGCGAAGAAAAACTGAAGTGTCTAAAGCACAATATCTTTTCACTCTTTAAACGAAAAGGCCCATTCTGAAATACGACCGCAGACGAAGACTGCAACTGCTGTGATTTTCGTGAAATAACAGTATGTGAGCAGAGGATTCCCTCGCAGGCGACTCTGTCGGGCACAGTAGCTCAAGTCAACCACAACTCTTAGTAGGGACAGAACGCTGCAGGGCATGAAGTATCGGCGGAACAAATAAACTTTGTATTTCAAAAATTTGAAAAGGCCACAAGTAACGTTATCTTGAAATGAAAGAACCTTTAAAAAAAATTTTCGTCAGATGAGGAAGCAATTAAACGCCTGGGATAAAATTAATTCCTATATCATTTCAAGCAGCAGTCACGGAAAACAGATGACACATGAACATAATAAAATATGCGTCAAACGACACTTGCCACGTGGCAGGCGCGAACGACACTTGTCACGTGACGCGACTAATTACTTGACCGTTGAATAATCAGTGTATAAACCCAGGAAACGTGAATGGAAAACAACATCACAAACTTACCTGTAAATGGCCATTCTATGATTGCCTTGAGTGGTCCTTTAACATAAGCGAGACCGACCAAAATCCCGGCCAAGTGGCCCGAAAATGACGCGTTAGGAATTAGCACCTGGAAGAAAATACAGAAGGTAAGCCAAAAAATTGCCTGCAATTGCAAAAATTTCCCACGCACTTCGTAAAAATTTTCCATGCTCTTCGTAAACGGGAAATGGTTTTGTCAACTGTCGCGCCTTTTCAAAAACGCGAAAATGCAATACGGTTCAGCGAATAGGGCAAATCATGTTAAAAGAGATGGCGTTTCCGAGAAAATAGTTCATACGAGTAAACAGAGAGAGAGATCATGCATCACTCCCACGCTATTTTATTTCGGCCATTTGTCAGCCACTGACCGGAAGTTTTTTAATATGACTGAAAAAAATAAGTCAATTCGGTCATAATGCCTTTTTCCAGACACAAAAATATCCGAATACGAAAAAATGACAGACGTTTTTAAGCTATTTCGGACGAATGACCGAAATGTCTCAGCGAAGAAAAACCAGCTTCGCGGCGGGCGATGTTTTCTTAAAATCACAAAACATGGAGGTTCATGAGATATTCAGGGGAAAATTTAAACGGCTGGTCGTAATCAGCTTCAGTCGTACAGCAAAGTTGACGAACGGCTCTAACTCCCAGTCGGAGGTTCTTACAGTTGTTGCGGACGGAACGAGAGGGTTGACCTGATTGGCGACAGGCGAACAACCACGTTACGTTACATAACTACCTGAATAAGAACGAGTTCGAACCAGCAGGATAGCCTTGAATTCACAGGAATAAAACCCATGATGTAGGTCGTGCCGGGCGGCGTCATTTGGGTTGTGACAACCTTCACGGCGAAAACAACCCCTGGGAATAAAAAAATTAGCAAAAAATTACGTGTGGCAAGTTATCTGAAAACGAAATCTCAAACTCAGCTTCGAAGAAACACAGGCAATTAAAGCAACTGAGTATTGAGGTTTTCTCGCAGCAACAAAAACCAACTGACCCGTAGGATCTCAACAGGTTTACACTGAAAAGGACCAGATTTACATGTAGCACATGTGGAATAAAGCCAACAGATTAACTGGAAAATTAAGACCTCATACCTGAGAAACCAATAGCACACTGGCCAATATACGAAGGATCTGAAAATAATCTGGCAGCAGTGTAATTTATGTAGAGCATGACCACATTGACAAGTGCAGTGAATGCACCCAGCATGAGAAGAAACTTTTTGGAGCCCATTTTTCTTTCAAGAAACATTCCTTTCCACAGAAATGAAACCATGTTATAATACAAATGCCAGTCATCAGCATGATGAAATGTTGCCTCCAGCAGTCTCCTGAAAATGACACCCAACATTGTGTGTAAACTAAACTGCACCATTTTTTAGAATAAGTGTCAGTACTGGGAAATTTAGCAGGACTTACCAGCGTTTCAACACAAGCACACAAAAAAAACTGCAGCCTTCACTTGCACCCATGCTGTTACCTGAGCTTTGTCTGGCGGTCATCAACTTAAACAGAATATCTGCTAAACATTTATAAGCCTGATGAGTCATTCCTGGGCAAACCAGGAAAAATAAAACACTTGTGAATGCTGCAGACGGTTTTTTAAAATTTATGTGTTGGTAAACAAATACAAACAAATACACTGGTTTTAAATGTACCTTTTTCTAACTACACATTTCTCCACTTGAATGAATGATGTTATTACAAAAGTAGACATACCGCATTTATTCAATTGTTAGCCACCCTTGAATGTAAGTCACACAAAATGGTGTTAAAAAATTAATGCAAGCCACCCTTGAACATGGGTTAACCTAAGCCTCTGAGATACTTTTCCATGCTAGTACGTTTCGCATTTATTTGTAACCCTGGTAATGATGCTTGTACCACTACAACTGCCTTCTGTTAATCATAATCCCTCCTGTGATGGATGTGCACGTGATGCTGAAGAGGATATAATGGGAAAAGAGTTTTTTTTTCGAAAAAAATATAGCCAAGGAAAAACTGAGCTTATCTGTACCATCCAATAGGGTAAAGAAATAAAATATATAAGCTACCCTTGAATGTAAGTTGCACAAATCGATGAAAAAAAGCTTTATATGACATGGCGTGGCTGACAGTTGAATAAATGCAGTTTATAAATCAGGTATAAACCTTAGTTTGAGAGCAGTACATGTTGGCAGCATGAGAATATATTGATAAGCTATTGTTGAGAAAATGAATTGTGTAAGCTACCCACCTGATGAAATGGTTTTAATAAGACTAGTTACATAAGATACACTTAAACTCACCAATAATCTTGTTGGTACCACACTTGGCTTACTCCAGCACAAACTGCCATTGGATCTGGAAAACGTCTTCTGAAGAAATCATGTACCAAACCCAGATAAACTGCTGCGTTTAGTCCTATTGTTCCAAGTGTAACTGGAGGTATTCTGTCAAATCCTGCTTGACATAGTTGGAGCAATAAAAGCATGAGGCCCATGTTAGGTCGTCGATAAAACCCACGTCGACTTCGACCAGGCCACATATTGTCCACAGGCTGTTTCTAAAGAACGCTATTGAGACAAATATTCTCAAAACAAGTGTATAACAAAATGAAGCAAGATTTGTAGATCAAAAAACATAAACATAAGCTGAATTGCACAATGAACCAGCCTAAGTGACAAAAAAGCATGTGTCTAACAAACATGGTAGAAATTACTAAAGAAAAAATCCTGTTTTTAGTTAAACAAGATTTTTGCAACCAAAAGTCACAAATATTTTACTTTAACACAAATCCAAGTAAGAACCATATCAACTGGCAGGCACCAAACAAAATGCTGACCACTGAAGGTTGCAAATATTGAAACACTGTCATGTAATAAACACTAACGTAATTTTCACACAGCATGTCAATGCAACAGCACTTGCTTTTCAGTATTTGTGAAATTTGTAAATGTAATATGAAGGTTTATTCAAAACATGCATAAACTACAGTTACTCCATTCAATAGCTTTTGTATATCTACCTTTACTAGTAATTTCACCAAAAAAACGTTCAGTACAACATGAAGAAAAAATTAATAAACAATTCTATCAATGACAATTATTGCTGAATACAACATACAAGACACTCAAAAACATTGCTAAAGCAAAGTTTGTCTCTTGGTATCTGCTTTTCATCAAAGTGACAACAAGCTAGCCATGATCAGGGTTCTGATTATCTCATAATGATGTTGGCAAGACTTGTCTGCATCACAAAACAAAAGGTTTTGTGGTTGCTGTGTGATCAAAGCTAAATCTCAAGCAGATTAGAAAGTGAAAGAGTTTTGCCAGCAGGAATATAAAGCTAACAGGGGTTCAAAGCTGCAAGTGGTTTTGCAATTGAGTGCAAGACAAGAAAATGCTTGACAGTTTGGGGGAGAAGAATGTATTATATCAGTATTTGTTGCAAACTGATAAGCAAAAAAATGGCAAGGCACCTTTTTTCTGATCACTGAACTTGATGGTGTGCACCATAAAAAATGCTCCAGAATGAACTGCTTAAAGTCAACTCTCCATCATAAAACAGCTGTGTTTTTGGTCATTGCATCATATATGCATCTTGACAACATGCTGATTTGTCTAACAGCCTACAAAATTTAGATAGATTTAATTATCAGACACTCTTTAATGCACACCATGCAAGCAGAGGTCCACAAGGATCCAGCAGTGTTTTGCTGTTAGTCGCAAGCAAAATATTAAGCAGCCTGCAACCAGGATGAAAACAACAAGACAATTGGCTTAAATTTGACCACATGCTGAATGGTTAGTTGTGAATGAATGTTTGAAGCAAATTTGTGTAAGAAACAAACCAGAATCCCGAATGCAGCAGTATACACATATATATGCATTAGGATGATGCAGTACAAAATATCAGAGTGTTGGTTGAAAATATGCTGTTGAAAACATTGTTTTTGATTTGCTTGTTTGGGAACAGCTACAATTAAACGTTCCAATAAACATACAAAAAATAGTTGATTTATATCTAAGCAATCTCAATTAAAGAGTTTTGCAACTAGCATCGTTTTTTTTTAATTTTTCGTGACGGCAATTGGCGGCAGGCCGAAGCCTGAATTGTGCTTCTTGCCGGGGCGGTTGAGGTGAACGCTCTTGCCCAGGAAGCGCTGCGGCAATTCACTCAGTGGCTATGGATCGAACATCCCAACCTTCCAATTGCGAGGCGGACACTTAACCACTGAGCTATTGCCGCCCCCTTTTGCAACCTATGGTTTATTAAAACTTGGCACATAAGAATTCTGGCTTACATAAAGCATATCAAACAATCAACTTTTCACCACCATTACTAGAAACTCACCAAGATAAAAAATCAATACAGGTGCTAGTATAATGGGTTTGTTGCTCAGTTTATGTAGGACACAAACTTGGCACTAGTTCCCGCAATCCCCTTTAATCAGTCACTTTGGAGACCTTTGATCCAAGCTGCAGAAACACTGAGCTGGTGCTTTAATAGTGGTGTTGCGCTCAGAAAGCCCGAGCGGCAAGTGCACATAGCTTCGCACTGTGGCAGCAAGCAACAGAGATCACATGCTATGATCATTCCTCACGTATGCTAGTCGTTGTGTCCAATCATTCACATGTTAGGATCAATAGAGATTACATGCCACGATCACTCTATTCTTGCTTGTTCATGCCACATATATATGGGTGTTGTTCTTCACACACACCCTGTTCGTGGTGAATTGCACATTCAATGCGACACCAACTGAGAGGTTGCAACAACGGTGTTGCTGTCTGGCTTACAGTCAAGATAGTTGAGATCAATTATATACCTTTGTAGACTTCCCTGGGCAGGTCCATTGAAATTATCCAAGGTGGCAGCAAAGTCTGGTGATCAAATTGGGCCAATGCACGCTTGGGGTAAAAAAGCTATAAAAATAGCTCAACATGAATTAAAAATAAAATATATATGTCATATGTATTTTTTGAAAAGCATTTATATTTTCTGTGGGCTAGTTTTATGTGCTGCGTGCATTGAAATTGTATCTAATAACTTAACTACCCCGTTCTTTTATTTTAAATTACACCACTCTTGCAAGATGCATATAAAACTCAAACGTACTCTGCAACTCACTAAAACATTAATATCTGTCACTGTCACCCCCTTTTGTCTGGGTGTCAACAAGATATCGAGTTTTCCATACAGTGGTTGATGGTCTGAAAATCTAAACCCCACACTTAGTCAATTTCAATAGTATTTTTCATTCAATATACATTATATATGTATACTATAGTTCATAAGCACTAAATATAACTGATTTTTTAGTTCATCTGCTCATTTCACTACAAGAAATTGGTATCGTTGAGCTAGTCTTGAATATTCATTATTTTCAAGTATGTAACCAACAAATATTTATCATGTTTAAGTAGACAATGCATTTTTCTCCTAAGTTACAAATTGGTATAGCTTAGAACAACTTGTTCTTGAGTGCTTATTTTGTTGCTGAAGTAGACTTTGCTGCAAGTAGCTTGCGTATAGACAAGACCTACCTATTTTTATGGTACAACTTTGTATGGCCTGTCCTTAAATTGTGCAAATGGTTACTTGCATGCAAGATGCAGATATTTTAAATATAGAATAATTGTTTTCACCACTGTTTTAAACTTGGCAATTAGATTGCATGCTATTATCTTCTTGAAATCTACTGCCATCTTTCCATGCAAATATAAAAAATATACATAATGCAAAGGTCGAAGCGTAAGAGATGAAGACGCTATAACTGGAAACAAGGTTTTAGTATTAGCTGCAACCAGTGCAAAAAAATCACGAAAATGTACACTCAGTGAGTGAGCATCCGAACACATTTTTGAGATTACACCTATTGGTTACTAAAAAGCATTCAACAAACTAACTTATCTTGTCATAAAAACTGTAGCAAAACCAACATAACTAATGTTTTAAAGGATGTAGATGTTCTGAAAAGAAATGAAAGAATCAACTAGCCAAATGCAGAATTTTCTTTTTAAATATCAATCATTTGAACTAAGCGAATGTAAGACTGTGATGTTGACTTCATTCTCAACAATCGTTATAGAAAACTACAGCACAATTATACAAAAATCACATTGACAGTCTTATAGATATTGCACAATTTCAGCTAAAAATTTGCTCAGAGCACTAGTTACAATCCAAAACATTGATGTGATTAAGCACTTCTGATATTGTAGGACGCCTCTTAGGATCTGTGTCCATTAGACTAAGAACAAGTTCACGAAAAGCATTGGGATAATCATCAACTTCTGGAAATGGAAGACGTCTGTTTTGCACAGCGAGTGCAACTGAATCTTTTTTCAACCACACTTGATCAAATGGACCTTCAAGGTACATGAGACTAAACAAAATACATCCCAGTGACCATATATCAACTTTTTCATCAACAACAGTGTGCAGATCAACATGAAACAGCTCTGGAGCTCGATAAGGCATTGTGCACTTTTCTGCAGCTAAATCCTGCAAAGCCTGTGCTTCTTTCGTATTTTTTATCTCCACTCTGGCAGGTGCAACTGAGCCAAGATCCATTATTACAGGAACATCAGCATCGGTGAGTAGAACATTAGCAGGTTTTAAGTCACGGTGTGCTAATGCATCAGGTTTGTGAGCATGAAAGAGTTCAACCCCTTTGCATATCCCTATGAACAAGTTTATCAGCCGTTGCTTTCCAATTTTATCATTCTTCTGCTTTAGTTGCTGATATTCATCATATAAAGTTCCTCTCTTGTAGTAAGGCATAACAAGCCAAACTTCTACTAGATTGCGTTTATTTTTGATGCAATGACCAACAACTGGTATTATGTTTTCATGATTAAACAACCGACAGTATTCAATTTCTTGTAGTGCTTCAGATTCAGCTTTTTTGTCATGGCAAACAATTCGCTTCAACGCATAAAAAGAGCCAGATTTCAAATCTTCCAAAAGGTCAACATAGCTAAAACCACCTTCACCAATGTTGTCTTGAAGCAGATATCTTTTTCCATCAATGTTAAGAACACCATGACCACACATACAAGCACCAGCACTAGATAATCTTGCACCCATTTTGAAGTCTATGCAAAACTATTGTTGAGATTTTTGACTGATATCTAAATCACTCTGCTAACAGTGAGATCAAAATACGGTAAATATTAACACGTACAGTAAGACACTAAAAGAAACTCTGATCATAAAAAACACATGCAGTATGTAAAAATTAGTAGTGCAGGTACATGATTGTGATGCTATCATATTTGAATTCACCTCACTTGCAACTACAAACAAGATCAGAAAAGCTAAAAGACAGGAAAAGTGACCTCACTTGAAATGATAACTTAACACATTTGGTCCTAGCTGATCAGGCCAAAAAATCTGCTTGTTACCAGGCAATCAGCTGTAGTTGCTGGAAGTTATTAAAAAATTTGTGAACCTATCAAAGGCAGCTGCCACGTTGACACACTTGTGGCCACGGCCATTATGCAAAGTTGTCAGTAACATCAAACAGGGTTGCTGATCAATGCAAGCACATCAAAAAATTACCACAGTCATGGCAATCAAGTTTGCAATTGTTGCGACTAAAATATTGATTCATGTAGTCATAGGTGCTGAGTTTGAAATTTCTAAAAGAGTGCGAAATCCATGATATCACAAAATATGATGTAAGAACCTGTAATTTTTAAGTCTTCTATTCCATACTTATCCAAAAAAGTTACAATAAATTTCAGAATAATGTCTTAGTTCTTGTTAATAAAGAACTGCTCACTCAAAAATTGAAAAATTAGTGGGAATACTGCATTCCCGGCCGGAATTGCAGCACAAGTCCGCACTAGGCGCCTATGCACTTAGCTAGCAGTATTTTGGGTTGTTTTCACCAAACTTACAGATCCATGTGGGGTGGGGTGGGAACAAAAGTGCTGAAGACGATCAAGCAAGCTTCTGTGTTTTATGCAAGCAGGAAACACCAACTTCAACACTTGTTCTACTTGCATGTGTTCACATACTTGGTAACTACAGGACAGATACAGAGACACATACCAACAGGGATCCAGCATCTTGTGTATTGGCTGTAATCATTTTCTCTTGAACTTACACATATTAAAATTATGAAGAAAAGAAGCAGATTTAACAATTGAGTTCTTTATTTGGGCTTCAATTGCAAAGTGCTTCATGAAACTGGCATAAATATGTGAACTATCAAAAACTTTGCAGTATCTATCCTGCTTTTTTTTAATCACCTGACACGAAAATATTAATTGCAACACAATTTGTCTCACAAAACTTATCAAGCAATGCTTGAAAGAAAAGTATTTACTAACAAAACAACTTATTCTGATAACATAATAATTTGAAGTTGTACTTTTTCTGCTAATTATACAGTTGATAATTCTTAACTCAAGCTACGCAGCCAACCACAGACATCCATTTCAAATGTTATAAATTTGCTTTCTGATAGTTATTAGGTGAAAGGGCAGCCATACTAGAGTCAAGTCCACTGTGCTGGCACAAATATTTTATTCACAGAGAGCTAAATATGGTAAGGAAACAGCTGCCTTAAAACCATACTTTAAAAACTGAATCCAAATTGTGAAGATGAATATAGATACTATAAGCAGCAATGTTACCAGAAAACCAAAATTTTGCACACCTGGTTATTAATTTTTTATAACTGAGCAATGAGACAGAGTGCAAAAAGGCCATAAATGCATTATGATTGCTAAATATCTTTCTTTGGATGGGGTTATTAAACAGTGCATCATGCACAAATCATCTATCAATATTCTTCTATAGACTTATATTAATATACCTTATACCCATCATACAATAGACAAACATAAAATGCAGCAGGGTTGCAGAGTAAGAGTCACAAGGAATCGGAGATTTTTGGGAGGAGTCGAATTCCTGAGAACACTAAGTCAATCATTTTGACATCGCACTCCTAAGAATCCTAACTCATGCTTCTTGAAATGGCGCAATTTCTTTTGAAACTTTTATTGAAGGAGATTATTCTTGCTGCGTACCATGATTTCCATTGATTGCTAGTTGCTACAAAATTGTTGACAACCAAACTTCATTCACGTTATGTCAAGGGGTCAGTGCTTTAACATATTTGAACCACTAAAAGTTGGTGAAGGACCACATACGGGTCAACTGCTCAGCCAACCCTGTGGCTAGCATAAAAAATTTTGGTTGAAGAGTTGAAGACGTTTCATATGTATATAATAAAAGAAAAGTAACAAAATACATTAAATAAATGTCAGATAAAATAGTAAACAAAAAACAACAAAACACAGAGGGGAAAAGCATGCCGATGTACAAGGGGGGTGCGGTGAGCAGCCGTACAAGTAAAAAATTCAAGGAAAAATAGAGGCACTACAACCGGGGTCAGGAACCTTTTTGACTGAGGAAGCCATGAAACCTACATTTTTTAAATTATATTTCCGTGACAGCCATATAATATTTTTTAAGACTGGTTCAGGAGGCGGGGTGCAAGCGCACCCCCAAAACGCTTGATTTGGTGAAATCTGAGCAAAATCTGTGGGGAAATTTGGGGAAAATGTGTGAATATCTTCGCAAAATCGTTGTATGTGCTTTGATTTATCAAAAATAGCACTTCAAATAAAAGTGCAAACGTTTTTTTTTGGAGGTCATGTTTTCATTTAGTTTTTTTCGAGCAAGTTACGGGAAATCTGGGCAACAATGGTGCTTGAAATGCTTCGATTTAAAAAAATGCACCCAACATCAAAAGAAATGCAATTTTTTTATTTGGAGGTCATTTTCTTATGAGTATTTTTTGGGCAAGTATGGGGAATTTGGGCAAAAATCCTTCGCACCTCCAAACATTTGCATGCTCCTACACTTATGCTTTAACGCTTAATGTAACTAACTAACTAACGTGTGCATTTTTAAGCAAACCAACAATTTTAAACAATGGTAAATGTCTGAATTTTCTCTTTAATAACATGCTTCTTACTGCTAATGCAGCTTCTAGTGCTGCATGGTGATGCTGATGGCTTTGTAGTTTGGTAGATGAAAAATCACAGAAAAAGTTTCATTCATAACAATGATAAGAAAATATCAAGCGAGCCAGATGCCGTTTTCAAAAGAGCCACATGTGGCTCGCAAGCCATAGGTTCCCAACCCCTGCACTACAGTATTACAGAAAAATGACAAGCATACAAAATGAAAATCAACAAGAATTTTTGTGAGATAGCAGGATGTTTAATGCATTATTTTCCAAACGTGTTAGGTAAGAGATTTAAAATTTTCAGGAATAACAGATCATATCTTGGCAGTGATAGATGGTAAAGAGAGCTGATACAAAGATGCTTTTATTTTGAGTATATGGTATTTTTGCAAAGAAGCCTTGTTGACTATTTGTGGACTGACAAACTATCTGAAAAGTAGTTGTTGAAGTATTTAGATAGTTTGCCATTATCAAAAAAGTATGTCATGTATTTCAGCTTGACAATGTATGTACGCCTGGAATTGTAGGCTAGAATCTGCCAAGTGAAGGTTAATAATGAACAGAAACAACTGACATTCGAAGATACCATTGCGAGAAACAATGCAAACTTCCTGGGAATTTCACTTTGATTTCCCACGGGCACGACCTGTCGCGGATTTTTCAATTTGTTAGACTAAGGAAGACTTACTACTATCCGCTAGGCTAAACAGTATTGCAAAAACGTTTTGAGTATGAGGTGGACCTTTAGCCTTGTTATCTTTCTAATGAAAAGTTATTAACATTTGAGACTGATACATCAGCCGTCTTAATTATCCTCTCCACCTCCCTCGTTTTTAATTTCAAGCAGCTGCTTTTTTGCCAGCGCTCATGAAATTGATGCTCTCTGACTTTCCTACTTCTGAAGTTCTCAACTGACGCTGCAGGTTACAGAACTGTAGTTGGACACGTCATTCAAAATGATCTGAAGGCATTTTATGATAAAATACACGCAACACAATCATTAACGCCCAGTCATCCTTCACGCTAGGTTACAGAACATCGCAAAGTAACCAAATTGCATCCAAACCTGTAAGAACAGGGCCTCTGCATGACAATATAACTTCAATGGGGAAAGTCCCAATGTACTTCAGTAATTCTGTAAATAGATTTTTGATATCATTTTCTGCGAACATATATTGGTCGACAGCACATGAGCAGAGGTGGACAGAGTCTCAATTTTTTTACTCCGCGTCCGCTCCGATTCCGAATAGTTTTGCTTCGCATCCGCTCCTCCTGTGCCAATCATGGAAAAATTCCAATCCGCCTCTGCCTTGACTCCACAAAATTGCAAATTCTACAGTGAAATACAGGCATGCTGCTTGACAGCTACCGTATTTATTCGAGTATAACGCGCAAAATTTTGTACGGAATTTTAATCAAACATTAAGGGTGCGCGTTATACACGAGTTTTTTCATCAGCACGCTTTATTTTTATTTCTTTTTTTATCTTTCATAATCTTTCTGCAGCCTGACGATGAATCCGGTTTTAAATTGTAAATTTCATTTGGGAATTGTGCTTATACTGGCAGTTTGCTTTACCAGTGTACCGTATGTTATCAATAAATGCATGTCTTCAACAGCAGTTTTTACTTTCTATCTTTAGTCAGAGCTAAGAAAAAAGGAAAAAAATTTATACCAATTTTTCATTCAAAAATTAAAGGTGCGCGTTATATACGAGTGCGTGTTATATTCGAATAAATGCGGTATGCTTAATGTAAGGCAACGCCTGTTTAGCCTCATGAGGCAAAATAACGCTGGCGTTTGCCCTTGGATGAACATCATTGGTTGAAGTGGTCACATGACAAATTCAGAGCACATGAACTGCTTAGTTGACATCTGCAATGGCTCAGTGTGAGATGCTTGGATGAATGTTGTCATGGTTTCAGCGCTGGCAAGCTGTAAGCAGCTTTTTGTTTGCATTGTGGGAACTGTAAGCGAAATCCTAACCACAAACCCCTGGCCCTTACATACACTGCACTCTAAACCGTTGTCTTGGCCTATTTTACTAACCACGAAACCATTCAACTGATTGTGTTTGACTAAAAATAAAATAGTTTCAGCACAACTTTTACCTCGAGGCAAAACAAGCACTACCTCATGTTTATCGCATAACGTTTTTCTGTTGAAGGACAACTTTTTATATGATTGAAACAAACAACTTAAAGTGGACTACAGTATAATAAATCTGAGTTTTTATACTTGGTGTGACTTCAGTTCAATCACTAACAGATTTGAACATATAAAAAGTCAACAATGCTGGGGCACTAAAGCGCATATTGGACGTGACTCGACAAAGCCTTCCAAGAAAAATTGAAAACAATAACGAGTTTGAACTTTGCAATAAAATTTGCAAAAAAACTGATCTCCTCATCTGCTCCGCCTTAGTCAATAAACAGGGTTCTTGGACGCTGCTTCTGCAAAAAAAAAAACATGCAGAGTCTGCTACGCAGACTTTGCCCATCTCTGGTGGACAGCAGAGGTGAGCATATATTGATTTTTTAACTCCTGATCCATATCCGATAAATTATTTGAATATCCATATCTAATTATCAGAAAATATCTGAAGGTAAGTATCCGGTTTCCATCCGTATCCGATATCAACACTGGTTAATACGAAACAAAGAGGCAGTGGTTATAGGTCCATCAGTGGACCTTCATTTTTGAGGACTTATTCATCCATCGCCTGTAACATCATAAACATGACACTAATCCATGACAAGTGTGCAGTGTGCACTAGGCTGGACTATGCTTGGCAGAAACTTAGTAAACCTAAACCTCACTCTTATTAAACCTAAACCAAATATCTGACGGCAAAATTTGGCAACTTTTGAAAAAAGTAAATAAAAACCAATACCATGAAAAGTGCAACCACTACAACCAAAACAAATGGTGCCCGATTATGGCAAGAGTCAGTACGAAAACCATTTCAGCATATTGGCCTGTGTGCATGTTTGATCTGATTTTAGCCACCCTCAGTTCAACCAGTGTGCCTGCCCGTCACTTGCCTTTCTTCAATGAATAGCCAGCGCCTTCCGAATGTCGGTGTTTTCTGTGAGCTTTATTGTCTTCAGTATGTTTTTTATGCTTTCTGTAAAGTCTCTGTGCAGCATTGTTTTGCTCCTCTTTTCAGCCATCCTGACTAACCTCATTTTGTTTGTTTTTTCATGTACCCAACACTATTCTATTACTTTAAACCTTTTTGTAATATGTCTTTACCTCTGTCTGTTCAACCCCATTTGGGGGTGCTATGTGCCTGGTCGAACACACACACAATGGCGGTACTTCATCACGGTCTGTATAATTTTATTGTGTTTTTTTATGAATTTTTTTTGTGAATCTACTGATTTTGCCGTGATCTGGCAAAGATGAATAATCTACCCAAACACCATGGCACAGGGCCCCCAGAAACAAAAAAAACATTTCACAGAGTAAGAAACGTCTACTAGACTACCATGACTGTGCTGCTAATGTGACAAACTCAGCGTTTTATTCTAACAGTGTCACTGCCAGCAGACCTATAGCCACTTCCAAACAAATGCACCCTGTCATTTTTTAGCCCAATCCATGAAAATAACATCACATGTTGTGCACTTTCAATCAGAAGAACAGAAAATTAATGTATATTTTGCTGCCGGAGGCATAGCTCTGCTGCGGTTATTTTTCAATTTGAACTGTAATTTATCTGGATTTATCCACTTATAACACTGAGTTCGTGGCATTATCATTTAGTACGATGAACCTGGTCCAAACGGAATACTTGCTGTGCGAATGGTCGTCGTTTGGACTCTCAGCACCGTTGTTTAGGCTGGGCTGATAGAGAGAACTCATTTTATGGGAAAAATTTTGATGTATGCTTCAGCGCGTTTTTAATAAGTTTTGAAAACCAGACACAGGTTTACAATTTGGGTTAGGGTTTTTGGTTATATGGCAAAGAAGATCTGCCAATCCAAGGATATAGTCCTTGTCATGTGACCAATTCCACCTGTAACAGATAATTGCAAAAGAGCTCCAGCATCCATTTAATTGATAAAATAAAGAAAATATATTTTGTAACATTGAGAGTAGACCAGAGTCAGAGATGAGCACGGATCAGGACTGGATCAGCAAATCTGTAAAATAGGATCACAACTGACATTTTTTATATGTTCCAGAAAATCACATTAAAACAACAAAAATTTTCTATGTCCGATCCAGTTCTGATCCGGCAAAAATTGGCTTCAGTCCTAAATGGCAGTCTATATTTTGCCATCAATGGCAAAAGCTCTGCTGAGACTATTTTGCATTTCGAACTGTGTCCACTCCACCTTTCTTCACATATAACGTTGAGTTCTAACTTCTAGTAGCAACGTGAACATAGTTGAGTGGTTAGTGTCTGTGCCTGCTGTGCGAGTATTCGTTGGTTCTGCTCTCATTATTTCCTTTGGTTCAGCTTCTTGAAATTACACCTTAGATGGGAATGCTTTTTATGTAGGCTACTTTTTCAAAACGTTTCAGGCTTTGGTTTAACGTAGTGGTTTTGAACCTGAGGGCCATTGGCCTTTTTTTCTAAGGATCGGATGGCGAGAGCCAGAGGTGTACAGAGTCTGAAATTTTTGACTCTGACTCCGCTCCTGCTTCAGTTGAATATACTCCGCTCCGACACAGTTCAAATTTTTGGACTCCGACTCCTGCTCAAACTCCAAAGTGAATCATCTAAACTTTTGGCACTGTCTAAACGACCGTATCCAGTTTTCGCATTGAAAAGACTAAAAAAATGTATCAAATGAATTTGCTGATCACTGCAATACATGTCAGATGCTTCTCAAATAAAGGATTAAGGTGGCCATAATTTTTTAACCCTATATCCTAACCAAACCTTATCAGCAAACCGTAACCATCAACATTAAATGCTAATCCTGAACCCTAACCTTAGACACTAACACTGAACCCTAACCCTAAATGCTTACTATAAACCCTAATTTGAAACATTAACACAAAGGCAGTATCTATTTTGCCGCCAAGATGGCAGCAACAAAAGGTTTGGTAGAAACGAAGTAAATTTAAGTAAAAGATAAACCTAAATCTAACCCTAACCTTAACCCTTGCCTTAACCCTGACCTTAACCCTAACCTTAACCTTAACCCTAACCTTAACCCTAAGCTAACACTAAGCTAACCTGATGCTAAGCTAACACTAACCTAACACTAATGTAGGAAACCCTACGGTGCCAGAGGCCTTGAGGGCTGGGGTTTGGGAAGGTTTGGTTAATGGTTCTCACACCGCAAACGCGCCCCTGCTAATCTGCAGTCCCGTAACTATATTGAGAAAGCCGTGCAACAAACAGACCTGCCTGACTTACTAACTCTGAGCTGCCAGCACGCAGTGA
>JGI24159J19872_10000308_pt1 | contig 40032 bp, 23 predicted proteins | sample Ectturendosymbi4_FD_19872 | JGI IMG/M metagenome (IMG submission 19872) | reverse complement strand
AGTTGAAGCGCTGGGACACCAACAAAAACCTGTTAAACAGGTTGTCTCATTGGGCACCCCTCGACAGTTTCTATCATGGTTTAAAGTTGAAGGCCGAATTATTGGGCAGTTTATCAGGTTTCAAACTTTACATTTTTAAAGGATCTGCGGTCCACTAGATGATCAACACAGTTCCACAGGAGTGCTGGGACGCAACTGGTATCTATCGTGGTTTGCCCAGTTCCAGAAGAAGCTAAACATGACAGAGAAAGCACTTTTGCATACCCAGCTATGAGCTAAAAGGAAACTTTTCCCGGGTTTCCATAACTCCTTTGCATCCAAGCATACAATTGTTGCTGTTTAGAAATTATTTATTTCAAACATAGCCTACTATACATCATTACATGGTGACAACCAGAACCATTGACAGGAAGTCTTCAATACGAAGTGTTCAGGGGCTTTAACTTTGTGCAAGGGGTCTTGGCGTACTAAAATTTGATAAAAACTGCACTGATTTATAGTGTTTCATATTTCAATTTGGGGGTTGGAGCTTCAGTTAAGGGTCAAAACCCCCCCATGGCAACAGGACTGGTGACAACTTCTGTGACTTATGGCATGTTGTGAAACTCTTGTTGCTGTTATCACGTGGACAGGTAACCGTTGGCATTTGTAGTGTCATGTGGCTTAAATATTCTGCTTTTCTGCCAATTCATTGGCTTCTTTGTGAAGAGCTTCAACATTCCTTGTCATTCTGTACTTTTTTCAGGTCTGTGGAGCCGGTAATTTTCAGGCCTCAAATTTCAGGCTCTGGCTTTGGCATCTACATTTTTTGGCTCCGGTTCCAACATCTACAAGTTTTTGGCTCCAGCTGCAGAACAATTTGATCCAAAAAAATAGAAAAAAACTTGTGTTATGTATTATTTGTATGACTCGCTTGTTCCACAAATTATATCTGTGAAAACGGAACCCAAATTTCAGGCTCCGGCCCAAGCCATCCAAAATAACTTGGGCTCTTGCTTCCATAGCCCTGACTTTTTTTATTTCTAAAGTTTCCTTTTCACTGACTTTCTCCTCAGTGTCTTTGTTTTTAGCCAGATGTGCTAAGTATCAACTTCTGGCTCCACGTGCAGCTTGCAGAAGTTCCTTCCCAACCGTGACATTTTTTAATCCTCCCAAATTAGCAATGCACTATAGTCCTTCACCAACTGCCTCACAATTAGATGTGAATACACGGTCAAACAGTTTCTGAAAAACAGCAAGCATCAAAGAAAAAGCTCATGCCGTGATGCTGATCTAGATGAACAGCTTAAAGAAATGTTATGTGATTCAGGTTGTGCTGAGTAGATAAACATTCAGCAGTGGTTGATGGTACAAAATGTTGATCAGGGTCTCAAACTCAAGCTGCTCTGAGGGCCAAAAAAGGGCTTACCAGGTAATGAGAGGGCTGTATTATCACTACCCATAACCCAAGGGCCGCATTATGACGCTGACACAACACAATGGCAGTGCCTGAATTTTACTAGAAGCAGCTTTTACATCCTATTACCTGCTTATTAAGGTGTCATAGGTTATAGAGAACTCGTTTCTAGCCATCTCTATGTTTGTTTGAAAGGAAGTTGTTCATTCATTGGTCGAGCACTTATAAACATCAATGAATAAACTAAATAACTTGAATGTTAAATATTTGAAAACTCTCAAAAAGAAGCACCGGCTCCACAAAATACCCATGGACCGCGTGTTTGAGTCCCTTGGTTTAGTTAGATGAAGTCTGCTACAGTGTTCTGTTGCATTTTGTGCTGAGTTTCAATCAAGTTTTTTGGTATCTCTTGTTTGTGCGTAGGTAAAACAAAAACCACCTTAATTGCATTAGGTTTGTTTAGGCTGATGCCATAAGTCTTCAGCCACTGATTCTTCAAATCTTCTTTGCAGGTTAGCACAGTTTTGCTAAAGGAGAAGCAGTTCATAATATTTGCGCCGTGTTGTGCAATGTGTAAAATTGAGACTAAGCAGGGTATTTTTTAAGGAAAATGTTAGGAACCAGGTATGGATCTGTAGGGACCTGATTTCTTGATTCTATGGACCCAATTTTCTCTGATTTTAGGGACCCGATGATAATTTCCTCTGATTCTAGGGACCCGATTGGGTCCCTAAAACACCTGAAAAAAACCTTGTGATTAAGAATTTCGAAAAATGTAGATAAGGCATGGTACTGAACTTTTGAAAATTAGTACTGCAAAGGTATTTAAAAAGTATGGAAAATAATTTTTGAAAATCCATGTGAACCCTGGAAATACTTTGGCCTAACGGTGGGCCCTAAGCCAGGCAACATGAGTCAAACTGGCCCAAAAACTACTTAAGACGTCGCTCACAAAAAATCCACTGCCCCAACCAAAAAAACTTTTTCGAGTGCAGACTAGAAGACTGCCGATCAGTTTGAGCCCTTGAACAGCTCTCTAGCACAATCGATGGAGAAGCTATGGTGTGGGTAAGGCAATCGAAAACTGCTGGTTTTAGGCTGAAATCCAGGTACGATATATTCATAGACCTGATGTCAAAGTGCTAAGTGAAATGAAACAAAATTTTTCAGTTTCATTCCACCTAAACAAGCAATTGACTTTGCACAAGACATGATTGAATTGTATAATTTAATAATGAAATTGTGAAGTAACAATGCGCGCTTGAATAACAATGGTATAATGAAAAATAGTAAATATGAAGACCTCTGTATTACATAAAATTTGTAGTTTTTGCACAAACTTTATCAAATTTTTTTCTCTATGAAAACCTTGAGAACCATTCATGAATTGTGTATGGCAAACTTGCCATATCATAATGAATATGTGAAAAAATATTCAACGCAAATTTTTACTGTGGTCATGGATAACTGAGGCGACACTTTTCTATTTTTTTCATTTCGTGCCAAGTTTGGCCCAAAATATCTCATAAACCTTTTGATATTTTTCAATAAACTTCCTAATGTCAAAGATAATCTTATCAGAAACAATTCTTCCAAATATGAGCGAAAACTTCAAAGAAATGAAACCGACGGTGAAGTTTGAAAATTTTCGAAAATCTGTAGCAAGAGCTAGAAACAGTCAACTTTGTGGATCCATGACCTTTGAAAGTCACAATGTAGACAATGTTATGTTTTCAATATTTGGCAAAGTTACTAGCATCCCTGAAATATTGGGGTTGTTCACTAATGTAGTTTGGCAATAATAATGCTTTAAACATGGCCAAATATGAACAATTTGATCCCCCTGGTACGCCCAACAACTAAAAGCTTTGTAATCATGAAATTCCTTGACAGATTTCATTCAAATTTTGCAGATGTTCATCATATGGGGTAATGACAATTTCAGCAAAACCAGGAAAATTGGAGAGGGTGCCTTGACCACTTCCTGAGAATTGACACAGTATGGCCCATATATGTGGCACGAACAAGCGATAATAGAGTGATCATAGCATGTGATCTCTACTGTGGCTTGCTGCCACAGTGTGATTAGAAGCTTTGCGCACTTGCCGCTCAGGCTTTCCGATTGCAACAAAATGGTGCTGTGACCAGGATGTGAAGGTTGTGTCGTGTGAAACCTTCACAAAAAGGACGTGCGATCAGTGCTGTTAGTTGTAAAAAGGGGAGGATGTTGTAGCAACCTCTCCGTTGACGTTGTGTTGAATGTGCAATTCACCATGAACGGGGTGTGCGTGAAGAATGGCACCCATGTATATGTGGCACAAACAAATTATAATAGAGTGATCATGGCATGTGATCTCTATTGTTGCTTGCTACCACAGTGTGAAGCTTTGCGCACTTACCGCTCGAGCTTTCCGATTGCAACAATGCACATTCTCAATTCTTGTGTAGTTTAGCAAGGCAATCTTGCAAACCGGGGTGTGCCAGCCAGTCCAGCCATACACTATCTGTGCTGAACTGCTTGTATTTGACAAGACATTAGTGCAGTCTAATTCTGCAGTTGTAAATTGCTGTGATGGAGTGATGAGTGTGATTTCCTCCCCAGATTTAAGGCACAGCCTGATAGTTTTGCAGTTATGAACTGCTGTGTTGTAGTGTTGAGTGTATTTTCCTCCGATATCCTAACTTGGAGCACTGACAGTTTATAATCAATGCAATGACACATAAAATAAGGAGAGTGCCTGTATAAGAATATGCATATTGTATGTACAAACTTTGCAAAAACGATGGTTTAGAGACAGGATTATGTTGTCAAATTGTGACATCAGAAACAGCACATACCAAATACAAATGACCTCCACATGCCGCTGAACGAAACCCCCCAATGAACATTTTCTGCATATGCCCCTGCCCAGCAGCGAAGGTGTTGTTATTTCATATTTTTCTTGCCAATAAGTGCTATGCTAGACCCTTTCCTCAATTGTAAATATGTTTTAGTACATGCAAGCGCCTTGTTATTGTTGTGCAATGTGGTATGTAGCTGAGATACCCTATTTCTTGTCCTTTATCTCATCAACTTCTGATGAAGTTTCTATGGAGTGCTTCTTTTGCTCATGGCAACGTGATGGACAGGTTGTTTTGCTGTGAACAGTTTTCTTTGCAAGAAATTATTCAGTATTGTAGACATGTAATCACGAAAGATAGATATGTGTTTTGAAATACTGATAGTGGTAGATTGTGAAATTGATGTATTTGTTCTTACAAAAATGATTGTTTGCTGCATCACTTTGTGAACACAATGGTTGTTTCCTCATTCACTTTTTAGTGTTCAAGAAAAAAAAGATGTCCTGAATTATAGCAAGCACTCGCATTATATTTATTTACTAATATAAGTTCATGGTTAATGTCATGTTATAATAAAATTGGAGAAAATGTTGGTATATACTTGTTTTTAAAATAAGTTTTAGTAAATTCCTTCGTGAAAAAAATTAGCAAATTTTATTGGAAATAAATATATTGCAGCATTCTTTAACACTTTTAGAGCCGCTTGGTTTCGGCGATTTTCGCAAAAAAAACAGCAGCCAAAACCAATCAGCACCCAATGTTGCCTTGGTGAAGAAATCGACCAGCAGCAAACGTATTAAGTAGATGTTTTTAGTAACTTATTAATCATTTTTATAAAGCAGTTTATGGGTAATCTTGCTTTCATGGCCCATAAAAAAGTACTTAGGTGGGCCATTATTACTTTTCAAAATTTAGTTTTCACCTCATGCAGAGACGTTTTTAAAATAAATGGATAATTTTTGTTTTGTATTTTTCTAGTCACTGGTAATGCTTTGTGTGTATGCAAAATAGTATTATTGTGTGTTTATTACTAGATTTGTAACATTAAAAAACTAAGTATAAATTGATTGGAAATGGAAAAAACTGTTTTCCTAAACTTGTGACGTTTCTGTAGTATTTGTGTTGAGAAAAACTCCCAATAATTCCATTTACTATAGTGGGGAAAATTTTGTCTACCAATAGTATAGCTAATATCAAAAGGAAATTCTGATATTATTCCATAGTCAAAACAAGCTAGATAAAAAAAATTCTACAGCATTGTAAAATGTCTTGCAAGAGCAATTGAAACCTTGATCAAAACAATTTACATGCTTTAAGCACCCCATCTGATTTTCTTCTGTTAGCCATTTACTTCAAAACCTGATGGTAGAATGTCTTCATAATTATCTCTCCCACTGCCCTATATGACAATGAGTGAACACTGTCATAGCTGGGCACTGTTGTGTTTTGTTCCACTCTCAGTCTTGACTGTGTTTATCAGTCAACACCACTGTAGTGTGCTATGAGTAACAATATTTGTGCCCCTGTGATATGGACCACGAGTCTGCGGCAAATAAATAAATAAAATGTGTTTACGCAAGGTTGTTGCTACCAAGTATGTGGCAACATTAGTTTATGTAAGAAATTTAAGATTTTGTTTTCAGACTTGGAAAGACTTTTGTTATTTTCAGTGCATTAGGTCAAGTAGTTTGAAGTGTGAAGCATTGTGATATTCTTGATTAGTTGATTTGTTGCCTTTGCAAAATGCCCCCCCCAGGTAAGCATTTCCTTCAATATTTGGGCAGTATTGAGCTGACTGCAGATGATGTACAGTTTAATTTCTGCATTCTAAATGCTTACTTTCAAGGTGTAAGTGCCTGTGTAAGTAAATGTGGGCATGAATAGAAAGGTTGACATGTGAGAAACATACTAAAATTGTTTTGTATTACGAATTTCATGTTAGAAATGAATGCAACAATTAAGTTAACCCCTTTTTCAACCGTAGCTAATGTCCAACCTTTCTTATGCTGTCTGTTGAAGATACTGGTTTACTGTAAAATCTTTTGAATTTCCATAGCATTCAAAATAGAAAAAGCAGTTGATATGTTTTTAAAGGCATTCAAATTTCAAAGGCTGGCATTGTGTTCATTATACTCTTCACTGCTGGATCACTCTGTTATTTTCTATCCATGATGAAATCCCCCCCTCCTGTGGACATGCGAATGCTTCTAATAGCAAGCATTGAATTTGCTGAGCGTGGTGGTGACCAGGTAAAAAATTTTTNATTGCATAGTTTGACAGTTCAAACATGAATAGCAGCAAGAGACTCCAGACTCAAAACTTAAACTGACTCAAAACTTAAGTCTTNCAAAGTTAAATCAGAAGCAACTGTGCAAAAGCATAAGTATGATTTGAATGAAGCCATTTTGAGCATGTCAAATTCAATATCAGCAAGATTCTCGGGTTGATTAGCTTCCACCTCTGGGCTTGTGGCTGGAAAGAGAGCTCAACCGATAAGGCTTTTTTTTGGCCGATACTGATGTTTTTCAGCTTACATTGCTGATAAGGGATACCGATATTTTTGCATTGCTCAAACCACAGTTGAAAGACATTATTTCATTGTGATGAAGAACCATACAGCATTGAATTATGTGCAAACCTGGGTCACTAAAACAGTCAACCAACACAGTCCATACCCTGATTTGTTCGCAAGCAGTCATCTGCTTCACGAGCAAACACCTTTGGGTTAATGTTATGTCATATAGTGGTTTATTGCGATGTTTGTGTACTACGCACTTCTTGATGTAGTCAGAGTGCTGTGCGCCATGAGGAACTGGGAAGAGAATTTGCATTAATCAATCAGAGAGGAAGTAGCAACTTGGTTTCTGAACACTTTGTGCAGGACAATAGCATGGCAGCTTTGGTGAGCAAATTGCTGATGAGATCACCTGAATTTTGCTGTAATACGATACATCGGCAACATCACCATATCGGCCAGAATATACCAGCATGCTGATGCATTGGTCGAGCTGTAGCTGGAAACATCTAGTTATGTCAAAGCAAGTCTTTCAATATCCAAACCTTTAATAACTATTGATGGGTCATCTATATATCCTTGTTTGTTCAACATTTGAGTTAAATTCAACAACTCCTTGTCAATCTTCATTACCATTTCATGTTTTTTTGTCAATTTCACCTCTTTGCATCTGCATGTGTTTTGGCCTAACACTTGAATCCTGCTGATATTTAAAATTGTTGTTTTCAAAACATCCAGTGTGGCTTTATTTAAATCATTGCTCTTTGCATTATTTTCAACAAGCGACCAGTGTTGAAGAACGTTGGAGGTTAAAAAAGCTTTTTAGTGGGCAGAACTGTATCTTATAGACCAGGGGTGGCCAAACTGCGGCTCTTCGAATCTTGGCATGTGGTTTTTTGAGCTTTCCAAAGATTTATATATATGTTGTTTTTTTTCTATTGCAAAAGTATAGACATATTGTAAAGTGGCACTGTGGCAGATAGCGTGCCATAAAGTATTACTTTGCAAATCGTTCCAAAAATGATTATGATGTCACAGAAGCGTAGATTGCAAATCAATTCGTGTTTTAGATTTTGTGTTGCGATCAGAAAGCCCGAGCTGCATGTGCGCAAAGCTTCACACTGTGGCAGCAAGCAACAATGAGTTCGCATGCCATGATCACTCTATTATTGCCTGTTCGCGCCACATGTGGTGTTGTTCTTCGCCCACATTCCGTTCGTGGAGAATCATACATCCAATGCAACGTCAACCGAGAGGTTGCAACAGAAGCTCTTTGTAACTTGGTTTTTACGATATGTGGCTCATACATAGAGCAGGTTTGGTCACCTGTTATAGACTTTAAGCTTGAACCTTTCAAATCTTAAGCTGGTGGTACCCAACATTTTTAGGCTTGCGGCACCCTACAGAAGAGGATTATAATTTGCGGCACCCAGTGGCAAACCCATACCAATTTGCTTTGAGGTTTGATGACAGTTTGAAAATGTGTTTTACTGTTTTAAAAATATGTTTAAAAAAAAACTTATTAGCTCGTGGCACTGCTGGGCATTGTAAATGGCACCCCAGTTGGGAACCACTGTCTTAAGCTGTAAGAGGCAGTATTTCAGTATTAGAGAATCATGTGCTCTATTTATCCAGTAGTGAAACTAATTACAGTTTGAAATAAGATTGATTCAAGTGGTGAATTTACAACAGCCATCGGAATCTTTATCTTGAATGGCTTGATGTGATGTGCAGCCTCATATTTGAGGATGAGGTGACACGAAATGAAACAGAATAAAAGTTCTCTGGACAGGATGTCGATATGTTCCACAGATCCGCTTGTTTAGTTGAGACAGGTAGAAGATTTCTTTACATTTTGTTGGATGTAAGCTCTCAGAGAAACTCTGTTTCACTGACAGAGGCAAGTTACTTGTGTTGAGATTAGCAGCATATGAAGATTATCACACTATGTCGTTACATTTCATTTTATGATCGAGATCATAATCTAGCAATTAAGGTAAATTTCAATTTTGTTTGTTACTTTTTCTGGTTTAATATTGCTTTGGTGATGATCAGAATCGTAATTGAATTGTTTGGCACTATATTGTTATAACCAGACCCCCCGAAAGGCAAGCGTGAAACTGACAGCAAGTAACAATAGAGATCACACGCCGTGATCACTCGGGAAATCGTTTCAGGTGCTTGTTTGTACCGCATACATATGGGTGTTATTCTTCGCGCACATCCCGTTCGTGGTGAATTGCGCATTCAATAACCGCACCTAACGGGTGGTTGCAACAAGATCAACCGAGTGACTTGAATCGTTTTGATGGATGATTTTCATCATGAAGTTTACAACACCTATGATTTGCACCAATCATTTGTTTCTTGTAGCTATAAAAGCAAATCAAATCTTTACCGTTTTGATCCACTGCATTATTATGGCACAAAAAAGTACTGAACACTTAGCTCTGTGACCTGGTCTTAAGTCTGGTGACCTGGGTGAAACCAGGTCAAAAGTCATTTTTGCTGCTGTATTCTAATTACAATAAGAAAATCGAAAATCTTCAACTAATTGTTTTTCAAACTTCAACTAATTATTTTTCAAAAAATCTTCAACTAAACTTCAACAAAAAGAAAATCTTCAACTAATTGTTTTAATTGTTGGCGATTTTTTATCGTAAGTCGCCCAGCGATATTATAACTCTTTTGTATAGCCATATGCAAAGGTGTGGTTCGGGAAGCCGTTGCAGATGGTACTATTTCAAAGAAATGTTTATTACCATGAAGTAGGTTTGTTTCTGACAGTGAATACTTTAATCTATGAGCAACCAGATGATGAGAATTAATTTTAACAGGATGTACTGCAGCTACGTTAATTATAACCACTCAAAATTTTGCTTTTGTTTCAACGCAGGTTCGGCAAGTGATGGAGTCAAAGAAGTTGGGCGCGTTGAGCAAAGGAAGAACCAATGAAGGGGCCAACGATCCTTTGACGAGGGGCGATCTGTTATCGCATCGTGCAATCACCGAATCATTGAAACGCTCATTTAAATATGTGACAGTACGAAACCTAGCGATATGTGCCGTGTAGCTGTTGTGCCAATTTTGTTAAGTGCTACTGCTGTATTACCAGTACTAGCGCTAGTCAGTAGTCATGCACGATTGCGCCGTGCCATTGGCGAGCCACGTATTTGTGTATTGCTGCTTGTTTCATTATAGATAGTCTACCTGCAGCGGACTTCACTGTATTTTGATTCAACTCCTTCCAAACGATATTTTATCCAAGATACGAAGCCTGAACAGCAAAGCAACTTTAGTTGTTTCGTCTTCTAGGTCTCGTCAATTGTTAAATTGGTTTGTTTTTTGTTAGCAAACATATTTCGTCTGTTGTCTGCTATAACCTACATGTTTTTGGTCGGAAAAAAGCGACTTTCATGTAATCGAAATGCGTTTTTCGCCGTAAACCGTAATAATAGTCTCGCACTTTATTTTGGTTTTATTTTGTTGGCGAGTTGCATACACAAAACGATTGCTCATCGTAAATGCAATAGGCTGCTCGTCTTTATGACCGGCGTACCTTTTAACAGATCGTGTCCGAAGAAAAAGATTCCAGTCGCGCTTCTGATGAATATATTAATCCTGCACCGATCAGCAATACTGAAGTGGACAGGCTGATAAAAGATCCCTTCGTCTCAGTAGATCCGTCTGACGTATTGGTGTGGGTGGATCCGCTCGACGCCACGCAAGAGTACACAGGTAGAATCATTTCCCTTTAATCGATCGACAAATGTAACTTCGATTTCAGAGCATGACGAACTTTTGGCATCATTGGGACAACGTCAAGTCGCACGCGTGTGTCGGCGCTCAGTTTGTCAAAAATCGCTGAATCCGTTGAAAATGTTGAAAATGTTGACAAGTCAAAAGTCAAATACAGGAGATGAATTTTAATGCTCTTTTTTTGCACATCAAAATCACTTTGTCTCCGGTTAGGGAGAGACATTTCGCACGAATGTATCCTACTGCCCTTGACACTCGCAACTTGACTGACGCAGGCACCCAAATCCGAATACGTATTTTTTGAGTGGTTGCATAGTTAAACCTGTGAACTGGTTCTTGTTTTAGTAGCACCGACTTTTTATTTTTGAAAAATTATTGAAAACAAAACATTACTGTTGAAATTTAACAAAATTTATAGACATGTTGCCGATCACTGTGCCTTTATGCAGTTCAAGTAAGGTTCATCGGCAACAATGACGTCTTGTGTACTCAACCAGGAATTGAACACAACCTACCAGCTTCAGTGACGCGTGTTTGACCCATTGTAGCCGGTTGCGTTTAAGTTTAGAATTTTGTCGTGACACATGTTTCGCTGCAGCTACCGGACAAAATAATTTAAAGGTTTGGGAGATGTGTGGCGATCGTTGTAGGCGTTGTCTTGCAGTGCTCTTTCAGTGTTCAACTTTAGGCTCTCTGATTTGGTTTTTGTTCACACTGTTAGTAAAACTGCCGGACATCGCTGAAATTTTTGCGTGATGAACCAAACCACTACGGTGGAGATGGTGCGTGGGTGTTTCGTGAAATGCTCGAACAACATGACATTATACTTGCTACCTGCCAACTTCGCGTGTATGAATCGACCATCTTCACCTAACGGGTGGGTTGCTCAGTCGTATGCATACACATCTTGTGATTAGCGTCGTGTTGCTCTATTGGGCAACCATGGGTTCTCGTGAATTGCACGAGCGAATATGTTTCAGACGAAAATTAGCATCGGATACCGACGCGTAACTTTCTGCCTACAAGTGCAACTCGAAAGTTGTGCTGGTTTGAATGCTCCCAACCTATTTCGCCTGGAGGTGGTTTTGAGGCTCGTGTTGTCTTATTGAGCGCAAGCATGAAATTGACTGAGATGGGCCATGACAAATTTTTGCAAGACGTCCTTGAACAGACTTTGAATCTTTTTCAGAGGAGCTTTTGGAGTATGTGACCACGATGGTGTGCGTGGCAGTCAAGGGTTACCCTACCATCGGAGTCATCCACAAACCCTTCGAAAAGAAGACCTGTAAGTTGTATTTTTTTGCAGCGACGCNNCACTGAGAGGTGGCTGAATCACTTCGTTGTGCACAGTTAGCTTGCCTGNTCNAGGCAGACAAAAAATTCGTAGCGCGGCTAGATAGCAACTGTAGCAGACAAAGCCGTTCGTGTGTCATATTTTGTTTGTACTGTATGTGCAGTTTTGCAATTACCATTCAACATATTACTGGATAATTCTGCCCTAAGATGCCTACCACCTTCGCTTATGCTGACCTCTGACCTTTTCTGTCGATGTAGGTNGTGTTTCGGAGCATGTGCTTTTTTTATAAATTGCTGAAGTTGTGTTTCGAAAGGTGAAAACTAAATAAATTTATTTATAAAATAATGTGCATGTTGCAAAATAGCAGGAAGCTTGTATAAAACAAGGCATCAGTGCCCAGCAGTAGTACACCTGCAAAAATTGCGAAGACAACGATATTTGGCAGAGCCCATATACTACTGAAGTGTTCTATCTCTCGAAGGTCGTGTAGGATTCCCAGATCAAAGAGATACACCTATCTTAACACAAGGGTTGGGTGAATAAAGATGATAATAAATTGTCAAGGCAGAACTTCAATGTTAGCAATTTCTCTTATTAGTAATTACCTTACAACGGTGGTTGGAGAATATTTGTGGCTGTACATTTCTTCAGTTTGTTCTGATATCAGGCGTTGCTTTGACAATATAAAAAATTAGATTTTGTTTGCACATGTTCGTTGTATGTTTGTAAACTACAACCGATAAATAAATGAACTTTTTGAAGCAATGTTCATTTGAAGACATGACACTTTTCTTAAGAGAATGGCAGTTCACCTATGGGCATAACCCATCGAAAAGTTTTTTTGACCACGTGCTTAACCCTTTTTCAAATGATGAACGTGCTAGAATCGACGCGAACGCATTTTTAAACCTTTTCCATCTTTCGCAGATTGGACTTGGGTTGGTCACGGTTCAAACGTTGTTGACCATTCGAGCAGCGCACCGAAGTATTCCATCATCATGTCGCGCTCCCATACGGGCGACGCCAACAAAACAATCCACAAGGCGTTTGGCAAGGATGTTAAAGTCATACCAGCTGGTGGCGCCGGTGAGCCTTTGTTACAGAGTTGTTGCCAATTACTGTTTCAGTCTCGTGATAATAATAATGCTCCATTCTTCCGTGTGCTGGAGCTGTCGGCTCACATCGAACTTCTTGCGTTTCGTTTGGCCATTGCGTTGATCGATCAGAAAAAAACAAGCTGACGATTAAAGAAGGTATTCATGTAGGTAGCATTTTCATTGTTTACTAGCATTGTGTTTATCAGTGAAGGTTGTTCGTTTCTGACGTCGTGCAAAGGAGCGCGCAAACGATGTCAAAGCTGCGTTTGTTCTGCCTCGTTTGGGCGCTGCTTGAAAGCGAGCTGATGTTATGCACAAACGTTCGGAAACGAATTTCATTGTCCTGTAGCGCATCGTCGCCATTGCTATGGCGAAAACACCCGCGGAACCCGTTGCTGTATCGTTCTGTCTCTTTCTGAGGTCAGGTTAGCTTAGAAACATGAGCAAATGCGTGTGAGACCGGAATCAAAATTTTAGGAGCTGCAAGGTTCAAAATGAAGCGGCGCCCTCCAATCTGTTCTACACCATTTTAATGGAAACGACTTTTCTATTATGTTTTCTGTGCTCTTTGCCAATCCCAGCAACCTTACTGCAACAGTTTTGTTGGATGCTAAGAACCGAATTGGGTCTATTTTTTCCGCGGGTTTGCTGTGGCTGGTGATTTGCAAGCTTGCATGGACAGTAGACTTGACTTCTGTCCCATGTCTCATTATTATTAATTTTCCTTCGCGTAGCAAGAATTGTCTGAAGTTGAATACTATTATTATACGGTCACAGTTCAGTAAAGGTTTCACGTAGAGGTTCAGTGCCATAGCGTGATGGTGCGAGGCCCAAAAAATAGATTGTTGGTCTCTTTTTCAGGTGACAATAAAAAAAAGAGTCACCTAATTTTTATTGGCACTCCTAATTGGAAGCTTTGGAGTGTGTGAGCCGCGGCTCTGTAGAGGTTAGACATGCACATGATACAATGTACTTAGACCAGGGGTGGGCAATTAATTTGGCTCGGGAGCCACTTTGAGAAAGCAGTGTTTGACGGATGGCCGAACCTTCCATTGGAAATAGTAGCAAGTCTCTGTTCAAATTAGGATCAGTGCTGACATTTACTGTGATAAGTTGGGGTAACTTCAGATTAGAAGATTTCCTAAATGCTTCCGCGGGCCACTGAAGACGCCGCGGCGGGCCACGGNCCGCTATTTACCCACACGTGACTTGGACAGTCTCAAGTTGACATGGGATGAGAATCGATTGGACAGAAAAAAGTTTCCCGTGGACAAGTCTGATGATTTTGTTGGAACATTACGCGTATCGATCCGCCCGACATCGTAGCCGGCTTACGATGCGTTTGTCGCGTTCTGAGAATTCGCTTTCGCTGTCAGTTCTCACGACCGTCGCCACTGCACACGATAAAGAGACCACACCCGTTGCGCTGTTTTCCGTGCAGGATACAAGAGCCTCGCGCTGTTCAACGGGAAGGCGTCGGCGTACCTTCACACCACGCTGATCAAGAAGTGGGACATCTGCGCCGGCAACGCTCTGCTCGACCACGCCGGCGGCAAGATGACCACGCGCGCAGGAGAACGGATCGACTACTCGTCCGGGAACTCGCCGAAGAACAAAGGCGGCCTGGTGGCGGCGTTGCACGACCACGAGTTCTATCGCACCAAGTTGCAGCAAACGTAACAAAAAAAACGCGCTTTCTTTTCGCCAAGCGAAGTATTTTATCGCGTATCAGACGCGAGTCAGGTGTGCCACTGCTGAGGTCCATGGGCGTTGGAAGAATTTATTCCAAGGGGGGAAAAAGTGGTGGAATTTGATTTTTCCCACTCGAAACTAGGAAAACAACCCTTTGCTGAGAATTTCAAAATCCAGGGCGGCCAAGAACCCCCTTCCGACGCCCATGCTGAGGCCTGGGCTGAATTGTATCCGCGGCGAGTTTTCCGACAATCGCAGGCGAAGACGTTCGCTACTGCGTCTGGTTGTTCGTGTATTCCTCCTTATCAGCTTCCGTGGCTGTCCTTTAGATTTTTTCGCTTCCTGGGTCGTTACGCGTCGCGAGCCACAGTTGCGTGGCTGCCTTCTCGTTCCGACACCGGCTTGTGCAGCGCGCTCACGCAGCATTAAGCTTTTCTTTGATTATTATGTATAAGCGCTGGCAAATTTACGCTTGCTCGTGTTCGCACCGCCGCACGTATGTTGGACAATCTCAAATGGGGCACAGCAAGCCTCCGAGAGTTTTAAAATGTTCTAAGTCCCCAGACCAGTGAGTTATTAGAGGGTGGGCGAACGAAAATTTTATTGAAGATGGTAACTGCTCAAAGAGTTCCCGCTGACGTAAGCTTGATCATTGTCTAGCTCGAGGTAATCAGTCGCTGGCAATCTGTATTCTTTTTGCCTACTTGGCGATGTGTCCCGCTTTTTCAGTATATTGAGTGTATCGCAATATGTAGCATGATGTAGTAGTGGTTGTGCTATTGTTTGCTTTCTTGCGCTTTGAGGCAACCAAGTACGTTACAGTGCCGCGGTGTTAAAGTGAAATTTGATTATATTTTAGCGATGACCTCATGCTTTCACGCAATGCATCACGCCTGTTTCCCAAAGGTTTCAGAAGAGATGCAATCATTGCATTTCGGCGCACACTGACGCCGATTGGCCAGAGCCTACGTCAGTTGGTTTTGCTTCAAACGCGTTATTATCCGCTGTTGCATTCATCAAATGTGTGTGGTGCTACTTGCAAANTAGAACGAGATATTCAGGTATAAAGACAGGCTTGTCNAAATATGCAACTAAACTTCATTTAACTGTGTTTGTAAAGGCTAACGGAAGCGATGTGCTTTGAAAAACTACTAACTTACGGTTTAAACTCGGAAAAACTTGTTTCACTGTCGTAAACACCTTATGAAATTTGTTTTCTTGGGATAGTCGACACAGTTGCAAAAATAGCTGATGAGAGAATATGATGTTCAGTCAGTCGGAAAATATTGCCACAGTTAGAAGTGACACTAAAACCTCTCCGATTCACTGCAACCATGACAATACATCAGCAATTTCCCGCTTTTATTTACAGTGCATTCCTGGAGCAAATACAATGCACAGTAAGTACAAAGAGCCTGCAAGATAAACGAAGGTTCAGTGCGACAAACGTCGAAAATTTTTCGCTCGCAGACGCTTCTGTATTTGATGTACAATATATTTTTTGACTTAGTTCATTCCCTGCAAGCACAAAAATCGAAAGAAAGTGGTGTAAGTCAAGCGAAATGATGAGATAGAGTAACAACCTCCAGTTTTATAAGTTGTGGGGAATCTATGATTCAATCCAGGCCAGCTTCGCGAATAGCTGCAGCAAGAATGTCGTCGTCAATTCTTCCAGCCAGGATCACGTAGGCCGACAGATCCTGAGCGGCTGGTGGAGGTGTACCTGTCTCGTCTGCGGAGCTGCCTGATCTTTTGCTTGCTTGTGATGCCCTTGTTGAAAAGAAAAAAGATCCACGTTAAGCGTGAGCACTGATATGAGAAACACGTGGTAACCAGGCTCGTGGAGTCAGAAACAGACCGAATCCCGAAAAGCCTGAGATGTGAGAAACAGTAATTGATCGAAAGTATAGTCGCACAATGCAGGTGATGTTGGTTTCGCTCCGATCGAAACAAACAGATGCAGATGAGAGCTGCAGGGTTAGAGTACGTGATTGCCTTAGTCGTGGTCTATTTGCAGATGGCCGAAGTCAAAACCCTCAGTAGTCAGGTTCTTGCAAATGATACAGAAGCGTAGACAGGGGCTGCTGGCGGTGTTTACCTCGTTCGAAACATTTACTATCACAAAGGATTAAAGCAGGTTTCGGGTTCAGCAAACAGTCGAGGGCCGTTTTTTTATCGTTTGTGTTGAAAAATTGCGAAATCTTGAAAATCAAACACTGCCCAAGCGACTTACCGTATTTCATCCCCCTGATGTTGATTGCCCCCACCATAGAAGAAAATGCTTGGTCTAAATACGTTACTGTGAAGTTTGTTTGCGTTGTTGCTGCGGCAATAATGCTTCACAACATTTACTTTGAGAGTGGTACCTCATTTCAACCCAAACTTCCTCCTTCAACCCGACCAATTAAAAATCGTGGCTATGCCAGTACAGGTAGACTAACCTTCTGCTCAGAAACATAGCCAAAAGTTGCTTTTTGGCTGCATTGTCCAAATACTTTCCTCTCCAGCTAGAAAGATAACCTTGCGAATATCGCTTCTGTGGAGTGACGATCCCATCTGCGTGATCCTCTTTGTCAGATAGGAGGCTGTGAATGAAGAAACAATGTTTGTACAGGTGATTTCAGTATAAAGTAACGCAGTTTAAGATCTTTATTTCTATATCAAGGGTAGCGTGAGGGCCTACGATAAGTACTTCGTACCGAGGCACTGGGAGGATGAAAATACGCACGCTAAGTTTTTCTGTAATCAAGTCCAAAGTTACTAGTGTATAAACTAGTTTCCTGAGTCACAATCAATATATTTCTAAATCTTGGCATGGTAGCTCTTTAACCTCTATTCTAATTACTAGAGAAACAAGCTACACAATCCTACAAGTTTTAACAAGGAATCCAGAAGCTTGGGGGCCCGGTATCGGTCTTCGTTTCCTCGGGTAAAATTTCTCTCAAAGTCCATGGGTAGCGTTACTGGTCCCAGAGACATTAAAAGGTGCTTTATGCTTTCAATCTGCTTGTAAAAGGAAATTGCTACAGTGACTTATACGACAGATGAACATTAACCCCAAGCTTTTAATTCCACTAAAATCTTTGTCGTAACCAACCAAAACTTTGAATCGAAAAAAAATGATTATACACATGTGTAACCAAACCAGTCCCTCGCCGCTTCATGCGGCCTTGCTAAAAACAGTATTGACTCGTACCCTGACAGCCACCTTTTATTCTCTGAAGGTTTCTCTTCCGTTGGTGAAGACCGTGCTGGATGCACCAGAACAACACAAATTGCTGTAGCAACAATTAACAAACGCATTTTCTTGAACTAATTTGTAAAATCTTTGAAACTCCAAGTTGACTGTAGAACAAAGTGTGCAAACTTTTTTACTTAAATTTCTTTGACCATCCAATGCCAGATTTCTAAAGGGATCGAGCTTTATTTGACCAGCGTACCATCATTTAACCTCCTTGTTTAGAGTATAAATGCGTAAGAGCATTTGTTGTAGAGTATGTTCACTACAAAACGTTTACACCAAAGTGTCAAAAAATCAAGAACAACTCGCTAAAACGACATTCCAGTGTGTGGTTGTTGTGCTACCATCAACGACAAAGTTACCGACATCTGTTTCACTTCTGCGTGAGATCCTCTGCTCATTTATTCTCATGTTGTCCCATCTGCTTTTCCTTGACCACAGGTTGCGATCTGAAGGCTAGAGCCTAAATGTCTCCTGTGTAACTTTTGCCATTGCTGCTCACAACGCTGTCCGAACGAGAACGTGATACAGGATATAGTCTTGCAGAAAAACATGCAGAGCCCTGGAACCTAATGCGCGATGTCCGACAGCTGAAATAATTCACTGAGCACGACGATCAATAATAGCTTTTTGAAAAACTTGGTTCAAAATTATTATTTTTCGCAAAGCGTTTATGGCCAAACTGCAAAGAAACCTGATTGTTCGCCTTACATTTTAACCAGCCTTCGGCTATACAATAATGTGAAAACCGATCCATATGTTGGTAAAAAAACGTGTCTTATATATATTTATTCATTTTGTTTTTGATAGCCTCTGACCATGGGCAGCATGTTCAACCACCATGTATTAGTTTCCACATTAGCAACATTTTAAAATAAATCAAATAAATTGATGGACTGTTGTAAAATGTTTGCTTCTGGGTTATAGGATCCTGCAAAATTATGCTAAACTTCCTGGCTGTCGTACAGCGATAAGGTATATACCAATTTCAAGTTCACGTCTTTTTTTCAGTTCAACTGAATTCAATGCAGCAGGTTATAAAAGCAAAGACCTATAAAACGCAACATCTCTGATTTCACAAATCTATCTCAGTATCTTTGAATGTAACCTATCTTTAGCATCTATGCATTCTACCTGACAACATAGTTTTAAATGCGTTTGGTTTAAATATATTTTCCGAAAGTTTTGTCAAAGCTTCTGGTCAAAATAATAATAATAATGAAACACCGTGAAAGGCTTCAGATTGAATTTTTGGATTAAATTTTTCTATCAGTTTGCAATGAGCCAATGTATTTGCTTATGACTCAGTAATGAGGAACGTTTTTTAATCATTTCGAAACAAAATGAACAAAAGCTTTCGTCTTCAACAACAGCAAAATTTTTTAGTCCTTCTCCCTTCACTCCAATCGGTGGTCTCAAGTTAAAACTTTGTTTGAGAACTAACGTCAAATCACGAAGGGCAATTTTTTTATTAGTTGACTTGCACATTCCTGAAAGCGATTCTTGTCGATCACCCATGACTCCCTCACCACTTTTTACACTGAGCCTGATGGCAACGGTTTCTGCTCAAATTTATACTCACTTTGTTGACAAGACATTATAAAATGTATCGATCTTGCTTGTTGCGTCACGTGTCACGGATCATCACAGTTCATCCCATTAAAAATGTCTTTTCTGGGGACTTCACGGAAATGTAAAATTAATGGGTTTTTCTTTCCCAACATCGCTCACCCTTAGACCATCTGGCACGTGGTGTTATAATCCGCAAGACAGTCATTTATCTTACTGATGTGTCCGCTCTGCGTAGAAAACAGTCGTTGGTATTAGAACCAAGATGTTTTCCTCGAAACTTGTTGTTGAAAAGACAACTAACAATTCTTCCCATGTTCATGTAACAATCTGTAGCTTCGGACGACAAGACGCTATGTATAATTTATTGAAACCAAACCACTCAGTTCTCGCCTGGCTTGAAACGAGAAATTCTGCCGAAAATCACTCTGGCTTCCAAGCTTTGAAATTTTTAGCACCTGCCTAATTTTCTATACAAGAGAAACAAGAGAGTTAATCCATCCACGATTTCCCCTTCTGCACTTTGACAAAGCGGTCGACAGATACTTAAAAGTATTCTTTCCGATTGTTAGGGTTTTGGCAACAACATGTGAACCTCCAAAATCACAAAGAAACTCTCTTTGTTCATACAAATGTCCCAAATCCAAAAATGGTCGTCGGATTCTGGAAAAGAAAGTATTCAAAGATATTACAGAATTGTTGCGGTGCTATATGCTTGGGGTTTGGAACTGTCGGTTGGTTATTTTAGGAGTAGTTGGTGCCACCCTGCCTAAAATTCTTGCAACGAAAGATATTTGTTACTTTTCATCTTGCAAGCTAAATCAGCGAAAAGATGTGTCACTAGAAATACTCATTTGATTCAACCAATAATCTCCACAAGGAAAATCAGAGGTTAATTCACTTCAAAAATGTAATATGTTTGCCTGCATCTTTCTAAATTAGATAAAGTTAGACTTCGTGGAATTACGTAGTGTAATCCTTCATTTTATTTAACGTGAAAAACCTTATGGACGAAGTAAGCTACATGACTTTGCTTGTATTAAATTAAAATATGGACCTTGATTTTTTAACACCAAAGTTTCTTTACGAATATATTTCGATAGTTTAAAGAGAGAAAAACTGAAAGAAAGCATAAAATTCGTGAGTAGATTCAAAGAGGAATTTTCGTTCTGTGAATAACATCGGTTTGACAATAAGTTTTTAATTTTCAGCAAATGAGGCATGTTTCTTGCAGACAAATCTTAACTTATGAGTATGACATTCTGATCTGAGTCAGTCGCAGGAGAGAATTGTACACAACATGCACGCATTTCGTCCTAACACCGAACGAATTGCCGCGAACACCCACAGGTACAGTCGTGGAATGCCGTCCATCATTATATGAAGCCCGAGCAGCATTCCCTTGATGTTCGATATAGCTCCAAATATCGACTCTTACATTTTCGTTTTTTGTGAAATTCTCAATTTGAAAAATTATCAACTATCTACATTGCAGTCATGTTACTTTGCACCACTTGGTACATCGCTTGCTGTGCGTAACCGTAAACACTTCGAAAATCAATTGGCCCGAATTGTTCTCATGACACATTGGGAGCTTTGAAACTGTCGCGCTGATAAACGATATTATAGAGCTCCCTTTATGCAGGTTTGGTGTTTTTTCTTACCGTAGATACTTGTGTATAAGTCGATCTTATGTATAAGTCGATGTGTATTTTAAGATAAAAATTTGCGTCATTTTACGTATTACCTGTGTACAAGTCGACTGTAGATTCCAGGCACAGTCACTGTAGGAAACAGCAATCGTTGTACCTTTTTTATTTGTGTACACAGCGCAGGCTTATACCTACCGTATATAACATGTATAGAAACGGAGTTTTCTTTTCACATTCACATTGTATACCACTCTTCAGCAACATCTCCACAAACATTATAAGTCGACCCCAAAAATATTACCTTAAAATCGTCTCCCAAAAACTACTTATGCACAAGTATATACGGTATTTTGCCTGCTGTTGCTCCACTCGCCAATCGCATGCTGTGGAGATGCTTTGAATGCTGCTACCGTTGCATAGTCTTTCGTGTTCGAATCCCTCTGTTACGGCCTAAACCGATAAACCGTAAGCAGGGAGCAACGTTGCGTTGATTAGTTTGTTTGTTTGTTTTGTTCGTAGCATCAGAATTGGCGTAGAAAAAAACGAAAACAATAAAGCGTAGGCATTGGTGGCGACGGAAACATCCATTTGAAGCTCCTAGCAACGCATGAAATATTGCGGCAACATGTTTGGCGTTTGACGATTGTTTGACAACACGTTGCAGAGGCCGGTACGACTTCCATCGTTACGGTAAGACTCGAGTATTTGTGTTTGCTTAACCCCGAGCAGCATATGGCGTACTAACAATTATAGCGTTTTACAGCCTTTGACACACGATGTCCACTCAGCTTACGAGTGGAGCTGCCAGATTGATGTCGAAATGAAAATTGCGTGCACCTGCACTGCGAACCAATCTGTCGTATACTGTACAACACAGGGGTGCACAACCTGCGATCTTCGATCAAAATTTATGCGGCCGTGCCTTAATAAAGCTCTTTGTCTACTGTAAGAGGATATTTAGTATAAAGACTGCCAAACAGACGTGTGGAAGCAGGCTAGGCTCAGTGTGCGGAAGCAGAACAGAAGCAATGCAAAATAATGAAAGTATCTTAAAGTCACTGGCGGCCACAATTCATAAAAATAAACGCAATGCCGCCGGTAATACCGAAAAAGTTGTGCACCCCTGGTTTAGAGCATCGCAGAGGTTTTACGTCACTGCTGAAGGCACAGTGGCTGATTGTTCACTACGAATAGCATAGCACATTTGCAAAATTTGAAATAATATACAATGAATAATTGAATTTGACTATGTATGAACAGCAGTGGTTTTTAACTTGATTGGAGGCACTGAACTATGCACGTTTCATTCACCGAACCCTTCATAATTGGAAAAATGTAACTTGATGAAAACGTCCAGTAGGTACATATTGTATTGGGCTACAAATGAAACAAGCATCAATTGCACGCAAAATCTCTAGTGTTCAAAGGACAATATCCATAAAACATGGCTTGACTGTATTTACGGAAAATAAAACATGTAGTTCTACCAGAAGATACAGCGGTACTTTTCTTAACAGAACCAGGCCATGCAGAAAAAGAAAACAAAACAAAGGGACAAAAACCCTTTATAATAGCAATAATCGTATTAAATTTTTTTCAACATGTATATAAAATTAATCAGTATAAAATTTATTTGTATGAATACAATCAACATATAAAAGCTAAATGTATAATAAAGAAATACAGAGTTAATCAAGTTTGCACGAGTTTCACACGTGCACAAAAACATAATTCTGTGGTCATCTTCTGTTGTTTGAATGGAGATTTTTTATTCCACTCCGAATTGGACTTCGAGGCATGCGTTGAGCAAAAAGTTTGTGGTTTCATCATCTGAAACCGCCAGACCATATATGCCCATTAGGACGTCGCTGTTTGGGAAACTCCGGGACGCATATTTACAAAATGTAACCGTATTCGAAAAACAACTTGTTTCTACAGATGCGACTGCCATAAAACGTTCAGTTTGACAATCAATTGCCGCCGACTTTATAGCCTAAGGGAATGTCTGAGGTTTGATATGGTGAAGGTTTTCGGTTCGACTCTCACTTCTGCTACTTTCGTTTAGGCAGTTGTGGTTGCACGTTTCAATTCATGGTACTGTATCACTCTTTTTCCAAACTTTAGGTTCAGGGGATAGGTTTAGGGGTTAGCATTAGGTTACAATTAGGGTTAGGTTTAGATTTACCTGAAAACTACTTCTTTTTCGAACACGGTTACATTTTGTAAATAAGCCTCCGGGACAGTATGTTGTGCGGTTTGTTTCTAGGCGCCACCCTTGCAAGCCACTAATGGAGCCAGAGCTGACTCGGTTAAGCCTGATTCACTCTGTGGTGAATAGAACGAACACAAACACGGTATGTTGACTTACGATCGAACTCCTGAGACTAATTCACCGAAACCCTGGGATTCAAGCGAACCCAGGTGAACCACTGATGTACAGCATGTCTCGTGTTTTGCAGTTTTAACGCAGCAAATGCAACATGCACGAGAATCCAGCAAGGCTGGTTTGAGAGTATTTGATAACTTCAACGACAACACAAACGAAGAACACGATACGATTTAGTAATGTGACTGTCACATGATTTTGACGTAAAAGCCTAACCCTAAAAACATGCCTATTTTCTTTGAATAATTGGGTAAACTGTGCTTTAGGTAAAAAACGTTCTTTTATTGAAAACATAGCTTTATTTTTTCATTTGCGTTGTACACTCGGGTACTTTTTCATCGCCTTTAACAAACACTTAAAGAAGTATGATCTATGTCCGGCAGTAACCCCAAGGACCAGCTTTGCATGGTTTCAGAGCCAGAACTATAAACGATGAAGAAATGCAGGTCACATTATCAAAACTTTGACGCTGCTTCGCAATTTTTAAAACTTTTAGCAAAATTAGTCTTCCATGCAAAACTCTCGAGACTGTTGATGTGTTGTTAACAACACGCAAGGAAGGGTAGCGCTTACTGACACAGGGGAATAGTGTGAACATCTAGACTTGAAAGAACTCCCGTGCTGAGTTGGACTCACTGCAGACCAATGTCAGCCACTTCAAATCCCAGACAAAGCCAAGGGGCGTACGGGCCATGCCTCTTCCATATCAGGGGCAATGAGTGGCAAAAAGCTAAATTGAACAGTGTCCACTTCTCAGTGGAAAGGTCGACTTGGTGAATCTCCGTGACCATGGGCGTCGGATAGATTTTTTCCAGGGGGGGGGCACCAGGGGATGTTTTCAAAATTTTTGCAGCGGGGCCCAAAAGTGGTGAAATTTGGTTTTTCCCTCTCGAAACTAAGAAAACAACCTTTTTTGTTGAAATTTTCAAAATCGAGGAGGGCGCCAAGGCCCCCCTGCCCCCCCTTCCGACGCCCATGTCCGTGACGTTCCACTGGGTACGAACGTTCACCTCAACCACACCAGCAAGAGGAGCAATTCAGCCTTCAACGTAGCGCTAATTGCATGCGTGGATCAAATAATGAAAAAAAACAAAACGAAAGGCATTGTTCAAATTTAAAATGTACCAAACAACAAAAATCCCAGGCAGATTTTCTAAGACACACAAAACAGGTTTTCATCTTCTGTTGGTTTGCTATATACTATCGAAAATCCACCTTATTTGGTCTTGTTGGGCATCGTACAAAGTTCGAGTGAACATATATTCACTTAATCAGCGATCTTGATGGCCTTCCTAAGGCAGTGGTACCCTCACTGTGATACGCGAGTAGGTCTACCTTCTGTTGTTCTTCACAAAAACTGTATTAAAGCTTTTCCTTTTTATTATCGGGTTCTGTTTATAAATTCTTGCATTTCTGTGCACTTTTTCTATTGGTTTTGGCCATTATATTTCTCACCGCTATTTTGTACATGTTGCTTTTGTGCCAAGCCTAATTTTCTAAACTTTTGATCGAATGAAATTTGGTTGATGGAGTTTTCTTGGAACAAGGTGGTACGCGGTGACAGTATATCGGACCCCCAAGTGGTGACAGTATATCGGACCCCCCAACCACTGAATCTAAAGTCTTTGACGAATCCATCTGTTCCGTCCATGATCCTGTGTTGTTTCGGTGCAGTGTAGCAGAAAAAAAAAACTGACTGGGATTGACGTTACAACTGCAAAGAAAAATCTGTTTGTTCTTTGATCACAGCGGTACGCCTTTCTTTTGTTGTCCTCTATCATAATAAATAATTAGCTGCGGCTGTGCTTTGAATAACCAAAATATTATTTCGAAGTAGGAGACAAGCATCAAACTTTCAAGACGAGGACATTCGATTGCTTTATTGGCTGAACACACACCTCATTCCGACACGATTCGTGCGAACGACAAGGTTGTGACTGCGAGAAGCGGCCGCTTTCAATCAGTTTTCGTGCCTCGCATAATCATATCATGGCACCAAGGTTGCGTCGCTGAACTACATGCGCGGGCGAGCTAGTACAAAGGCCGTCGAGTCCAGACGTCCTTCTGCTGACTTCTGGCAAGTGGCGGGTATGGTATCCATGCGGACGGCGGTTGCCGCGGCACCCAGGGCGACACGACGAACGGTTCGAAATCTCCGAAGTATGCTTGATAAGCGGTCTTGAAATAATTACGCATTGGAGGTCGCATCTGTCTCACCTTTACAAAAACAAATGTCAATGTTACAAGAAACGTACCGAGCGTTAAATCTTGCGCAAACGTCAACTGATTGTTTTAGGAATCTGCATCATCTGAAGAGCACCAACGGCACAAAGTTCAAGGTCAATGAAATGAAAGCTTTTAGTAAAAACGTACCTCCATCTGTTTATAAATCGTCTTTGCGTTCTCCGCAGCCACCGTTTTCAGAGCGTTGTAGTAATCATCCAAAATAAGTGCTGTCTGCAAGTGAAGTCAAACATTCAGTATGAGCTGTAAGCAACTTCGAAACTCGCGATCGCTTCCGTTCCGAAAAGACACTTCATTTTTAGAAAATTATCGACAGCATCGCACGGTTCGTTTGACTGTGATGATATGGAAGTCTGTTTTTGGTGCTGGGTTGAATCTTATCGCGATGACGTTTTGATTATATACAATTTATCGTCTCAGCAGTGCTATTTACGTGGAATCAAATTTGCGATTTATAAATCAGTGATTGTTTTATCACCAGGGACGCCTCAGCAAACCAAACGGAGGATGCCATGAGGAAGGTTAATAAAAGCAGTTGCAATCAATTTGTTCATTTTTTTATGATTCGAATTGTTGCTTTCAAGTTTCAAGCTCAACATTGCTTAACACCCAATCCTACACTATAAAAAAGCTAACGTTGCATCTTCTTCAAAAGGTCAGACTGAGCTCTTCATCCATGCAAGGTAATCAGTCTAGATATGGGGAACCGATAGGAAGGCAGGGAATATATCCCAACTTGGCAACCCCTGCAGCTGAACCTGGCCTAACGCATTGGTCACGCCTCCCAGTGGGACTCTGTTGGGGATGCCAAGTGCTGTTTACTGATAACTCGGCAACTCCGTGACGCTAACCCTTGGCCGGATTCACTTTCGAATTTTTTCAAAGAGATTATCTCTCGCAGAGGTTCAGCCACACACATAAAACGTTTTCTTTTGAGTTTCTTCGAATCCTGTTCCGCAAGTTGCCTTACCGGGGAACCAGTCCCGTCGCCACAGGGTATTTGGTGGGATTAGCCCCCCAACAAAGCACCAAGTCCACCAAATTGAAATACAGTATGAAACACTTAAATCAGTGGAGATTTGATCAAATTTTCGATATCAAGCCCAACTGCACAAACGTAAAGACTGCCTGTTGAAAACGGTTCTGGGGGGAACACCGGAGTTTCAGGCCAAACATAGAGAAAATGCGTATTTCATACCTGACGGCGAATTTCCGGCAAGTCGTCGTAGTTAAACTTTTGTGGGTACCGCCGCATGTTAAACCTGGGTAGAGGAACTTCTTTAGCCGTCACTACGAACTCCGAAATCTTCGGCCGTCGCAGCGGTTTCTTCTTCTTAGCGGTGGCTGCTGTTTTAAACAACGTGTGCATCATTTGGACACGCGCAGTAAATCGCAAACGAGCATTTTGCAATCTGCAAATCTGCTGCAAGTTTTTCATTTCATCAATACAACCAAATCGTGCATTTTAGCTATCTGTGTCATTTGTCTGTGTCATTGCTAGTACCACTAATACGTTTTATGTATGACATACGTAGTTAGATTCTGTATTTGAATAAGAGCTGAAGATAGGCTAAATATAAACCCGCTAAACATCATACGTTCTGATTCCTTTCGATAGATACNATAAGATGATATATATACAGCATACATACAGGTATGCACTCCNGTACATGTAAGCGTATCACCATCCAATATTGTGCAATGAAAAACTTCGGTTGACACCTAATTCGCCCGCTGAGGCCGTTTTTTTGTTAATTTCGGTGACGGCAAGTGGCGGCAGGCCGAAACCTGAATTGTGCTTCTTACCGGGGCAGTTGAGGTGAACGCTCTTGCCCAAGGAGCGTTACGGCAATTCACTCAGTGGATGTGGATCGAACACCCAACCTTCCAATTGGGAGGCGGACACTTTACTACTGAGCTATTGCCGCCCACAAGGTCGTTCGAGGGTAGACTTTTTAAAACAGGTGTTAAAAATTTTCGGACAATTGCCATAAGGGGTCACCAACCTTTTTGAAACTGCGAGCTACTTCTTGTGTAACGATTAATGCGAAGGGCTACTAGTTTGATACACACTTCTGAAATAAAATTTTGCTCAATCCACTTTCAATTATTTTAGTATTCGTTAATGTGCAGACATTGATCATGCTGATGTTATTTTTAGAACAGGCCCGCGGGCGACCTACTTGGTCCTTGCGGGCGACCTGGTGTCCGCGGGCACCACGTTGGTGACCCCTGTGCTAAAGACTATCCAGCAGCAAAATTGCAAAAATTCAAGGCTTCAAAACTTTTCATCACAAACCAGAACCATCGAAACTTGATAAAATTTTGCGTGCTTTAGTCTTAGTATTTGACTAATTTGATCTTTTTTCGCAACATTAAAAAAACGTTTGTGTTTAAAGCAGGGGTCGGCAACCCTTTCCAATCGGCGCCAAAAAGGGAGTTGTACAGATTTAGCAGACCACACGTACGATAATTTCAGCTGATAATTCCTGATTATTGTTTAAGTTGATATTCATCAGATAGACTTGCTTAGTATAGCGCACAGCTTTGTATTACTACAAGCCTTAACATCGTGCAAATGAAGACTATCGACTTGAATCCGATCGCACGTATTTCGCTGTAGTGCAGAGCCCACCAGTACTGCCGTGTGTTCCAATATAGTTGGGGAGAAATTGGTCAGTGATGACAGTCGAGTCATTACTGTCGTTACAATTGCATTAATTTATCACAACATACTACTATTTTTCTATGGTAGAGGTGGGGTACCTGCGGCCCGCAGGCCAAATACGGCCAGCGTAAATATTTTAAATGGCCCGCATCAGAAATTTTGTTACTCAGCTTAGAACACAACATTGCATCAAAACGAAATTTCATGATAAGCAGATACTTAGACAAAATTTCAAAAGAAATCCCTTTCGCTCATTGTCATAACCTTCTCTCCTTATTTTTGTTAATGTCATGAAGGTCATAGGTAGAATTTTAAGATGAAGTTCATTATTTTACAGCTTGCCAGAGATATTTTATAATTCATGCCGCCCGAGTTAAGAAATTGGTTTCCCACTCTAGGCCTGGAGTATTTCGGAATTACGACATAGAAATGCCGAAATGAACAGCATACACAGGGTATATCAGCTAAGCTAAACGTTGCGTGCCCTCAGGTAAGTCATATCGAGTAAATCCAACGTTTTTCAGAAGGCCATCACAGTAACATCTAGCACAATGGTTCTCAAACTTTTTGTTAAAGCGGACGCTTCTTACTGCCCCCAAAGCAACTGCGGACCGCGTCGTTGTCGGCGTTTGGTGCGTTATTCAAAAACATGATTTAGTCTATATTTTGTCAGAAATGTAACAATGTGCACTGTGTCAGACGGTCATAGGGAACAGCATGTACCCTTAAACTACAAACAATTAGTTTATAAACGAAAGGTCATTTATGTCAAAGCGATTTCACTTATTGTGTTAGTAAGTGAGATCTGCTGTTGCCCTGCTGTTGCCTTGCTTCGACATCTTGCTTTGATGTGCATAGAGTAAAAATCCAAAAATCCAGCGGCACTTTTACAAATGCTTGTAGAACTAAATTTATTAAGGTAGAACGAGAACAGTCGAATCTGCTCGCAAAGCATTTTACTACGGGAAATGAATTTCGCGTCAAGTACGCATTTTCTGCAATTGTAAGCAAAAACGTACAGGTGCAATGATGAACACCTAGAGCAATACTTCTACAGTTTCAAACGCATTAAAAAACGCGTGTTTTTGATTATAGCGTACACCATGACTCTTACACTGTCATTATCGAACTAAAAGATTATTATGCTTTCATAACTGATATAAAACTCTAAGCTATCTTCGATAGTAGAGCGAAAACAGTAACTACATTTGCAAACACATGCTGCTGTTGACCATTGAAACTAAGAGAGTCCTTTGTGCCAATTGTTTTAGGTTGGTAATGACGGCGCCTTCTTTAAAAATGGCGCCTTCAACTTGTGTAGTAGCGTATGTGGCCCTCTGGCAAAAACGTTTGGAGCCCCCTGGTCTAGCACAATGATTTTCAACGTGGTCCAGGTGGACCCAGTAACGTAACTGGAGGTTTGAGCCAAGGGAGGAAAAACGTAGCTGAAGTTGGCCCACTGGCCACCGTAGGGGGCATTAGCCAACACTCAGAAAAAGTTAACAAATGATAGTGAATCCGTATGTTGTGGATCTCTATACTAGCTAAAAAAAACGAAAGCACCCCGAAAAATGCAAAAAACAACAACCTACTGAAAACCAAAGGAATACTAAACATCAAAATCTCAGTTAAAGGGGGCCACCGGTGGGCCTCCCAGTGGAACTTTTTCTGGAATTTTAGTGATCCACATTGAGTTTCATAAATTCTTGACAAAACGTTCCTGAAAATAGCACCCTTTACTTACAGTCCAGTAAATTATGTAAGTACATTTTTAGTTTCTTATGTTCTTAAGGTGTAAGCATAGCCAAGTGGTCCACTGGATAGCTTTTGAAAAAGATGGTCCATGGGATAAAAAAGGTTGAGAACCGCTAGTATAGCATGACCTGCAGGCGTAGGTCATTCGGAAGGTCTAATCACAGCCACATCATTTTCAGCAAGTTTAACAAACGTCCAAAAAAATACACTGGAATATGTGTTTCTGCTGACTTTTAGTACACTTGTTGTACACGATATTACGCCAATACGCAGCATTTGAGGGGCATTTTGAAAACTTGTTAACACACCCTGAAGAAGGACGACACGCCCGTGGTAATTCTGGGGTTCCGAAAAGCTTACATCCAAAATATGTATTGGGCAGCGGGCACAAATATTTACGAAGCAATCACTATAAACATCCTTCAAAATCGATCTGCAATCAGCAGCTTCCAATGCACAACGTACATGCCGGTGTTTCTAGATGGCTGCAGTGCGGCCTTATCACAAAAAGGTAGACAAATAATTCCAACGTTATAAAAGCGTATAAGCCCTGTGCCTGGACACACAGGAACGAACAACATGAGTTAATTCCCTTCTTACATTTTGAAACTAATCAATTGCCGATTTAAACGAATCAGTTAGCTATACGATAACAACTAAATAAGTTATTGAGGGGTTTCTGTACGCCTAGTTTCACCAGGCGGGTGGTTTGTTGGGACGCATGGTCTAAATCCTGAATGTTTCAAATAAATCAAGAGAGATATCATCGATAATAATAAATCATTGTTTCATAACAAGTCAAATTAAACTCGTATCATCAAATTTTAAAAAATAATTCAATAAGAACAAATGAAACAATAAAACATGCTTGACAACAGTGTTGGATTCGCAACTTGCAAACCTACTACTAGGCGATGCTACTTCGCAAGTGCAGTGAAACAGCATGCAACAAACATCAAATAGTTGTCGTAACGTAAACATAGGGCCGCTGGCCTGGTACCGAAAACAATTTCTTTTCAGTCATCCACAAACCTCTTCTATCAGGAGCTTCTGCGTCCCCTATTTTGGCAGGTGGCTCTGAATATGTTCGCAGCATCTCCTCGTGCGTTCGCTCCGCAAACGACCTACGGTGCAAAGTGGTGCGTTTCGGAAGACGCCGCGTTTCCTTGGTCTGTCCCTGTGTCGTGAAGCACATCTTTTCGGTGAATATAACTTTCCATTTACACTGAAGTGCCAACTTGAGTATGTACGGGAAATGAACCATTACACACGCATAAAATGGTATACATTTTTCGTTTTTGTTGCATAAGGAAATACTGCAAGCATAAGCGTTTTGTCATCGTAGATAACAAGGAAACTTTGCAGCCGCAAATCTTGGCAGCATGCACAGCGCAACTTCAGATTAGACCAGCTAACCAAAAGAAAATCACAGCCATAAACCGGACGGCTGTTTTAAAATGCGCACAAAACTTGCGCAACGTAGTGCACAAATTCTTTGCATCACCCTTGGCCATTCATCTTGTTTCTCAAGCTCAGCAGGCTTTCGGACAACAGCGGTCTTGATTCTCTCTCGAGTCCCAACAGCAGATCCTGGTCGAATTCTTCGCACAACTTTGGGACGTACTGCAAAAAAATCTTGCTGACAGAAGCGGTTGCGGTGAAAGTAAAGACGTTTCGGAAAAGGTGGATGCCAAGGGTACAATTTTTGTTTTTTTATAGACAGCACAAGATTTACACGGAATTTGGCCGGTATTTTTGACATGTGCGCTCATGCACAGCAAAGTATTGATAAACCTGAAGTTATCCTGCCCAAACATAACCTTTAAAGTACATTTGTTGTTGGACGCAGCAGAAAGGTAGACAACTTCACAACAACCTTGAAAGCCATTTTAACATTGATGTACATCAAATCCTGTCACAAGCACATTTTTAAATAATTTTGAAGCTGAACACACTGCTTCGATCTTGTAAAGAGGGCTCAGCAAAGTTAGGTCGGTTATTTATGATTGCTTACACCAAATCCACTATTCTTAGTGATAACTAAAACTTACCTTCCCTTATGTTCATCCATACGAGGCTGTGCCATCAGTTTGCGCTCGAACATTAGGAATAAAAATTAATAATTCGTGTACGGACGGTAACAATTAAAAGCTACTTTTCTGACAGTTTGTTATTAGCGCAGGTAAATGAACAGTAAAATTCGAAATCTGTCTCTTTTTGTATGTAAGCTCGACAAGCAACATTCTGATTCATAATTTCAAAACCGTGTTCAAAACCGTGTTTTGAAACTGTTCTTCAAGTCTGCTTTTCGGCATCTAACAATTAACCTCGGAGGAATTGTCTCCTGGTATTTATAGTTGCGAAGTGGTGTTGTACATTGCAGATGTAAAGCGACAAAGTTGAGTGACGTCCAATAAATATCAAATTGGTGTATACATGCTATACTTGAAACTCCGTTTCCTTTGATTTGTTTTTTATTCATTTATACCTGAAACTCTGTTCGCTTCTTTCACATTTCTTTATGGATCAACAAAACCGATCCATTGCGGGTTTTCAACACCCGACTTCTTAAGGGCACAACAATCTGGCTACTGTCCTAAGGGATGGAGGGTATATGTGCTTAACTGCTTACTACTCAAACAAAACATTGTTTTTTAATACTGTATCAATGTGTTAAGTTCCAGCGTAGCTGCTATGGCGGTGTAAACTTGAGAAGAGCATTCAGTTAGAAGATGCGAGCAAAGGTGGAAGGAAAAACACGAATAACGCGCAAAGGTTTGAAAAACGAAGGCAGCAGCATTGGAACCATCAATTAAAGTAAATGTGCAACGCACCACTCATCGGAGGTTTAGGAGACTTCTTAGCTTTGTCGCCACTGCCTTTCTTGCTGAGGGAAAGTCTCTGAAGAACAACAAAATTTTTATTCGCAATCACGCAAACTAAAATCTTCTTGAGTTGGCAACTCAAAAACTTGATTTTATCGCAACGTGGTTTCGTTGTTGAACGTGACTAGGGTATGCACCGTACTTTTAAACACGTCTAGTTTGTGAAATACCTTTGAGGTATTCTTTGTAGCTTTTTGTTATGTACAGAATACATCTAATTTTTCTAATTTTTCTTTAGTTATAAAGGGGATTCCTTGTATTGTAAACACGAATTCGTTCTGCTATGCCCAATAAATCAGTCAAAAATACCATTTCAAGCAGTCGCGTCGCCACGTTTTGGTTCATGGGTGGGCCAAACAGAAAGAAAAGGGAACATCAGCGGAAGACCAACAAACGGGGTTATCACCCATTTGTAGCAGATGGGGCACCGGTTGCAAACGGGAGTCCAGCAGCATCAGGTGACCACTATTGACGACTTGACTTTAAGGCTGATGAATGTCAGTTGATTGCATGTTTATACTTTGCAAATCGCCTAAAGCATACGCTATATACCAGGAGTGGGGAACCTGGGGTCCCGTTAACATTTGATATGACCCGCATCAGAATCTTCGTTGCCCAAGAAAGAGTACAGCATCACGTCAAAACGAAGTTCCATGATAAGAAGGTACTTCGATAGTAAGTCAAGATAATTCACTCTTACTCATAGTTAGATAAAGGCAGGGGCGGATCCAGGGAGAGATTGGGGTGATCACCCCCCCCCTAAAACCTACGAAAGTAACTTTTTTCACCGTAATTTTGTACAATTCGGAAAAGAGCATTCGCGATATAAGGCCATGTTGACGTCCATTGTTTTGTCATAGCAGTGTTGTGAAGTATACTTCATGTCGCTTACAGTAGTGAACTCGTAATGAGACTTTACTGCTAAATATTACTGATATCGCCCTCTCTAAACTTACTGGCTGGATCCGCCCCTGGATAAAGGTAGAATTTTAAAATAAAATTAATCGATTTTGTGGCCCGCCAACGATAATGCACAATCCATGCGGCCCGTGATAGTAAATACTGTAGGTTCCCCACCTATGCTATAGCTATGTGCTATAGGAGGTTGTAGTTATTTATAATACATTTTTGCAAAGGCAGTGGCAGCAGTAAAAGCAATTCTTGGAACTCATTTTGCTGCCTTTGCTCATTGCTATACGACAGCTCTTTCGAACAGCGAAAACTCACCTTAGCATCTTCGGAATCACAATATAGGGGCTGTGCATAAGGAGATTCTCTGTAACTGCGATCCTTCAAAAAGGGTGAGCGTTTACTGCGCAGCTCCTTGTGGATGTGCCGATATCGTCGCACCAAAGCGTTGTAAGAGAGGCCAATGCATCTTTGGCCTACGATACGTAACCAATAAACCTTGTTATGTTGAGATTGTTATTGCCGAAGACACCAGAGTCGATCAAGGAAGGTGCTGCATTTTCGAAAACAGTAGAGCCAAAAGCCTGAGCTTTCGAAGCACACATGTGTTGCACAGTAAGAAACCACATACAGCTCTTAAGTTAATCCGTGGTGATGAAATTAGCAATTTGCTAGCTTGTCTAAAAAAAGAGGTGGTTGTGCTTTTGAAAACGTAAACGTGATTAGCCTATAGTGAGTCTCAACCATAAATTACTTTCGCAAAATTTAATTTTAATTGCTTTGCTATTCCACACCATAATGCCAGTATGCTAGCGGCACAAGGCAGTTTTTATCTGTCAACTCATTACCACAACTGTTTTTTCTTTTATTGTGAGATGAAAGAGCTCCTTTGTTATTTGTTCAGAAAAGTGTATATTGTTTATAAAGATATCCTCATGAATTTTCGGCCTACAACAAAGCTGAAACAACTCATGAACCGGCTGGTTTTCTTCCTCTGAATAATTTACAAATTTCCGTATGTTGTTTCTAACAAAAGAGTGAACGAAACTGAATCATAGCCAACCCATGCTTACGTAACATTTAGGTTGGAAGAAGAGTTCTGAGAAGAGAGCAAAAACTTTGTCTTATTGGGCAAAGGACTACGAAAAGAATGATGAGAGCAAAAAATGTAGTAATGAGCATTACCCGCTGACCAATCTTTTATCACGTGATCGTTCAATTTTTTCACTCGATTTACGTAGAAATGACGAATCACTTTCATCGAATCGTGCTTAGTGGCAGTCTTGATCATTTTGAAGAATACACTCTTTTTGTTGCTTCTGAAAATCAGACAGTCAAAAGTGTGGATTGGGTTTGCACTTCTATACAATCTCCTCTGGAAAGGTCAGTGCGGTTCAGATTTAACAAACTTTCGTGCCCTGCAAGGTATGTTCAAAACCAGCAAGTTGTAAGGAAAGTTAAGGTTTATTTTGGAAAGTACCACTAGCCTATTAGTTCATTATTACAATCAACCTTCTTAGAGATTGACACAACAAGAACGTAGCTTGAAAGTTTTGTATACTTTCATTTCTGTCACCATTTCGTGTATTCAATTTTTTTTATCATCATTATCATTGCTGAAGAAACAGTAACACCAAAAATAGCTCAGTGTTTTCAGGAGCACGTAACGTATTTTGGGTTTGAGTTTCCTTGCCAAAATCGTTTAAAATAAGTTTTCTTTGAAAATAATTTTAAATCAAGAAAAATTAAAGTTTTCTGTCAATTAGCCAAATGAAAAAACAAAGCCCAGACCAATCTCTGCAGAAGCAATCTATATGGCCACAGAACACTGTTTGAAAACAAGCAATTGTTTTTCACGTCATATTATTTTCAGTTTACGAAATGCCACTCTTTGTCAATGAACTGTCTGCTTTGCTTGATGTTTTGCGCGACAATCGATTGGAACAATTCTCATCAGAGCAGTCTTTTTAAGACCGAGATCCCAAGACATAGGCCTAGTTGTTACTTAGGGTCAAAGCAAAAACCGGCGTCATATTGAGTATTTGAAACGTGTCGAGAACACGACGGAGACATAAGATATGTATTTTAGACGTGTCGGTAGAAACTCTTAACATTTTCAGTAAAATGAAGAGTGAACCTGAAAGCAAAGACTGTATTCAAAAAGACTTAAACCAAATGATTGTTCCGCAGCCTTCCTTGCACCACCTCACTATTGTAATTTCTTGGCAACAAAATGCTTAACTGCTGCCTCCTTGAAACTTCTAGCAATATTTCTATGAGACACCTCACGACACTTGTCACCTGCTAAAGGTTTACTAAAAAACATGAACATACCGATCAGCATTGCAACATACTTGTCAATTCTCACTTTTCCTTTAATCGGACACACTTCAGGAGAATCCACCGGATGAAGCATAGTTTCCAAAATTTTAATTTCTTTTTTAAGTTGTTCTCGATCATCGTCTGCACAAAACACCAATCAGCAAAATTATCGAGAGAACTGAACATGGAGCCATTTGCGGCTGTCATGTAACTTGTGCACACATCATTTGTAGTAGTATATGAAGAAAGAGTCAAATCTCCGAATTCATGTGGTTGAAAATTACGCCCACGCTCCAACAGTTGACCACCTCGTGAAGCAACAGCAATCTCAAGTGACTTTCAGTGGACCAAGCAGATGTTTCCATTGAAGATTTTCAGTTTCCGACCAGACTTGTTTTATACCAACAGCCTTTTCGCTGAAGTTACTGTATAACTTGCAAATAGCGTGTTAACAGAGTTTCGGGTAACCAATTAAGACAGAAACGAACTAAAACCAATAAACACAATTTATTAAAGTACGATCATTCATTCATTCATTCTCATGCCCGCTTTATCTCTAGGGCGGGTCACGGGCAACGACCCTAGGACTCAAAATACCTCACGGTCAACAGCAATTTCAGATAAATCTGCAGGATCCACGCCAAGATGGGACCAAGCAGGTCAGAGAAGTAGTCACTTCACCTGGTCTTTGGACGACCTCTGGGTCGCTTTCCCGTGGGTCTAGCCAGCAGGACTTGCCTCGCCAGTCTTTCGTGGGATATTCCAGACATATGGCCGAACCGTACGTAGCTGGATCTTTCGTTTTGGACAAGTGGTTCGACGTTCAGGGCTTTGCAAATTTCACAGCTGCACACTTTGTCAAGAAGTGTCACACTGTGGACTCTTCGCAAAAATCCTATCTGCGTCGTTCGCACTTCAGATCATGGGCGTCGAAAGGACAGCAGAGGCCCCCCTGGATTTTGAAAATGTCAGCAAAAAAAGGTAGTTTTCTTAGTTTCGAGTGGGAAAAAACAAATTTCACCACTTTGCCCCCATAGAATAATTTTGAAAATATCCCTTAGCGGTCCCCGTGGTAAAAATCTTTCCGGCGCTCATGTTTCAGATATTCTTTTGGTCGTAACCTAAGATTCATGACCGCAGGTGAGAATCGGAACAAAGACCGATTTAAAAACTGATAGTTTTGCGGTGTTTGAAAGCTCCCATTTTGTGACCACAGAGGGATAAGGCTCACGCAGAACGGCGTTAGCTTTGCCAGTCGGTGTACCAATCTTCTCGTTCCGCCTTCCGTCACTCATAAATAGCACCCCTAGGTACATGAACTTCCCACCTGCTGCCATATATTGCCGTTCACTTGCAGCGTACATTGCCTTGGGCTTCTAGAGATATAACACCTCGGTCTTTTTAGTGCTGATTTTCATTCCGGCTTGGTCGCACGCAGCAAAAAAACGATCGAGTGCATGCTGAAGACCCTGTTGAGGAGATGCTGACAGTACCAAATCGTCCGCGAAGAGTAAGCGGTTGATCCTGCAGCTACCACCTGTGATACCCGGGCATCCCACCGGCCCACCTGCGTAGGGAACACTGCACTTTTAAGCTGGCGCTCCAGGCACAGCTGAATACTAACCACCCCCTTCATACCCTTGTCCATAGTGCATAGACCCTCGGCACACAACGCCTGCGTTCACGACGACCCTTCCACCGCCATGCTGCGGCGCTGGTGAACTCCGGCTTCAATCTCCTGGAGTCATGGAGAGCGGCATGGCAAAGTTCCAGGCCAGCGGCCCAGTTTTTAGTCACCCCTGCCGTTTGCCTCCCGCTTGGCTCAGAGTTTCCCCAGGGTCTGTGGGTAGCACTGAATAGGCTAAGAACTGGCGTCGGCTGCTTTGGTACATGCCTGTACAGCTAGTGCATGTTAGATACACCCAAATGCATCTGTGGCGCTGAGGAGCAGTCAGCCAATCGTATAATCTTCGACTGTAATATCCTCCGCTCTCCGAACTGCCTGGAAAACCTGCGGTCCCCTGACATCAACAACATTAAATGGCTTGAGGACCTTGTGGATGTTGTTTGAACCGCTGCTCACACGCAGGAAGAAGACCTGTGATTCCCTTGTCGACTCGGCTGTAAATGTCTATCCAATTCGTCCAGACTATGAAGAGGAATGGTGACAGCATACACCCTTGTCGGAGTGCAACACCAACGGTGAACGATTTTGATTTAACTCCCTCGACACGGACACAAACTTCTGAGCAGGAATATAGTGACTTGACGGCCAGTAACAGGCGCCGTCAACAACATGCTCCCGCAGCAACACTCCACAAAGTTTATCACGACGAACCCGGTCGTATGCTTTCTCGAGGTCGACAAAACATGTGAAAACGTCTTTGGGATACTCCCAAGATTTCTTAAAAATTTGCCGGAGAGTGAAAATTAGGTCTGTAGTGCTGTGGCCGGGACAAAACCGCAGTGGATATCATCCAGCTTTGGTTCAATTATTTCACTACACCTTTTTCAAGGCAATTTTCAAGAGAGGCTAAGGAGAGAAATGCTGCGGTAGTTGGTGCATTCACTCCTGTCTCCCTTTTTGTGTATGGGAATGACCACCCCAGTTTGCCAATCCACACACGAGTAAGCCAAATAACTCCTCGATTCCAAAGGCTTTGAGCATTTCAGGTCAAATTTCATCACAACACAGCCTGCAGCCTTCAGTGGTTTGACAGCAAGGGAGACGTCGGCTGCAGTGATGGTATTTTCCTCCCGCGGATGTACCTTGCGTATGTTCGGTGATGTAATAATGACTGGGTTTAAAATATCTTTGAAATACTCTCTCCATCTACGAAGGATGGCCTTCCCATTGCCGAGTAAGACACCATTTTGGTCTTTGATGGATCTAGCAGTATGAGATCTCTTGCCGCGAAGACGACGGATAGTTTGTCAGAACACTTTGTTGGCTTATCAGTAATTGGAAAAGAGTTTGTATCCGAAATTCCCCCCCAAGATTGCATTTTGGACTTTTTCACCTTGAGTTTCTGCGGACTTTTCGCGCCTCAGTGTACCGCGAATGCAAAGAGGAGTCGGCTTTGTTGTGTAGCGGTGCCTTGTACGCTATTTTCTTTGTTCGAGTCGCATCTTTCACCTCTTGGTTCCACCACAGGCTTACTGGCTTTTTTCCATTATTCGCCACACCGAGTCGTTTCCGTCTGCATACCCGAGCAGCAGATGCAGTGGCATAGCTAGAGTGTGTGGGCTGCCCGGGGCGGCCGTTGAGTTTGGCGCCCCCAAGCCCATAAAAATACCTATTGCACAGTGACTGGCTCGTAAAGCTTTGTATACATTTTAACTTGTTTGTGCACCGTTATAATGTTACTGTACTCTCACATGCTCAACTATGGTGTGCTTTTTAATACACACCAAAACCCAAACATTGTACGTAACAGTTAAACAACAAGCAAAAATGACGTATAGTGAAAAATAGTAAAAAAAGTGTAAAAAATAGGACCATCTTTATTTTTGAAATGAAATCTACAATTTTTTACACAGTAACTTTTCTTGCCTTTTTGTTGGCAAATTCTGCAATAGCAATGTCAAAATGTATTTTATCTGTCAATTGTTGCTCTATAGACAGTGTGCCAAAATTTCTCAACCGCAAGGTGCTCATACTAGATCCTAAGCAATTTTTGATAAGTTTTAGTTTCGAAAAACTCTCACAGGTAGCAGCACTAACGGGAATTGTGAGGAAAATCCGCAGCATTATTACTATATTTGGAACAGAGTTCCCAAGGTTATACTTTTGAATGAACTGCG
>JGI24159J19872_10000307_pt1 | contig 40075 bp, 26 predicted proteins | sample Ectturendosymbi4_FD_19872 | JGI IMG/M metagenome (IMG submission 19872) | reverse complement strand
GAGCTTTTGTGGTTTGACAAACTTCATGTTGAAATGGATTTGGTGTGGTTCTGAAGGAAGTTATGATGATTTTTATTTGTGGGATATTTAAATAAATGCTGAATACGTTTGCAAAATTCTAATTGCAGCTGTGTAACAACGTTGAGTATATTAGTTATTGTGAAATTTTCAGATACTGTTACATGTGCTTTATATCACTTTGTCCCAGACACTGAGCATTTCATGGACATGATTGTCGAATATCAGATCACAAAATTGCTAACCTGGAACTTCGCACGGAGCGTCACTGACCTTAGATATTTCTTAGAATAGTGGATGTGACACATTTCATTTACAGCAGTTTTTTGAAGGAACAATCGACAAATTATTTACAATAAAGGTAAAAACCTTTTCCTTTGAAGTTAGATAATTACAGATAAAGCATTAAATCACAGCATTTCTTTTATTTACTGTCAACTTTTCAGGGTGTTATATCCAAGAAAATGCTTCGGGATTTTGCAATTTTATATTTGTCTAGCAGTTTTGTATAAACTTATTTGCCTTCAGTTTTTCATGTCCATTCTTCTGTCTGTTCTCTTTTATGTATTCGTGACTCGTGAGTCTTCCTCAGTCAGTCCTTTATGATGTTTTCTTGCTCAAAACTCTGAGAGGGTATGCTGCAGAAACCCCTAAAGTCCCTACAGCTCGCATCAGCGTTGATTGTGACCGGACCTGATCAGGGAGTGAAACAAGAGAGTGCGCTGGATTCGGCATCTTCACAATGCTCTGACAAACCCGTGGTTTAGAAAACAAGGTGCAACTCTGGCCAATTTTATCCTGTGTCATCAGAAGATTTTTGTGCCCAAATATGGTCATTAAAAGTCATGCATATTTATACAGATGATCAGGGAACTTTTTGGTTATTTTTTGCGTTTTATTTCACTTGTTGCTACAATCCGAGAATGTATTACCGCAATTCGGAGTGTCGTTTGAATGTTCAATCGTGACCAAAATTTCAGAGGGAACTGCTTCACGCGAAACTAATAGATACTTAACTCGGCGGTAGTTAATGATTTCCAAGATTCAAAGGTCCTGACGTCAATTTTGTGACGTCACAATCACAGGAAGTTTTCAAGCGGGGCTAGAAACAAATATATGCAGGCGATTGCAGGGCCAGAGTCAGCTTTCGACTCCCCTTTATTCCCAACTCATTCTTATGTGCTGCCATGAACGGGCTAAGTGGGGGGCGCCAAAACAGGGTTTGCCCCCGGGCGCGGGAAACCCGAGGTACGTCACTGTTACTCATCTGTTCCTCTTCACCAAACTAAACTGATTTCTAACTATACCCTGGTTGTTCCATTGTCACTAAACTTGCCTATAGCATCACAGTTTGGTAATGGTTAAAAGCAGGTCCGTTACCAGCTTGGGATACCAGGAGGGGCGAAGAGTTTTCTGAGAGGGGCCCAATTTTTTGAACTATGTCCAGTAGTTTTAAACCATGTCCAACACATTTTCCAAGGGGGGCGAACAATTTTCTAGGGGGTCTTCGCCCCCCCTGGTTACGGGCCTGGTTAAAAGTACCATACAGTCTTTACAATTGCCTTTAATATTCGAATATTTTCAGTAGCTTCAAATTAAATTTTGGTTTGTTAAAATGAAAATAAGTAATTGAATGTGCGGCCCTCATAAAGATAGTAACGTAATTTTTGGCCAAGTAAAGCATTTCGGATGAACATACAGGTAGCTGCACTAAAGTGTCTGTAGAATAAAAGCTGATGTCCGCGTAGACTGACCGACCGGGATACCGGTATCCGCGAGCGGAGATGAAAGTGCTATTGATTCGACATAATTGGTTTGCCTATACATCTATGCGTGCCGATTCTGTCGCAAAAAACTCAAATATAAGCAGTTTATAGAAGTTGAGACATAACCTTCCAACAAACCTGCTTTTGCATCAACCAATTTGCCAAAGTTGTGTATTACGGCAAACACAATCATACATTTCTATGACGTCACTAAGCCAAAGGAGCGGTCAATTGGTTGTTCATAGGCCACGACATTTACGTTTATTCTGCTTATAAAAGTGCTTATGACCGTAAAACCCTGCTCAACCTGTTTCCTTCGAGAAGTATTTGTTTACTGCAGGAAAACTGAATGAAGTTGTCTTCATTCATGGCAACCCCCAAAAGGCAGATGACATCCAAACCTAAGGTAATTAGGCTGCAGAAGTGGTTATTCTAAGTTGAAAATACGCAGAACGATAGGTTAAAACAAGCCGTCTGCTGCTAGATGCTTTTTACTTACTTATCATAAAATTTGCTGCACCATTGTACACTAGGCCTTGTTATCATAGAATCTATTTGAATAAGAGCTGAGGATGCCTACTTTGTAAGCAAAATATATGTACTCTATGACACCACAGTGACTGACTTTTTGCTGAGAAAGGTTTTATTTCGCTAAATACCGTAGCAGTTCTAACAGACTTAACTTTTTCAGCCAGGCTCCCCTGGTATGGTGACCAGAGAGCAAGTGTATTGAAAACAACCTAAGAGTTTGAAATTTATCGCTAAATTTATCACAAGTAAATGCGAAAAATATTTGGTTTCTTCGCCGCAAAAAATAAGTTTGAAAATACTTCGACTTTGCCTAAAAACAAATTCATTCACTTTAAAGTTTAGTAAGTGCATTTTGTATTGATTTGAGAACGGTGTCTATGATCTTTTATTTTGACAAAACATATATGCATTCGAGCATGTTACAGTTTTGATAACTATCAGTGTCTTTCACGTAATTCAAAACTAACTCTAGAAAAATGTGTATTACTAAATTTTAGGCCAAAAAATAATAACACTTCATAATCAAAATTAACGACTAATACTTAACATCATGTGCTGGAGTATAGCATGTACGAAGTTTCACTAATCATAAAATCATTTCCGAACTGTCAGTAAGTAGGTAAGTTTATTTGTTATGATACAACATTGCAAGGCGGAAGCACCAGGGGCATAGTGAAGTGGGAACGGCGTTCCCACACTTTTTTGCACTAGTAGATATAGATCAGGATTGGGGAGCCCAGAGGTGTACTGCTAAAAAAAGAGGTGTGGGAACGCCGTTCCCTCATGCGCAAAAAAAACTTTAGTTCTCGCAATCCACTCAGGCAAGCTGTAATCTACTGCGCAACCGCCTGAAAACTTCAAGACTACACTCCTCTGAAACGAAGATAGCAGAGTTGCGATAAATACAAACAATCAGGCGAAGCGTGGGAATACGCAAATACCATTGTTGATGTCACAAAGATTAATTGCACAACCATACTGGGTGCTATACACGCGATTCGAGATAACTTGTCATTTATTCATTTATGCTGCTCCAGGCGCTACACGTAGAAATTGAAATGAAAAATCTAAATCAAGGGTCGGGAACCTATTTACTATCACGCGTGGGAACGCGTTCCCACACCTTTTTGCATTAGATTACATTAAAATAGGGCTGTGATCTCACAGATGTACTAGCGACACGCAGATTCTCATTGCTAGTCAAAAGTGTACAGTGAAGCAAGATCCAGTGTGGAAATTCTAGTAAGCGAATGCTCACTTTATTCGGACTATTTGGTGCAATCTTCCTTTTTATTTGGTGTGGGAATGGCATTCCCACACCTCTTTTTTAGCACTACACGCCTGCCACTGACACATTGGTGCAAAACGTTTTACTAGTTTTCTATATTCTACTCTTGTTGCATTGGCACTAAACTTACCTACAGAATCACACTTACGGAGTGGTTAAAGGTGCCAAACAGTTGTTACCATTGCAGTTAGGATTCAAACGCTTTCAGTACATTAGCCTAGCTAAATTTTGTTTGCTAAGATCAACAAAGTAAGTCATTGAATATGCGGCCCTCATTAGTATGGCATTCAGTGTGCGGCCCTGGTTAAGATAGTGACATAATGTTTGGCTCAGTAATCGATATCGGTTGAACAAAGCTGATTTAAGATAATTCCGCCCACTGAAGGCATAATGAGCTGGAACTTCATCTTATTCAAAATCAATCTCCTGATAGTAAAATCTGGACAGATACGGACTTATGGCGCCCAACTCTGCAGCCTGTGTCCGCTACATGGTGCCAGACCCTGCTGCCGAATTTACACAGGAAATTTGGTGGAGTTATCATCTGTTCTACAAGGCAGGTCAGGGCCGACCTTTAGCCGATTGGACCGATCGCTTCCAATCGGGCCCCGCGCCAAAGGGGGCCCCGCGCTTCGCCTACAAACTTACACTTTCAATCGAAAGTGTTTGTGTAGTGCCGGCGCGGGAGCCACAGTATTTTTTAAACGTGCCGCCCGTTGCCATCGAAAACCATCGAAAATAAAAATGAACTGCGCCATTTTTTAATGCCCTCAATCATCATAATTCGTTCTTTAATCGTAACAATGGTTATTGTTTTTCGGCAATGTGCATCCTGAGTTTTTTCAATAGCAGCAGAGAGAAGGTTTTGAAGCTGTTATATGTTTCAATTGCAAGCGTTTCGTGTTTGGCAGGTCAATTTTCAATAGTTGCTACAAGATACGGTTGGATAGTGATTGTTGTTTCAACAGTTACTGCTGCTTTTGTCTTCTGAAGGTTAAGTTAGCTCGTAATTGCAAATGGGTGCTGCTTAGTCAGTCTTATTCAATTCCACTCTCGTAGAGATCTGATAAGACAACCTGAGATCGGCAATAGGGGTTTGAAATAAACTTAGTTTTTTATTACTAAGTTTATTGACTTCAAAATGAGTTTTTCCGTTGTGCAAAAATAGCGGTTCCTTACACAATAACAGAAAATCTATTTAACGAATATTAACAGTTAAGCCATTTGCAAAGTATAACAGAGATGTTGGAACCACCTCCTTTGGCTAAAGACAAGTGACAGTTAGGTTTAAGGGAATTAAGCCTTGTGAAGTTCTTGTGGTGTGATGTGAGAGTTGCATCATGAAATACTGCCGAAACAAGGGTTATGGCAACGTTCTCACAGAGATTGGTGTCGTAGTTCAGAGATATAGCCTAACAAATTACAAGTTGCAAAAAGTCTGAATATGTGCATAGGTGGGATGACTTTTATGGAAGTTTGGAGGCAGCTACAATACTTGCCTGTTTTGAAAAATTTCTTAAAAGTAGGTTTATAGTTATTAGAAAATCTGCAGTTACTTTATATGTTTCATGTTTGAACAGAAAAGAAATTTATAACTTTTCCTGGATATGCAAAAAGCTGCTCTAGAGCGGTTTGTACTCTAAGCGGGTTTCACTGTAGCTGAGGGGTCTCAACTCAAATTGCTCCGAGGGCCAAATGAGGACAAATAAGGTAACTCGAGGGCCGCATTATGACGCTGACGCAACAATGGCGGTACCTGAACTTACTAGAAACAGCTTTTGCATCTTATTTCCTGCGAAAGTTATCGTGAGTTATAGGCAAATCGCAAGTAATAAACACCGGTGAATAAACTGAATGACGTAAATGTCATTTACTGCATTTGAAATTTCCCAAAAAGCGTCGCGGGCCGCACAAAACGCCTTTGCGGCCCGCATGTTTGAGACCCTGCTGTAACCATTATTGAAGTGTGAAGTATATACTCAAGTGACAGGCAGTTGTTATACTGGTGCTTTGTTGTTTGGTTTTAACAGTCGAATTTGGCTAATTATTAGAGAACATACTTTTTCTGTAATTAAGGCAAATACCACGAGTCACGGCCAAGAGGCATAGGCCGAAAATTTTATGTGCTAGTCAAAAGAGGGCCAAAGCTAGCAAATAAGGCCAAAACAGAAACAGAGTGATTTTTGTCCGAATTTCCTCAAACTTGCTCGAAACGTTTTCGGGCAACTCTTTGTGCGAATACTTCCACACAGATCCTGAACGCTTTCTTCGGGGATGACCTCCGAAAAAGGTTTTCATGTGATTCTCCACACTTTGGGTGCCAATTTTTCAAAAAGAAACAACGTTGTGTTGGGCGCCATTTTTACCTGTTTTTTCAGGTAGTTTGCCCAGATTTTCAAGTATTTTGCGAACATTTTCAGGATTTTTCACGGATTTTGTCCGGATTTTCAACAGATCAAAACTTTTGGAGGTGCGCTTGCACCCCCGCCTCCTACACCACTGGGCATTAGAGACCCTGATGGGATCGTAAGCTCCCACCAGCAATAGCTGTGGGAATCTCAAAGGCACGCAAGCTCCTCCACCATGCCAAGGCAGCAGTCAGGAAGATTTGGCAAATGATATAAAAATGTCATCATTCTGTTTTTCAAGTAATTCACCCGTATTCGAAACGTTTTACCCGTTGGTTTTCCTTCTAGTGCGGCTATTAAATCATTCATGCTCTTTTTACCATCTGGCTGGAGAGGACCGGTCCTGGTTTAGCGGGCCATTTTGAACAAACCTTTGAAGGAGTTCTCTTTCGGCTTTGTGACACACGGTTTGCCCATCACTATTACGGCATGCACTAGAACGAGAGGGCTAAGCATATTAGTACCTTTGCTGATTACGTAGCTTANAGACTATTTTGATTATTTTGTGCATCAACTTAGTCGGGGAATAACTAGTCTGAACCCCAGGAGTTTAAAAAAAGAAAATAACTGCTTGCAGCGAAATATACCTCTATGAAACTTCTTAAATCTCTTATGCATAAAGCGACAAAAATTATGCACTAGCTTGAAATTTTGCTTTTCTCGTGTTTTGAACGAACTGAAATGTTTTCTGGAATGATTGTTGCAGCCAAGCAGCCTCAAGCTCAGAAGTTCTTTGAAGCAAACGGCAAAAGTTTCACCGCTTTCTCGGCCAGTGCCAGTGATTGAACAGGTGATGCTGTTTGATTGGTAGACAGATTTATTTTGAGGACACTGAGTGCATTGCGCAAGATTTATTCTTCAAGACAGCCGGCACAGCAAACGCCGGGTCACCGAAAAAACACAAGTTACCATCATCTTGGCATAGTTCATTTTAAATAAAATTTTGGGGACCAGAGCCACCCTGACGCGATGGCTTAACCCGGAAAAAAACACGATGCCCTTGTTTTTCGGTAAATGTTGCAAAAACTGAGAAAGTACGTCAATTTAAAAAAAGTACAGTTAAAAGAAAAACTTACAAATTTTAACTGGATCTTATATGTTATCTGGGGTTCTAGGACAGTAACTACCCGGAAAAGTGTCACCCAGGACATACTGACTTCTCTGTTTACTGCCATTTGAACGTCACAAGGTGATGCTTTCATGTCAAAAATTAGATATCAAAAATTTATATAATGAAAGTTTCTTCGCCCTCTGACCACTTTAATGAACCTTCACGTCAATAGTTAGATAGGGAAGGTCATATCGAAGTCATTATATCTCCATGAACATTCTAAGTCAGTGCAAACCTTAATCTTATTGTGAGTATTTTTTCAGTTGTATCGCATCATCTTCACTCTATGCACTCAGCACACGCGTTTGCTTCCGTGCATTTTAAGCTTTGTGCATTGCCTTACCTTAGCTTTTGATTTGCGAGTTACACAGTAACAATAGCAATGTTGCAACTCACTTTTGCTGCAATAATGCTGTAGCACAGTGGTTCCTTGCCGTGCTGCGAGAACGCTGTACGCGCCGCAACAGGATGGTGTAACTTGAAACTGATAGCTTGTATTGAGACGTGTAAAACGCATTATTATTGGGAAATAAAGCGAAACTTATGATAGGCATGCCGCCAAATTTTAACAGCCTTGAAACTGTGCCTCTATATAGAAAGACTTGGGAGCCACTGCATACCAGGCAAACTTTGACGTAACATTTTATTTTTACGCAGCGCTTGACAATCGCTTATTGTACTGCCTGGGTACCTTGTGTTCCTCGCAAAATAAATTTCTAGTTATAATATTAATATGGCTCCAATTAAATGTCTTTTTGCTCAGCCCACAATCTTCAAGTTGTGCCTTTTCCATCTTACGGACCAGGAACTCCGGAGAACGGGGATATTGTCCCCTACCTTATCAAAAGGGGGCAACCGGGGCCGAGCAGTTCCGTCGCCACGGTGGGGCTTTGGTGGGCTTATCCCCCCAAACAAAGCTCCAAGCCCCCCAAATTGAAACGTGAAACACAAATAAATAAGTGGAGTTTTGGTTAATTTTATAATGTCAAGCCTCCCCGCACAAACGAAAGCACCCCCTCCGCAGAACTGCAAAGCCCCCCTATTGAAAACTTTCTGGCCATGGTTCTGGGGCCGAGGTGCCGTTTCATAACAGTATCATAGGTAAATTCATGTTTTATCAAGATCGGCTTGAAACAAATTTATTGCAATATTGTTGCTAAACAGAAACAAGCATAATTGGTAACGATTATTTTGTTTTTATAAGCTTCCATTGCCCTCAACTCTTTTACTGCCAACCCCCTACCGCTTCTCCGGCGTCCCTGCTACGGACAGTAAGGTCAGTTTTGCATTTCATGCAGTTTCCAAATTGCACGGTCAAAATTGCTTCCTATGCTGGCCGGAGGAAGTTGAAAAACTTCGAAATTGACGTTTACCATAATTAATTAGGAAAAGCGTCATAAACGATGTCAATCATGATTGGAAACTCTCTCAGGAGTGAACGGGAGACCACAAGTTTAAGGTTGAAAAACAATGATCTACCGCATGAAAGGGAAAAGCAAGCATCCATATTGCCACTGTTGCCGTCGAAAGCAATTCGAAATAAAACGCTAAGTGAAAGCAGTGCACAGAACATTCGATGCGTACAAATAAGCAGGTACAACAAGGTTAGCTGCTCATCGACAGGCGTGAAGCTGCTATGTGCCAGGAGCGAGTATGATGCAATAAAGTGCATGCGAAAACTGCTGTAAAAATTCAAATGAAAATAGAAATATTTATGGTTCAGCTAACTTAGGAACATTCACAAAGGCACAATGCCTTCAACATTACGAAGTTGAAGTGAAGCTGTCAGAAAGTGGTCAGAGGACGAAGATTTAACGTTTCGTACATGTGTAATTTCAAAAATTTTGAAATGAAAGTTGCACACACAGTAGTTTAGACGTTTTCAACAAGAACAAACCTACTGTAGAAATTTCATATAATGACCTGGGCAGCAGTTGTCCAAGTAGCGATTGTCCGGTTGACTGTTGGCCTGATACCGTTATTTGGAGTTAGTTAATAAACCACGATGCTTTAATGCGTGATTTTGATAAAATAACATCACACTAAAAATGCTTTTACGTTGTTGGCATTGTTTCCAAGCAACAAAATCTGAAATGATTTATGAAACGACAGTAAAATGTTAAACTAATCAAAAGCTGTCAGAAACTGTTTTTAGGTGATTTTGGGGCAATTGCCCGAAAAAAATTATATCAATTCGGTCATACCTTTTCCAGTTGTTGTACAAAAATGTCCTAAAACAAAAAAATTACAAAAAGTTTTTAAGCTGTTTCAGACAAATGACCGAAATGTCTCAGCGAAGAGGAAAACCCCAGCCCGGTCAAAGTTAATCGACAATAATGTACTATAGGTCGGGCAACCAAAAGTCAATAAAGTCAAAATTTTTCTGTCGTTTCTAAAGTTTATGAAACGTCCACAAACCAGATTTCACGCCCATACCATGAGGGAATCCCAAATTATTAGGTCAAAAAAAGTCAAAATTTATCATTAAGTCAAAATTTATCGTTAGGTCAAAATTTTCTTGCAGCACCGTTTTTTTCTCTTTATCGATATTTTATTGAAACTACAACAATAGATATTGATATGCTTTTGCACGTTAGTTGCAATTCTATAATAATAATGGGTTTGTTGCGATTTCTGACTTAATAATGTTGTTTCGCCCACTACTGGAAGATTGAATATTATTATGTAGGATAGGCGTAGTAGGTGAGAAATGTCGTCTTACAGTACTTGTTTTGGTAAATGCTCAATCCATTATGCATATACTGTTTCAGCTTTATGGTGTTCTCAGGTTTGACTCTACTGTAGTTATTAATGTACTTATCAGTATATCATCCCCAAAGTTAAACAATAAAATGTTTTAAAATTTCGAGGCTTAGAGTGCATGAATATGCTTCTGGGTTAACCTTAACATCCAAGGTTGAATTATTTTGCAGTTGTAAACGTAGAAAATTTATAGGTCAAAATAAAGACAAAATTTGTAAATTATGAAGTCAAAATTTTAAGTTTGTAGGTCAAAAAATTGGTTGCCCGAGTTATAGGAGTTGAACTGCGTCACACCAGATAATTTGTTCGAACAATGTTGTTGCAAAGTCCACTCACAGTTAAGAAAACAACTCCAAAAATGAAATGAATAACTGAGAAAACGAAGAGCGCCTTAGCATTTGGTTCAAAAGTACGATTTCTAGGAAGACAGGCACTACTCACAATGGAGCTTATGCCAATACTTCAAAATTGGCCTATAGTTTGATACCTGCTAGACGCAAGTTTGAATGTGCCCATGCGCTTAGCAATTTTTTTCTTGCATTGCAGGAGCATAAGATTGAATGCGAAGAAAACAGTGGCAAAGAAGCGAATAAACAAGAACACTGTTCATGCGACATGGAAAGGATAGGAGAGCATTACGGTGTAAGAAAACCGATCTTGATATCACAGTGCCATGTTGATAGTAGCATTTTACATGATGAATACCATAGGAACAACATTATTGGCAATGCCCCTATTTCGTGTATTTTGCCCCCAATTCTACGCACTGTTCTCCACAACAGTTTGGCACTTAAACGCCCAATGTTCTTAGTGTGATTTTTTGCTTGAAAATGAATCAGTCTTGTTCTGACACAAAAATTTTGGAAAAAATTATTTTATCCCCATTTTTTGAACCTAACAAATTAGTTACATTAGCCTGCCAAGCTACTAAATTCAGGCAATCTCTGTACTTGCAATAAAGGCATTTCGTACAACGGAATAATTCAAACGCATGCACATTAAGGGCGACCGACCTTGTTATCTGAAAAACTGCTGGACACAAGTTTCGCGACACATTGTACGAGGTTAACAAATGAAACATGCTTATTTACAAATCACAACATCAGAACAACCAGAAGTACAGTGGTCACATTTTGCATGGCAATCACAGAAATAAAAAATCGGCAAACGCTGTCACGAAACAAAGCACAAAGAAATCACACCATCTCTGTGCAATATTGTCATAAAATTAGTCCTTGTGAAAATTGAGGAAATAATTTTGCGTTTTTTCGATGCAAAGAAAACTTCACGTTTGGCAAAAAAGCGAGGGCTTCTTTTACAACCTGGAAGCTGCATCGACCTCTTTTCTCCATGTAGATTAGGACATGATCGGTGTTGTCTTTTCGAATAGCTTGCTGTGGCACATCTTTAGAGTTGTGGCCTCTGGCTTTCTTAGCCTCATATCTTCCTTCTACTGAAAATAATGATCATACGCGATTTGATGGGCCTGTGGCCTTGCCTTCTTTGTAGAGAGCCTCAGCAATGTCATTTTTGAATGTCAACAGTGGAAGCTGTTTTTTCTTTGGCGGGCCCAAGTCATCACAATCTCGTCTGTAGAGTAACCAGCAAGTGACCACTGTCAAGTCAATAAAAGGAAAGAAAATCCGGTGGTAATGCTTCTTTGAGCGCAGCTTAGGTAAAGGGCAATCAGGGAGCTGAGCAGATCTGCACCTCCCACGCACTCGTTGCGTGTGGACACTGCTTTGGGGCAAGGAATTTCAATTCTTGCTTTTCTTGAGCGGTCATACCTTTCAACAGAAGTTACTAGATGAGCAGATTCAAAACTTGATAGGATTGTCACTGGTTTTGTGTCTCGCCATTTAACTGCTCTGGGTGTGGTATTGTTCATTTTATACTCTTTTTCTTTGTGGGTTCCTCTGCCTTTCTTTTCATGTTTTGTCTGATGGCAGGTCACAGCCTGGCAGCCTGTCGCTCCTCACTCTTACTAGCCAGAAAATATTAGATTCTGCAAGTTGGCAGAGCAAAGGTATTGAGTTTGACCAACTGTCGAAAAAAGCAGGTGTTTTTTTGAACTGGAATAACTTTTGACAATCGCAACACAATATTCGAACTTTCTCCTAGGTCAGGTCCATCTGTGGGAGGATTTATTCTTCCAGTGTGCAGCTCAAAGTCATTGATGATCCCTTTGTTGCTACACATCACAAAGACTTTGTATCCGTATTTTTGGTGCGTGCTAGATATATACTGTTTTAGAGAGGATTTTCCCTTGAATGGAATCATTGCTCATCGACACCTACTGATTGTGTGATGAGATCGAATTATATTTCTGCTGAAGATGATCCAATACAAGGCCTCATTTTGAACAACTTATCAAAATTATAATGACCAGGTGGAAGCATGTTGATGTTATTGTTGAAATAAATATACCGCTATATTTCTTCAAATCGAACTTTTGACAATATTGGAACATCACGTCGCTCAGGGGGAAAGAGCACGAACTGAGTGAGGAAGTCAAACGATATTTCATGGATGTTGTTGGCATCTCTTCAACAAAGAGTCGTGGTTGTAACACTGTTGAGCTGAATGTTGGGTAGAATTAAACTCTTCTACTCTGATGTTGAGCCAGCACAGTTTGCTCAGGCTGGAGTGGGAATACTTGTAAGCCCTCAACTGGCAAACTGTGTTGATGAATGGATCGCTGAATGATGGATGAATGGATCTAGGAGGAAGGGTGTCATGTTGGGGTTAAAGTTGTTTAGCCGCTCCCTGTGTTTGATACAGGCATACGGCCCAAACTCAATTTCATTGTACCTGAAATTCGTGGAAGAAATTACCTACGCCCCGAAAAGGGTTAAAACGAACGAATCCAAGATCCTTTTGGGAGACTTCAATATATACGATTTGAACGATGCCAGCGTATTGTAAGGGTGTGATTGGCTGACATGGTGGTGCTGACGTCAATGATAACGGAAGACTCCTGTTGCAACTTCGCTGTAACAACACGCTATGTATCATTAATACTTTCTTTCAACACAGAGATGTGGAGTGTGGACAAGTAGGCCTACACCTGGTGCAGAGATTCTTTGGGTCAACAGACGCTCATTGATTTCTGCGCAGTTTGAGCTGGCTTGTTCCGTTCAGTGTTGGACGTTCGTGTCAAAATGGGTGTAGAACTGTCGACCGATCACCACCTGCTGGTCTGCAGCTTAATTGCATCTGGAAAAGCTGCCGGGGCCTACACAAACGTGCAGGACCAAGAGATCCTACCGAGTAAAGTGGAAAGCCCTGGCGGACAAAGACGAAAGAAAGACCTCCCGAAATCCGTAACAGTAGATGCGGAGGATCTGGCGGACGGAAACGACTAGGTGTGGCGACTATTGGCAAAAAAGTATAACCCCTTGGTAGAATCAAGATGTGATGCTATTCGAGCAAAGAAAGTAGCCTGCAAGGCATGGCTTCACAACAAACCCGATTCTTCTTTGTATATTCGCGGTACACTGAAGCGCGTAAGTCCGCAGCACTCACCGTGAAAAAGTCCAAAATGTAATCTTGTGGATTTTCGGAAATAAACTGGATTCCAATTATTATGGCAAGCAAACAAAGTGTTCTGGAAAATTATACGGCGTCTTCGCGACAAAAGATCTCATAATACTAGATCCATCAAAGACCAAAATGCTTTCTTACTCAGCAATGAGAAGAACATCCTTACAAGCCCGTAACTAGGGGGGCAAAAACCCCTGGGAATTTTTTCGTCCTCTCACTGGAAAAGTGTTGGACATAGTTTAAAATATTGGCCATAGTTAAAAAATTTGGGCACCTCTCAAAAAACTCTTCTCCCTCCCTGGTGTCCCAAGCTGGTTACGGGTGTAATAGCTATGTGACCGGTTTTGTGTAAAATCCTAAGGGCACTGGTTTGGAGATTACCCTGGGCGAACCAAATATTCTAGCTAGGCACTAAGGGGTAATCACAGTGTCCACTACTGCCTTCAGTTTGAATCCGCCCTAGTCCGACTCTTCATTGACAAACAAATCTGCCACAAACCAATTGTAAGATCTTTCATGATTTTTTTAAACAGTGAAAATAATGCAAGCATTAACTTTATTGCACCAGGGGTTATAGTACGAGTTCAATGATAAAGACGAGTCAGGGAGGTTACCAGAGAGACCTTCAAATGAGACAGAGATTAATTTTAACAGGAATTAGGTCAAGGGAAAATTTGACAGCATTCTGCTGTGAATTAACCGAAATATTTCTCCAGATATACCAGATAAAAGTTTTTGATCTCAGCTAAACCAAGATAAGCATGGTTTGGAAAGTCAACGCCTTTTATAGCAAAAAGCATGCATCACATGACCTCACATCAGCCGATAGCGTACTTGCATTTGTGAGTGGCTGATGTCGACATGATTTGATTGGTCAAATTGCTTACCTACTGTCGTCATTCTATTCTACCTTATTTACTAATACAAGCCATCGCCAAAATCAACATTGTGTTTTTTTAGCAAATCAAAATGTTCATGTCTTGCAGGTATGCTTACAAAGATCAAACGACAACAGTTCTTTCTTCCAGCAGCCAGAAGAGAGTTTGGCAAAAATCATTCAAAGACTGGTGGGCCCATTTGATGCATGCAATTTACTGATAATTACCACTGTCGTTGTGAATATCAGCAATGAATAGCTTTTGAGTGATAGATACGAAAAATACCGATTTTTAGCATCGCATGAAAAAATTTTTTAAAATATTCCAAAAATGTTTATGGCATTTGCCTTTTCCTGAGAAGACATAAGCAGGTATTAGTTTTAGTAAATAGAATAAGAACGTTTTTGTGGCTATGTTTTACTTTATAAAGCAACCTTTCATTGTATCTCATGGCAATGACTGCTATTCGCTTTTTCCTACTGATCCTACAGTGTGCAAACGGTCCTATCAGCGTGGCAAAATCGTTAGAAGCACAAAAGAAAAGATCGCATGCTATGGCAAAGAAGAACATGCGCTTGCTGGATCAAAACAGTAACACATCAGAAAATCCTTGGAGTGTTGAGGTTTACTTAAAAGTTTTACTTTCACATCGCCTGAACAAAAATTGAAATAAGAAAAAACTTGTTGAACTTAAATGTTTTTTCTTTCTTTTCGATTGATAGCAGTTCGATCCAAACAAACTCGTGTGTAGCCAATTTCGAAAAAGACTGCTTTGAGGTGCAAAACAGAAAAAAAGATACGAGTAACTCGTATGTGGACTTGGGTCAAAATCACCCTTTTATAATGGTCACTGCTCAACACAAACTCATATCATGTAACATAAAATGAAATGTAACAAAAAAGTAAAAGGTTTACGGACAGCTAACTACACAGTGTGAGCAAATGTTTATAGCAAAGTGAACACCTCATGTTAATCTTTCCTAAAAGCATCGATGAACCGTTGACTGCAATGAACTTATCTCAAGAATTTCTGATCTAAGAGCAACTACAGCGCTCAGCACATGTGCATGGGTGGCGGAACCTTTTTCAAAGTGGGGGGCACTAGTACCAGTCAAAAAAACAATAGAAAACTTTTGTGTTTTGAATTGGCAACTGTGACGTCACAAGCATTGAAATATGACGTCATTAACTTTTGACAGCATGTTTAAGCAATTTTATGCAGTGTTTTATAAGCCCTTAACGACACCTATCTACACTACACCCTCTCTATCTACACTACACTGACTTGAGCGCATAAACGTAAGCAGTTGTTCTTACTAATTGTGTTACTTAAACTTATTTAGCCAAATTCGAAATTTAAAAGTAGAGGGGCCAAGCGCCCCAGAAAAAAAGTGCAGGGGCCTAAGCCCATGCGGCCCCTCCGGTTCCGCCACCTATGCATATGTACCTATCTTGTGTTTTGCATTGCTTATTTTTGAGCTTGTTTCAGTTTTTGCGATCGTTGCTTCGTTATTTTCGCAGGACAAAGAAAAGTTTTGTATCGTCGATGTTCCTGGAGATGCAGGAGAAAAAACGGAATGCAAGGTATCAGTATTACAAAGAAAAACAAAAAAGTTGAAAAATCCAATATTAGCAGAAAGCACATGTTTTTGAAAGGTAGTTATTGAGAAGAAACAGCGACAAATTTTTCATTTTAACGTTTCTTTAGCATGCATCGGAAGCACTTTAAATGATATACGCTTTACAGCAGTACATTTTATTTATTTAGAAAAGAAAGTCATGAATCTTTGAACAAATCTAATTCTTGATAAGGGCGAAAGTTGAAACAATCTGTTTTCTTCATTTTTTCAGTTAACAATTTTCGTTTCGTTTCGCATTACAGTCTCGCCAGCCATTTCTTCCACCAATACATGGAGACGCTCTTGAGGTAAGAACTTATATACTTGCTCCTATCCATTGATAGGTTCCTAGCCATACACACAATATGAAACGTTTTCGTTTCTGTAGGAATCTTCCAGTGGATGCGAGGATAGAGTCACCGCTCTGTTTAAAGCATTGGGTGTGGGTAAATGACTTACATACGATGCATTTCATCTCAGAGTAAGAGACATATCATAAAAGCTTTTGCTGTTTTTTTGCAGTTAAACACGAGAAAGAAACAGCTGCCGATGAAGGTATTTGCTAACTACAACGTATGCTTTTGCGACGACGTCAGGTGTTTCGTAGAGTCTTCGTGAAACCAAGTAATTAGGACAATGATCGCTTTAAATTACGAAATAATAAATCCCGGTTAGGAAGATTTGAAATATTACTTTCAGTATTATTTTCTCTAAAATTGGCTGGTACCGTCAGGTTTTTCATGTATCAAAACAATTTTAGCTTCGTGCTGATACACATGTTGATACCTGCTGCGACAACTTTTGTCCGACAGTCACAGGCTTTTTTCTGTTGTGCAGGTATCGTTTGACACGCAGACGTATGAATGTTCCTTTCCACTGTCTGAACCCATCGAAGTAAGTGATTCTCTCTTGAAGTAAAGATGGCAAGCACTGTTTTTGGCTCTACTTGATGCTTTTGTCGTGTTTTTGACAGACTCTTGGCGAAGTTGGCGATTTTGCCGTCGGAGTGTGTAAGACAGAGGATGGAGATAGCAAGGTTGGCCTTTTACCGTGCTACGTTAGAGGTCCTCCTAATTAAGTTTGACTTCATTTGTTATCCTAACTGTGTGTTATATGATGGAATTATTGTGCCCTTCCCTTTATTCTACTATACCGACAGAAACCTTGGAAGTTTAAACAAAAGAATGATCGTAAACTTTTGAAAACATTCAAACCTTGAATCATTTCAAACAGAAAACGAGTTTTATGAGATGATTTGTTCTCTTTCAGATTTTATAACACAAACAGTAACTAGAAAGCATTCTGTGTACTCTGAATATGGAAATAGGTGCAACAGTTTTCGCAGATGCTGAAATGTTAAACACAAATAAGTTTCTCAATTATGAACCCTAAAATATGCAATTGTTTCTAAAGACAATGTCTATGAAATCCTCATTTTGCAGAAATTTATGGCGGAATATTTAAAGAAGATGGAAACGGAACAATTAGTAAACTTCCCTGAGGTACAAATCAAAACAGAAAGATTTCTCTTGTGTGTTATTTGCTGTTTGTTTTCCTCCATGTCATGATATTCGCAGTGGAATCCTGGCATGTTAACCGCTCGGTGGTATTGCTAACCACAGGGTGGTGCTTTTGATTAGTTGACTTTGTACGACGTTGACAATTCAATGTTTTTGCCGTTTTCGCCAGAATTTCTTGAGATTTGTGCAGTGCTGTCTCATTTTATGAAGAGCGCACCAATCACTGACCAACTCAAAGTGGTTGGGTGTTGTAGTGTATGTGCGAGAAATTGGCAGATTGGTGGTATTGATCAAAAACGAGTGGGGGATCTTGCAACACACAACAATACCAACTTTTGCAAAGTGATGATCAAAAACTTGAAGGAGATATAGGTTTTGCTTGATTTGTCTTCAAGAGCAAGTATTGACCGAAAAGCATCCATTCGCAATTTTTTATTTTTTTGATTTCCAATTACATTCTTCTCCATCGGCCTGAAAAATACTGACGTTTCAGTCTTGTTTTCCTTCTCTCGTAAACCTGGTTTGAAAGTGCACAGCTATACTCATATTATGGATTGTTTTGTGAAAGTAGTTAATATAAAATTGTACATAAAGGTGTATGATTAATTTATACCCTTGCCGACACAACGTATAGTCCACCGAAGAGAAAATAAAATTTTGTTTCAAACACCGCGATTACTAAACCAAACGTTAGAAACACACAATCGACTTTTCCAGCTTGAGAATTAACGTAAATCATGGGCGTCGGAAGGATTTTTACAGGGGGTGGCCAATAAGATATTTTCCAGGGGGGACAACAGAGATGAAATTTCGAGAAAAACATTTTTCTGTTAAGAAGTTAATAGGAAAGTATCAAATTTTAAAACCCAAGGGAGACAATGTGCCCCTGCCCGCCTTCCGACGCTCACGACGTAAACTAGAGAAAAGTTGAAATACTGCAAAGAACCTCACTTGCAGAGCTCAATTCTTTACGTCATTTGAATTCTACACACCGATTGTTGAGCTTGGTACCAGGACAACTGCCACATGAAAAACTGCCAATGTGCCAACCGGACAATAACCAACTACCTACAGTACAACTAACAACTAGGACAACTGCCAACCGGAGAACAGCTTCTGTGAAACATAGTTGTAAATGTTTTTCTTCAGTCAGCGTACCCCAACTTTTAGAGTGTATATGCCAAATCTTGCAGTCACAATGCTGCGTCGCCCTGGGCCTATCAAAGAGAGAGCCAAACCAACGACTCTCCGCAAACATCAATAAAATTTCCCCGTTCGACAAGGTTCTCTTTACTACTGCTGTCACGGACTCAGCGTACGTGGCATAATCTCACCGCCACACAAAGCCAAAGCTGCACGACTGCTTTATTTTATGCCTTACCAGGTTCGTGACCTAAAGTTTTGAATGCTACCGGGCAGTGCTTAGTAAATAAAGGCTTGGTAGTCAGAGCTAGACATTGTAGACAGTTATTCAAACAATGTAGGCTGCATCTGTTTTTGAAAGACTCCTACACATTCGCATTTTATTCGCGCCAGACTTTTTAGATTGTTCGGTAAGTTTTGTTAATGTAATCTAGCCTAAATTCTCAGTGAAAAAAATTATACGACATTTTTGCAAGAGCAATTGTGTGGTTGTTAGTGGTTCCAGTAGACAGTTGTGCTGGTTGTCAATCGTGTTAATTGGCGGTTGTCCTACGTGCAGTGCCGGATTAAGGTAGCGTAGAACCTGAAGCATTTTAACAGCGTGGGGCCCTAAGTTCAAAATGCACTTAAAATAAACAACTGTTAAATCATAAATTCTGTGGGCATCCATGTGATTATCATTAGACATACTGAATTTCGTAAATACGTAAAACCTGGCACTAAATAGCAACTGGTGGGCATTATGGGCTACACATCTTTTTTTACCAAAAATGTACAGTATATACGTATCTTATTACCAAGATGGAATACATTACTGTACAGCTCACAAGTACAGTACAGAAACAGTAATTAATGCTTCTAGACTCATCACCAAATTTCATCATTGCTATATCTAGAACAGTGGTTCTTAATCCTTTCTCTAACACTGTATTTTGTTTCCAACACCTTGACATTAAATAAGTTGTAAAAACAAATGAATTTATTGGTAAATTCATATCAAACTTTCCATTTCGCAGAGAGTGTAAAGGCTCGCGCCCGCCTGGAAATTAACTGACGCCCCCTTGGGGTGGCTTGCATCCCGGTTAAGACCACTGATCTAGACAGCAGTCTCAGTTTAAATGTCGAAGTCGGTTGTCAAAAACAGCCACCTACTGCTTAAGATTTTGTCATAGCGGATTTTTTTATGATACTGGTAGTGTCTATTTCACATAGAAGTTCATGCTCTATACTCTTTAGAACCAGGCTATTCAGCTTGTTTTGTCCAATGATTCTCCTTGTTCATTGTACCATCTTAATTTAAGAAAATTGCCGTTCTCCACTGCAGTTGTTCACAACGAGGGTCAAATAAATACGCAAATCATTCCCACAAGACTCCAAATACACTACTCAACGGATAGTGAACAGATGTCAAATCCAGGGCTGCCAATCAGATTTTTTCACCAACCACATATACAGTAAACTCCCCCCAAAAAAAAGGTTTGAACAGAAAATTCCAAGTAGACATAAAATAGGTGAATCTTTCTACTTACAATATCTGGGCATCTGTAAGTCACAAAACGTGCTGGTAAATATATGTGTACTGTAACTTTGATAATGAACTTTTGTGTCTGTCGGAATTATTGTATCCCAGTAACATATATTTTTTGCATTTCTTACGGTGATCCGGCCGCATTTACAATAATTAAATCTTCATTCCCAGTGTCCTACTGTACCTGACCTTTGAGATTTGGATCTTTCAACCGCTCTATCTTAAAAATGCTGTGCCTGTGTGTACCACTTAATCTTTATCTTTGGGCTTGCTTCATTATAGTATCTCTGTCACTTGAACTCGTTGCACCTAGCTCATATTTACACCTCACATTGTACGGTGTCAGTTGCTGGTTCATCAATTATGATGAAGACTAAAGTACATTGATAAAACAAGATAAAGAAAGATGAGACTAGAAATAAGAAATATGATACCATACCTTATCTTAAATCAACGCTACGCAGTTAAATCCTAAAAACCCCAGATCGTATGAAGAAAAACCCAGAAAGGCATTGAAAACCCCAGATCTGGGGCAGGTTGTAACGAGGGGGGCACAATTCCCCGGGCGCCGAATCATTATGTGCGCGCCGAATGACTGCGGGAGGCGCCGATATGTCCCAAAAAAGTCACAAGTACTTTATCCAATACAAGAGATTGCTTCCGAAAGACCTCAGATTCGAACATGGGGGCGCCATACTTGCTTCTTGCCCCGGGGGTCATCTAACCTCGTTACAGCCGCCCCCAGGTTTAGCGATATCGGCCAAATCATTTCGAAAGTATCAAAACGGTAACGTAGCTTATAGAACAGGTCTATGTGATATAATTACCATCAAGTAATAATTGGAAATTGCTGCAATTTGACCTCATTGCTCGACTGGTCTCACAATGTTGTAAATAACTGTAAAATATTTCAATTTTCAAATCGCAGTAGTCTAATGTGAAAGCATTCAATTTAAAAGCTTCGCTTAATTGCTTATGGCAAATTTAGCAAAATAGTGATTTCTTGGACTAAAAAAATTGCATACATATAATCAGGGATGGATAGAGGCGAACGAGGCGGTCGCCTCGAGCCCACTTTTTTCAAAGATTCCATGAGGGCCACTTTTGAGAGATTCGCATTTAGTTTTCGCAATATTTTGTTAAAAACTTATTAATCACTTTATCTAGAGCCACATTTAATAGGCTCTGACATAAGTCATATGTTTGTCAAAACAAAGCAAAAATTATGTGCAAATGTGGCAAAAGGGGCCCCTAAACACCTTTAATGTGTAGACAAAAAACAACTTTAATATCAAATGACTTCAAACGATTTACAACGCGAAATGGACTTTCACGCAAAAGCAAATTCCCAGAAAAAATGAAAAATCTAATTTACTTTTAGCGAATAAACTTTCCATATAGCATGTGTAAAAAATAGGCTCCACGTTCTGAGAGCTTGCATCGGGCATCTAAATTCTAACATCCACCCTTGCATATAATAAAGAACAAATGTAGCACAAAGGACCGCGGGGCCCCCAAAAGAGCGAGGCTCGTAGCAATTGCTACATTTGCTACTATTGTTAATCCGGCACTGCCTAGGTGGCAGTTTCCAGTTGGCAGTTGACCTAGAACCGCTGAGCCTGGTAACTCGTTCAACATTAACACGATTCTTGCTAAACAACGGTGCACCAGAGACCTATCTGTTTCTGAGGCAGATGGTAACTTAAGAACTGTTCAATTTCTGGATCAACTTATTACGATAACCTGGTTATAGATAACTCATTTCAGACTGAAGAGTCTGATGATCCCCCTGCACAAGTGTCCCTTTTTGATTTGGGCGATGGGACAGAAGATAATGAATATAGGGGAGAAGCCTTGAACACACCAGGCGACAACCGTTTGCTCTGGGAGGCGATTCGTGAATATAGAGAAAAAAGCAGAGAACAGACAGCGAAACGCCATGTAAGTCAGTGTTCACCCTTATCTAGTTTCAATCCAGCATGATATAAAAATCATGCTGTGCTGAATATATGGCGACTAGAGCATTCTCATTTAAACAATTAAAGAAATTTGTGATGTTTTTCGGTAATTGCTAGCAATAAGTAAAAACGATCTGAAGCTTATATTTGACTAAAACAGTTTGCTGCAATCAATACAATAAGATGAAAAATTTTCTAGAAGATGTTTCGCTGAAATTGTTGGAAACGTTCCAAGAAAAAATTCAAACACAGGCAATTTTTCAGGTGGTGTTGCTGTCTGCGTCACATCTCGACAAAAATGGGTCATGCCAAAATATGGTGAGTGAAGCAAAGCTTTGTTTTAACAAAGTGCTTGAATTTGCATCAAGTTTGTGCTTTGTGGACAAAGATTTGCTGATCGAAATTGCCTTATGGTTTCAAGAAAAGCATATACTAGTCGTTCATCAGTTCTCACAATAAATTTCGTTATGCCGGAATATCCTTTCACCCATAGAATGAACTTTACGCTGCGATTGCAGATCACAGTATTAGGTTCCCCTGTTTTGCACGCCACGGTGCTGCACTGTAAAGCTGGCACTCTTTGCCTTTGTTTGGGATAAAGCTAGAGTTTTACAACCTATCAAACAAGCGCTGGGCAGGAGTTCATGAGTTTCTTCAACATAGCGTTTAGAAGTGATGGGTTTTGATCCTCCGCGAAATATTCGCTGCGTAAGACAAACTTATAACAGTCCATTCGTTAAACTGCTGAAAAACTGTTTATTTACTGAAAAGTTAAAAAACTACTTACTGAATTTCTTAAAACGGGGCTAGTTTCAATTTCAACACAGTAGTTATCTTGGATTTAAAGATCACTTGCAATCACTTAAATTCACTTAGGCTTGAAATCCAGGTTTTCCGGAAAGCTTTTGAAAAAACGTAATGGATTTTTTTGCGAAGCAATAGTCATTTGACAACAGGAGAAAAATGTTTCATCCTGACAATGGTTTTTTGATTAGAGAAATGTGAGACTTTAGTAAAATGAAAACAGCTTTTGGGTAAAAAGTTTCCATGACCTGACCTTCCCATCGATACGTTTCAATTTCTGCGAAAACTAGTATCAGTGGACTTGGCAGAATGTGAAAGCTGAGCGACGTCGACGAGCAACATCTCTTTTAGCACTGACATTTCAAGAGCAATCCATTTTTCTATTGCTTTACTTTGGAATGTTACCTTTGAAAAATTGGCTGCAGCGAAACGAGGAATTTTCTAGAAAACTATCATATTGCAGGAAAAAACCCACCAGTAACTCTGACAACATTTTCGAACAAAGTCTTCTTATATCACGTTAATTGTTAATCCTGAGTCAACAATTTCAACAAGTCTGCAAGTGAGGTGTTCACCTTTGTTTTGTGCCTGGCTTTTAATGTTTATTTCATTCATTTGCTTTTTGCTTCAGTTCGTAAAACATTGACTTTCAAACATTATTACTTGAGGTCCACCTTTATTGAATGCAATGCAGGTCTTTGGCAATCCTATGCAGCATCAAAAACTGTGTCTATGGGATTTTGCGGAACCTTTTTATTCATAACGTAAAGTTCTTGAAACGTTGAACCAGTCCCGTCGCCATGGGGGGCTTTGGTGGGCTCAGCCCCCCAAACAAAGCACTAAGCCTCCCCAAATCGAAATATGAAACACTATGAATCATTGGAGGTTTTGTCAACTTTTCATATCAAGCCCCCCGGCACAAACGCAAAGACCCCCACACGAACATAAAGCCCCCCCCTAGTGAAGACTTCGTGGCGACGGTTCTGCGTTGAACCACAGCACATTGTGCTTTAGCAATCAAAATGTACACGCCAGAGCTTACTTTCATGTATTTGTTTAAAAACACAACCATAAAATACATAAAAAGTATATTTTCATCTCATTCACTCAGAAAAATGTGCTTCGCCGTTAAATCACATCATAGTTCTGGAATTAGCATTTCAACTTCGGAAATTTCAGCGTTTCTTTCGCACAGATACGGAAGTTGTCTTTTCGATTATATCGGGTAACATCAATCCACGTACTAAAATCCATTGGCCGTTTTCTACTTCTCATCACAACGATACTTGTTTGTCCTGTCCATGTCATCAATATGGCCAGCTAACTGCACAATGAAAAGCAAGTTTTCTGCAAGTCTGCAAAAATGTGTATCTGCAAGAAACCAGGCTGCATGTTGGGGTAATGACCCCGGGAAGACAACAAATATATCTCACAGCAACACACACGCCATTAGAGCAGATATGCCCAAAGCTGCCAATCAGATTTTTTGAAAAAAAACATACAGACTCACCAAAAAACCCAGATTTGAACGAAAAACCCCAGGTAGACACAAAATCAGGTGAATCTTTGTACTATCTACCATATAAGGGCATCTGTAAGTCACAAAACGTGCTGATGAACTTTTGTGTCTGTCGGAATTACTGTATCGCAGTAACATGGACTTGTTTGCATTTCTAAGGCTGATCTGGCAGCATGTGCAATAACTAAAATCTTCATTCCCACTGTCCTGTAGCTGATCTTTGAGATCTGGATCTTTCAATTGCTCTACCTTAAAATTGCTGTGTGTAACACTTAATATTTTTCTTTGAGCTTGCTTCATTAGTATCTCTGTCCCTTGAACTCACTGAACCTAGTTCATATTTACCGCTTATACGGTGTCAGTTGCTTGTTCATCCGTTATGCTGAAAACTCAGATACCTAGATAAACAATATATAGAAATATGAGTCTAGAAATAAAAAGCATATAAATCATACCCTATCATAAATCACCGCTACGCAGTCAACTCCTAAAAAACCGATATCTTCAGAAGAAAAACCCAGAAAGGCATTGAAAACCCCAGATCTGGGGGCAAAGCCCCAGGCTTGGCACCACTGGATATACCCTATTACCCAAAGATTAGCTCTCCCTGTTTCTTATTCTGCTGAGAATGAAAATCACGCTATGATTTGCTCACATCTGATCAGATGTTCAATCAATCAGCCCTTCCACAAGGTAGAAATTTAGGTGTATTTTAAGAAGCTAGTAATTTGTTACTTAACATGCTTTTTTATGTGTGACAATAAAATCCGCACCGAATTTCTTTTTCAGCCAGGTGTATTGGATTCTTCGTCAGTAGCGACTATCGTTCCATGCAGTTATGCGGTGAGTGGGATAGAATGTTATTTTCGAGGTTTCAGACCTGTTTTAAGTTTTGCCTTTATCTATATGACCTATTTTTTATGGTATAAATTAATGGCCCATGAATTACTGAAAAAATGCCCGTTGTTTCAAACACGTCGCCAAATTTTGACCAAAAAATGCTTGAATCAAGTCCGGAGCTGCATTTTTGTGTTTCACGCGTACACTGACGGTTTTTCCAGACTTTTTTGCGCTTAAAATGTTCTGTTTTTTTATGTTAGCACCCCACGGCCTACTTGAGATAGGCTGTGGCACCCCATACAATGTTGTAAATTGAATTCATCAAAGTTTACGTATCGTTTGAAGTAATGCAATCATTTGCTAATTTTTCTTTGGTTTTGTTTCTGTATAGTCTTTATCACGGAACTTTGGCTCGAACAACCTATTCGCTATCTCATCTTCGGACTGCCAGGTAGGCCATGCGCTGTTCTTTCACGCAAAGCAAATAGCAACGGAAAATAGCTGTTAAAAGACACCAGCATACTTACGATGACGTTATGCAACATCCCTCTCACCCCTTATTTTCTAAGCTCGTGTCTTTTCCTTTTTTCTTCATTTTCGTATGAGTTTCGGAGGTCCATCAATTTGTCCCTTTAAATACATCCCAAATGCACCATTGGATATTAATAAGGCAAAATTTGTTACACAAATCCGTATACCTGCTTGAATAAAACTCTTTCAGAAAGAGGCTGACGAAGCACATACCATCGCTTAGAAATACATTGTACTTTTCTTGAGGCATCCGAGAAATTTTGTCTTCTTTCTTTCAATAGTTTTCATGCCGTGTCGCAGTGAATTATTCTTCGCAGTTTTATCAGGTTGATGCTATGGAATTTCTTCAAATCAACAAGTTCCACTTGCGTTGGCATTTCACGTGAAATTTTAACCTTTGGTGGTTTTAAAAAAAAGTCGAATTTTAAAATCAGAAACGCTACGAACAATAGAAGTGCAGTGCGTTCGGTGATGGCAGCTAAAACTGATGAAATTAAACAGTTAAGTTTAATGAAATATACCAAAACAATTGTATATTTACATATTTACTTTTGATTTGCGCGGTTTGACGTTGTGACAAGACATTTCTACGACAGTCGCTTCCTTAGAAGATTCAGAGCGAAAACACATCCTCACCGTGTCTTTGCTTTTTCAGTAAACATTACTGGAAAACGCTTCTTGAAAAAGAATCCAACTTCTTAGTTATATAAACTGGGACTCTAGAGCAGGGGTTCCAAACCTTTTTCTTACCATGTACCCCTTCAGCATTCCGACAAATGAGCATGTACCCCTACAGCATTTCAACAGATAAGGATGTACACCTTCAGAATTTTGACAGATGAACATGTACCCCCAAAACTCCTTATGACAAAATATTTTCTCATGATTTTTCACAGATATACTTAACAATGTACATGTATTGACTTTTGAAAATAATATTAAGTGATATATGTATAAAGATTTGAAAATAAACAACATGTAAATATATTTTTCCTTCTATTGCTAACCTTAAATGCACCCCTTCGGATAGGCAAATGTACCCCCAGGGGTACATGTACCCCAGGTTGGGAACCCCTGCTCTAGAGAAACGATTGTCAAGTAACTGCAACACAATCGTTTCAAGGATCCAGTCTACCAAGTAAACTTTGTGCCGGACTCACCAACCTTCTTTTCCATACCTCTGCTCCACGAAAGGATGAGTGCCAACTTCGCCAAAAGACGTGCAGATCGTAAGGTATGAAACATGGCAATTTTCTTTTAGTTTTCGATTCCGTAAATGAATTGCTTCTGATCGTTTCAGACGATTAAAAATCTATCCTTTGTTCTTGGGTCCTGTAGACTGAGCTTATTTCTTTTGTTTGAAAAAAGCTTTCAAGGGTAACTTTCTCTTTTCCGTGTGGTTGGACTTAGTGATCGTTTTCGTCACGGTGGACAGTTACATGCTTGAACTTTACCAGTAGTGTGAAGCAAAACAACAGTTATTTCGCAAGTTTTCTGACTTGATATTTTGAAATTGAATTATGCTCGTCTCAACATGTAACTTCATCTATTTTTAATTTCTTATATTTTTATATGCAGAAAAAACCTATCAATGTTTTCAAAAGCATATTGAAATCAGCATCTTGCTGCTGTTCCAGCTTTGACGACTCCTAAAAAGGTGCACCTGTGACAGCTGTGGTGATGTTTTAAACTGTTTATTTTTCATCAATTTTAGAAAATTATTATGATGTTATTATCACGTATGAGCAGCTTTCTTTCAACTGAAATGCAACAGTAACTTTTTGTGTTTTCAAGTAATGAAACACACGCTTTAAATCAATGGCGGGCAAACTGCGGCTCGCCGACATGGTTTGTGTAGCTCTTCTAGCTAAATAGCAATATCTCAAATTGATATCGAGTTGTCGCCTCATATTTAATGCTTGTTTCATTTATCAATATGTTTTCACGAATTCGTATGGTTATTTGTCAAGGAGTAACGCGATATGATGTAGTTCATTTTATGAAAAACTTGCATTCTTAACCGCATTTTCATTGACATTACAAACTGATTTTTCGGCTCGCTGGTGTTTTTGGTTTTCTGCAAATGACTCTTTTATTGAACAGGTTTGCCCAGCCCTGCTTCAGATAGTAGGTGTAGTTTATCACAGGCGCGTAGTCACGGGGAGCAATGCCCCCCATTCTTTTGTGCCCACCGAAATTTTGTTGTGCCCAGAAAAAATTTTAAACATATAATAAGGACGAAAATGTTGTCCCCCTAAAAGTGTATTTTGCCCCCTAAACCTTAAAANCTAGCTACAGGGCTGGTTTGTCAACCCCTTTTTGGTTGTAGCTCTCCAACGCTTCTTTGATTAACAATGAACCCACTGCTCCAAAAGTCGAGTCATTCGTTCAATGTTGGGAACCCTTTCGATTGTCCAAACATCTTTTCCCAACACCACTAACAAAAAGGTGAAACTTGTCCATGCAAGACGTTTTAGAATAGCCCGATAAATAACAGTTATTTTCCGTTCTGCACAAGCTTTCGGACAGTATTAGTTTGTTCGGGGGCAAAGAAGATACCGAAACAATAACTGTTTCCCTATTTTCGCGCTTATTTAGTGTCATTTTACTGTACGTTGGTTCATACAGGCGTTTGAAAGACTGTGAAGATGATTTATTCCAAAGTACAGAAAGAAATTGACAGCAAATTTTTTGAGAGAAATATTTAAAGTCATTTTAGCAGATCACGTAAATGATTTCGTAATCTCTGCAAACCGCAGCAGGCTGACGAATTAATAAAAGATGAAAATAAAGTGCTTGGGTATCCTAATTCATACATTTCATGCCAATGGCTATTGTCATTGTGTTATTCAGGTCACGTTCGATGGTAGCCTATTATTTTGTCGACCTGATTGGAGAGTTCTGCCAAGTGCCAGTATAGAAGGCGACAACGCAGAATTGTAGTCGAGCGCATACTTGTAGGTCTTCGAAAAAACTTTGAAAGAAAATAACATTACAGCAAAAACCTGAGCAAAACTGCGATCTGTCATGAAGCTCCAGCACTCTGTTCTACCGCCATATGCTTTCTTCGTAAGGTCTTGCGACAACATCCCTGCAGGAGAACGACTTTCAGACTTCTCAAGAACATGTCAGCTCTTTTAAAGGTTTAGGAACCTCAACCATAAATCCAAATGTTCTTTATGCTACATTTGCCTTCGTTCGAAGCCGTGGCCGAAATTAACCCAACGATGGATAAAACTTCTACATTTTTCATCAAATAAAGATAAACACCTCTGTAGGATGTATGGGGGCAACTTGTTTTCACTTCTTGGCATTTCTATAAAAAAATTTTTTGTAGTTTTTACCCCAAAAATTGTCAACTTGCGAATATTTCCACATGATAAAACTGTTTGATCAGCATGTAAATTAGACAAAAGCGCGAAACTCTGACGGTACAGTGACGTCACATATGCGTTTTCAACGGAAGGTGTGAAATGACCTCGTCACGTTTCTTTCCGTAAAATCCTAACTCGCTGTCAGGTTCCAGCTACAGATCCAGTCCCGTCGCCATGGGGGGACTTTGGTGGGCTAAGCCCCCACAAATTGAAATATGAAACACTAATTCAGTGGAGTTTTGTCAATTCTTACAATATCAATCAAGCCCCTGTTGAAGTCTTTCTGGCGACGGTTCTGTACAGATCCCGGGGCCAGTTGGTTCAACCAGTCTTGGAAAATCGGCCAATGGCCCTTTATACACTGTGCTTTGCAGATACCAGCAGGTTACAAAATGCTGGGGTACAGCGACCTAGAATACACAGCATGCGGTATTGCCGCTTTCTGTTATTTTACAGCTTGACATCATTTAACGCAAACGAGTCCTGGAAGTTCGTACGAAGATTTTTCCGACATTGCCTCACGTCATTTCAAGCATCAGCTTCGCCGGACTGTTTTGTTTCGTTTGCACAGTAATTAACTGTACACAACAACATGCACTGTCTTGATGCAGTTGATTATCTGAGCTGCGTTCATCGCAAAAACCTGCCCTCCAATTGTTGTGATGTCAGAAAATTGTATTTGCATAACTGAGCCAGCAAATGAAATCGTCTGGCTCCTCCCTGACCGCTGGTATAGGAGGCGGGGGTGCAACCGCACCCCCAAACCTTTTGATTTGGTGAAAATCCGGGCATAATGTGTGTAAACTTCTGCAAAATTGATATATGCTCTTTTGATTTTACAAAAATTGCATCCAAAATGAAAATACAAACGGTTTTTTGGAGGTCACGTTTTAATTTACCTCTTTTCGGGCAAATTTGGGCAAAAATGATGCTTGCAGTGCCTTGATTTGAAAAAGTGCGCCTAATGAAATGCAATCATTTTTTTTGGAGTTTTTCGGGAAAGTTTGGGCAGAAACTCTTCGCACACCCCCAAAATTTGCCTGCTCCTAGACTTATGCCCCTGACTGTTATATGCTTTGCGTATGAAACACCCAACGGGGGTACACCGGAAAACTGCGAAATCGCTTTTTTGTGCCTTCGTACAGTTACAGCATTTGTTGCCAAGCGAACTCTGCAGCAACTGACGATCTTGCGATTGATTGGTGGAGAGCTGCGCCAATTCACTAATGCGCTGAACTCGCGTTCCGTTAAGATCGCATGGACATGACTTATTAATCTGTAGGCTACTGGATCTAACAATCTTGTTAAAACTGCAAATTACCTGCACTGTAATTGTCATGTAGCAGTTTAGTGAAGAATGCAACAGTGGAACTGATGCCTATAGCAGGTGATAAGCAGAAATGTTTGAAAGACGCTGCAACATCCATTTTGTTCAGCGCACATTTTTTTCAGCAAAACGAATCACTTGTGCAAACGATGCGATTTTCTCTTGGTTGTGAGAATACTTGGCCCTATAAGAGCACGAATTGGCAAAACAAATGATTGCCTATTTAGTACGTTTACCTTGTTGGTGTCGCAAAACAAAGCCATTACCTGAGGCAAGTCACAAACAGGTTGGATACATGGGTGCCCGAAGGGGGTGGCAGGGGAGCCTTGACTTCCACTGGATTTTGAAATTTGTTACAGTAGAATTCGCCTACAGTTGCAGCTCGCCTAATAACGACGCTGTTTCGTCGGTACCAGCAGAATCCCTATCTTTTACATGCATTCGAATTTGGCTACGACTTCAGCTACATTGTCACTTCGTCTATAACGACGCTTTTTCGTCGGTCTCCGCAGAATATTTTGTTCCTTGATAACGACAGTTGCAAATTTTCTGTACCGCTTGAAGTGCAAGCTCGGCGATGTGGAGCCACCTCACAGAACTTTTATGACTGAATAGGAACGAAATTAAGTTAATCGGCCAATCGTTGAGCTGTAACAGGTGTGACGTGAGGATGACATCAAGGATTGTGTCATCAGCAGCAGTGGAGGCAATTCGTTACATGACTTTTACTGAACAGTAGTAAAGATTGTTGCGACTGTACTCAGTTTGATCGATAGTCTTAATGGAACAGCGCGTAATTAGTCGAATAAAAGAAGCAGTACACATTTTGGTAAAATATGACATCGCTAGTACGAAAGAGGCAAAACTCGAAGATTTTGATATTCCATCAACGACGTTGACTACAGTTTCGAAAAATGAAGACTAAATTATTTCTCACTTTTCTTATCACAGTACACGCGAAAACACGATGGCATTGAACTGAAAAGCCATCTCAGGAACGATTTATTGTAGTTCGGCTATAACGACAGTTCGCCTAGAACGACGTTTTTTCTCTGGTCCCATAAATTTACGTTATAATTAAATTTTTTAAATTACAATGGAATTTTACCCTGTTACCCCCCTGGAAAAAATCATTTCGATGCTCATGGTTGGATATAGATACTCTGTAACATAAAGCGGACCGCACTTCTTAATTGCTCGTCCTACCAGAGCTGATCGACTGACTACTGCCAGTGGCTTCGACGAAGTAGAAGCACAGACGAGCGTTGATGAAGTGATCAACCATATTTTCTTTATCACAACAGGATTAGCGCAACGTGGTTAGCGGCAATGATCAGAACGGACAACGAAGTAGATATAAAAAATATGGTTAGTGACACAGAAGTAGAAAGAAAACACGCACTGAGCAGAGACCGACATCGAAATAAGGGGGGGAGACAAAATGTCGCCCTTGGAGAGGCAAGCTTTAAATGAATGTTTGGCTACAGGTCGAGAAACGGCGGCAAGCCTACGCACCTGTTAACTTCACTGCGGTTCGTGCGTCCGTGTTCAGGCAAGCCGAAGACTAGATTAAAAAACTATCTTTAGAACAGTTAACCGTCAGGCAATCATATTATTCAGCACAGCATTTGATGGCTCTTGAATACGTTGTTCAAAGAAACATTTTCGAAAGAAACGCTTAAATAGTGAGTAGGTTAGCTCGACTCGCAGCGACTTGTAAGCGCTTCGACGAATTGCCCGCTTATTTTGCTACGTAGGTCTAGGCATTAGAAAAATCGACAAGTTTTCATTATGCCGCTGCTGATTCTCTACAAACTACGTACGAAAATCGCACGGCTTTAGCAGGAAGGACCACATTTGCTACAAAGCTACATTCTTTAAAATCAAAGCCTCGCAGACAGCGACATCGAGTGTGCAAAGCGAAGTCGAATCATTGTTGAAAAATCACGAGTATCTCGGATGCAACAGTCATCGCTTTCACTCGAATAAATCAGACCGCTGCACCATGCAGGCGGTGCCAAAGTTCAAAGTCAAGAACAACCTTGATTTTCAGTGATTAGGTAAAAATCGATTGATCGGTAGTAGCACCAGTTCTAATCGTCAAAATAATGCAACATACTGTATTTATCAAAAAGCACCAAAAATACGCGGCAACAGAAATGATCTCCGTCTGAGCTCAGTCTCAGCGCTCCGAGTTCACTGACGTCACGCGACTGGCAGCAGGTGACGTGGACACGCTTTTGATAACGTACATGGGGAATCAGCGGTTTTCAAAATTCCGATTGCAAAATACGTTTTGTTTTATTTGTTAACCATCGAAAGCGTAGATACGCGGAGCTTACTAACACAAAAGCGACGACAGCGCCGATTCTGAATTCGGCGACTGTCTGCTTCTGATAGGACGCAAGTTTCGTGCGAACTGTACTGGACTCTGATTCGAGAGGACAGACTTCTACTCAGCCGAGGAAGATCAACATTTCCAGTTCAAATTATAAAGAAATTTCTTGGCCAGAACAGTCCTGCGCAAAACCACAGCGCTCTTCGCTCACCAAGTTCCGCCTGACCAGTTAAGCGACGTCAGTTTTTCCCGGAGCACTTGCGACTGTCAACTTTAGTTTTAAAACAGGACTTCATTTCTGCGAGAGTCGCTAAAGTGCATTCGACAGAATCTATGGGCGAAAAGCGCAGAAGCGAAGAGAAAGCTCCGCAGACGCTACGTCGCATTCGACGTGAAGTGATACAATGCGAGTGTGAGCGAGTAAGCGGCGAATGAAACGACGAGAGCACCAGGCGAGTATCTTACAAAAAAAAGGAAAAATCGTCGCGTGCAAAACAAACACGACGACGACGCAGCGTCTGTTCGCAGCAGTTGCCATGACGTGGCGCTGAAAAGCGCTCGTGCTGAGCTAGCGAGGCGAGCGCGAACGAAACAGGGAGGATTACGTCGCGGCAGAAGCGAAGAAACGAACACAAAACGTTACAGAACTAACCGGGAAGCGTCGGGTTTTTATTTACCGAGGAGCACCAACTTATACCGAACGCAACTGCACGTCTTGCTATGCTGATCATACGAAACGCGTTCAGCGTTTGTTGCTTTCCGGTATCTGTTGCTACGGGAGACGCGTGCAAAGGCAGCTTTTGACGATAGCGCTGTAGGTACAGGACGACTTGGAGCGTTCTCCTTGCGTTATATGACAACTAATGATGAACAGCTTATCTGACGATCTCGCAACGAAACTGCTAGAAAATCAACGTTTTTTTGTGAAAAACAAAAAAAAAAAGAATGAAAAGCCAGAAATGCGAGGATACGCGATAAGTAGGCGAAGAGACATAATGACACAACGTGTACAACGAAACGAAGAAAAAGCTCAGTTACGGCGTTTGGAGTTTCCTGCAACGTCCAGATCGGAGCAGGAATGCAGGTCTATCAGACACCTTACAATGTTGCCTTCAGCAGAAACTGAGCGTGGTGGAATTCAAACCTGAGAGATAAAGACAGACAAACACACGTATTATGCGCTTGCTCCGTTAAAACTCAACAGGTTTTTAAGAAAGCATATCTAGGACTAAAACACCGCGCTAATGTCGTTCATGTTCGGCCTGTATTGACCGTGCCGGGGAGGGGGGGAAGAGGCCTTTGCCGAAAAATTGGCACCGTGTTTCATGAAAACAAACATTTACAAACGTTATAATATCCACGAAAACGGAAGAGTGGTCAAAGATTTCACGGTTAAGTAGCAGCGAGTTCAAGATCGCCCGCACGCCATTGTTTCGCTTATTTAGCCTGGTAAAGGTGCAACGACTGCGAAATCACTGCTGAGTCATGTTTTCTCTGGTATTCTACATGACGTAAAAGGCTACTACTAAATTTTAGTTGCTTCAATATTGATGAAAGCTCTGCCGCACTATAAGCTGTGTTGATATAGGAGTTTGAAAGAACAACCAAACAGGCGTTTTCTCACAGTTACTAAAAGCACTGTTTCATCGTTCAATGCCAGTGTTGTGTAGTTCCCAGCCTAGACTCGAACTCGGGATCCAAGATTCGGTGACTTTCTTGCCTGAACCCGAGAGACGGGTCTATTCATATTAAAGCTGTCGTTTGGCTGGCACATAGTAAGAAGTAATGTGAACTCTCCGATCGTATACTCAAGCATTGAACTGTGACGCAAGTTCCCTTTTCCACCAATACGTGCTTGCATCCTTCACACTTCGATGCAAACATTTTCGCGACGCACATTATTACATGTTTGTCTTCCAGAACCCGGGCTTGGCCTTTCCTTCGTACAAGAACTCCCAACGATCATTATCTCGACACTGTTTTACGCTGCAGTCCACACAAAACTTAGAAAATTAACAACTTGAAATAATGGTTTCGCGTCGTTTTTGCGTAAATCGGGAACTCGCGACCAGGATATTACTTCGTTGAGCGTTTTCCGAGAGCAACATCTGTTTAACAGGAGCAATTCAACAAAAATACCTTAGCGTGGCGTTTCGCCCGATCTGAACTCCTCCTCTTCACCGAAGCAGTGGCCAAAGAGGTCGGCTCTTTCTGGCGCAACGGGGCGGCTGGGATGTCCGGCTGACTTCTAGATTTCTGGAAGTCTGCGAGCAAGAACATCCACCGTAGACACACGTTACAAGAAGAGCGCGCACAAGCTTGCATCGAGTTCGTAGTGAAGATGACAGCACGCCATTAAAATGTTCGCGTACAGCACAGACGAGTGTAGTCGGCAAGAACAGCCTTATACGAGCATCTGGGGTAAGACGCGACAAGTGAATGGTGTATGCAGAATTCTTCCTTTACTTCAGTTTCCACGCTCAGCGAACCAAAGTCCATCGCGCAAACTAAACATTGTGGAAATCTTCAACGCCATCCGAGACTCACCATAACCACCGCTGCTCTCAGGTCGCTTGTCGCGATCCGCGTCGCTGTCTGAGGTGTCGTCGCTTCGAGGATGACCTTTCAATCGGGCCAACTCTCTTCGGGCCAAGGCCTCCTTAGACCGGGCCAGGGTTAAATCGTCGAAGAGCGTCTGGTGCTTTCGCAGCGCCAGCTTCTTCTCCTGCACAGCAGATGCATTGTTACGTCAAAATGATGTCTACTGAGGCGGCACGCACAAGAGGCGATGAACGTTATTCACAACATGGCACCCGATGGATGGAGATCACCAAGTCCATTGAAATTACGAGAGATGATAATCATTGACACGTTAATCAGAGAAGTGTTGACATGCGATGCACCACCCCGGGGGGGACAGCAGGTGCCGAAGGCCCAGGCGGGGTGTGGGTCCAGGAGGCATTTTTGGTGCGGGAGTAGAAATTTGCATTCAGGGCTGAGAGGAACCTCTGCGTTGGTCAGTGGCCACAGCAAGCAGATCCATTTCAACAAGCCCAGTGGCAACTCGGTGTCGACAGCAGAGTTCGTGTTGTGGCATAGCGAGTGTTTTTCAGTGTAACGCGGTATTCATCTATTGCGGGGGTTCCCAACCTGGGGTACATGTAGCCCTAGGGGCACATCTGCCTATCTGAAGGGGTGCATTTAAGGTTAGCAACAGAAGCGAAAATTACATTTATATCCTATTTATTTCCAAATATTTATACATATATCATGAACATTATTTTCAAAAATCATTATATATGCTTATCGTTACATTTATCTATGAGCAGTCGTGTTACAATATTTTGTCATAAGAAAGTTTAGGGGCACATGCTCATCTGCCGAAATGCTGAAGGAGTACATGGTCAGAGAAAGGTTGGGAACCCCTGTTCTACTGCATAGCGCTTCAAACATTGTTTCCGCGTCGCATAGTTTTAAATGCCAAGAAGTGGAAACTGCAACAGAAAAACAAAAAACCGCCCCCCCCCCAAGTCTCTAACGCATGAGGTAGGTCTATGCCTTCATTGAAAAATGTATCATTGTTTAAAGAGCGTCGACACTGTCGGTGCGGAAGACCAAACCTATCTATTCCCTCAACAAAAGCCCTGATGAATTATTACAAGAAGTCAAGAACCCTTTGAACAACAACACAATTCCAGCGGTAAAGAGCTTAGTGCAGTCATGGGATTTAACTTTGTGTGAAACAAAGTAGAAGTGATGCGTGGGGTCATACGCTGTTAAATACCCTCAAAGAATTGAAGGGATTTTAGCATACGGTATTATTCACAACTTCAGCGCTTCATGCCTCCATCTCCAGAGACTACAAGCACATCACTAGCGCCCACAAAATAAGACGGGCTAATTGACGTAGAGCTGGTCGAGGAACACACAGCTTGCCGTGACCGAGCACCTAACATGAAAATTCTATGAAATAAAACTTAAACCAATATCAGTCCCCAAGCCGTTCCCGCACTTGTAGTCACAGCAACACAACATGAACCTGCAATTTCTTTGATGCACGCTTTTTACAACTAGTCGCAGTAGCACAGCGCTACCAGTATAGTCACAACCTCTTTGCACTTCACTGCTGTGCACTGACAGCGTTCGCACCTTCAACAGATAAACAAAACAGCATCCTGCATGTTCACACAAGTCAAGCGGAGAATACCTTGAAAGAATCTTCAAGCTGACGACTGAGTGACGAGACTTCTTGCTTCAGGTAATCTATCTCCGTGGACTTAACACGTAACTTGACCTGAACAAGAACTAGTTGTTATCAGAAGCTGAGCTCGAACACTTGCAGCTCAACCGCATCGGTATATATCGTCGAAAAGCTAAGGCATATTGCTGTCGTTGAATGCCACAGACATGGCGTGATGAGCTGCTTGTATTTTAAGCAGACGTAGTGAGTTAAACAACATAAAAACTGGTGTTTTTCAAGAATGTATACGAAAACCGCAGTTAAGGAAACAAACTTTTTGGAGCAAACTGGAACAAATTACCTTATCGATGTCTATAAAGCAAAGGTGAGAGATACTGCTCATACTTTCAGTCAAATACGCGCGATTCAACTTCAGAAAACGAAAACTCTCAATTCAAGCATTCTGTAAAAAGGCGCGATACCAAACAGCACAAGCCTGAGGTAACGTAATATTAAAACATGCCCTTATTTTTTGATGAAGTGACGACATTTCATGAAGTTCTTTCCACTCACCTGCAGTTGGTAAATATCACCAGCTTGCTTGTCCTCACCATCAGCGCTGGTGGAACTGCCCATCTCCTTGATCTCCATCTGAAAAAAGAAGCATTCGTACAACTGGAAAGCAAACAAACACAAACATTCAACTACGGCATGCAAAGTACTGGTGAACCCATTTGGCCATTCGCAAACCTGAATGGAAACTAAGCAACTGTGGCTTAGCTGCTTTCTAACAAAAAGGGGATTTCCTGATTATGGCTGAACTAAAATGTTCCAATCGGTATAATCTTGTTTTTTCCTGACACACAGTACGGGATATCCAACCATTAAATAATTACTGACCACTCCGGTGGTTTTAACGACAAACTTAGGACACGTCTTCAAATCATTGGATTGCAAACTGCATGTCCCAAGTAAAAGCAAAAGCTCCAGGTTATTTTTCTTCCTTATCACTGCCGCGGAAATCTGGTGTGGTGAAGATTAACTTGTAACTAATGATTGCAGCTGCACAACTATAAACTGCTATGGCATGTTTATCAGGGTGGAGAAGCCCTCAACAATTCATTACGACTTGAGTTGCTGATGAAAAGCAAACTCAACTTTCAACAGAAAAAAACTCGTTTCATTCCTTGAGCAAGTTAATCGAATCCAACACACAGCCGTTTCTAAATACACGCATGTATAATATTCCATGCAAAAAAGCACACCATCAATACCCCCGGGAAAGATAAATTGTAATTAGACGTCGCACCATCAACACTCTCGTGATTCTGGTTCATCATTTTTCCACAGGACAGAAAATGGAGGTCTAACTTTGATGATGGGAATAAAATTACCTAACCCTGTTCATTCGATACTAAAGGATACAGTTTCAAAGCACAAGTTTACGTCTAAAACATCACTGAGTCAAGTTCATCAAAACCAGATACGTCAGAGGGCGCTATGATTTTCAACAGATCTCTTAACGAAGTTCGTCGAAAATAACTGCTATCAAGGTTTTGTGAAAAACTATGGTTGGTACACACTATCGTGTCACAAAGCAAGTTAAAAACAAAACAATGTCTCTTTGCAAGATGTAACGAAAACGCTCTGCACTACAAACATAAACAGAAGTTCCAGGTTTTAAAAACCACGCTGTATGACTCCGCACATTCTTCAGCATATTTGTGACGCCACCATGCTTGTCGGTGGTATGTTTAACTAGGAGCCAATTTTGATGATTGTAAATCGGCTTCTTAGGTTATTTTCAACCGCACTTAGCACTGAGATGGGTTCCGACAGTGAAATGGATTTCGCCTTTTTGTTGCTTTGCTGGATGCGGCATTTTGTTCTCCAGTCTGAAATACAAGAGCGAGGGAGTCGCACAAGTATTCTTCACCTGCAACTGCTGGGCCAGCTCCTCGTTCCTCGCATTCAAACGATGCTTCTCGCGTTCGAGTGACGTCAGCTTGTCTTCCACTTTTTCGATACGCTCCGTTGCACGCGCGAGCTCAACGCATTTCTTGGAGTAATACTCGGAGAGTTTCTGAAACGAAAAAAAAACGATAATGCTATTTTTGCGGAAAAAAGAAAGTTGCACCTCAGCCTTGGACAATTCACGTGACGGGCAGTGCAGCTCACACAGTTAAATATGTTTCGGAGTCTCATGTCTGCAAATAGAATATCAGCGAATGCGCAGAATATCATAAACAACCGGCTGTTCCATCCAAACCGGATGCGAAAGACGACCTCTGCGCACGACAGTCTCACAACTCCCCTCATAACCACTGGTAGCACACAGTGACACCACTCACAATAAAATTCTAAAGGGGAGACTGCAAAGCGAGTATAACGAAACTTTTTCATCGAAGGTGGTAGTAACCACGCATGGGGCAAGTTCGGCCACAACATAATCGTGTATTCTGAATTCCACTCTGAACCTCGATTTCTTGATTCAAGTTTTCGACTTCGTGACGCAGGGACTCGTCGTCCGAGCCGCGGAGGGAACGACGATCGCTGATCTGTGATCTCAAATGACGAACCTCTTCTTCGTGATGCTGGAAAACAGGAGAGCGCGATCGTTGCTTGGTTACAAAAAGGAAAAGGGTCATTCCATGTCCAGTCACCCAATGGGCTAAACCCTACCCTTTCAGAATTTTTATGAAATTTGGCAAACATGTTGGTTTCAGCCCCCAAACCTCAAATCTAAACTTTTTCAATGATCGGATGATCGGTTTCTGAGATATGGGGGGTTAATTTTTTGAAAATTTCGAGAAAACAAGGGGGCGCCCAACTTCAGAACACCATATCTTTTGAACTAGTGGTCCAATCTGGAAATGTAAGGTATCTTTGAAAAAGGGAAAANGCAGAAATTCTAATCTGACATCATTTTTGTGATTTGGATAAATTTTGGGGCGATGACCTTTTGACCTATATTCTGACCTTGAGACTGACCCCGTGGATCAAATTATAAAATTCTGATCACCATCTGATATCGTAGCCCTATTTGTTACCTACAACATATCAAAAGATGGAATACGTAAAATTTTTC
>JGI24159J19872_10000305_pt1 | contig 40140 bp, 22 predicted proteins | sample Ectturendosymbi4_FD_19872 | JGI IMG/M metagenome (IMG submission 19872) | reverse complement strand
GAGGTAGTACGAACTACAGTAGCTGTGGTCCTGGTCATGGGCGTCGGAAGGGGTGGCCAGGACCCTGACCCTAGATTTTGAAAATTTTAGCAAAAAAGGTTTTTTCGTGATTTCGAGTGGTAAGAAGCAAATAATTTTTGGCCACCGCCTAGAAAAATTTTGCAACCCCCCCCTGGTGCCACCCTCCTGGAAAAAAACTTCTGACGCCCATGGTCCTGGTTCGACAACATTCTACCGCCAAGTGCTTTTCTGTCAACTTTCCCGAGTTAAAGGTTCGTGTGCGCGGGACAATGGCCCAATCTCTTGCCTGATTTAAGCTAACTATTCATAAAAAAAAACAAACGTTAAAGTTGGTTTAATGGTAAGCAATACACCGTGAAGTTAGTAGGAGCAGCGCGTTAAATGCATAGATAGTGCAAGCCATAAAACACATTGCCCGCCAGGGGCTTAATACAGCACGAACGGACCATTGAATGCCTTACAAAAGCCACAAAATCACAAAAAGCAATTGTTCTTGCTATTAGCTGTCATTATGATTTTTTTAAGTGCGGCAACAACCACATGGGAATTTTATGAATTTCCTAAAAACTTCCCTGAGTAAATCATACAGAGGCAATATGCGCTGGGCCGATAGAGCAAGCGATTTGCAAGGTACGGAATGCGTCTCCTTTCAGTTCTACTCAGCGTATCAAACTGCAGGCGAAAAGACACACGGTCGAGTCTCTAAAGCCGCAGCACACGGAGCTTCAGGGACCGCACTTCAAAGCAACGGAGTTTTTGAAGGATAAATCGACGACGCACAATCTGCTCTCGAAGTACGACGGCACTTGTGAACAAACAGCCCTTGATAATCATTGCGCGGGCTAACTGTCGTCACTACTATCGCTTTGAGAAGCGACGGGTTATTTGCATGTTTGATTTGCACAGGAAAAAAATGGAGAGAACTCAGACGTCTGCATGCAGATTACTGGCTCAGCAATTCTGCATGTTCGGTACTTCAACAAGACATCTACGTGCAGCTCAAAACTGTCGTCATTTGAGAGGGATACGACAAAAGCATGTGCGAATCGGAGAAAGTGCGTAGCAGGGACGTAATCCGAGGCGAACCTTGTGAATCAAGGTGTTTTCGACGTAGCAAGCACTGAAAAAAATAAGTGTCGTCAACAACTTAACTGAAGAGGTGGGCAACAACCAAGCGTCCTTGAACAAACAGAAAAATTGAAGTAAATGGTCAATAAAAGGGCACACATATTCGTGTGATACATGTTTGATTACGCTTGAAAAGCGTTAAAAAGCAGTGGCGCTTAAAGAAGCTGGAGGAACTAGCACGTCGTCAACACGAGCGATAATGCAAAGAACAGTTTTTTTGAAAACTACAAACGTTTCGAAGTGAACTGTAAACGATTAAAACATCTCGCAAACAAAGATAAGATCTTGTCTACTGATTGGACGGAACCATGCAAATAGCAAAGTTTACAAACAAATGTAAAAAAACAACACGCAATGTAATAAAAGAAACACGTAAAAGAGAAGCAAGCTCTTGACATTTTTCCAGTTTTAAACCTTATTTCAGCGAAGGCAGCAAGATCATAGCCAGATGGGCACCCTGTAGTGGACGTGTTACACGCGTAAACACTGATGTTAAAGAGCAGCTGTAAATAGCAACGAGAAAAAATAATGCGTCAAGCAATACAACTGATGCAATGCACGAAAATATGAAGCATTTTTGATGCAAAGCGGGTTTGAGTTGAATTTGATGATTGGCTCTCGCATGACACCCCACCGCGGATGGTCGAAAGATAACCGCTCGCTAGGGAAAACGTGAGGCAAAGAGGTGGAAACCTGCAAAATTTAAAAAGGAATTTTTGTAAGAGATTTAAGTATAACGCAATTCCTGAACGTCACGGCGAAAATTCTGCTTATGCCAAAGCACAATAATTTTGCCTATACGGAAACCCACCAGTAGGGTAGCTATAAAGGTAGTTGCTGTTGACATTTTTCAACAAATTAGACATGGCAGACAACCAACCAAGCGTCATAAAAGTGGCTGCAGCTATTGATTGCTCCAGTTAATTTTTTCTTTCGAAAAGTAAAAATGTTTACCAAGTGCAGGAACTAGCCAAGTAAAAAGTTATTGCGAGGGGTGAAACAACCTTATTTGATTTTTTGTCCCTTTGGATCTGTCTGCGATCTTCGACTCACTTTGTGTTTTACGCGACAGGAAATTACGCCTTCGCAACTTTTGTTTCACATTTGAGCTTTCTGTGGGAGACGCGTAACAGACAAACTCGAATGAAATAACAGTTTTATCAAAATATTTACGTGAGGTCCACCAGAAAATTACACGCCACCCATATTCCTGCAGCCTCTAGAGAGGGAGCGTAAATGCCCCTAAAAAATCGCTGTCATCTGTATCGCGCGGATAAAATTGAACTGATTAAATATATTGTAAAGACCAACAATAACGAGTTGATCTCAAGTGTCAACTATGTTAGTCAGTAATCAGCAAGCAAAGTCAAATGTTAACCAACACTTGGCTACCTCGCTAAAATGTGTTGTGGCATACGCTCGCAAAAGCTAGATTTCGTGCATTTTAAAACAAGTAGTGTTTTTCCATACTGAACAAATACCGGGAAAGCCTAACGTTTTTTGGTTGTTTTCTCATTTCAAACCGCTCAACAAATCCACCACGACAGTTATTACTATCTAAAAATGTGAAACGGCCTCTCGACAATCTGTCCGACAGTTGTAATTATGATGAACGAAACATGGCGTAATTAAACTAGCAATATTCCACTAGACCACCGTAAAGGAATTCAGTTAAGCCGCAGCCCTGTTATTGAAGTGTGCGAACTCAATACGTTGGCTCGGTGTAGGTCAGGACCGCACTGAGGGTGCAATTCAAGGCAATGTCGCGGTAAAACTTTTAATAAATGCAATGCAAAATCGATGTGACGCACTTCACCCTAGAAGGACGAGGGCTCGGCAGCAGATGTTCAGCCAGAGGACTGCCTATCGAGCAGAATGCGCCTGTAAGCCTGACATGTTTTTGGCAATGGGGGCGGTACTTTGAACTTGCCGCTTCCGCGCTACGGCCATCACCACATTTCGATTGCATGCTTTGTGACGCAATTATCAGCGCCTGGGTCACAACCACGATACTTTCCGGTTTACCTTGGGGAAATATGACTGAAAGCCGGATGTTCAGTCAAGCATTGTAACGTCACAAACTCAGAGATGAAAGACTAAAAAAGCATCGAACTTTGGCAGCCCTGATGATGAAGGAGCAAGCCTGCGCGTTATTGCCTCGACCAAAACAGCACAAGCACAAGCAGAAAATTTTGTCGCTTCAAAAATAGGGCCGGTCATGGCTTGGCTCGTTCTGAGACCAAGGCGCGCGCGGGTTTGCGAAACGTAGAGCCCGATGCAATATATCGGCCCAAACACATGTAACTTCAGCAGTCTCGGCACCTACTGGTGTCAGAAGTGACCTGAGTGCAAGGCAAAATACCAGTAGCAGGGGGGTCAATTGAGCAAAAAGGCGAAAAAGCAAACGAAATCGATAGATATCACCGTGTGCGCGCGAAGTGATGCGCGATTGTAAAACAAATACAGGGCAGCTGACGACCTCTTGCAACGCCCCGCAATTGAACCTGCTTCACCCGCGAATTCCTCACAACAGGTTTGGGAAATGCTAGCGTTCCGTCACCGACGGAAAATGTTTCTTTTATGTTAGGTTTACAAGACTTGTACACACGGAAACATTTAAGTCAAATTCAAATCATACTAATCTCCGCCCCCCAATCCGATTAAACCCGATCGGAATTCAGTATTTTGGAGGGCGCCTTTGAATTTCAATGGTTTCCAAAAACTTGTATGACGAAAATAAACATTTGAAAGGAAGCCTGATACTTTGCTGACAAGAGCGCACGTGGGTCGGTGTTCAAAGCGGCCAAGCGACGTGCTAATCTCTCCATGCAGTTTGTTTTGTGTTAAATAGTCGGTGCCACGCACGGGCGGCTCCAATTGAGCTGACGGCTGCGGGATCACAGTCGCCAGTTGAACCGTTCAAAATCCGAGCAGCATGCGCAACCAACCCATATGATTAATAAACAAGCAAAAAACATGTGGTAATTTGCAACGAAAGCTGGTATTCTTTGCACGAAATCAATATTTAGGTGCTGCTATGGCAGAGTACCACACGAACGTCGCGCGCCTAGCATTTGCGCTGACTGACAGGTTTTTAAATCGAGAATGGGAACGCTTTGCAGGTGAAACGTAGAGCAAGACTGTGTAAACCGTTTCGATCCAAAAATATCTTTGAATTGTGCTGGATCTTGCGATCCCGGCTGTCCAAGCTGAAACACAAAGCATGCAACTTCACCTTACCAACAGCCTACCCTACGTTGTCTGAAGTGGCGTGAGTTGTACCGCACGCACAGACGTTTTGAGACACACGGCTATTATCAGTTTGTTATCGCGTGATACCGTGTAATTGGCCACCTTGTAGCTGCTCAACATCGCATGACCTGTCATGAATCCGAAGCGGCAATTGGCTGCCTCTGCAATGAGATTTTTCCACCGGCTTCACCGCCAAATACCACTGGGTCACCTTTGTGACCATCTTCACAGGGATACAAGCGTAGTCTTGCGCACTGTACCGACGAAGGGTAATAATTAACAATCTGCTAAAAATTTGACTGAATAATTTGTTGGCGGTCTCATCGTCCGCATTTTTGCCAATGGCAATCTTTACATTTCCTGAGTTATAACACATTTCGATGCTTAACAAAAGTGCAGCTTTCACGCAGAAGGCTTTAAGTAAAAAATGTGCTTATGACTTGGTCAACGTTTTACTACCTATTTCAAATACGAACAGTCTTCACCACTCTTATCAAAATTTTCCTGCAAATAAATTTTGATTTTCCAAATATTTTCACCTATAATTCCTGGATTAATCAAGATCGAAAAAGAATGCTTTGCATTGTGTTCCAACCACTTCATCTAGGGTGTTGAACTGGTGTGGTAACGAAACGAGGGGGTTTTAACACTCGTAGTGCCTGCACGGTTTCTGCCTAAATAAGTGCAGCCGGAACGTTTTGGAACATAAACCCAATAAAAGCCTCTTCGCATACGTTATCAGTTTGTAATATACAACATCCATCCGCCGTACCACATCGTGAAAAGCGCGTTTTTACGACGCCTGTACATGAAAGATTTCATTCAGAGTAGGAGAAAGTTGCAATTTCGACTCCTTAAAGCAGTTTAGGTAGCATTAACATTCAATAGATAACATTAAGGAATGATTTTGGGAATACTCCCGTTTTTAACAAAGTTCTTTGCAACCGTGAAACTTTATCCCTGCTGTCCTCTTTAATTTTGCATTACGAACTCTAGTTAAAATAACTTCAATTCAAACGCAATGTGTTACGCCGAATATTATTTCGGTTCAAATCAAGTACACACCTTTGTTTGACCAAGTGCCAACTTCACTTTCAACTTAAAAAAAGTTGACTTTTCCAAAAATGCTTTGATGGGCATCAAGAACATTTGGTGCAAAAGCAGCTGAAAACAGTGCTTACAGAAGTGTGCGTCTGCAGTGGCAGTTCTAAGTAAAATCTACCTAAACACACGGTCGATTACAACACCCTGATAAACCTCTGTAAGCCATAGCCAGGGGATATGCATTCCAGTTCAGGTGAGTCCAGTTAACACTTAAACAGTTGGTCGTACCTACCCCAGCAAGGGGTTTTGCATTTTTGAGTCGACCTGGGAAAGAACAATTGCATAGCAACAATTTTCTTTCTCAAGTGAATTTTCAGTTAGACGAAGTGTAAGACTAAAAGGGATGATGTCAGCAAAAAAGTCTGAAACGTTAAGTCAGCTTTGATACACTACCGCGAAAGTGTTAGTGAAAATAAGCCTGCAGTGTAAGCATGCTGCATAAACTTTTGCGTTGTCGCCCCAGGCTTGAATTCATTAAGCAAAATGTAAGCAATCTGTCAACTGCAACTCTGAATTGTTAACGTGGAAAAGTGATCATTGCCAAATGTTGCTAGACCCTGCAAAGCCGCAGAACAGCCGCCTGCAAGGAGTGAAAAGATACGTTCTCGGAAACCGTAAATGTTCCTAGTACCGACCACAGGTTCGCCCTATCGCACTGGTGGTATATCGCGGTTCACGAAGGGATTTAACGTCGCCGTGGCATAAGGGAACAACGTGCATACATTTTTCGGATCGGTCGTCAGGACTACTAAACATTTCTCACAGCATCGCTGGGAAGGCATAATTATTTTCGCAAACGAAAGGCTCTACGCTCCTCCGTGCTTATTGGACGCCCGTTGAAAATTTCTTTCATTTGCTTGGCATGCAGGGTAGCGTTTTTTCAATAAGTGCAAATGTTCATAAACTTGTTAAATTTTTGACTAAATCGCTCATGTGCGGTATCAGTTTCATACGAGGTACAAAAACGTGATAAACATTGCAGACTTAGCGCCGGAGATATTTGGGGTCTACAGTAGTGAAAATAGCGCTTTAAACATTAGGCCAAAATAAGCTATTGTAACGTAACAACAAACTCATTTTCACTTGTTTCAACTGCACTTGGCGTTTGACGATTTGAACCAACTTCTTGCACAAAGCAATTAATCGAGACCTGGTGAAAGCTAGTGATGAAAGCTAGTGTTGCAGGAATTACTAGATGTCCTTAACCCATGCCTTTCTGCAAGAACTAATGCACTGCGTGCTTATGCCATTCCATTACACCTCCTAAACTTCACCGCTTTGACGCTACCAAACATTTCACAAACGAGGGTTTGGCCATTTTGACTGTTAGAGGGCGGCAGACGCGCGCAGTCGGTCGAACACCCGAACAGTGACGCACTGCGGAATTAAGCAAAGCTTCCAAACGGGAACTTCAATTATTTTTCACGGGAATTAGCTTCGCAGTCTCGTTTACACAGACGTGTTATTAGCATTTCGCCCAAAGATGTACAACTTTGTAGTTTGTTGCGTGGGATAAGGGCGCGCATACATCTAGTATTCATCGTAGAAGGAGCAACGCTTACGTAATAACAAAACGCCGAGCAGTCCGAGATTACATGCTGACGTTAATTTCGCTTGTTTTTATTTCAAAAGCTGCTGGAAAACCAACGGGTGAAGGCGATCTAAAACGTCAAACGTTGCGTGGTGTCTTAAGCAATGAATCAACCCCATCAACAAACGCTGAATTCGCGATTTTTCCCGAGCCGGACCACCTCATTAAAGGATTGAGAAAACCACGGCGAATAAACAATCACAAATTTGTACTTCAAATGCAGTTACAATAAGAAGTGCCTGTTAGTTGCTTGGTACACAGTGCGCCTCTTCACTTGAAACTGATTTTAACTTGTTTTTGCCGTCTAAGCCCCAAAATAGGCCTGGCCAATTGCATTATAGTCATTCATGAAGTAATCAGGTTTGCGATGTATGAATCTGGACACGCACAACGCTTGCAGACAAAAGCGTGGTCGCAATGACATTCGCATTTCAAACACATCTTCCCGAGCTTTCAAAGTGTGCGTAGAGCGATTTAACAAAATCGAGGTTAAATACACGGGGTTGTCCGTGTGGTCAGGCCTAACATGAGTCAAAGAGCGTGTGCAGATTTGACAACATGAATTTAATTTGATTTGCCTTAGACTTGTCAACGCAGTCATAAACAGCGGGACGCAACGGCTAAACAATTCTCACGCAGCACTGTCATTGCATACAGCCGTGGGCCGCAGTGATCAATGATAGGCTCGAATACGTTGGGGTGCCGGAATTCATAGTGTACACTTCAGGTAATTCCATCAAGTATTCAGTTTTTAAAGTTTCACACTGAGTGCGAACTGTCCTTTGCAAACATTGGTCAGAAACGCAAAATAGACAAGAGAGTGTTCTCAGTTGGCACACCCAAGCAGTCACGTATGCAGTCAGTGGGCGCCGCTCGCGAACTTGACCATAAGCAACTTGCGAAAACGCCATAAGCCACTTGTACGTGCGCGTTGGCGCACACGGGAAAGTGTTACTACGCCTGCTGCTTGTGGTCTGTTGCTTAAAGGTTCACCGTTTGGGTGTAACCGGTAGGCCAAACGGACAACAGCAACTTCTACTCCTTCAGAGCAGCATCATTGCAAAAAAGCAATTCCAGACAGTTAGCTATCAATCAGGTTGACGCATTTGTCTTTCAAATCGATCCCGAACTTTTGGTTAATCGAGAAAGGGCTTAGCAGGGACCACTTCAAACAGCGTCGTTTGCCCTTGTCTGTCTCTGACGCAAATCACAAAAAAGCAGGAGAAAATTTCGTGAAAGTCTTCGAACCACGAACGATACGATACTCTGCATCGACCGTACACTTTTCAAATAGTTCCGGGCATATTTACTCGGAGTTTGGGTCAAAAAGTCACAAAACTAATGAAAGTAGACGAGCGTTTGTGCTTCCATTTCCAACGCAACATTGACAAGGAGTCTTTCAAATGGCTGGATTCGAAAAAAACGCTCATATAAAACAAAAAGCGACAGAAAGCCCCGGTAACCTGAAGAAGTAATATATCTTGCAATGGTGGTCCACAACCATCGGGTCTGAGCCAATAATCTGAAGTGGCCAGGATTCGAAAACCGAGGCAACATTTGGTTAGCCTAATCATTTTGCTACCCCAGCAATTTTGCAATTCTTCGCCTCTGAAAACCTGTTCCAAAACCAGAGATATGGCGCAGGTCATCAGATATGACCACCTGCAAACAAATGTGCTGATGGCTCGGCTACGTGGGTCACAGGTCGTAGACAAATGACGTAACGTAGAATCAATTCTCACTTCACCTCAACAGATTCAAGTATTTTTTAACTCGGTGCGTCACAGATAAAGCACGAATGGACTTCTGGGGCGCGTATGCCGCTCTACAAAGCCTTTAACTGATATACTGGGAAAATTACCCTTACATTAACATACTTTTATCTGAGGCAAAGAATCTGATGGTCTTGGAAACCGACAAGTGCGGATAGCTTTAATTTTTTTCTTCACTGTGCGATGGCCTGGAAGGGCTGTGGGCAGAGTTTGCTTTTGATCGCATTTAGATTGGTTGTACGCTATCAGTAGTGGTTCAGATACCGACCCAAAGAATTAGATCTTGAACCTGGCTTGCAGANTCAGTTCGATGTCAATTNGTTAATTATATGNCGCACTATATCGTTCGCCTTCGAGTTCATTGCGGAACGCGCANGAAGACNCAAGCGTGGCAATCGTGTTCAGAAAACATGTTTNTTCTGGATCGCGCGGGGCGATTCTGCTCATAACATGTTTATGGCTTTGCGTTGCCAATGCTTTCTTGATAGTCACTGTCGCGGCTCCATCAGTGTGGACGCTACAAACACTGGGGATGCGTGCAAACGTTCTTCACGACATTCGTTCAAAGTTAGTATCCATGAAATTCGTCCCTAATTCCCGGAACCGGTGCAAGCGCACCGTCCTTAGCCAGAGATTCAGGGCCACAAATGCACTTCCATCTGGGCAGCACATTTATAACCTCATTCGTTATAGCGAAACGTGAAGTCCCGCTTCGTGTATCGTCAAGCTTAGTCGATTATAAAATATACACGAGCTCGAAAGCCACCAGGACCGGCTGTTTTGGTGGCGGCAACTGCAAGCCACCCGCGCCGGAACGACCAACGCCAACCTTAACCGCAGTAAACACATAAACACTTGCCTTTGTTTCGGCCACGTTTCAGACATATCTTACCCAGACTGCGGTGCCCAATGGTGAGCGAACAGTGGGCCGCGAGGTGGTTTTGCGACGGGTCACGTGACTAAATGATTAGCTGCGTTTTTCCGCTTTGTTTACTCCAGTCCCGCCGTACAACGGAAAGGGGTAAACAGCGCAAACGCTTTCAAGTGTAGAGTTACACAGCAGTCAAACCAACCCGTCAGGGCGTAGCTTATCGGGTCAAACAAATAAACAACTACTGCACAGCGGAGTTTGAGTACTGGTTTTAATTAAGTATCCCTCCCTGGATGCTTGACATCTGCAAAACAGCGCTGCGCCTATTTTAAAATAGTGCACGCCTTACTAATAGTTTTCTTGTGGCAAGAGAAACTCGTGCAGACATTTTTATGAGCGCCTTGCTTTGTCATAAGATCTCAGCATGGAAAATATGAAGAGTTGTAAGATCAGCGCAGATTTAAGCACTTATTACCTAAACAGTCAGCGTTACTTCCGTTGATGAACAAGAAAGATCATTTGCTCACTGTATGCGCTTGGGACACCGAAACAACTAAGTTTGTCTTTGTGAAAATCTCTAGTGTTTGCCCATGCCACGCGAACAAAAGTGGCCGACAGTGACATGTGCCACACGATATCATGAATACGTGCTTGCGCAGGGGCGTGCACATCTCTCCACTCTCCAAAACAAATCAAGTCAGGCCTCGAAAAATCAAGAAACCGCGCGGAATTCTAGCAACGGAAATTGCTAAACAATAGTCAACTGCTCGCACATCGCAAACCCGCATTTCTGAACGAGGTTTGACTTGCCAGGACACATGTGCAAAATGAAAATGGAATGATGAGCGAGAGAGATTTTCATCTACGTTATGCAAGCAGTCATGTACTTGAGACACAATGTAGTTCATACTACTATATTATTTCTACTTAGAATTCGATTCTACTTTTACCATTAAAGGCATACTAACGCGAAAAACGCTGCCACAGACCCAAAGGGCAATTTTCCAGGAAAAAATACATAAACGTCAGGATTACTTAGGACTTTGAACAATTGCAATTTTATCTACGTTGTTCTCTACAGACTGGACTGTAAATTGCTGGGGCCGTGAAAGGTTGGCATAGCAAAAGAAAAACACGCGAACTAGGCAACGATAAACAGCGGTGAGGTTTTAGGAGCTCGGCATGGGCGTTGTTCTGTTTGCGGTCACACGGAGTGCACTAAAACAAACGATGTGACGCTTGTGTGCTTAGGGTTGGCGATTCCTTTTTTCCAAGTCGCTAGATGCCTTATCAGCCGCTTTAAGAAATTAAACAAGCGTGCCCATTTCAAAGCTCCCTGACCCTGCAACAAAGGGTCGGCGACTGTTTATTCGGATGGACGCCTATTTGCCTAGTCGTCAGCGATCCCGGTGAAAGTTAAATATATCTAACCTCGGGGGAGAGCCCGGCGTCGCATCAACCCCGCGTATCAGGCGAGAGGAACGGCGCGTCGTATCGAGCGTGGCAATGCGAGGGGACTCGGACCACGGATTGTTTACGAGCAAGCGCTCATTCCGCTTGTTTGCATTCAATCAAACGACTATTGTCCCATTAGCCCATAAAAGTAATTTCGGCATTCCTTAAGAAAATAGATTTTCCGACCGCCGACCCCCGCCTTAGCCCGGCGTATCTAGCGCTGGGACCGCAAAATAAACAAAACAAAATGTTTCATGGCCTGGCATTGTTCATCAGCAATTGCGGCGCAGGCAACGAAAGCAGCAAAAACCAAGCTGAAGTGCAATCCACACATCAGTGGCACACGTCCGCCAAACAGTTATTCATTTCCGTCGCTAAAGCCAAGCGCCGTGGCGCATTGCTGACCCATGCTCGCAGGATTGGGAATTACAACACCTAGCCTTCTTGGTGTTCTCAAACTGAGCCTACTCGGCTACAAGTCAAAAGGAATTTTACGATGGCTAAAAAGACAGTCTTTCAGCGGAGCCATACTTTTGAGCAAACGTCAGGCATTAAAACGTATTAGAATGTGATGTAGGAATAAAAATCTCTAGTCAATCAAGTTTATGTCATTTACGATGAGGTATACCGCATGGAAGTTTTCGAACTATACCAAAAAATTCTTCAATATGTGATCAAGCACAGCAGATATGAAACACTAAAAGTGTGTAATTACCTAAATATTGTTTATTGCCAAAATTGTTATAGAAATTCAGGCCAACACTTTCAATTCGCGTAACAACTTCCTATTGAGAAGATATACTAAAAACTCCTCAGTGAAGCGCGTTTTTCAAATGAAATTTAATATTTCTTATCCCAAATCTACTATGTTCTTCAATCGAAAACACATTTCACGTGATAAAGCTGTGACCAGAGATGTTTGTTAAAAAACATCTCTTTCACAAAAGCAATTGTTTAACGGACATGGACCACAGCTCCACAAAATGGAGGCCGAACATCAACGCGAATCAGGTGTAATTCTACGACTCACCCAAGTCACAGTGCAACACCAGAGAAAACTACTGCAATAATGTTTGAAAGTTTTGAATTCAAAACTAAACTTATCTTATAACTCTCTCGCACAAAATCCTAGGTATCCAATATGTCCTCTCTCCATACCGCGTTATATACCAGTGGTTTTCAACCTGCGTAGCTACCCTTGTGGGGCCGCTAGCCTTTTTTGAGGCTCGCAAGTAGGTATGGGCAAGATCTTTAGTTATTCCTACTAGAAACCAGTCTTAACAGGTTCACTGCGACTGGACAACGAAGTCGTGGACGGGGGTCACTGGGTTATGTTGGTTTGCTATCATGCGTCACGGTACAAAAAATTTGAAAACCACTGCTTTCGGGCAACATCCGCTGCTTTCATGAGCAGTATATGCTCACAATTTTTTTCAGAAAATATATTCTTGTCTTACAGCATTTCGTTTGCAGTGGATTATTTCCATTAGAAAACTTGGTAGGTAAAAGCTGTTTTGCTCTTACGATTTGCAGGTTTCTTCAGTTCTTTGATTCAATCTCGTGATTCACTTCGACGGGGTATGGAAATTCCCGACCTAGGCTTAAGCAACATTTATCCTACAAGCTTGGAACAATTGCATACATGATTAAGCCACATCATAGTTTAAGCGAAGATCGGGTTAAGCGCATTAAGCAACCTCAATCATTTAAGGTCGCTGCAGCTCACTATTGTTAAACTCTCGTTGTTTACAGCTTTGACAGGCCTCGTACCGGGTCACTCTCTGTCACGGCTGCACGTTTGATGTCGGAAAATTTTAGCCTGAAACAAAGTGGCTCGATCGCAGTCCTCGGACTTAATTGCCACCCGAATTTATAAGCTCTTTCAAATTTCCTGACAATTTACCGCTAGACAGGCTCTTACACGGCAAGGAACTGTAGGCTGCATACTCAAACGATGGCAAAATCACCTTTGTTTGGCACCCCGAAAGAGCGAAGTAAATGCACAGAACTGTACCTCATTAAATTACAATGTTTTGATCAAGAAGAAACACTTTACCCACTCGGCAAGGCTAACCTAGAATTATACACAGTTACAGTTTGTGTAATTTTAAAGTGCGCCTTTTTATTTTGGCAAACAAGTTGCCCACATTTTGCTATTGAATAGGTTATGCGAACGTAAACTTTCGCCAAAACACCAGCTGTGAAATGAGAGCAGCAATTTTAAATTAGCGCTTGTGTGCATGGGCGTCGGAAGGATTCTTCCAAGGGGGTCAATGGTGGATTTTCTATAGGGGTGCCAACAGTGTTGAAATTTCGCATTACAAACTCTGCAACTAAGAGAAAAACATTTTTCTATCTAAAAGTAAACAGCAAAATCTCAAATTTCAAAATCTAGGGGCGCATGCTCCCCCTGTATCCTCCTTCCGACGCCCATGCTTGTGTGGCAGAACCTCTAACGAGTGAAAATGTTCTGACAAAATTCCAAAGCGAGCCCGGGCAAGTGTTAAGGTCACTGAGTTGCCCGTTCGCCAGTGAACCGCACTTCGCACCCCCCAGAGAGTCACAGGGAAAGTCGTGGCCGTTAGGTTGAGTCCAGACTTAGCTGCAGTGGTTGCTAGAGTGGGTAAATATTCCCAACTTGCCAATCGGTTATCCACAAACTGATTGCCTTGCAGGGCTGGGTGAAGAACTCAGTCTGCCCTTGAAACAGTTTTGATATGTAGCTGGATCCCTATCAGGCGAGTGTAACTGGACGGTTGCCCGTCGAGTAATTCGTGCAACAAAGCATTTGCCACGATCGAGGTCATGTATGACTACCTCATCTCAGCAGCATAAATCAAATGCAACTGATGCCCGTGCATTACACACTGCATCTCTGTTCGATCCATTTCTTGCTTGAACGTCATGCACCTGAAGCATCTACCATGCAATTAAAATTCAACGGAAACGTGTCTTACCCGCAGTCCATTNTTCGCGTCACGAGCATTNTGAAGTTGTATGAAATTGACGAAAACAGCGAGGAAAAAGTAACGGATCTGGATTGTATTTTCTAGTTTTTGATGTGGAAGTATCANGCGATCGCTCTTGAGTCCATGACATGCACACACGTGGAGGAAAACTATGGCGAAATCAAAGCCGCCCGCACTTTCAGAGAGTAGTTCCCAGGATTTGTTGGTCTTTCGCCGACCCCTCGAGCGTGCCCCCCAGTAAGTGGGTCCAGCCCACTCTGGGGATGCAACAGTGGTGATGGGGGGAAAAGCGGGTAATGGAAAGCGGAAAGAGATTGAACAGCGGGAAAAGAGTGGAAAAAAGGCGTCATAGCCAGGTTGGAAAAAATGCCATCCATTCCTGGAACAGAAACGCCGTTTACTGTTGCATTCGTTTTGGTAGAACCATGGAAGTTAGAAATTGGAAAAGGATTTTCTTTGCTATCCTCTTCGGCCCCAAAGAAAGGTACTTTCCCGTTCGTGGTGCTGTTCTTGGTACCATTAACCTGACTTGGTTCGTTCACTCCGAAGTTAGGCTTGTTCTTTCGTTTGTCGTGGCGGACCGCTTTGTGCTGGGCAAGGTTGTCCTTCCTTTTGGCGGCGTAATTACATTGATCGCACTTGAACGGTCTCTCGCCAGTGTGTATGCGAATGTGCTCGACCAGTTTGCTTAAGTTTTTGCCCAAGTAGTTGCATTCGTCGCACCTGCACGTCAGGCATAAAAGGTTAGTAGGCACAGAAAAATGCTAAGCTGAATTCCAAGTAAGTGCCGAAAATATGGTGGTTCATTGTCACTGCGCACGACCGTAAAATACCTAAAATAGAGCCTGAATCCTTAAAGTAGAGATTGTTTGTTTTTTCTGTCACTCTAGAACAAACCGAAGCCTAGGTAATTAATTCTTTTGCTTGAAACAACCCATGCCAGAAGAAGGAAAATTGAAACGAAAACCCACTTGTAAAATCCGTCTTGTTTGTGAGCGAGCGACATGTGTGACTGCATGTCCCCGCTGGATGTTGATCGGAATGAACACAAACGGCAAGCGAGTTCCTTGGCAGGAATTGGGGAGGAGTCAGGAGACAATTTGTTTTTTTCTAAAGACAAAAATGCGATTGTTCATTTGTGCGGCAAACATTACACAGTCGAACATAAACGTTGACTCCACAGAGGTTATAATTAAAAAAAAAGGTAAAAATTTCCGAATAATTCCTTTGAGATGGATTTAGCACCGTAACCTTTTAGCAAAAACAAAAAACTTTGACGAGTTTACAACAACGCTACGATCTTGTTCTGTGCCAGACTCTAGATCAGCGGTTCTCAACCAGTGGGCCGCGAAGCTCTAAGTGGGACGTACACCATTTGCTGAACTGTTCGAATTTTGGTTGCTGGTGCAAATAGGAATTATTTTTTTTTAAGTTATGCACTATGAAGCCAAAACTATAATCTTGATCTGAATCACATGCAATAAGCAAGGTAAAGTAAATTGCGCGTGTTATCTGCGTTGCATTTTTCCGCCACATCTTAGTGTGGGCCTTGAAATAAATTATATATCGGTAGAAGTAGGTGGCAAGGTTAAAAAGGTTGAAGCACTAGTCTTGATGGAAATACATATTTATAAGATCCACAGTCTTTATAATGCATTTTCCAAACGGTTTGCTCTGCGAGGAAACGTCAAAATCTTCTGCAGAAGGCTTCCGCAGAAGTTTAGAACAATTATGAAAATTTTAGTGAAACAGGCACGAATGTACATGTAAATTGATGATACTTCAAGACCTCGTTTATTACGATCACGATTCACAACTGTGTAGACGGGTGTAAAGCTAACTATGTAAAATTGAAGAACACAAGCTTTTTCGAGTTCAGTGGCTAAAACTAACGATAGCCTAGCCAAAATTTATTTTTGAGTAACTTCCTTAGGGTGATGCGACTTTTTGGAATTTCGCGAATTAGTAAATACAAGAAAATTACTGTTAGTTGCCATAAAACTTTCTCCTGACATCGCAATATCTGGAAAACCCACATTTTTCCTTGCCTACGTGAACCAAGGGCACTTGAAGCATTAATTGGCAGGTGTATTCTTGATAATAGAAAGGCAGTGCCTGTATTAAGTAGACCAAATATGTGGAAAGTCCATGGTGTTCGCGCTTTCTAGAACCCACCTGCCTGCCTGCCTGTTGGGAGAATTTCTATGAATACTAGTAGCAATGCCTGCTAATTTCTTTACAAAATATGATTGATAGTAGCAATACAACTGCTTGTCGTTGAGCGCGAGGCTTCACAAAACGGCGTTCAGTCGAACAGAGCGTACGTGCCACACCGCCGCGCGTGTTTTGCCAACATCAAGTGCGGGCAAGGGAACCAAACATGCTTGCGATACGTTTAATTTTCCCCAAACCGATTACCGACTCCATACCTGCTGCGAGTTGCTCGTTGTCATCGGCATCATTGCAAGGGTTTGATGACGGCATACTCGTTTCCGTCCTGCCCTGAGCAGAAAAAATGGAACCACTGTGCGGAAGCTGAAGTTTGGATGTCTCGCGGAGCAATCGCCCGGCATTCAGTATTCCATTGATTGAGTACGGGGACGGAAGCGTATGCAAGGATTCTGAAACGGGAGTGACAACGCTGCTAAAGCGAACCAACTGCGTGTTTTCGCCCTGGCCTCGGTGACCAGTGGTTACGTCATTCGGGGCTGTCGGCGATGATATCGACGACGAAGATGAGGACGACGAAGAGGTACGATGAACACGCTTGTCCGCATCTTTTTCATTCCCTGAAAAAGAGGCCACCGGCGACTAGTTAACAGTGCTGAACTATGATCTCATGCAATCAAGCACTTGAGGCAGACTCAAGTGCCTTGACCGTGGATGGGCCACGTGAAATACTGCCGATAATGTCCGATCAAGTGCTTGCAGTGCGCAAGAAACCCCGAAGGCTAAATCTGACTTTAACTACGAGGCGCCCAGAGCGACTTAAGACGAATTTGTGATGACAACCCTTAGGTTTGGCGGTCTCGTTGTAGCAAGTCGTGTTTACGATGCGAGCAGAGGTGGACCCGCGCGAGCCTTATAAGCTGATTACAGCTTTTTGCAGCGACGCGAAAAAGAAACTTACGAAACTTCTTCGCTAGCGTACACCCAAGCTGGCGCGTCTTGGCTAGATTAAAGCGTTAGATGATTTATTGACATTCAAAAGCTCGGGAGCGATTGGCTCTCTTTTCAAGGAACAAGAGGCCAGCAATTAAATGTTTGAGGCGCTGCGCGAACATGAAGGACCTAAATTGCCAGCTCTGAACACATTCTTTCTCAGGAGTCCTACCCGGAGGCTGGTAGATGCGGTCGCACCGACAAGTAGCCGTGCGTCTATCCTCTGTTTATTTCATGCCTGCACTTGGGCGAGTTTGTTTGTGCGTTGCCCCGAGACGCAGTTCAACTTCCGACTATGCGTTTTGATGTGTCATTGGTGAGCTTCAAGGTAAGGTTGAATTTACCGGACCGACGTGTGCTTCTGTCGCCCTTTTGCCAGATGGTTGTTTCGAATCACCAATTAAGAGAAGACGTGGCACCCATAATGCGCTAATGATGATTCACAGCGCGAGCTTCCTGTTCCGCATCCAGTCATTTTGTTTCGTTTGCTGTCATCAACAAATCATCAGCATTTTGGCTTGATATTTGGGCGGAGCGTTGTTCTGCCTCCTTGCACTATTCGTTACGTGACGTTTGCACGGAGAGGCAACCTAATTTATGTCGCGAAGCATGAGATCGAAAAACAGCCGGTACTAAAATTTGCCTAGAATGGACCCAGCACCCAATGCAAGACTCCATGCATTCAACGAAAACGAAACTCTCCAGAAGAATCCTTCCTAAGTCATGGAATCATGGATCAGAAACTGTTGCAAAGATTCTAAATTAACCACTAAAACTTTTTCTGGGCTGATGTGACCTTCTTACCAAGTGCGGAAAAACTGCGTTTGAAAAATAGAGCTTAATTTCGACAAAAGAAATACTTTTTCGTAAAAAAACGCTATCAATATCGTAAAGGCAAGTGATGTCTAATTTTGGGGGCACGAAAATCGCAGTTGAAGCCTATTATGCTACTAGTAACCTACCGTTATTGGGTAAAGCATTCTTTTTTTAATTCGTGCAATTACAATTTAAGTAGAACAGCAGCAGCTAGCTGGTTAGAAATTAAACGAGAAAAGTTTGACAAACACCTAGCATGGATGATAAACCCGAGGGCGATCTCATTGAACAAAATTTTGCACCCAAAAACTGAAACCGCACTTTCGCGGCAGCAAGTGACACATATGGGAAGCATATATCTTGGTAGACGGTGAGCAGACATAAATGGTAGATACCATCATTATTCTAAATCCGAGTGGAACGTTAATTAGCATAAATGGCCAATTAGCAACAAAATTCCCTTCACTTCCAAGAAAAGGTCTTGACCATGAAGAACTTTCAGAATCGCTGTGTCCATAGCACGAATTCGATTGTGGCACTGTCATCTAGAAATATGTAGTGAGTAGTCCAGCCATTTTGCTAACTACACTTTGTGACATGCAAGGGCAAAATTTCAAAATGTAATAAAACCCCAAACATGTTGCACGATCTAGTACAGAATGTCGGCAGTTCTCCTGCTGCACGTAAAGCAGTCGCTTTGCTTTTCAAAGATCTTTTTTTTAACCAAGTTTTGTGAACGCTTAGCAAAACCCTTTGTCCAGTGTTGCAGGAGCGCCCATGTCGCTAAGCATTAAATGCCAACGATCAGTCAGAAAGGTGCAAGAAATGTCACGAATGTTCCCAAAAATTCTTCCACGTTTTTCTGATTAAAGCAGCATAAAAACCACCGAGGTATTTAAGGATGCGAGCATTCAACACACCTGCGCAATTCGTTGCTTCTAAACGCATTGATCAAGCTTACGTTGCGTATAAAACCGACATATTCAGGTTTTAGATCTTCATGTAAACACTTTTTTATTTTTAATTCAGTGCAGTGGTGTTTATACCACCCTGTATGTTTTACATCATCCTACGCTAGGTTTTACGAAAATGAGAATGACGGCCAGGAAAAATGTGAAAAGTACGAAAAGCAAATATGAAAATCAATCACTTTTTTGAAAAAATTCTCAGGATTTTTTGGACCGAACGCAGATTAATGGCACTGCCTGACCGTGTATGTTTCAAGAGATTAGCCGCAACTAATTTCAAGGGTTTCTTTGAACACTTAACGACAACGACGCCTTTTCACTTTCTTGTCAGGGCGCCTGGTATGTAGCAATCCGCTCAAACGCAACCGCAACCTTGTCGGGCGCGCTGAGCGGTGTTGTTTCGTGTGAGAAAAAAAAGTGCGCAAAGCCGAACTATACCAGTTTGAATACGCGGGAGAACCCTGTTTTCTTAAAGATTTGGAACGCCCGACTTCACAAACACGTTTCAATTATCGTCGTGCTTGAATCGTTCATACATGACTCAGTCCACAATTTACGGATCCGTTGTCTGCGCACGCGCGCACTTCTACCACATTGACAGCTTTCAAGAATGCATACATGCAAAGTGACATTTGATTAAGTTCTTAGCCCACCAGCCACACTTGTATAAAAGACCGATGTGCCCAACTTTGTGTTGCTTTTGTAGCCAGCATCGACAGGTTAACGATCATCACTTACTGACAAAACAATAAGGCCGGTAAGAAAACCGGTAGGCAGCAATGCATTCATTTTGTTTTGATTATTCGTTAGGGAAGAAGGCAAAACAAAATGATTTGTTCAAGGGCCTACCATCCGGCTCAGTTTCGGAAAGCGCCATCACGTCACTTCGGGAAGCAGCAGCGGCGGCAGCCATTTCAGCCAGAGCGGTGGATGCCGTGGAGGCGAACCTAATAAAAGATAATAAATTTATGCGAAGCAATAGTGTGAAACAGAAGCCCTTAAACCAGCATAAAACCTTTTTTTCCACTTTGTATTTTCTAGAAACGTTTTAACTCGGTTTGATTTCACAAACGTACGCTTTCATCTTTAAACATTTAGAAAGGTAGAATGCGGTTATCCCTTGTTACATCGAAGCTACCTTATACCAGATACTTCGAAAACAACTGCACTTACAATCGCACCTTGAAGAAAATTTTTCATAAATACGTCATGCGTAACTAAAATGCTCTGCTGTTCTAATGCAACACTTTTTTGACAGTTCAAACACGTATCTTTAGAAAACCGAGTTGATATGCGCAATTTCACATATAGGAAATTAACCAGCCTATAAGAAGCAATATCTTGTTTCTAAGAGTAACAGAGTATATCTGAAAAGAAGACACTCGAAGGTGCCCAACTGTATGGGCACCAGAACATCTGCATTCCGAGTTAAGTGCTTTTTCAACCTCGGCCGTCTGGCGCTTGTGGTCCATTGAGAGCTGCCTCAAATTTCCTGTAATTTTGCGGCAAAGACCACCGTGACCACGAGAAACCAATTTTGTGATCTCATTTTCACATTTACTGTATGTGTATGAAGAATTAGTGTTCACAAAAACCCTAGACTACAATGCTCACAAAAACCCTAGACGAAACCACAGGAATTTCTGGCCTAGAGTCGCCAGGGGCTGATGTAGCAAGGATACGACCGTTTATGCTTTGTTTCTCTTGTAGCTGATTCGCTACTTGGTATTCTTGCTTATCGTAAACGTTTGCAAGAATGGGCCTGTTGGTAATGGCTTCATTTTGAAAAAGCGAAATGTGAAGCGGTAAAGCACCAACAATACGAGCAAGACGTACAACTGTTATCCTTAGCATTTTATTCAACAGTTGCGGTTGAACAAAAATTTAAAAAACACTGCTGTCTAAAAAAACACCGAAGTAGTGTGGAAACTTTTTTATTTGAAGTTGTTCATGATGGTATACCAACTACACAGAACTGGATGAAAGAAAAAAATCCGTAAAAACTAAGAAGGCAATGGGATAAAACCAATCTGTAGGGAAAACCGAAAGGAAAACGTACCTAATATTTGGTAGGTTGCTTTCCTCCAGTTCTCCTGAAGACTTCGCCAAATGAAGTCGCGCTTTGTTCGTAGACACAGGTACGGAATCCTGTACACCGCAGGTCGTTTGTGCTGACGGAGATTCCAGCTCAACAGTCGGAACAGCAGCGTCTGAATCTCGGTCAGCCGAATAGCATGATGTCAAAGTTAAGCTTCCGTTTGTTACATTGCTGTTATTCTGGTTAGCGTTGCAATCTCTTGATTCTGCTCCGTGCTCAGTCGAGGAAGGAAAACGGCTGTCGTTTAACTTCATACGTTTGGGTGAGCTTGGTTTATCCGTGCTTTTGTGCAACACCCACTGCATTCTGCTGTCTTCCTCGCGTCTCTTCAACCCGTGGTGCTCCTCTTCAGCGTCAAGGTTGCTGTCCGACAAGACAGCTGGTGACGATGCTGCAACTGTGTTTTCTTGGTCTTCTGATGACATCTGATTGATGAGCAATTTGTTGGTTGTGCTGAGAGGAGAAAAGCTGTTTGAATTCTGGTGGAAACCTGGCGATGCGTTGCGTCCAGATGAATCGACATTGACGGAGGTGCTGTTGCCAGGCAACTGAGAGAAATCCATGTACGGCGTGTACTGCCTGGAGAAGTACGGAAAGGGATACTGTGGGGAGTAGGCAAATGACGCTTTGTAATCTGATTGTTCTATCCAACTGGTTGCACCAGATCCGCCCAGTTTCGCTGAAGCCGGAAGAGAAGGTCTGGACCTGTGAGCAGTAGGTTTTGCGGCAGGTGCCGGGACGCTTCGAGTCTCGGAGCGGTTTCTATCACAGTCCGAGTTGTCGCGCACGCTCTGATAAGTCGTACGGCCAGGCCTCCTTCCGTGTTCTAAGTTCTGTTTCTCGTGGGTCTTCATGTGACTCTTGAGATTGTCCTTGCGTACCGACTTGTATTGGCAGCACGGACAGTGGTGGGTCTTTTCACCCGTATGAATCCGCATGTGTCTTTGAAAATGGTATAGTCGCTTAATGCGCTTTTGACAGATTGGACACTGTATGTACATGTTCTCCGGATCCAGGCCCTTAAACTGTTCTTTTGCCTCTCGCACGATTGCTGCGTGAACGCTGTTTATCGGCGACCCGCGCGACCTTATTCGACGTGAAGCAACCGACTTTGCCCCGGGCGACGTGTCAGTCGGGTCCAGCANGTAGGAACTGGGAGAACCAGGCTGAAATCGATCGAGGAACAGGGGAGATCGGTTGTGTAACAACACCGACGAANCTCCAGAATTTGGGTAGCTTGGCACCATGGCTGACGTCAACAGACCTCCGGCTGACTGGGAAGAATTGAGCCAGCCAGGCGCTGCAAAACCAGTGCACAAATTGTGCTGGGCTTGCAGTTCACTTATGTAGCGGCTGTCGCAGGATTGATGAGTGAATGCTTGTGTTGGGGTCCTTGAGGTCGGTGATCCGCTGTCTTGATGCAACAAGGATGCTTTCTCCAAAGGAGATACAGAGGACCTTGCATCAACTCTTTCGCTTGGACTAAAACCAGAATTGGTCAGGAATCTTGCTGCAGAACGACCCTCATTACGATTCGGTCTGCAGTCAGCTTTATCACAATTGTCACCACTTTTCAAAGATGAACTTTTTTTTGCAGAAGGCATGGAGCTGTGACGATGCAAAAGGTCGGGAATAGGATGCGACTGGCTCACAGAATAATTTCCACTCCAAGTCAAATCGTTCCAGCGGTGGAGCGTTTTTTTGCTTTGCAGTTGCTTTTCTAGATAACTGTTGTCAGATACTGGGCTGTGCAAGGACGCCGCTTTGTCACAAAACCGGGAAGTTATGGGCGATGCTTTATTTGGGGAGGGTGAGCTTCGTGTTGTAATCTTGTTATTCACCAACTGGGAGGGGACCGAAGCACTCGCCGGTTTTTCATTCTCCCTAAGGTCAATGCACATTTTTGTAGGCAGGCTTGACGTAGATACTGTTATGGCGTGTGCCGGGCGGGGAGCATGAGTTTGTTGTTGGAACGCTGGGGTTAAATCGTAGGGTCGAGGTGAAATATCCGGGAACTTGCCTTCGGAAGTGTGTGAATAGCCTTGGAAATTTGGCGTTTCACACTGAGGTTCCAAAGTTGTGTTGCTAGTAAACACATTCGGCTTGCGCTCGTAGCGTTCACCCCCCTTACCAAACTGCCGTGCCATCATCGAATTCCAGCGTTCACTCAGTTGCGTTAAATAAGAATAGAACAGTTGCTCCTGTTCTTTCGTGGCCAGATCTGCAAACGCAGAGCGCCTGGCCACGTTAGACCAAGCAGACCAAAAGTCCCCACTCGGAGCTTTTGGCACAACGCCATCGTAAAAACGTTTTATGGCTTCGACGTACTGCGCTGCAGCACTGGAGAGAGCCTGGTACTGCAATCGGTCTGAACAATCAACGCCGGAAAATGCGTTGCGCGTCGAGGCGAGTGTCAACAACTCACGATACCGGTCGGAGCCAAGGTCTTTGACAGATGTTGCATTGTTTTTATCAGATGAGTTTGAACTGTGACCGCTCTTGTTTATACGCTGCTCATCGTGATATACAGCGTTTCGGCTGTGATCCCAGAAAAGAGAACTTAATTCCTCTCGGGGGACGCTTAGGCTATCAGCGCGCATGTTCGCTTTTGTCCCACTAAGACTATCTTCATAATTTACATGCTGTTCAAACTGGTCCGTGGCGTACCACGAAGCGTTAGCTTTGCGTAAATCTGTAGGGGTGTCGATCGCAGCATGTTCATCTAGTGAATGACTGTTGGAGTATGTACAGGGTGGCTCCTGGAATCGTTTACTCTGAATATCGTCGTTTTCTGAAACATGTTTAAGATCATTAGCAAATGCAATTACATAGTTGCAGCTTATATCTTACAACAACAAAAATATTCTACACGGAATATAACTAATGTTTAAGTCGTAACCCATTTTCGTAAAACACAGTAAACTGGATTATTTGAAACCATCAGAATAAAATCGGTTCTAGTTTTACCATGCAAATGTCCAAAAGCATGCTTTGACGGAACCACATCTTCTGAGAGTGTCGTTTCACCGGTTTCACCGGTTCTTTTGTTTTCCGCCAATTGTTCTGCCTCTTCCTAAACAGCAATGCACAAGTCGCATGAATCCCATGACCATTTGCGTCTTGCGCTGATTACCACTAGCATATATGGCAATGCGACCATTAACAATGACACAAAAAATTTTTTAGCTGTTCGGCAGTATACGTTAGCAGATGAGTCAGCTTCTTGCGGTTAATCTGCCACGTACCGATTGAGGAGTGTCGCACTTGTTGAGGGGCTCTTGTATTTCTTCGCCTCTCGTATTAATGTCGACGCTGGTTGAAGGTGATGACGTCAACGAAGTTACACCTAATCACATGAAAAAGAGTAAATGCCACTGAAAGAAATTACTGAAGTGAAACAAAGACCAGCGAATGCAAATTGCAATTTTTGCAATGGTTTTCAGATAGAGTTTCAATGTGCACTGCCACAGTTGGACGTTTTCAATATTGCCCATGCCATTTTTCCAATGCACGTTTGACCTTGCGTGGCGATTACTAATAAACATGAGTGGCATGAGATTGTTTTGTGCTTATGAGTCTTACCTATTGAGAAACTACCAGTCATCTGACACGACATGGCAAGTGCCTAAAAATGAGATACGTTTTTCAAGGCTGTTTGCTGCTTTCCCGGTATTAAAGAGCCATTCTCCAATTCAAGTCGCAAGCAAAGCAAAGAGAGTTTCGTGTTGAAAAAGTAAAAACAGTTGACATGGCAATATTTTTTCTTAAACTTTTCACAAAACTATGACTGGTTTACGCAGAGCTTTCGATGATGGTTGTTTTGATGACTGGTTTACGCAGAGCTTTCGATGATGGTTGTTTTAGGCCAGATACAAAAGAATGTTCGATCACTCTTCTTTTGACCGTAAAGTCTGGCATGTACAAGAGCAGAACACAACTTTCATTGAACATAAGCCGCAGTCACACTTTTACAACTACTAAAAGATAAAGCCAGGCCACGTGTGTTTCAGGTAAAAGAGTAGGATTCCGATTAACACATCATCGCTTTAACCACTTTTAACCAAATGCAATGTGTAGTGTAATAGTGGATAATGTCGACGTTGGCTTGTCGCAACTTCAAATCGAACCAACAAGTTAAACAGAAACAAAAACCACTAGAAAATTCAGGGTTAGGTGCATTCACACAATAACGACATGGTTTTATAAGGCTTGATTGGCAGGTTCTATAGAAACAAACCGCTCCATCAAGCAAACTATTATATCTTAAAACTGATGAAAACTTGTTGGTATCTCCTCGTGATGCAAAAACTGAGCACTAGGTACTTGAAAACTCAACACACACTCGCAAAGCATTGGAAATAATTAAAACAAAACCATACGTTTTTCCGTTTTGTTCAGAACAATTGTAGACAGCATAGACTACACCTGCAAGANCCTAGATGAGCTATGTCCAACCCAAATGGCATACTGAGCCAAACGGTATGTCGCTAACTTGACCAGGGCCACACACTGAATGGCATATTAATGAGGGCCACACATTGAATGGCTTACTTTGAGCCTAGCCAAACTAAGTTTAGCTTAACCTAAAGCACTGAAAGTGTTCGAATGCAACTGCGATGGTAACAGACGTGATAAAGTGGTTCTGAGGACCACCAGCATCAAATGTCAAAATGTCAAATTAAAATTTATCAAAACAAGGACGGGTTGTCAGTATGTAGGATACTTTTACTGCAGCGTAAACCTAAACTGGGCTGCATGCGGCCCGCGGATCGCAAGTTGGACATAGTAATATTCATAAATCTAGGGAAGCTAACTTCAAGCAGTCAGCCCTGTCTTCACAGATAGCTTCAAACTGCAGCCACGCTAACGTGAGGCAAAAAATGGGATTAAACTTCGGTTAAAGACTTCGGTTTAAAGTTTTCTTTGAATGTGACAAGCAAAAACGTGAACTGCTAAGTGAAAGTTGTGAACTTAAGCACTCTCCTTTCAATAATACTGTTTATATCTATTTTCACGAACATTCGAATCATCAATACATTCTGAATCAAAACAGGCATGAAACATGTTGGTGAAAATTTTTTAGTGGCTTGTAGCCACTTGATATTTAGTGAAAACACGAAACAATATTGCGAAATGCTTAAAACAGCCTGTCTCAGATTGATACGAACTCGTTAACAAAAAATGTTGGGCAGATTCACATTTTGTAGAGGGCAGGCTTCCTGGAGCCATTTGTTTGAGTTGGTGTTACAAGTTGAAGCTATTTATACATGTGTATGCAAGGTGATAATTTTCCTAATCTGATGGACAATCAGTTACGAAAACCTTGCTGTAAATGTATTGTTTTGCAAGTCTGAAACACATTCGGAGCATCTACATCGCTGTAACCTAAGGGGTAAGGAAACTAGCGTTTGACAATGAACCATGGTCTTGGGCGCAAAACCTTCATTGCAAAAAAATGTTACAAATTAGATGAATAAACCTAATCCTGTTCAAAGTTTAGGTACACATCAGTTTCAAGGATTAATGTTCGCTGTTGCTAGGTTTAATTTGGTTTTGATAGCAATACTGAGCAATTGTTGGCTAATATAGTCTCAGCTTCATTTCGTTTTACCATAATTCACGAATTGGTTCTTTCGCTTGGGCTTCCACTTTGTTTGAAGCACGCTCACGTTGTTCTATTTTATCCCCATTCTCGACATAAGTGCCGTGCTCCTCTTCTCTGCATAGCAGTTTATTCTATCAGTCGCAGGTCCTAGTGCGTAGCGAAAATACCACGTTCGAAACAAAGGTTTGCATGTGGGATATCGCATTTTGCAGATGACAGGAAATCACGATGTTGCTGAATTGCAACAAAATTAAGACCAGTTTAACCCGCCCTATAAGTCCGAAGACGTCGAAAGCTGACGAATTTTTTCATTAATTCAAGCGTTCAGACAAAACGTAAAATCTGATGAAAGAAGCTGACGTTTGGGACCAGCAGCCTTGCTTCACAAACGCTTGAAAAGTACCTTTGCGTAAACATTGTTCGTGGTTGGGAAATATTTTGCATCTGAAACAGTAGTTCTGGGGAAATTTGGTTTGGGGCCCCCTTTTTCCAGCTTTCACGGTCAGGGTGGGTACAACAACTGCACTGCGTAGTAGGTAAGTTAAAATAATATAACGCAAGATATTCCCGGTCGGTATTTGCGTTTTCATAACATTTTACACATAAGGCACAAAGCTACCGACATTTACGACGAACAAAGGGCATGCGAAACGGACGACACTTCTATTTGGCGGCATGCACACGTGTTCATGCTTTTCTAGGCAATGGTACGACTGTTTTGTAACATCACCCTGTCGTTTATGAGCAAGCAAAAAAGGGAGTCTGCACCCGGAAGTACTTCCTCTGCTTTGACCAGAAGTACGCCACCAATCAGAGGAAGCCGAAAGTGTATGATTTCACACGCGCTGCCCTAAGCTGCACTGTGTAACTACACTCACGTGTTACGTTGAGGACGAAGGAGCAAATCGTTCTTTATTTAATAAACGCAGGGATCTTCCATGAGTTATTTCGCATCAGTTGCTCTATGCACGCAAATCTTTGCAATTCGTGACAAACATAAAAATGCTATTCTAACTAAACTGACGTCTTGTATAAGAAACCAATTTTCTTTGTTGATCGATCTTGTAACAACAAGCACATATTTTTTGTGAAACAGGGCCATTGTATATTACAAAATAGAGACATTCATTACAAAATACGCACCTTATTCCTTTGTGAAAAAAGTAAGTGCTATCATGCGATTGGGCTTGGAAACAATTGCCTTTAGTTCTAACTCAACGAGTTTTTGAAAGGGCGGTGAACAGGCGCAAAACTGCTGCCAATTAACTGGGGAGAAAAGCTTGTATAAACATTCTACAATTAGAGCTCAAGAGAGCTTTATGCAGAGTTTGTTCTGTGAAGTTTCAAACATACCGGGGAGGATTCTATCCAACGTCGTCGACGCAAACTTGTAAAATGCTTTCTCTGGCTACCCTTGTTTTTTGTTGCAGCCTCCCTGCGATAAGAACAGCGCAGCGATAAACGCTAACAGCCGCCGCTGGCTTCAAGGAAAAACCAGGCAAGTCCTGTCAATACCTTCGGGGAACGCAAAGAACACACCGGGATAACGTGCCACAATGAGTCAGATATTTTCCAGAGAGGTTCCGTCTGTAGGTGTGATCCGCAGGGGCTTAATTAGTAACGCCTTATGCTCTCGTTCAGAGCTCGTGTTGCTACAGAGAGGCTGATACAGCGCAAACGTGGGAGATGAAAACCTATTTATCTGCTGAACAAACGCATTCTGCTTTAATGAAAGTTGTTTCGGGCTGCTGACCACGCCATAGGACTTACGTTCAGTTTCTTACGTCACTGGATATGTAAAATGTCTGGCACCATCGCTCATTGACCTGAAATGGGAAAGCGCGACGCCAATCGCTGCAAAAAAGCTCGATGTAACATGATGGTGGAAATGTTCGCGGCGTATCAGTGGCCCGTTCAAAGATTTCACAACTCATTCGGTGTGTACACTCAAATTCGGGACCTCCGACCGCGTCTTTCGCACAGTTTCACTGCAGCGTAGACGTTCGCGCCGTTCCAAAACATGGTTTCAATCATCGACAGCACCTAGGGTGTTTGCAGGAGGTTTCTGTCAAAAACAGGCGTTATGCCAAAGGCCAAGTGTAGCTCGCAAATACGTCGGCAGCATAGTTGGGCAATTCTGTCACCCTACCCTCTCGCGAGAAGCACCTCCCACTGATTTGCAGTGGTTGCGCGCACCTTACAACGCACCTAACTTCTGTTATGCGCAAACGTCCAAATTGCGAGCAACCAAACTGAAAGCCATATTTTGGTCATGTTAGGGGCACACCGGTTGTTGAGAAAACAAACAGAGGGTCCTGCGCAGGCGCGAGTTCGGAGCACGGGGAGCGCTTTAAAGAAACAGCCCGCGAGCGTTGAGATACCGAGGGAAAAAATTAAATAGGGGCAAGGGACAAAGGGGGCGTCGCGCCAAGGCGCACACCGCACATCAGTCATACGCTATTAGGGTTAGCAAGTAAACGAAAAACGTATCACATGACAGCGGCCAGTGAGTCTAAAACGCTTGCAGACTAAATTATTGACCCTCGTGACAGCGATGCCGCCGCTTTTAGTGCCGCTCTCAAATAGAAAATGCGTTGGTATCTCAGAGCGCCGGTGATTTTGAACCCTGAGTCGAAAAGCGTGAAAAGACGTGGTTGTGTTGGCATTCGAAACTATGCAGGTTTTACAGTAATTTTTTTTCCTTTCAATTGCTCTGTCATTGATTTATGAACCATGGAATACAATGGAGTTTTCCAATGTTGCGGTGCGCACAGTTAGATATTGAAGCTGAACGACTAACATAAATGAAATAGTGAAATGTTTGACCAACTGAAAAGCAACTCAGCAATTTACGCAAGCTTAAGCCAGTTGTGCAGACATGTGAGCTTGTCTTACAACGCTTAGAAATGCGAAGAAACACGCGACCAACCATTGCTGAACTAAATGATTGAAACAAACTTAACCAACGGGATTAAATATCGGCGGCTTACTACGGAAAATTCTTGCCCAAAAACATTGTCAGCACTCATACTGAGATGGCTTTTACTAAAAAAATGTCCGTAAAACACAGAACAACATTTGATCTACAAAATATCCTATTCCAACGTCCTGCTACTATTTGCTAAAGACTCAGTTCAGTCGACCGTTTTCGGACTGTATGCCCATACACACATGCAGCAGTAGCCAAACTATTTGTGTCGAAGTCACAAACCATGGATATTGCTGGATAAACACTTATGGGTTTATTTTACCTCAACGTGATGAGGGTATAAGCGCAGATGTTGGTAAAACTTGTTTAAAGCGCCAAAACATTTTCTACTGAAGAAAACACCACCAGAAATATAATTGGGTGGGAAATACATACACTTATGATAACCCATGACTTCGTGCCACCACGAATTTTTCCCAAAATGATTGAGGAAAGTCGTAGATTAAGATCGTGGCACCTTCGATTGCTACCGCTTTCTGGTTCTTCGGGGTAGCACAGGCCCAACGGTTTATGGCCAGCCTGCCTGCGACTATTTGTCGAAAGGAAGGTTCAGGAATAAAGACAGATCTGAATTGAATGCGAAAACAGCATGTCTGCTGTGCAACATTCGGCTACAAGTGGGCGACAATTCCAGGTGCTGATTTTTACCGAAAATGCGTTCTTGCAACTGCTCTAAATTAATTCGCTGAAGCTTCATACATTAGCCAGCAGGACGTGCTAACCGTCTTGATACACGCGGTGTAAACAGATGCTTTCATTGTTCTTGTTGTTGCATCTAGTTTGTGCGGGTGCAATATCTCCGACGCACTGAAAAAGCGATCTTGATCCTGGTTATTACGCTGTTGTTTTAGGTCACTGCAGTTTATTATGCCACACGTACGTGATGTTGCTGCTTTTCAAAAGCTTAAACGGGCAAAACACACGGCACTGTAGGCGATGGACAGCTGTGCCATGCCAGAGACTACAGAGTGATTTCTCTCAGTGCGTCGTTTCCTGGTTCCCGTACCCTACGCAGTTTGCCCTAAAGCAACAACCTGTTTCACGTGGGCGAAAAAATGCAATGGAAGCGCGTGTTTGCAGGGACGGACAAGCGCTGAGACCGAAGCGTCGTGATTCATGTCGCTCTGTCGAAAAATGCAACAATCACTGGCAGGACCGCAGTTCAAAGTGTGATGAAACATAATAGGTTTAGCTGCGGATCTCCAGTCATTGCGGAAATGGCCGTGGTACGGTATTGTCGCGAGCGAATGTCGTGTCCGCTGCAGTACAATGTGCCATAGTAGTTGATGGTCGTGTAGTGGACCACATTTCCGCACAAGCTTTTCCAAGCATCGGCGCTAAATGATCGCACAACTCAACCGCCGCTGCCTCAACATCGGCAAAACCTGAACGCGTGCACCGGTTTCACTCAACAGTTTTCCGAGCAACCAGCAAATAACCGCCCTTCAACAGAATCGAAACGCCACCTAGCGAGAAATTTCGGAGAGGATAATGGTAGCTCATGAAGCTTTTTGAGTCTGCAGAAACTTTACAAATCTGCACTGTTTGCTGTAATAAAATATTCTGAACATGTGAATGAACGAAGACTAGGTGAGCGTCGTTCTCTGTAAACACCTAACGGTTGAAGTCTTTTATTTGGGGCATTTTACAAAATGGCGTCATGCGAAGGCATTTTCCCGAACGGCGACAAAGTGTGTCGGTCGTTGTAGGCCCAGAAACGCTGGAGCTCCGTCTGGAAATTCCAGGCGAAAACATCATTTTTCATAATTGCAAATGTACCCACGCATTTGGGTTTCTGTACCGAATACCAACTCAAACGCCGTGAAAAAAGCGATCAAACCCAGTTGGTGTCAACAAGGGCTTGACCCTCGACAACACGATTGGCATCAATGGCGCATCTGTCATCAAATGTTAGAATACAACGAAAAATTAGGAGTGTGATTACATTCCTTCGTTGCAAGATAAATTGATGATCACCGTTGCCCTCGACTGCTTTGCTAATTAATAAGAGAAAGAAGAGATTAAACACCCGACTCGAAGTTAATAAGTTGGGAAAGTATGTAAAATATGCCGTATCAAAACTGCGGTAATTTTCCATGTACCCACTCAAGTGCATGTTTTAAAGCGGTGAAGTATGATTACTGTGATGCTTGTATTTAAGTTTTTTTCACGAAAAGGACCAAGTTTGGTCTTCAACACGCAAGCCCCACCCACCGTGTAACCAAACCCAAAGATTCTCATTTTTAGAAATTTAGGCAATGACGTGTGCTTGTCACTGATGCTGGTTGTCACAGACAAAATTTGGTGCGTTTTTCTGTACGTAGAAAATAACTTCTTTAAAAAGTGGCTTGACAGGATCATCGAAGGAACACGCAACGAATGAATTGTGTGCAAACACCAGTCAAACTTAAGAAAACACATATCTGTGAGAAGCTTAGGATGTATTGTATGGGATTACAGTTTATGATCATGTTGGTGAACTGCGCCAAAAGTTAAAAATTATGGAACACATCTTCATACGATCACTTTTCACCAAGGGCAAAAAGAGCATTCAACTGAGTTAAATTAACTTAAAATGCAGATGAAATTAGCTACGATCAAATCAGCGAACTTTTCAGTTTGGAGTAGATTAAAAATAGAAAATTATCAAATTGGATACGGGGCTGACCAAATCTGTAGCGTACACAATGTTTTGCGTTCCGCAGGATTTTCTCAACATAAAATAACATAGCTCTGGCATTGCACGCAGGCGAAACAACAAAGATTTGGCAGCATATAAAAACAAGACTTCAAGACTAACCAGTGCGCGGAATTAATTGATCCGTTTATTTCTTCGATTATCAGTTTCTTCACGACATGAAAAAGCCCCATCTAAATTTTTTTGACTTGAAGTTTCAGGCGAAATGAAACATACCTCAACACTTTATCTAAATTCCCGTGTATCGAATTCGCTGATAAACGGTTGGTCAAAGCAAGATTAGGGAGTGACGAAGCTTTTTATTGCCATTGAAGACATCACTTTAAGTTGAATTGCAACGTGCTAATGATGCTTTACCCTCGTGAAAATTCTAGCAATTAAGAAACCGTCAAGAAGTGATAAAACTAAAAGGGTTGAACTCGAAACAAGCAAGTTGNAAAATTTTGAATTGAACTGAACATACCCTACGCTTTCATTTTCAAACACGTTGCGTGGATTGTTTGATTTTCGGTNAAATACTACCAAACAGTTAAAGATTTTGAAAGGTAGGTACAGCAGTGTAAAACTTGGTTTCAAGCAAAACTAGCTTTTTACTTTTGTTACAGCATACTGTATGCTTTCATTCACTTGTCGGGAACTGTTCATTATTATATCGGAGGAAACATTCGCGTTGTCGGAGGCATGTACAATTAGGAAGACATGATTGAACTTCCTTTTCGGCTATGCCGTTATGCTTGTAGATCTACACCACCATTTCTCAATCCGTTGCGTAGAACGCAACCATCCATATAAAGTGCCATTTTCGCACTCCGCGCAGCAGTAAACGGTCTCTTGTATCAGCGCATGCATAAGTAGTGGCACGATATTCTAAATATCATCAGCAAGGTACGAAAATTACAGAGGATATAAAACCAAATATTAAACTCGACAATATCTTGTCTTTAATTTGATTGGTAATGCGAAGTTATAATATTAGAATTAAGCTCCTATCCCCAGAAGTTAGGTCTCGCACCCCATATTGAGAATCACTGACCGACACGGACGAGTGTATTCGAAATTCAACGACTTGCTTAAACTTGTGGGCTTTGATGTGTCATGATCGTTGTTTAGTGCTAACGTATTTATAACAAACGTCTGTTGTACTAAGCGTTAGTAGGGAAAATTGATCAAATTTATGCTGTCAGACTTCTCATAACTAAAGCTATGTCTCTTCACATATGTTTCAAGCCGCCTAATGTCGCATTCAATCTCTAGAACAATTTCCAAGAAGTAAGCGATTGTAGAAAATTCAGGAAAACTTCGGCATTATTATTATTGTAAAACGTGGTGGGTGTTCTGTCTTGTTTGATACACACTTCAAATGTATACAAAGCTGTAATTTCGATAAATAAAAAGCTGTAGGATGATGTGTGAAGGTTTAAGAAATATTTCAAGTAAAATCATACGACCTATTTTAAGTAAAGACCGCCAATGTGTTGCAAACTGCACAACCAAATTTATATGGCATCCAGACAAAAGTGTTTCATTATAAAACAATTTCGTCAATTTCATTATAAACCGTTAAACCGAATTTCGAATTGCAGGACAAATAAAATTCCAAGTTCAGTTTGCAAGAAGTCGGTCAAGCGAAAAAAACTTCGAGAGAGGTTAGAAAAAAATTAGCACTCGGAAAGCAATATCTACTTTATATTCGGCTAAATGAAAGGGGGGCAAGTGACAGACAGTAATACTGGCTAGTAGGCTGCATTCCCTCTGAACACCGCCAAAGACAAGCGCTGGTGCAACCATTACCGTTCTTTGGGGTCAACAGTCATTGCCATAACTGCATTTTGTTGAGTCGTGAATTGTAGCGTTGATCGCTACACTGGACAAACTTGAAGCTCGTGTCGAATAATTACTTAATTATACGCAACTGCTTACGCAAAAGTCATACGCCTTGCTATACCGTACACTGGAAAATAACAAGGTTAAATGGTGATCAAATTTGGCACGCTTCTTTTGATTACAATGGATTCATCTATGAAAATATTTAATTCTGGGTGATTTAGAAGATTTTTCGAAATTTTGTGATACCAAATAACAAATAAGTCGTATATTCAGTTAAATTGATAATTGCCAGTAACAACATTATCAAAAAATACGCATGCCTTAACAGGAAATGATTAAATTGTTTTGACAAGACAGCGAAGATAAAATGCAAGGAAGAATTTTATTTGATAAATGATTAAGAACATTTCAAAATGCTTCAAACTTAAATATGAACGGTTTCGAAGGCTTTTCTAGTTTTGATAAACAAGGACTCCTGTGTTACATGACAGTTTTTACCATAATTTGGATCTGATCTTATCTGGGTTTGAAATAACTGATGAGTATCCAGTTGCATCAAACGGTGCGCTTGAAATAAAGTGAGCAAATAGACAGGTCAAGCTGCGGTCTGCGCGACGGGTGAACTAAACACCAACATGCAAACATAAGTCTATACGAAAAATCACTACAGCAAATCAAAACTTAAATAATTTAAAAACAAAAAAAAATTTCAGTTTTNTACAATGACCTATGAATTGTTATTGCTCTTCTGTTGTTTCTTTATATCAAATTNGTTAAATATTTTTCCATGCTTTAAAAACAAACAACTTNGGCTATTTCAAAAACGTCTAATCTCGCCCTTCCTGCTAGTTACTTCTTNAACATACAATCATGCTAAAGTGCAATATGAAAACGCCGTTTGGATTTGAACTAAGTAGCCATGCTCACTTTCCTGGTTGGAGGAAAAACCAACTCGGGTCACTTACCCGAGTGACCATTTCGGAGTTTATAACAAGAATTTCCAGAGAAAGATATACGCAACCAGTCAAAAAAGATGATGGTTTTTTTTGTTCGTTTTATTTACATGCCTCTGTGGTCCAATGACACGTTCTGATCTGTTTTTTGTTTTATTTTCTTTCTGTCTTATCTAAGTCAAAAAAGGTGGCTATGATGAGCTTCAAGGCAAGAAGTCTTTTATGCATACCGTTGGTGCAGTAAAACTGTTAAATTTGATTGCAATTTACACCTCTCTTGCACTTGTCAGTGAAGAATGTCAACAAGCACACTAATGTTTTGCTTACAGAACCCAAGAAAAGATTCTCATATAATCAATCGTTCTTGTGAAAATTTGCTATCATCTAATTTGTGACTTTAAAAAACTCTTTTCATCTTCAACATTTCTTACAAATTTTTAATGATGGTTTCGCCACATATTTAGCTGAGAATAGTTGTTTGTCAGTAACAATCGACGAGCTTTGTCTTTTTGGTAAGGTTCTTCAATTTCTGTACTAACGAGCTGAAAGTTTGCGATAATTCAACTTCGAAGATAACATCTAATGCAAAGTGCAAATAGAGCCTAAGCAATGATATAAATCCACTCGCTTCTCATTGATTTTCGAATCGTTACTCACCTTCCGTAATCTCCTCATCAACAACGTAATGTCTCGGCTTCTGCTGTTTGGTGCGCGGCATGCTGGTTCAAAACACAAGCGAATCGCGAACTAATCAATGACAGCGTAAAACTCACGCCGCCTGCACCTGCGATAGGCAAGGCGAAGAAAAAATGATCCATAATGACGTCAGAAACAAACATTGCAATATCATTTTCTTCCTTCTCTCCTGAAGTGTGCTCTACACCGCCACCTACAGGTTTCATTGTTTTTGGTTTAGTTCGACCAAATCAATTCAAAGTGGATGCGATGCATTAGAGGTTCGAAAGAGGCACAGAGGTTTGAAGAAGTTCAAGTCTAGAATAGCAACACACCAAAAAACTGATAAGAATCAAACGCTTAAAACTGAAGTCAGTGCACTTTCCAGGTAAGAACATTGATTCAGAAATGAGTGAATCTAAAGCTAGTCAGGCTCAGAAAATAATTAAAAGCACTGTTAATTTCGTATTTTATTTATGTATTAGGCTCCTATTCAAAGTACATACCACAGAGGTTAGTGAAAGATCACAAGAAAACAAAGCACTTTTAATCATAACACATCACTGGTAAAATCATAACACATCACTTTTAATCATAACACAACTGGTTTTTTAATTTTTGTTGTAATGTCTTGCCCGTTATCTACGGATCCGTGTTGTGATAATTCTTTTAAACGCTGAAACGTACACACAAAAAACAAGCATTTATTACTTCGTTAAATACAGTAAGTCAAACACCTTGCTGTACTACTTCATGCCTCTATAAAGGATGACTATGACATGCAGAAACAAGTGAAATAATTTTATTGTGCAGCAAACAAGGTCAGTGGCATATTCGCTAAGTACTCAGCTCAGAACCGTCGCCAGAAAGTTTTCAATAGGGGGGCTTTGCATTTCTGTGGGGGGGATTTGGGTTTGTGGGGGGGCTTGACACTCAAAAAATTAACAAAAACTCAACTGATTTATAGTGTTTCATGTTTCAATTTGGGAGGCCTTAGAGATTCGTTTGGGGGGGCTAAGCCTCCAAAAACCCCCGTGGCGACGGGACTGACTCAACTGCAGCAACAATGCTTTCTTTCGATCCCATTTCATGCCGATGTATGCCTTCCGTGGGACAAATAGGCTACGCACAGTCTGGCATTAACGCCTCCACGTTGCCTGTTGCCAATAATAACGCCTACCAAATGTTGAATTATATCCACGGGAGTATAATTGAGTTCGTAAGCATCAAGCCACCTGTTTAGTAAAGCAATTTGCTGCATTGATCAGAAACCAGTTGCGTACTTTTGCTCAACGATATGCATTTTCGCCTGACTGTTTCATCCACTCACTTCAAACGTCTGATACNTTGTACAAGTCCTCNAATCTTGTCCCATTATGTAACGTTTGTGTATGACGATGGGAGAATGTATAGCAGTTGTTGGTGCGTTATTTCTGTGTTCTTTCNCCTTACCGCATTGCCTGCACGTACCAATTAACACCCGCTCTGTGATGTGTTATAAGTAACAACTCAGAATTTTTCTATGCTTTTCCGTATCTGTGTTCTTCGACTAACCCTGCGATATGGACCATAAGTTTAACCCAAACACATAAATAAACACAAACAAAGTTAACCAGGAAATTGCGCAAGTGTGATGAGCATGTTGAAATCAGAAGATCGATCTACCTACTGAATTTAGACACAAAGCAACTATGGCACTTGCGAAATCGGGAATTATCGTTGGGAATGTTACAAAACAACGCAGAAGTTCTGAGTCGCGTTAATTCAATTTTTTCTGTAGTTATAAAAACATCTCACCAAGCTTTACATAGCCATCTCTCGTGTTCCTTCTGCTATTTAGGTTTTAATAGCTGACATTTAGGTGTCATGAAATCGCGATGGATTAATTATCGGCCGGTTTCACTGATGATACATTGACCTAACAAAAAAAATTTCAAGTTACATTTTGGGCTGTCTGATGCATGTAACATGCACTTTCAAAAAAATCGTATTCGTTGTTGTCGGTCTTATGCGACTCAGCTTTATGCAGTTGTGCACGTACAATTCAGCACTAAAGATTGAATGGTGTATTTCTTGGCAGAGACTAAAAAATCTTGGTAGACGAAAAACAACCCTATTTGCATATTGATTTCACAGTCAGCGAGCGACAATTACAGCTTTTTAGTTTTGGCAAGAATTTCAACCCGCATGTGCAATTAACTTTGTGCCAAACCCAACTCCGGTATTATGATGATTTTAAATGCGCAATATTCGCAGACGAACAGTGCCGGATTAAAGGTAGCGCGGGGCCTGTAGCATAATAACAGCGTGGGGCCCTAATTTAAATATACACTTGCACAAGTGAACAACTGTTAAATCATAAATTTTGTAGGCATGCATGGGCGTCGGAATGGGAGGAAGGGGGGCCTTGGCCCCCTGGATTTTGAAATTTTCAGTAAAAAAAGTTGTTTTCTTAGTTTTGAGTGGGAAAAATCAAATTTCACCACTTTTGGAAAAAAAATTTAGGAAAAATATCCTAGTGGCCCCCCTGGAAAAAAATCCTTCCGACGCCCACGTGGGCAATTTCGTCAGTACGAAAAAGCTGGTCCTAAATAGCAACTGGTGGAATCCTTTTTACCAAAAACGTATATACGTATTTTTTATCAAGAAAGAATACATTACTGTACAGTTCACAAATACAGCACAGAAACAGTAATTAATGCTTCCAGAATCATCATTGCTGTATATAAACAGCGCAATCTAAGAATAAATGTCGAAGTCGATTCGCAAAAGCAGCAAACCTCCTGCTTAAAGATTGTATTTTCGAGATTTTGCCATAGCGAATTTGTTCATGAAGCTGGTAGTGCCTATTTCACATAGAACTTCATGCTCTATACCAGTGGTTCTCGAAGTGGTCAAAATCGCCCCCTTGGGGGCGATTTTGAGGGGCAAGGGGACGAAACAAACAAAGGGGGCGATAGGGGGGCGAAACAACACAGAGGGGGCGAAAATGATCAACCACTAATCGATCATGGAGTTAACTTCAGTAGCCTACTATTATGACTTTTTAGTATCTTGCAAATTTTAATTTATTATGATCATCGCTGGAGGTTGTTGCTAAAGCAATTTATCCGTTAAATTTTTACTCTGGATCGTCTATGTGCCCGGCTACGGTTTGTATTATTTTCACTATAATTCTGAACGTAATATTAGCGTCGTAATACAATTGCTTAGTTCAGCTATTTAATGTCTTGGTTCAGCTATTTAATACTTTCTTTAAACAAAATTCTCTAAATTCACTACCTTGTGTTTGCTTTATTAGGCTTGGGGGGCGAAAACGATGTGTCGAGAGTGAAAAGGGGGCGGGAATAAAAACGTTTGAGAAACACCCTCTACACTCTTTAGAACCAGACTATTCAGCTTGTTTTGTCTAATGGCGCTCCGTTGTTCGTTCTACCATCTAAGTTTAGAAAATGACCGATTTCCACTGCAATTGGTCACCATTAGATTTAAATAAATGCGCATATTATATCTCACATTCGCAAAAGAAGACTGCAAGCCCACTACCCGATAGTTAGTGAATAAATGCCAAATCCAAGGCTGCCAATCACATTTTTTTTAAAACCCGATACAAATTAACCAAACAAACCCAGATTTGAGCAAAAAGTCCCAGGTAGACACACATTTAGATGAATCGTTGTGCTAACTACCACGCCTGGGCATCTGTAAGTCACAAAACGTGTTAGTGAATATATACTGTAACCTTTGCTAATGAATTTTGTGTTTGTCGGAATGATTATATCGCAGTGATATGAATATGTTTGCATTTCTGACGACGATCTGGAAGAATTTACAATAATAAAGTCTTCATTCCCAGAGTTATGTACCTAAACTTTGAGATCCGGATCTTTATCTTTGTATTTGAGCTTGCTTCATTGGCCTTTCTGTCACTTGAACTCATTGCACCTAGCTAATATTTAGAGCTTATACGGTGCTAGTTGCTTGTTCACTAGTTATGCTGGAGACTACGTATTTTAATAAAATAAGATGAACATAGATGACACTGGAAATATGAAGTATAAGTCATACCCGATCTTAAATCACCGCTACGCAGTTAACCCTCTAACGACCAAGTTTTTTTTTTAAGTTAAAAAAAATCCCTGAGTGGATTTTTGTATCCATTTTGATACTAGTATTGAAATTTGAA